>Ga0080013_1000088_pt1 | contig 125039 bp, 102 predicted proteins | sample ETNvirenome_6_85_FD_69236 | JGI IMG/M metagenome (GOLD analysis project Ga0080013, IMG submission 69236) | Marine viral communities from the Pacific Ocean - ETNP_6_85 (SPADES assembly) (version 2) | ecosystem: Environmental > Aquatic > Marine > Oceanic | place: Pacific Ocean | collected...
GTAGGATTTCACAAATCAGCTGCAGGATCTATGTACATTGGGACCACACCGATTGAGTCAATTACTAACTTTAGTGCAGCAGATGCTACTCCAGTTGCATTTGATTTTACTGTAACAGGATCATCAGCACCTACAGCTAGATTCAATGCCGGCGACGTTGTTGGAATCTCAATAAATCCAACAAATTCACCAGATGACTGCAATGTAACAGTTATTTGGGAGCTCCATACACATAGAATTCTCAGTGGATCTTCTATCTAAGTTTTAATTTAAAATAAAAATTGTACATTTTAATAAAATATCCCTATATTAAAGAAATAGAGATCTAATTAATCAGCTTTCTCTAATATAGAGTATATTAATTAGATAAATTAAGTAGAATATCTAATAAAGATTAAATTCTATTGGAGATTTAATGATATCATTTAATAGTGATCTATTCTCATCTAAGCAAGAGATAGAAATACCCTCAGAGTGTGATATAGTATTTGTCTCAGATATGTTTAGCTCAGACTACGTAGGTGGTGCTGAGATGACTACAGACTCACTTATTGATAGCTCTCCCTTTAGTGTCTTTAGGCTTCACTCCAAAGATGTTGATATGGAAATCCTTGAAAGAGGAGTCTCAAAATATTGGATATTTGGTAATTTTTCCCAGCTTGATATGAATTTGATACCGAGTATTGTTTCTAATATGAAGTATTCCATTCTAGAGTATGATTACAAATACTGTAGATATAGATCTCCAGAAAAACACATGTTCTCAGAGAATACACCCTGTGACTGTCATAATCAAATTCATGGAAAGATTATTTCTGCCTTTTTTCACGGTGCAAAATCTCTCTGGTGGATGTCAGAAAAGCAAATGGAAAGATATCATACTATCTTTCCATTTCTAGAGGAGAATACAAATACTGTCCTCTCATCAATTTTTGATGAGAATTTCTTTGTGTCTCTAAAGATGCTCAGAGAAAAGTATAAGGATCACGATAGAAAGGGATGGGTCACTCTGGGATCAACGTCTTGGGTAAAAGGAGCTCAGAAAGCAGAAGAGTGGTGCAAGAAGAATAAAAAAGACTATGATGTAGTTTGGAATCTTCCATATGAAAAGCTTCTTGATAAGCTGGCAAGATCTAAGGGCTTTGTCTATCTTCCTGCTGGATCTGATACATGTCCAAGAATGGTTATTGAAGCAAAGCTTCTTGGGTGTGAGCTTAAGATAAATGAAAATGTTCAACATGCAAATGAGCTATGGTTTGACACAGATGATATGTTTGATACTGAGGCATATCTTTATGCAGGTAGGGGTAAATTCTGGAATGGTATCAAGTACAGCATGGGATATAATCCAACGATAAGCGGATATACGACAACTAAGGATTGCATATCTCAAAATTATCCATTTATTGAGTCTATTTCTTCATTGCTTACTTTTTGCGACCAAGTGGTTGTTGTCGATGGAGGGTCAACAGATGGAACATGGGAAGAGCTTCAAGCCCTAGCTGCTTCGAACCCCGATGGTAAAGTTATAATTCACAAACAAGAGAGAGACTGGAATAGTAAAAGATCTGCAGTATTTGACGGTCAGCAAAAAGCACTTGCTAGATCACTATGCACATTAGATTTTTGTTGGCAGCAGGATGTAGATGAGATAGTGCATGAGGATGACATTCCAAAGATTAGAAGTATAGTAAATCAACTTCCAAAGGGTGTGGAGCTAGTTGCCCTTCCTGTTATTGAATACTGGGGCGGTCCTGAAAAGGTAAGGATGGATATTAATCCGTGGAAGTGGAGATTATCAAGAAATCTACCCCACATTACCCATGGAATTCCAGCAAGTCTTAGAAGATTTGATAAGAATGGTGAGATGTTTTCATCTCCCGGAAGCGATGGATGTGACTATGTTAGAAGTGATAATTTTTCCCCTATTCAGTTTGTCTCATTCTATACAAAGGATGCAGAAAATCTAAGAAGAGATGCAATGATAAATCCATCTTCATTAAAAAGATATCAAGCTTGGTTTAGCGAGGCACTTGGTAGACTTCCATGTGTTCATCACTACTCCTGGTTTAATATTGAGAGAAAGATAAGGACATATTCTGGATTTTGGTCAAGACATTGGCAAAGTCTATACAACATACATCAAGATGACATAGCAGAAAATAACATGTTTTTTGACAAACCGTGGTCTGAAGTTACAGATGAAGATATATCTTTACTTGCTTCATCGCTTAAAGAAAAAATGGGAGGGTGGATATTTCACACCAAGGTAGACTTTTCTAAACCTACACCCCATATATCTCTAGATACAGATCATCCAGAAATTATAAAAGATTGGATTAATAGATGAAAGTTATCTTTATTTCACCTTGCTTTAATGCATCTCAAAATTTAAAAAATCTCTTAGGATCTGTTAGATCTCAAAGTGATGATAGGTGGTTTCACATACTTGTTGATGATCTATCTATTGATAACACCTCAGAAGTATTTAACACAGTTGCGGGAAGTGATGATAGGTTTTCTCTAATAAAGAATGATGAAAAAAAATATGCTTTAAAGAATATTATTGATGTTGCTAGAGAGTATCAAGATGAAGAGGATACAATTATTGCTGTTATCGATGGAGATGATCAGCTCTGTAATGATGATGCAGTCTCGCTACTAATAGAAGAATATGAAAATGGAAATGATGTAGTTTGGACAGGACACAAGTGGGATATTAATGGAATAAACATATCTCGAGCCATGCCTGGCCCTGTAGATCCCTATGGGTGGCCGTGGTGCACATCTCACTTAAGAACATTTAGATCAACACTTTTAAAAAATGTCTCTGATAATAATTTCAAAGATCCGTGGGGAAACTGGTTTCAGCGAGGATATGATCAAGCACTCATGCTACCACTTCTAAAGCTAACAAATAAGAGAAAGTATATTGATGAGATATGCTATCTCTATAACATAAAATCTGTCTCTGTCAATGATCGCGACTGGGCAGAAATGAAACAGCTTTCTACAATAAATCTTGTCAGAGCTCGGGGGTTTCTAGATTGAAAGTTTTTTTTGATAATGTTAATTTTAACTCTTCTAGTGGACCAAATTCATTTGCAAAAAGACTTTCTGATGAGCTGATAAGAAGAAATTATCAAATTTCTAATGTAGCATCTAAGAGCTTTATTCCCGATGTTCAGCTTTCATTTATTATGTCTCAAAAGAAGATTGCTCCGCTAGTTCAAAGACTTGATGGAATATATTTTAACATAGAGCAAGATTATCAGGTTTTAAATAAGCCTCTTCTTGAAACATATGAAAATTCTGAATCAGCTGTATTTCAGACAGAGTTTAATAAAAAACTATCAGAGCATTATTTTGGAAATCACTTGAATTCTACAGTAATAAGAAATGGAACAGATTTAGACCTAATATCATCAATACAACCAGTTAAAAATAAAATTTTAGATAAGTTTGAAAAAGTATGGTGCTGCGCCTCTTCTTGGAGACCGCACAAGAGACTATCTGAAAATGTTAGATATTTTCTTGAAGTAGCGCCGGATACACACTGTCTTGTTATTCTTGGATCTAATCCTGATTTTATTACTAAGCACCCCAGGGTCTTCTACGGAGGTGAGGTAGGATGGGGAGATCTTATTTCCATATACAAGAGGTCTGACTATTTTATACACCTTTCGTGGCTTGATCACTGTCCAAACGTTGTCGTAGACGCCAGGGCATCCGGTTGTCAAATAATTTGTTCTTCAGCTGGAGGAACAAAAGAGATTGCTGGAAAAGATGCAACTGTCATAAAAGAAGATGATTGGGATTTTTCTCCTATCAAGCTTTATAAGCCTCCTGAAATGGACTTTTCTAAAACTGTTAAAAATGAATACGATATTGATATCTCTATTTCTAGGGCAGCTAAAGAATATATTGACGTGTTTAAGGGGGTCTTAAGAAGATGAAGGTGTTTTGTGTTGCGCCTAGGGAAAACTGGATATGTGATCGAATCGCCGAAGAATGGTATAAAAATTGTCCAGATATTTCTACTAAAAGTATCTTAGATGCAGATATCATATGGCTACTGGCATCGTGGTGCTGGAATCAGATTCATCCTGACATACTAAATAAAAAGAAAGTTATCGCAACAATTCATCACATAGTTCCGGAAAAATTTACTAAACAAAAGCTATCAGACTTTCTACTAAGAGATCAGATTGTTGACCTCTATCATGTTCCAAATAAGAAAACGTGTGAATTTATTCGTCAGCTAACTAAAAAGCCTATAACTATAGTGGGATACTGGTTTGATAAAGATAAGTGGCCCATTGAAGATAAAAAAGAATGTAGGGAAATTTTAGGGCTATCTCAAGATGACTTTATTGTAGGATCGTTTCAAAGAGATACAGAGGGCGGAGACCTAAAGACGCCAAAGCTAGAAAAGGGTCCAGATTTATTTTGTGACTATGTTGAAAGAATTAATCGTAAAAATTTACACGTCTTGCTAGGCGGATGGAGAAGGCAGTACGTTATATCTAGATTAAAAAAGTCAAAAATCTCTTTTACATATTTTGAGCTAGCAAACCTTCAAAAGCTAAGACAGATGTATTGCACACTTGACCTATATGTTATATCATCTAGGTATGAGGGAGGTCCCCAGTCAGCTCTAGAGGCTTCAGGAATGAAGGTCCCGATAGTATCGACAGATGTCGGAATGGTTTCAGAAATTCTTCACTCTAGCACTATTTTTGATTCACTAGATGAGAACTTTTACCCTGGTGAAGATGTTGTCAAATTTAATTTTGAACAGGTCTTAAAGTTTGAAATAAAATCTCATATGGAAGACTATATTAAAATGTTTAAGTGTGTTATATGAAAAAAAGAGCATTAATAACAGGTATAAATGGAATGGACGGAAGCCACTTAGCTGACCTCCTACTTGAGAAAGATTATGAAGTCTTTGGTATTGAGAGAAGATCATCTACAAGAAGTAGAGTAAATACATCTCACCTTATGGGAAAGATAGAGTTTTTAAACGGTGATCTCACAGATCAGAATTCACTATTTAGATGTCTAAAGCAAAGCGATCCGGATGAGGTCTACAATCTAGCAGCACAGTCTTTTGTTGGAGAAAGCTGGAATACACCAGAATACACATCAGATGTTACCGGTCTCGGTGCTTTAAGAATGCTTGAATCAATTCGAGAGTTCGGGAGGACCACAAGATATTATCAAGCAAGCAGCTCAGAGATGTTTGGGAGAATGGTTGAAAATCCAGCAAGAGAGACTACACCTTTCTACCCTAGAAGTCCGTATGGTGTTTCAAAGCTTTATGCACACTGGATTACAAAGAACTATAGAGAGTCATACGGAATGTTTAATTGCTCTGGAATACTCTTCAATCACGAGTCAGAAAGACGAGGTGTTGAATTTGTAACCAGAAAAATTTCTGACGGTGTCGCTAGAATTCACCTCGGACTATCTGATCATATTACATTGGGAAATTTAGAGGCAAAAAGAGATTGGGGATATGCTCCAGACTATGTAGAGGCAATGTGGCTAATGCTACAACAAGATAGTCCCGATGACTATATTATTGCAACCGGTGTGTGTTATTCAATAAAAGATTTTCTAAATGAAGCTTTTTCTATAGTTGGAATAAGTGACTGGACTCCGTACATTAAGCAAGATCCTAGATTCATGAGACCTGCAGAGGTTGATGTGCTTATTGGCGATAACACAAAGGCTAAGAATAATCTAGGATGGTCACCTAAAACTTCATTTAAAGATTTAGTTAAGATCATGGTGGATAATGACATCAATTCTCTTAAATAGAAGGCCTGTAGAGGGTCCGTGGGGTGGTGGAAATCTTCTCGTAAGCGCCATTTGTAAAAACTTTACAGAGCAAGGCGTCAAAGTAGCTCACGACTTTAGTACTGATATCGATGTGATCTTTATGCAAGATCCCAGACCAGGAAATACTGGAATTTCAATAAAGGAAATTATAGCCTATAAAGATCTTCATCCTAAAGTAAAAATAATACACAGGGTTAATGAGTGTGATGCTAGAAAGGGAACACAGAATATGGATTGTTTTCTAAGACAGTGTAGTAAATTCACAGATCATACTGTATTTGTATCTGACTGGATGAGAGATTATCATCTTTCGAGAGAGTGGCATTGTAATAGCACTAGTGTGATCTACAATGGTGTAAATCTAGATCACTTTAAAAAGGGTCATAAGATTGACAATGGCAAGGTAAATATTGTAACTCATCACTGGTCAAGCAATAGAATGAAAGGTTTTGACGTGTATGAGGCAATTGATGAATTTATAAAAGATACTGATTTTACTTTTACGTACATCGGAAGAGAGCTTGGCACATTTAAAAATACCAAAATTATTCCTCCTTTATTTGGAGAGAAATTGGGTAAAGAGCTTTCTAGATATGACCTATACATTAGCGGATCACTGTGGGATCCGGGTCCAAATCACATTTTAGAAAGTATAGCATGTCAGATACCCACATATGTCACAAGTGACGGAGGAGGGGCAGTTGAATTTGCAGGAGAGGATCATGTATTTGAGAACATGGATCAGCTACTTAGAATTATCAGATCCAGGAGTTATGTCAATAATAGCCTATCGATTAATTCTTGGAGACAGTGTACCGATCAGTATTTAGATATTGTGAGATCACTGTGAAATTTATATCACATAGGGGAAATATAGAGGGCTCTGATCCAAGAAGAGAAAATACCCCAGAGTATATTGACGAGGCCATTAGCAAGGGATTTGATGTCGAGACTGACATAAGACTGGAAAATGGGTATGTTCCTCCAGGAAGTTTCTATCTAGGGCATGATATTCCAGAATATGAAGTCAGCCTAGACTGGCTTATTGAGAGAAAAGATAGACTATGGCTTCATGCTAAAAATGTAGGTGCACTTAGGTGGTTTTTAAATTCAAATGTAAGCTGGAATATATTCTGGCATCAGGAAGATGATTACACGATTACAAGTAAGGGATACATTTGGGTATACCCTGGGCGTCGTCCTTGCCACGGCTCCGTTATTGTAATGCCTGAGAGGACAGAATATTCATGGAAATTTATTAAAAAATGTGGTGGCATCTGTAGCGATAATATAAAGAAGTATTATGAAGAATTTAAAGCTGGTAATTTTTGATCTCGATGGTGTCCTAGTTGATGCATGTGAGTGGCACAGGCTTGCGCTAAATGAAGCACTATTGACTGTCTGTAATTATGAAATACCTGTTGATGAGCATGGATTGATATTTAATGGAATCCCAACAAGCGTTAAGCTTAAAAAGCTATCAGAAATGGGAAAGATACCAGAGACCTGTCATGAAAAAGTTTACTCTATTAAGCAAAAAAAGACCATAGAGATAATTGAGAAAAATTCAAAGATTAGATCTGAAAAAATTAACATGATAAGGGATCTCAAAGACAGGGGTCTAAAGGTCTGCTGCTTTACAAATAGTATTAGAGAGACTGCTGAGCTAATGCTATCAACTTGTGGAGTTCTCAATATGCTAGACATGATTGTTACAAATCAGGATGTTAAAAATCCCAAGCCAGATCCAGAGGGCTATTTAAAAATCTTAAATCATTTCAATATCTCCTCAGATGATACCGTAATTGTAGAAGATTCTCCGAAAGGGATCGAATCAGCAATTAGATCTGGCTGTCTTGTAATTGGTGTGGCAGGTTGTGACGATGTTAATATTGATATATTTGACGAGATCTTAAATGAATAAAATTCAAAAACCGTGGGGTCATGAAATTATATGGGCTCAAACTAGCACATATGTCGGAAAAATTCTTCACATAAAGGCTGGTAATAGGCTATCAAAACAATATCATCAGATAAAAGAAGAAACCGTCTATGTTATAAGTGGAATACTTTACAATTATGATGACTGTGATAATATTCAAAAATTTTTACCAGGAGAGTCATTTCACATACAACCACATCAAGTTCATAGATTTGGAGCAGGTGAAATATCTGTCACATTAGTTGAAGTAAGTACACCCCATCTCGAAGATGTTGTGAGAATAGATGACGACTACGGCAGAGTGAATAGTGGGAAGAGTAAATGAAGAGATCGTGCACCCTTCTTCTACAGAGAAATCTACCAGAAGTAACTGAGAAATTTGCTGAAAATTTAATAAAGTACAATGGTGATGTAACTGACTTATATGTTGTAGAAAGTGGGTCTGATGATGACAAAATTACAGAAAATAAAACATTCCATGCTAGCTGGGAAGATGCAAGAATAAATGGGTTAAGGACGGGACGAGGATTTAATTTTGGACTTAAGTCTCTTATTGAAGAAGGGCTGGACTATGAATTTATTATGATGGCTACAGGCGATACTCAGCTTCCTGATGAAAATGTTATTGAAATCCTAATAGAAGAAATGGATAGAATACCAAGGCTTGGAGTTATATCACCAATTTCGTGGAACTGGGGCGCAAGAATTACTGGATTTATTAACAATAAAACAACTAAGGCAATATCCATACCAATTCCTCACATCTGCTGGATGTTTAGAAAGAGTGCAATTGACGATGTTATCATGGGAAAAGATCCGGCTGTGTATGAACAGTTTCTTTACGATGGAACAAATTTTAGATGCTATGGTGTAGACACAGAGTTGATGATGAAGATGTATATGAATGATTGGATTTTTGCAATAACGTCTAAGACATCACAAAAAGAAGACTATAGCCTGACTGATAGAAATTATAAGAAAATGAAAACTGATTCTCATAATGACCATAGAAGAATGATGTGGGAAGAGGGCTTAGCATGGTTTGATAAAAAGTATGGGTTTAAGGATAAACATGGATTATCCAGTCTATTGAGAAATGAATATAATAATTTTTTTAATAGGCATCCTGAATTATCTGATTTGATTTATTAAAGCAGATAATTGTGTAAAATTAAAATATTGGAGAGCTAATAAATGATAATTTTAGGACTTCCTTCAAGTCATCATAGTGCATGGGGGATTGTTAAAGATGGAAAGGTCTTAAGGGCAATTCTGGAATCAAGACTAAATAGAATCAAGCACTACCCATATTATACTAACTTAAAAGAAAATCCCATGACTCTTGGCCTAGAGTACCTTCTAAGAGGGCAAAACTTCTCTGTTGGGGATATTGATGTTGCTACAATTCCTGTTCTACCTAAAGATTCAAAGTTTCATCATTTAGACATCGTAGAAATGGATAGTATTGATGATGTAATACAAACCAATGCTGCTCCGTGGTATAGTGCAATTTTAGAGTTTATCAAGTCAGAAGGATTTAAAGGCAAGATAGTATTTGTCAATCACCAGCTATCTCATGCATCATATGCCTATAACCTCTCAGGATACAAAGAGTGCGATGTTTTATCTTATGATGGTGCAGGTTGTGGTTGGCCCCCTGAAGTTGTTGTCGGATTCCATGTGAATTCTCACAGATATAATAGACTATTTTCAGTTAGAGTTCCTCACAGCCTGGGTCATGTGTATTCAAATACGACAAATAGAATATTTGGAAATAGATCTGATGGATGCGAGGGAAAGGTAATGGGCCTTGCACCATACGGGGTGCCTGATGAAAGATTGACAATGCTTAAATTAGATGAAAATAGTGAAACATATATTTCAACATATCCAAGCACAACAAAGATTCAATATTCAGGAATAGAGCCTCATTCAAGCATATTCGGATTACGTCAACAAAATATACCCCAGAGAGAAAATAAGAAAAAATGGAATTTCGATGATGAGTCAGATATGTTCTATGCAAATCTAGCAGCATCAGCACAAAGATCTGTTGAAAATGCGGGAATGTATTACGCTAAAAAACTTTTAGACGAAACAGGCAGTGATAACCTATGTCTGGTCGGAGGTGTTGCTTTAAATAGCTGTCTAAATGGAAAGATAAGAAGATCAGGTATTTATAAAAATGTATTTGCAGGCCCTGCATGTCATGACGGCGGTCACGCAATAGGTGCACCTCTTTATTATAGTAATTTAAAAAATCCAAAAAAGACAGAAAGATTAAAAGATGATTTTTTTGGATATCCCTATAGCGATGACGAATGTTTAAGTGCGGCGGAAGAATTTAATTTAACGTATAGTTCATTTAATAATACTGAAAGTCTTTCTGCTGATATTGCAAAATCTATTGCTGATAAGAAGATTATTGCCATCTTTAATAAAGGTTCAGAATTGGGACCAAGAGCCCTTGGACATAGAAGTATTGTTGTAGATCCAAGGACACCTGAAATGAAAGATACACTTAATGCTAGAGTTAAATTTAGAGAGGCATATAGGCCATTTGCACCGTTTGTATTGCAAGATTATGCATCTGATTATTTTGAATTTAAAGATAGTGAGTTTATGCTATTTGTTGCAAAGGCTACTGAAAAAGCAAAAAAAGAAGTTCCGGCAGTCATTCATGTCGATGGAACTGCAAGAATGCAATCTGTTAGAAAAAATAACGAGCCTTTTTATAGCACTTTAAAGAATTTTTATAAAATGACTGGTGTACCTGTTTTATTAAATACAAGCTTTAATATTGCTGGCGAGCCAATAGTTGAAACACCCCAAGATGCAATTAGATGTTTTTTAGGAACCTCTATTGATATTCTCTATCTGAATAATTTAAAAATTGAAAAATAGGGACAAAAAAGACTTTATGAATATTTTAATACCAATGGCAGGAGAGGGAAGCAGATTTAAAAAGGAAGGATATACATTTCCAAAACCGCTGATTGAAGTTAACGGAAAGCCAATGATTCAATGTGTTGTTGAAAATCTAGACTTTGATGCAAACTATATTTTTCTTGTCAGGTCAGAACATCTTAGCAAATATAACATAGAATCTGTTTTAAGATTTGTAACAAATGAAAGGTATGATATTGTCACTGTTGAAAGCCTTACTGAGGGTGCTGCTTGTACTGCTCTACTGGCAAAAGATCTCATTGATAGTGATGAAGAGCTGCTAATAGCAAACTCTGATCAGATTATTGAATATTCAAAGGAGAATTTTAATACAGTTAGAAGGTTTACTAATTTTGACGCCTCGGTCTTTACGTTTAGAGCCGTTCACCCAAAATGGAGCTTTGTAAAGACGAATTCTAGAGGTGTTGTAACAGAGGTCGCAGAAAAAAATCCAATATCTGATATAGCAACATGTGGAGTCTATTATTATAGAAAGGGATCTGATTTTGTCAAGTATGCAGAGAGAATGATAGAGAAGAATACAAGGGTTAATGATGAGTTCTATATTGCACCCGTCTATAATGAGCTAATTCTAGATGAAAAGATACTCATTCCATTTTTTGTAGATAAGATGCATGGACTGGGAACACCTGAAGATTTAAAGAAATACTTGAGCATGAAATGACTTATGATAATAATTCGAGGAAATTCTGGATGCAGTGTCGAAATCAAGGATAGTCTATCAAAAAAGATAGTTAAAAAATCATCTGCAGATTCCTCCTACTATCATAGATTAAAAAATCAGTGTGAGAAGCAGAGTGATGCATTCTTAAGAAATGAACTAGACTTTATTGAAATTCCAAAAATTCTCAATAGACAATTTTTATTTAAAGATGATATCTGCTACTTTGAAATGGATTTTTGCAGATCACTTGACTGTATTACATTTTTTCATAGATGCTCAATAGAAGAGGTTAATTTTTTAATATCTTCAATTACAGGCTTTGTTGATAGGACAATAGCAGATTCTAAGATTTCTAAATTTGATAAAAAGATATTTTTACTAAAATATGATTCTGTAAAAGACAATCTAGCAAATTCTAATTTTTTTAAAGATATAGATAGAAGATTTCTTAAAATAGATGAGATATTTTATTCTCTGGATGAGAATCTTATTCCAGCTGGATTCTGTCACGGAGACTTGACATTATCAAATATTTTAATTAAGCGAAAGAGTAGGAAGATATGCCTTATAGACTTTCTTGATACATTTTTAGAGTCACCGCTTCAAGATATGGTCAAGGTTAGACAAGATACGAAATATATGTGGTCCCTAAATCTATATCCAGACTCAGTAGATTTAACAAAGGTGTCAATAATTTTTGACTATATTGATAGAAAAATTGACAACCACTTTAAAAAATATGATTTCTATAAATACTTCTATCAATCCTTTCAAATAATGAACTTATTGAGACTTTTGCAGTATTGTAATAATAAAGCTGTTGTTACACAGGTAATTCAAAATATAGATCAATTGATATTGGAGAAATATTGAATCTTATTATACCCATTGCAGGAAAATCATCAAGATATCCAGGAATGAGACCAAAATGGCTTCTGACACATCCGTCAGGAAGACTTATGGTAGTAGAGTCTATATCTGGTCTAAATTTAGATCTTTTTGAAAAGATATTCGTGATAGCACTTCAGGAACACGAAGATCAATATTCTTTTTCTAGCGGGATGGAGCGATGTTTTTTTGACGCATTTGGAAAAGAAATCTATAAGAAGCTAGATGTCGTTCTGCTAGACGCAGAGACACAAAATCAACCTGAAACAATATTTCAAGCAATTGATAAAAGAAAGATTGAGGGTCCAATATTCATTAAGGATTCTGATAATTTTTTTAAATGCAATATAAATACTGGAAATTTTGTGACGACTTACGACATTAGCTCAATGGAGTCAGTTAATGCTGGAAATAAAAGCTACGTTGTTACAGATGACAATGGTGTCATTACATCGATAGTTGAGAAAAAAGTTATTAGTTCAGAATTTTGTGCCGGAGGATATTCATTTGAGTCTGCGTCTATCTTTAGAGAATCCTTTCTTAAGCTAAGAGAGCACAAGAATCTCTACATTTCTCACATGATATATTCAATGATGCTTGAGGGAATAGAGTTTGCAACAGAGCTTGCTAGTGGATATATTGACTGGGGAACACTTAAAGACTGGAATGAATATAAGTCATCATTTGCAACCATCTTTATTGACATGGATGGCGTCCTTGTAGAAAATTCTGGAAGATATTTTGGAAAATTGTGGGGAGAGACAGGTCCCCTAGAGGATAATGTGAAAAAAATCAGAGACCTATATGATACTGGAAAGTGTCAGATTATTATCACTACATCAAGAGATGAATCCTTTAAAGCGGCAACAGAGACCCAGCTAGAAAAAATTGGTGTAAAGTATCATCAAATAATTTTCAATCTGATGCATTGCAAGAGGATTATAGTAAATGACTATGCGACTACTAATCCATATAAGAGCTGTGATGCAATCAATATTTCAAGAAATAGCTCTGACCTAAATGACCTTATTATAGATAGTATATGCTAGCATTATATGAAAATTAATACTTACATACCTGAATATAGAAGACAGTTTTTTAAATATGAAAATTGTTTTGATATATTTGTTTCTGAGCTTATCTTGCAGCTAGTGAGAGAAGGTCACGAAATAGTTGATGAAGATGAGACATCAGACGTTAGTCTAATCTTTAATCATGTGGGACAAAAAAGAGATGGTAAGCCGTCTATTTTAACTATTGACGATTCAATTATGCCAGAATTAATCAAATATGATTCTGACACTGATAAATTAAATAGCGATGCCTTCTTAGAAAATTTTCAAAATGCAGATGGGGTAATTTATAGATCTAATCTTATTAGAAACTTTATTCACCAGGCTGTGGGAGAAAAGAAAAAAGAATTCATAATTCCAGGTGGATTTAATATTGATTCACTAAAGACTTCTAATAATCTCTTTCAAACTCCGCGGGGTGATCTTATTAGTGAAAAGACGTGGCTATACGTAAACATCTTAGGATCTGAGAATGGATTACGAGAGTCTTTTACATATTTTGATAAAAATGCTCCAAGTGATTCAATTTTACTTGTTATGGGAGAGCCTGAAGAGGAGAGGTGGAGTGCCATCAAAGATCTTAAAGAGTTAGACTTTTTTAATGAGAATCGATTTGTACAGCTTGGGAACCCTGGTGAGAGGGACGTCTTAAGCTCATTAAAAACCTGTGAGACCTATATCAATCTATCTTGCTTTCCATACTATTCAGATCTTGCAATTATTGCAAGTATCTACGGTTCGCACATTATATGCTCAGATATGACTGTAGAGAGAGAAATATTTGGAAATAATTGTACAGTAATACAAAATAGCACTATTATCTTAGATGAAGATTTTAAAAATAATCATCTAGTTCCATATGATGGTTCAACGCCTACCTTAGAGGAAGTTGGCATAGAAAGCGTTTGTAAAAAATATATTAGTGCAATTGATTCTATTTTAATATAACAGAGAGAAATTAATGTCAAAAGGACACAGTAAACAATTTTTTAGCTTTTTAAGGGCTTTAGATGACAGCAATGTGAGATATGTAATAATCAGGGGATTTGGAAAATTTCCAAAAACTCCAGACACAGATGTTGATCTTGTATATCACATAGATGATCATGAAAAGTATATATCGCTAGCAAGAGAAAATCTTGAAGAATTTGTAAGTGCAAATGGCTCAGAGTGGCAAAGCTTCGGATCTGGCGAGTGGTGTGAGATGCTTTACTCTCCGTGTAGAACAATCGGAGAAGAAGATCCGGAAATAGAAAACGGCTGCTTTAGAGTTGATTCATATAATTCAATTTATTTTAAGACCCCATACCATAACTTTTCCACATACTGGACTATTTCTAAGCAATTTAATGAATTTATCATAGATAAGAGAATCAGAGTTGAAGAGGATTTTGGATCATACTATATTCCAGAACCTGAGTGTGAAATTGCACTCTTAATCGCTAGAAATGTTTTAGACAATAAGAAAAGACCTGCGTGGTCAACCAAGCACATATCTAGAATTCAATCTCTAATATCAGAAAATAAAGCCCAAAGAGATGTGATCATTAATAGGGTCTCTCAATTATTTCCAAACGCTGATAAGATTGCTGATTTAGTATATCAGAACTCATTTAGGCAAATAATGCAGCATGCTCTAGGGTTGACAAGATGAGTCTAGTAGCCAGTGTTATTGTCAGAGGAAAGATCAATTTTCCTGTTGATAATAGTGACTTTATAATAGAGGATAACCCAGGTGATGACTGGCCGATACACATTCACATCGGACCTGCTGGGAATTGGAAAATTAGAATTCATTTCACATATGAAGAATTTAATGAATTAGTAAAAAATATGGAGAAAGAGAGGGAAGAATATGGGTCACGTTATTAAAAAGATACTTGGAGATAGAGATGATGATCCTTTCTATGAAACATTCACAATTGAAGTTAACGAGTCAGTATCACATAGAAAGCTTCAGGGAATAAGAAACCACCCAGGAGAGGTTCACTTTCACGCTAAAAATCTAAGATTTGACATAAAGTGGGAGGACTATAAGACACTAAGAGACGCATGCATATCTGCAAATAAAATTATAGAAAAAAGAAATGAAAGCGAAAGATAATTTACCTCTACCGGTAGATAAAGAGAATCTATTGGGCAAAGATAAGATTCCTATCTCATCAGAAAAGAACGGCTTCGTGGGCTATCTTGAAGTTCCAAGATATCCGAATGATAAAATTATTCAAGAAATACACGGAATGAACTATCAGGTATACAGAATTGTTGAAAACAACGGAAAAGAATATTTTGACTCGATATTTCCACTACCAGCTTCTTATATTCGTCAAGAATCACCTAAGCGATTTTTAGATATATTATCTTTATCATCTAAAAAGTATAGAAAGCTTAAAGAGGTATCAAATAGAGATACAAATAATATAGTTGAAATAGATAAAATAGAGTCAGATCTTAGCCACTATATTTTAATTAGAATGAAACTAGTGCAGGGTCTCCCGCTAGTCCCGGAACCTAGCTCAATCATGCCATCAGATGAAGCCTGTAAAGCCTCAGCTAAGATTTATAGCGCAGTACTTGGTGAAAGAAATAAGAGAATAGTTCAAAGACTATATGACTGCTTCGTTAACTCAAATATTGAAATAATACGCGACTGTGGAATGTACATGTCAGATATTGCGCCTAATAATGTCTTAATATCATTTCAACAATCAGATCAAGAAGGATATCAGCTTGATATGACAGTTAGATTTATTGACATGCTAGACCTAAAAAAGTATAGAAGGCCAGTTATGGTGGACATGGTGTCTCTATTTACTATAACTAGAGATAGGCTTCCCAAGGCATTTATTGAAAATCTAACAGATTCTGCGCTAATGATGTTTCCATCTCTTGATGATCGAAACGATAGATTTAGAAACTATCTGTGGGAAAAAAATATTAGTGATTTCTTTAACTCTATCAATAGAGATCGATATCTAAAGTTTGACAGGAGAGAGTATGAAAAATAGAATCGGTGTTGCAATATCTGTGTATGATAAGGGAAATTTTGTCATGACTGGTATAAATGTCATAAATAATCTCTGGACAATATCACCATATATCTCTATCTGCTGCAATCATCAAGAAACATTTGAGAAGCTAAGTAGAGTAGACGGTGTCAATGTTGTGAGAGGTGATGACCTTCCCTTCTCTAATAAGAATGAACTGAGACTTCGACAGTACGACTGTATTAAAAAATCAGTCCTTCAGGCCTGTCAAAATTCTGAATATGTCATTCACTGGCACGGTGATGCACTTTCTCTTTCTGATTCTGCAATTCTTGAGATAGTTGACCACATGGAGTCAAATGACATCTACTTTTCTGGAAGAGGATTTTGGAAAGACTCTACATCACCAAAGATTCCGCTAGGAGATATCGACGATCATTTTTTCATCATAAAGTCTTCACATGTTATATCCTCAGGAATGTACGATGATGATAAGGTTGATTACGTTAGGATGCTTGCTAGAAACGGTGTCTGCTCTGAGGGAATTCTTGTCATACTAGTGCAGGGTTGCACAAGTGATGATAATATCTACATTTATTCAGACATGTCAGAGTGTGTGGTTCTTCCCAGCCAGAAGGTAGACGATAGATACGATGATAAAATTGCTCACAGAACACTACCACCCGTAAATTTTGATCCCATTAGAAAGTTTTTACACTGTGATGACATGGCTCACCTTAAGAGAATATTTGAATCTGAAAGAATTGATACAGAATTAATTTGTGAGAATCTATAAAGTGTGTAGAGATAGAATTTGAAATATTTAAATAGCTGCATTCTTAAGACATCTAGAGAAAAAAATATAAAAATATTTGGAATGCAAAAGTGCGGATCAGGAACACTTAGCCTTTATTGCAAGCTATTTGATAATTTATTGTGGGCTGGTCACGGAACTTTTTTAAGTGAAGATATAAAAAATAATATACAACTTCCAGGTTCTTCCTGGGAGAAAAATTTAAGACAAGGACTCAGTGAGTATGTATCACTTCGTCCGGAGGACGATGACCTCTATCGTAGTATTCGAAAAAGCATCATTGACTCATATGCTGGTAAGATCTTTGATAATAAGTTTAATATTCAAGACACCTGTATCAATGTTGCAATGATAAGAAATCCATACGATCTTTTATTAAGTTTTTACTTTCATGGCATATGGGGAGCTAATAATATTGCTAAGAAATATGAAAGTGATACTTCAAATGGCCCCACTATCGATGGATTTAGCAGTTTCATTCTTTCTCTAGGGAGACCAGAGAATTTTGGATTTCCAGCATTTATATTGAGCTGTTTTTATCCTTACTATAGTAAAGATGGTGAATTTATTCCGGAATTTGCCTTTAAACTCGAGAGACTTGATGAAATAATCAGCAAAAGGGGAGGATGGCTAAAGAGCACTAGTAGAAGTGACATTGATTCCCTAAAGCACAGATCAAATAAGCCACGATTACCCATTAATCAGATATACAGTAATGAAATGATTTCTATCATGGAGTCTATTTTTTTATATGAATTAGAGATATTTGGTTATAAAATTGGATATTCAGATGATAGAATTATCATACCAAAATCTGACATACCAAATCTTCCTAACCCTAAGTTAGATAATTTTTTTAAATTACTAGAATCGTATCGTTTAAATAAAAAATGAGATATCAAAATGTTTAATAAGCACCTATCAGAAAAGATGTATGGTGTTTCAACAGAGGCTGATTTAAGAAAGCTTCTCTACGGAACAAGAACGGATCTAACAGCTGGTGAATTTAACTCTATATGTGATCATCTTTCTAAATTTGACAATCCGCAATATCTTGAGATAGGCGTCTACTTCGGTGGAAATTTCAATAAGGTTGCAAATTTTTTAAAAAATAACTTTAAAGACTATCATATAACAGGTGTAGATCTTTTTGAAACTCTGATGGCACAGGATCAGTGTGATCTTACTCATGATATTTTAAATAAGTGGAATATTTTAAATGTTGCATTTAAGGATGATCTTTCAGACTTTCTTCAGTCCAGCGGTATTGAAAATTTTTCCCTTGTTATGGGATTTTCTGACACAGCAGTTAAGAATCTAGAAAGCGCCTTTGATGTTATGTTTATAGACGGTAATCATACATTTGATCAGACATTAAAAGACGCTGAGGCATGTCTTGAAAGATCAAAGAAGGGTTCATTTTTAATATTTCACAATGCAAGTAGCGATATTGAGCCAGATCCGCAGTATATTGAAAAAGACGGTGGTCCGTGGAGAGTGTGTGAGCTTCTCAAGAAGAGAGATAGCTTAAGACATGTTGGGCTATTTGATAGATGCTCTATATTTGAGGTTATTTAATGATAGAAACCACTTTATGTGTGACATCATATAACAGGCCAAATAAGCTTAAAGAGGTTTTAAGGTCATTTTTTATGACAACCACATATGACCCTAGCAAGCTAGAGGTTATAATAGTTGACAATGGATCTACAGATAGCTCTGTTACTGATTTTATTAAAAGCTATAGTCCAGATTGCTCTTATAACTTTATATTAAATGAAAAGAATGACTATCCAAGCTGTCTAAGATATTCAAAAATTCAAGCTAGAGAGATTGCCAAGGGTGACTTTTATATAGATTGTCCAGATGATCACATTTTTGTTGCTAGGGCATCATGGATTGAAAACTGTATATCAAGAATTAAAAGTGATGATACAGTGGGATGTATTAATTACTACGCATACCCGATGTATAGATTTTCAAAACCAAAGAACAAAATGACAATTGATAGTAAAGCTACTGAGTTTTCTGTTTCTTCTTATAAAGGCTACGCAGATTTTCACATAATGTCGAAGAAAGCGTATAATAAAATAGGAGAATACAAATATAAGCTCGGTAGAAAGGCTGAAAGTGAGTACATGGATAGATCTTTAAACGAAGGATATTTTAGAAATTTGATGGTTAATCCCGTTGCGATTTGTATGGATGACGGAAGCTTTGGCGAGGGAAGTTGTGGATTTGAATTAATACGACCAATACCCTCAGATGAATATAATTCAAAGCTAATTGGATTTATGAGAAAGTGTCACCCTGATAGAGTTTCACTTCCTATTCACAATGAAGCATTAATAAAGTTTTGCTTACAAGAAGGATATATTAGGATAAAGGATGAGTAATATTTGGCATGATGATCTCTGTGAATATTACGGTGTTGATAGAGAAACAGCATTAAAGCTAGGCACAAGATCATCTGGAAGAAAACCAGACCTACCGGGATCTAAAACGTGCAAACCTATTTCAGGAATGACATTTGAAGATATTTGGGAGCTAAGGGATCGGACAGATATTGAATCTGTATTTCAGTTTTATGTAGACCAGGGTGCATGGAGCACATTCAGACAGTGTGTTAGGCATAAAGATCTTTCACAATTTCATCTAGCAAATCTTGTCCCTGTTCTTAACGCAAGCGAACCAAGAAATGGATTTCATATTTGTGAATATGGCTGCGGAGTCGCTCCTTTTTTAAATACATTTGTTACATTTTTAAGCCCAGAAACAAGAAATGTTAGACTTTCAATTACAGATATAGCGGATTGTGAACACTTTCTTTTTGCTGAGTGGAGATTAAAAAAGAAAATTTTAAATAGATCACTAGATATTGACTTAGACATTAAGCCTGTTATCCCCAGCTCTCTTCCAACGTATAGTGATAAGCTTGATGTTGTTCTAATATTTGAAGTTCTTGAGCATGTCCCAAGTCCAATTTTGACAATTAAGAATATCTACAATCAGCTAAATGAAAGAGGGTTTATTTTAGAAAATTTTATTAAGCATTCTGAGGAAGATATTAATGACGACGGTCCTGACTTAGTCTCTGCTGCAAGAGAAAGGGATGCATATTATTCGTTCTTAATTGAAAACTTTGATCTTACAGGCGGCGAGCCCCTTAGTCAAAATCAAAATGGAACTAGAATTTGGAGAAAAAAATGAGAAAGATTCATATAAAAGAAAAATTAGAAGAAATCGAAGTAGATCTAAGTGAGTTAAAGCTAGGAGACTTTGATCAGATTGGAGAATTTACAGCAAAGAAAAATAGATCACCTGGTAGTGATCTCTATAATAATGTTGGATTTTACTTTAGACCAAATTATGAACGGGGTATTTTAATCTATTCATTGATCACTAAGTACAAGTTGACATCATTTTTAGAGATAGGATTTGGAAGAGGATATTCAACATTCTGTGCTGCTAAGGCGTTTAGTGACATAGGTGTTGCAGGAAAAATAGCCACAATAGATGTAAACTTTGATGAGAATCTATTAAACGGTCTAACACAAGTTTTTCCAAAGCAGTGGTTTAATATGATAGAGTTTAAGAGAGGGACTTCTTCATCAGTCTTACCTCAAATTAAGGAAAATTTTGACATGATCTATATTGATGGTGATCACACATATGATGCAGTAAAGAGTGATTGGGAAAATTGTAAGGATAAGTTTAATGCATTTCTTCTATTTGATGACTACCACCTTCCGACAAAAGATAGTGGTCCAGGAATTGAGTGTGCAAAATTAATAGATGAGATAGAAGACGAGGAAAAAGACTTCATAATAATGGATAGAAGAATATTTTTGGATGATAGGGGATATAGTGACGATGAGATAGATTATGGTCAAGTTCTTTTGACAAGAGAGTATGAATCTGAAATGATTAAAGAAAGAGTCTATATAGAAGACTGGTTAAATACCTGACCGGGAGCTTGGGTGAATATTGGATTCTTTATAGACAAGGCTCAAACTGTACAGTTAATTTTAGGCCTTTTGATAGAATCAAAGAGAAGGGGTCATGAATGTGGTGTATTTTCCACATGCGATCCTAGCTGTCTATCTTCTGAAATGCACAGTCAAATTGACATATCTGGAGTTAGCTGGCATGTGAGACGGGACAGGCACTCACTTAAAGATTGTGTATTATCAAATGCTGACATGTATCATGCAATGGTTGGGATAAATCTATTTAACAATATCTGGAGAGACGTCTACGAGACGAGAAATATACCCACAACTGTATATTCTGTTGAATATTGCTGGAATGAGATCTACAATCACAGATCTGACTATAACGGTAATTCAACACTCTTTTCTAATAGTGAGTGGACAAAAAATGTAATCGAAGATCTCACGGGATACTCAAATATTAAATTTCTCGGAAGTCCTTGGTTTGAGCTCATTAAGAGATTTCGTGTAGAAAAAAAAGATAGAAAAGAAAATAGATTTATTACATTCATGTCTCCTCACAATAGCTTTATTAATAACTACCCTGGGTTTTTAAATAAGACTAGAGTCTTTTTAGAGTGTCTAAGAGGGTATTGTGACAAGAAGGGTTACGGTCTCGTTCTTAAGACGAGAAATAAATACGGTCATAAACTTGACAAGGTTGTGAATTTTGATAGCGTAATTTCAGATAATAAGGCTCTATCACATCTCTGTCTATACGCAAATTCTGAATGTGTTATTAATTTTTCATCTTCTACAATTAATGAGCTGTCATTTTTAGAGGTCCCAAGTCTATGTGTATTTCCAGATTTTCATGCAAACCTTCACAAGGAAAGAGATAATCTATTTAGAGCAATGTCAAAAATTAATGAGAAATATTATTCAGGAGATATATTCGACGGCATTCACACAGACATGATAGAGTCCGGTGAGTTTCACAGCAATGATCAATTTAGAGATAAGATGAGTGACAATATGGAGAAACTCGATAATCTTATACTTTCAAATAAGAGAGACTGGCAAAGTTTTCAAAAAACATATTTTCCAGGAAATCATGAAAATTCATCAGGTAGGATTCTCGACTATATTGAAAAACAATGCTTCAAAAAAGTATAAATCTTCAATTAAGAACAAACGGCTTATTAAACTGGTTCTTACTACCTAGATCAAACTGTCTTAATGATCAGCCAGGATTTGTTAAAGATTTAATATCTAGCTCTATTTTTACAGCCTACGATCACTTGAGACCTGAGGATTTTAATACAGTTAATTTTGAACATAAGCTTATACAGCTAGATAGATCAAAATATAAATCTAAATTTCTTAGTCCGGTTTTAGAAATTTCTGATACACTCATAGACGCGTGTGGAGAGTATATTAGTGATTTTATATTGCATGGTAGCCTATCAACTCTTGATTTCATTCAAGGGTGGAGTGATTTTGACAGTATTGTCATTATTAAAGATGAAACCTTAAAAGATCCTGTAAAGATGAAAAGATTAAGAGCAGTATCTCTTCATGTAGACAGGATTATTAAAAAAATTGACAATCATCAGCACCACGGTATCCACTTTATAGCTGAAAAAGATCTTTTAATGTATCCTGATCTCTACCTTCCGCATAATCTCTTTAAGAGTGGTACATCTCTTATGGGAAAATCTAAGATTTTAGGAAAACTAAGAGATTCAAAAAAAGAACAAGCTGATAGATTTAATTCAATCTATGCAACATTTAAAAATGCATATGGTGGTGGTACATTACAGCATCACGCCATCGATGGTGTATATCTTATGAATAACTTTAGAAATCATTCAAACGGAATGTATCAGTTAAAGTATTTTTTATCTGTCATTGTTATCCTTCCCTCCTATTTTATGAACATTACGGGAGTTAATCTCTCTAAATCAGATTCAATCGTAGCATGTAGAGAGATTATTAGCGAAAATAATTTTGAGATAATTGACAGGGCAACAGCAATAAGAAATATGTGGAATACACATCCAGTTGTTTCTAATTCAATTCCTGATAGTGTTAGGGAAATATTGGGTAAAAACTACTTTTTTAGAGGGTATAATCTTATTAAGGAAATGAAAGAACATCTAGGCATCTAAGTTGGAAACAAGAGAAGATTATGATAGTGCAATTTTAGAGTTCTGCAGGGACAATCCAACCCTTCAGGTCTATCAGGTTGGTGATATTTCTCATCCTGGAATTTCTGATTTAGACTTTATAGTTCTTGACTCTAAGCCGAGAATTAGTGAAAAGGTTGCTCACTTTCTTCAGGGTGGAAATGTTATTATCATGCCATCAAGAATCTTTTCTAAGATAAATTATATTGAAAAATTTAATCTCAATCTTATTCAAGGTGTAGACATACCTGTTGAGGACGTTAGATCAGAATATTTTGATCTCATAGAGATTCTTGAGTGGCTTCCTGAGAGAATTTTACTAATTGAATCTCTTTTACAAGACTGGTGTGTGAGTGACAGAAGAATTCTTTTGCTCCTGAAGTCTATTGATAGAAGTATTAAGAAGATTGAGAAAATGACACTTTCTCACTTTAGCAGGTCTTCAATACTTGATGTAAGAAGAGACTATAAGCACTTTGATCTTAAAAGAGTTTGCTATGAATATCGTAATGCAGCTGAAAATGCTTGGTATACATTTTCTTCAAGCATGAAGGCGATATCAGGTAATTTATCAGGCACAGTGTCTATTTCTAACCACTATGCATTTAAAAATAGATTTCATAAGCTAATGATTTATTTTGACATGCTCTCAGATTTAAACCTTGATATTTCAAAATCTTTAAATGAGTGTATTCAAATTGAGCATAGTGATTATTATATTAATGACAACTTTAAAAGTTTTGCACTTAATCGATGGAATATTCTAAATGATACTTTTTGCTGGTTTAAAGAGAATAATATTGATTCAGGAATGGTAAAGTATGGGTGGTTTCTCAAAAAATAAAGCCCAGGTGCTAGCAGTTCACTGTGTGGACACAGAAGGACCTATAGGGGGAGATGTTAGGAGAAGGCCAGATGGGTCCAAAGAATTTATGGACAACTGGAAAGATATAAAGAGCTCACTATCAGACATAACATCTGATAAATTTAGATTTGATGCTAGAGATTCTTTTGGAAATTATTTTATTCTAAATTGGTTCATCATGGACTTTATGGGCTTTAAGAGTAACCCCAAGAATAGAATTGAAAAATATAATGACACATATGACAACATTAAATCGCTAAGGACAGATTGTGACCACTTTTACTGGCACTATCACCAGCCCCCAAGGAGCGGAATGGGTGATCAGTGGTCTGACGACTGGAATAGTTCTGACATACACTATCAGATACTTGGGCATAGGCTTATTGAGAGAGAAGACTTTCCAGAAGCATTTAGAGCCGGTGGAACAATAGAAGATAATAAGTGCTCCCTATGGCTTGAAGACAATTTAATGCTCGACTACTCCAACAGGGTCTCACACACCTCAGCTAAGACAGATGATATTTTTGACTTTAACTGGTTTTATGCTCCTCGTCACTGGGGATATTATCACCCAAGTAGAAGTGATCTATTTTCTCCTGGAAGGATGAGAAGATACGTCGTCAGATCTGTTGACTTAAGATCTAGACTTCACGAGCTTCAACAGTGGGAGGTTGATGAGGCATTTGGGTATGCTAAGCAGAATAACTGTCCCATTATTCTTTCATATTTTAGTCATGATCATAGGGATATGAGAGATGAAACTCATTACGCTATAGAATTGATAAGAAATGCTTCTAGAAAGTTTGACGTCCCATTTAGATGGTCAGGGGCAAAAGAAGCCATTCAAATATGTGAAGACATAAGACCGATCGAGGTAAAGATTGGACTAGAGAGATGGTCAAATAATAGATTAATGATAACATTCCGAAGCCAGATATTTCAGAGCAATCCGTTTGTTTTCACACAGAAGAGAAACGGTGATATAGTATTCCACAAGCTTGATCTGGAGATTTGTCCTGCGTGTCCGTATTACCTCTTAAGGTGTTTCTTTAAACATGAAGAGGATGATGTTAAAATTGGAATCGCATGTACTTCAATGACAGGTGATAAGTCAATTCTCGTGGAGGATCTTTGAAGATAGTTTGTATCATACCAGCAAGGGGAGGGAGCAAGAGGCTCCCAAGGAAAAATATCTATCCTATTCTTGGTAAGCCCTTAGTCTGCTGGTCAATTGAAGCATGCCTGGAAAGTAAGCATCTTAATTATGAAAATATATTTGTTAGCACAGAAGATCAGGAGATAAAGGATGTTGTAGAGGCTCGAGGAATAAAGGTCATAGATAGACCAAAAAACCTTTCAGAAGACAATGTCTGGACACAGGAGGTGTTATCTCATGCTCAAAGATTTTTAAATAATTCAGGTATAGACTTTGACATAATGGTGAGAATCCAGGCAAACTCTCCACAAATAGAGTCTAAGAAGATAGATGAGTGTATTGAAAAGCTAATTGATAAAGAGCTGTGGGAGGTATTTACAGTTGACAAAGATGGAATTGAAGATGCAGCCATACACGTTCTTTTGAAAAGGTGTGTCAATCAAAAGGCACTTAGTGTGTATAAGGGCATTGTAAGGACTGACTATATTGATGTCCACGAGAAAGAAGATATTTACCTTGTTGAAAAAGAGATCTCTAAGAGAGACAGGGTGAAAATAATGGATTCTGAATACGATATAGTGAAAAATGATTAAAGTTAGTGTCATTATCACGTGTTTTAACTTAGAGGGGTATATAGCAAGATCAATAAATAGCTGTCTAAATCAAACGTTACCAGAAGATTCTTATGAAGTTATAGTTGTAGACGATATGTCTACTGATAGATCATGGGATGTTATTTCTGGATTTGGAAGCCTTGTGAGTACAGTAAGGATGAATAGAAATTCAGGTGTCTCTGCAGCTTCTAATGCTGGTATCAAATTTGCTTCTGGAAGATACGTTGTCCGTGTCGACGGTGATGATTTTATAAATAAGAATTTTCTTCTCTCAATGTCTGAAGTGCTAGAGTGGAATGAGGATATCGGATTTGTCTACTGTGATCACATTATTGTCAATGAAAATCTTGAGAGAAAGCAGGAAATAAACACTCTCGAGATGCTTTTAGATCACGGTGCTGGTGTCATGTTTAGGAAAAAATATCTAGAATCTATAGGTCTCTATGATGAGTCACTAAGAAATAGAGAGGACTATGATCTCATTCTAAGATACATTAAGAACTTTAATGGGTACCATTTAAGGCTACCGTACTACAGATACTTTAAGAGATCTGGAAGCCTCTCTAGCAAGATTGAAGAAAGAGAGATTCTTAAGAAAAAAATAGATGAGGATCAAAATGTCACCAGTTGATGAACTATGGGCTCGAATTACTTCTGGTGATCCATTTTTTATTGCAGAGGCAGGTGTTAATCACTTAGGGTCACTAGAGCTTGGTGAGCTATTGATAAGAGAGGCAGCCCAGGCTGGTGCACATGCTATTAAGTTTCAGTCCTACAAGGCTAAAAATCTTTGCACAAAAGATGCACCTAGATTTTGGGATTGGGATGGTGAAATAGAGAAAGAGGGATCTCAATTTGACTCGTATTCTCATCTAGATTCATTTGGTGAGAAGGAGCACTTAGAGCTAAAGAGGCTCTGTGATTCCTATAAAATAGAGTTTATGTCAACTCCTTTTGATGATGAAGCTACAGACTATCTTGATAGAGTTGGAATTAGAGCGTATAAGATTGCCTCATGTGATCTGACAAATCATCCGCTTTTAAAAAATGTAGCACCCAAGGGAAAGATAGTCATGCTATCTACTGGTGCCGGATCTATTGACGAGATAAAGTCAGCAGTCAGTGTATTAAAAGAGGGTACTGATAAAATTGTTGTGATGCACTGCAATCTCAAATATCCAACAGAAGATCATGAAATTAATCTAAGAATGATAGAGCACCTGAAAGAGGAGTTTCCAGAGTGTGTGATAGGCCTATCAGATCACACAATGAATCTCTGGACGCCTGCATTTGCTTATGCTCTCGGTGCAACAGTATTTGAGAAGCACTACACTGTAGACAAGACTCTTGGAAAAAGTGCAGATCACTGGCTTTCTGTAGATCCGACAGAAGTTAGCAAGATTATTGAAAATATAAATCTTGCTGTAACACTTTTGGGATCTCGTGAGAAGAAGTGTACTGAGAGCGAGGAGAGGGCAAGACTCTATGCTAGAAGAAGCATAGTCTCTACTTCAGAGATTAAGAAGGGCGAGATGCTTACAGATAAAAATATGTCGTGTAAGCGACCAGGTACCGGTCTCTCACCAGCCATGCTACATAAGATTTTAGGAAGATTTGCCTCTAGAGACATCTCAGATGATCAAATTTTAACAATGGATGATATAGAATGAACTTAAAAGAAATTACACCCAAGGGATAAGATATGATTAATACTATTGGAATAGTCGGACAAGGTTTTGTCGGAGGCGCGTTAAATGAGGGAATGAAGCATGCATTTAATATTGAAACGTATGATAAATTTATATCTGAGAAGTCTACATGTGAATCGCTGAAGAGCCTTATTGAAAAAGTTGACACTATATTTGTCTGTCTGCCAACCCCCATGAGACAGGATGGATCTTGTGATTTAAGAATTGTAGAAGAAACAATCTTAGAGATTGATAGCTTTTGCAAAAAAGCAGATAGCAAGGTAGTCGTAATTAAGTCAACAATACCACCAGGAACAACTGAAGACTTAAATAAAAAAGTTTCAAATATACAGGTTGTATTTAATCCTGAATTTCTAACTGAAGCCAACGCAGTAGAAGACTTTAAGAATCAGACTAGAATAATAGTCGGCGGTCCGAGACCTGGGTCTTCAGTCGTAAAGAATATCTTTAGAAAGGCATTTAAGCAGACTACTATTGTTAAGACTGGATCAAATACAGCAGAAATGGTCAAGTATTTCACCAATTGCTTTCTTGCCACAAAGGTTATCTTTTCTAATGAGATGAAGCAAATTTGTGACCCTCTCGACATAGATTACGACAAAGTTGTTGAGTATGCACTTTACGATGAAAGGCTTGGAAGGTCACATTGGTCAGTTCCTGGTCCAGACGGAAGTATGGGATTTGGAGGACACTGCTTTCCAAAAGATCTAAATGCACTTATTAAAGTAGCAAAGAACAATAGTGTTGACCCAAGAATTCTTCGGTGTGTGTGGGAAAAGAATCTAGAAGTCAGGAGTGAGAATGATAGAGACTGGGAAAAGATGACGGGTCGAGCTGTTAGTGAAGACTGATATACGTGTAAAATCCTAGTGGGATAGGTATAATATTAGTATGACTGAAAATAATTTTCCGACAGGTAAGCCCCATATTTCTTTTTCCGAAGTCAAGATATGGAAGGAATGTTCCTGGAGGCATAAGCTCATGTACGTTGATAAGGTTGATACATTTAAACCCTCTCCTTATTTAGATTTTGGAACTGCCGTTCACGAGGGATGTGAAACACTCCTTGAGACAAGAAAGGTTGATAAGAAAAAGCTTTTTAATGACATCACAGATGCATGGAAAAAGCACAGATTTGATGAGCCTGAGTGGTATGAAAAGATGCCAAAGTGGTATAAGCACGTACCCGTTGAAGAATGGTGTAGGTGGGCTGAAAATATGTGGGCTGAGGTTCCTGACTTCTTAGATGAGACATTTCCCAACTGGAATGCTGTAAAGGCCGAGGAGTATCTCTATGAGGAGATAGAGGGAAAGGATATTAAGTTTAAGGGATTTATTGACGCAGTTATTAAAGTTCCAAAAAAGCGCGGCGAGGGATTTAACTACTGGATCCTTGACTGGAAGACATCGCAATCTTATGGGTGGCGAAGACAAAAGAAGCAAGATCTTTTAATGACAGCACAGCTTATTTTATATAAGCATTTTTGGGCTAGAAAGCACTCTGTACCTCTCAAGGATGTGCGTTGTGGTTTTATCCTACTAAAGCGCGGGGGTAAGCCAGGACGTATCTGTGAGCTGGTTACAGTATCTGTAGGACCCAAGACTTTAGATAGGGGGATTAAGCTTATGAATAGCATGATAGCCTCCGTCTATAATAAAATGTTTCTAAAAAATAGAGACTCCTGCACATACTGTCAGTTTAAAAATACAGAACATTGTACCTGATTTACTTTATAATATCTCAGTGTTAATATTTCACTGAGGTTTATAGACATATGACAGAAAAGAAGAAGGTGTTGATCTTATCTGATCACGCCCTTTCAACTTCGGGTGTGGGTACTCAAACTAGACATCTTGTTAATGGTCTTTTGACCAAGAATGAGTGGACATTTAGACAGTTCGGTGCTGCATTAAAGCATGGCACATATGATACAGTTGTTGTCAATGAGGATTTTATAATTAAGCCTATTGACGGCTTCGGTAGCAGAGACCTAATCAGGGTTGCACTTGCAACAGAAAAGCCTGATATTTTATTTATTTTCACAGATCCGAGATTCTTTATCTGGCTATTTGAGATGGAGGATGAGATCCATCAAATTTGCCCGATAGCGTGGTGGCATGTATGGGATAATGAGCCATATCCTAGCTTTAATCATGTCTTATACGAATCTGTCGATCTCATTAATTGTCATTCAAACATGACATACAACTTAATTAAAGACAGGGTCAATAGTAAGACAAACTTTATTCCACACGCTGTCCCAGAGACATTATTTTTTCCACTATCTCAGACTGATAGACTCTCTTATAAAATGCAGATCTTGGGAAAAGACAGACTAGATCATTTTGTTGGAATTTGGGTTAATAGAAATGCTAAAAGAAAAAGGCCTGCAGATGTTGTAGAGTCCTGGAAGATTTTTGTTGACAATATTGAGAAAGAACACGGTCATAGAAAGGCTACATTAATAATGCATACAGACCCCCACGATCAGGAGGGTCCAAACCTGTTTAAGAATGTTGATCTTCACAGCATCTCAGATAATGTTTACTTTTCCACTGATCGGTTAGAGTTTGAGAAAATGAACGTTCTTTATAACATATCTGACGTCTGTATTAACATAAGCTATGCAGAGGGCTTTGGCCTCTCAACACTCGAGGCCATGATGACAGGTTGCCCAATGGCTGCAGTTAAAACAGGCGGATTGACAAGACAGGTTGTCGATCACACAGACGGATCTGAAAATGGTGTTGCTCTTCCTGTTGAATTTAGGTCGCTTGTAGGCTCTCAGCAGGTACCATTTATTTACGAAGACTACGTCACATGTGAGACAACAGCTGCTGGGCTGATGAAACTCTTCAATCTTTCAGGTAGTGAAAGGACTAGTCTAAGAGATAAGTGTCTAAAATATGCAAGAGAAAACTTTGCCTTAGAAAAGACTATTGATGAGTGGCACGATACAATGAAAAAACTCTCTACTGAGTGGAGAGGGGACTATAAGAGATGGGAATGTTTTACGCTATAGGGGACAAATAGATGAAAAAAGTCATTATTAGAGCACCGCTTCTATCATATAGCGGATATGGAACACATTCCAGACAAATTTTTAAGTGGCTTCTTACAAGAAGAGACTTCGATGTAATAACACAGGTAGTCCAGTGGGGAAATACAACGTGGATGCTTAATCAAGAGTTAGAGAATGGGCTGATTGGAGAGATAATGAAAAGATCTGGTCCCGAAAATCAGTATGCAGATATCTCAATTCAGGTTCAATTACCAGATGAGTGGGATCCGACATTAGGAAAATTTAACATCGGTGTTAGCGCATTTGTTGAGACTGACATGTGCAACCCTGAGTGGATTAAGAAGATTGATACAATGGATCTTGTCATAGTTCCATCTGAACATGTTAGAGAGACGATAATGAGAACTGGAAGTCCAAAGACACCGATCCACGTTGTTCATGAGTCCTACATCGAGGAAATTGAACAAAATTTAGATCCACTTCCGCTAGAGATTGATACAGACTTTAACTTTCTTGTTCTTGGACAGTTTACAGGAAATGATCCGTACAATGATAGAAAAAATCTACTACACACATTAAAGTGGCTATTTGAGTCATTTAGTGACGATCCAGACGTTGGAATAGTAATTAAGACAAATCACGGGCGAGGAACTAGAATAGACAGAGAGATTACAAAGCAAAAGGTCCAGCAGGTAATTTCAGAGGTTAGAAAGGGTCCATACCCAAGGGTTCACCTCATTCACGGTAATTTAAGTAATTCTGAGGTTGCATCGCTGTATGCTGTGGAGTCTATAAGGTGTCTAGTCAGTCTCACTCGAGGAGAGGGGTTTGGCCTCCCTTTGCTAGAGGCATCTGCTGCTAAAATACCTGTAATTGCAACAGCCTGGTCTGGTCATTTGGACTTTTTAAATATTGGAAAATTTATACCCATAAATTATAATATTGTAACAATACCTGAAAATAGAGTTGACGGAAGAATCTTTCTTAAAGATTTTAAGTGGGCTGACCCATCTGAAAGCGACTTTAAGAAGAAAGTTAAAAAATTTAGAAATAATTATAAAAAACCCAAAGAGTGGGCAGTTGAGCTATCTAGCAGGCTAAAAGATACATTTTCTCAGAGAGCAATCAGTGTGAAGTATGACGCTTTAATTGATAGTGCATATTGGAGAAGATCTTGAATTGGGCTTGGGTGATATCTACCTCAATTCTCACTCTACTTCTCTGCGTGTCTATATATTACAATTATAGATTTGCTTTAATATTGCTCAATCTAGAAGATGGAATAGAGGATGCGCTCGATAGACTGGATGAAAAGTATAATTCTATGAGTAAGATTCTAGAGAAGCCTGTTTTTTTTGATAGTCTTGAAATTAGACAGGTTATTAAAGATATAAAGGGCTCAAGAGATGCCGTCCTACATGTTGCAAATATTCTCGGATCCATTGATGAAAAATCAGCAGAGACTGAAAAATAACCTTCTGGAGTGTGGTAATGAGAAATGGAAAAAAGAAGTTTATAAAAATAAGAAGGCGTAGGGGGAAGGGAAAGCGTAATCTATATTTTCATATGGGAACGCATAATGCAATAGTAAAATTTCAAAGTCTGGAATGTCTTAAGGAAAAAGAGAAGCTATATATTTCTGAAATCTTTCCTGCTTTTGATAAATTAGTTGAAAATTTAATCTTTATTCACGGATTTCAATCAACTCACGGATCGTTTGAAGATCTAAAAAATGACTGTGTTGTCTTTCTCTATGAGACTTTAAATAAGTTTGACCATACAAGAGGAACAAAGGCATTTTCTTACTTTAATGTTGTTGCAAAGAATTGGCTTATAATAAAGAGCAAGCAAAGATCAAAGCAAATTAGGAGACAGCTCAGCCTAGATGATCCTCTTTCAATCAGTAGAAGAGACATGACTGCAATTGAAAGCTATAAGGTGATTCCCTCTCAAGACACAGAAATGATCAAAAAAGAGTCTATCGAAAGCCTATTCGCACTTATGAAGGAGATAAAGAAAAAGCTCTCAGGAGAGAATGAAATTGCGTGTATAAACGCTATCATCGCCCTTTTTGAAAAAATTGACGACATTGACCTTCTCAATAAAAGGGCGATATTCGTGTATCTTAGAGATATATCAAGTCTTAATCCAAAGCAGCTGTCAATAGCAATGTCATCAATAAGAAAGCACTATAAATCACTGGTGAAACAGGACGAGTTCGATATATTCTTTTAAGGGGGCACAAATGTCAAAAAAAATATCAGATCTTCAAAAGAGAATCGATAAGAAAAATAAGAAGATAGACGATTTTGGAGATATCCTAGATGCAATAGAAAGCTCAGAGGATAAGAAAAAGCTGCTATGGAAGGAAATATATGAGAATGCTCTCAATGATAGAGAGAATGCTGGAATCCTATTCATGGATCTCATGACTCAGTCCCAGGGAAATGCAGGAAATCACACGACATTTGGACCAATTATGGCAAAGTATCTCGAGAGAATGTCAAAGTCAAATGATCAAATTTTAAGGCTTGCAGAGATAATTGACAAGGCAGACAGGTCCTCTGACGTGATAAACCCTGATGATATCTTTAATGAAATAGGCGGATAAAGATGTCATATGATGCTTCAAATCCCTATGGAAATAATTCTGATAGGAGCGCAGGCAGGATATTTTATACCGTTGTTGTTGCTGACTTTATCACAAATCCGGCAAGCATTTCAAAATCTAGACTAAAAAGCCTAAGAGCACAGAGCCTTGCACAAGGCGTGTCTAATAGTGACTTTGTTACGAGAATGCCTAGAAATAGCATTTTAGGGTATAAGGTTAGCGATGGTGAAGGAGATATGGGTCAGCTTGAGATATTTTATCCATTCTTCTCTCCCCACCTGTGTCTTCCAGTTAAACCCGGAGAGCAGGTCTGGGTAATGTATGAGACAATTAACGGTGATGAGTCGCTTGGCTACTGGATGACCAGGAAGTGTGTAGATCTTCAGGTCGACGATATAAACTACACCCACGCTGATAGGATGAACACATATAGGAATAAGAGAGAGACCGACGGTACGACGTCAGACCTCACTGATCCCATCATGCCTGATTTTCCAAATGGTGATACTTTATCGTCTGAGGGAAGAACGCTTAAGCATAGGGGCGGATATAAGAGAATTCTTCAAAATTCAATAGCACTTGGAAGGGAGGGAAGAAACCAATTCATTGGTGAGCCAGTCCCAAGAATTAGCAAGGATCCTGGTGATACTGTCCTACAAGGGTCAAATAACACAAGTATAGTTCTTGGTACTGAGGTCAATCCTGCTGGGTCAAATACAAATAGAATTTTTCCAAAAAGCACCTCAGATACAAACCAGGGTGCAATTGATATATGCGCTGGGCGCGGACAGACATCAAAGACAGCAACAGCATTTACCACAAAAGGTGTTGAGAATGAAAGGGGGTACAGGGAGGCTTCAAAGTATCCAGCTAGAGAGTTTAAAGATAAGGGTGAGAATATAGCTGAGGGATTTCCAGACTTTACAAATGATCTCTCAAGAATCTACCTGTCAATGAAGACCAGCGCAGATGAGAAATTCTCAATCAACATAGATGGGATAGATCAGACAGAGGGCGGTCAGCCCGCAATAGTTCTTAAGACTACACAGCTCAGGCTCGTCGCTCACGAGGATCTCAAGATCGTCATCGGTGAGGAGGGTGTGGGCTCAGCAGTCGTTCTCAAGTCTGACGGAAATATCGTTTTCGTCCCCGGCCCTAGCGGAATCATCAAGCTTGGCGGAGAGGACGCAGATAAGGCAATACTGACAACAACACCTCAGTTTACTACAGACCTGGGAGGATCTGTGACACCGTCCACACCTGTCCAGACACCCTCGGGAGGCGTTCTTGGCTTTCCTGAAGAGACAACAGAGGCCATAGCAGTTCACTTTAGCACGTTTGCAAGTAAGATACTGGTGAAGTAATGGCTACAGCTCTCGGTCCGGAAGGCGCCGGTGTCATAGACGAAGACGGTGTGATTACAGACACCGAGATAGAGAACTTTAAAACTGCTGCATTTGATATCGTTAGAAACGGAATGAGTTCAGAGTTTGCATATATCATTCCTGGTGTTGTAATAATACCAATAGAAGATGCAATAGGTTTTTCTCTTACACCTAGCCCAGACGTTGCTGACCTTCTTGAGTCACAAAATAGCACTGAGGGAATAGAGTCATTTGAGACAACCATTGTAGGTGCTCTAGAGGCAATGGCAAGCACACTCGACATGAATATTGACAATCCAATTGGTAAGAATTTTGGACTCATAGATCCTACTGTTGTTATATCTACAGCAATAGCTCAAATAGCTGCATCTATCGAAGGCATCATGGAAAATATAGAGGATGCTGTAGCTGATGCAAAGGATGCACTCGGTGACTATCTTCAAAACTTTCTGGATGGCCTTAGTGAAGTTTTTGCATTTGAAATGCCGGGCCTTACAGAGATACTTGACAATCTTGTAGAGCTCTTAGGGTATATCTTCCCACACCCGATACTTCCTGATGGCCACGGTCCAGATATCGAAGGGCTGTTTGGATTCCTTGGAATACCGACCATTTCAGAGATGATGGATAAGCTCTTTAATAAGATTTACGAGCTCATAGTAAAAATTACTACACTTGATATCGGTGAAGATCTTATCGATGAAATAGTAAATAGATTATTAAACTTTGCAGAGATCATCATCTCCACGACTCTAGAAAATATTATAGAAGCAGTCACTGAGAAGATCACACAGCTTATTCAGGCAATTGAGATTCCCACAGTATTTCTTCCACCATGGGTATATACTCTACCAGAGATTACTGGTGATCTGTTTAATATAGATTTATCCTGGAATGAATTTTTCAACCTTGGCTTCTTAGACCCACCGCCTATAACATTGCAATTATATAACTTGTTTATTGCAATTATGGATTGGTTTAATAATCTATTCACAGGTGACATTGCAGCATTTGTACTTGGTCTTATTGATGCCCTATCTAAAGGCGTCGCAGGGGTTGTAGAGTTTATAATTGAGATAGTTGTTGGCTGGATTGCAACTGCGATGGGGCTTGTAGCTGGTGCTGTTTTTAAAATAGCTGCATCTGTAGCACTGATAAATAGAACAGTTAGATATCTTGCTGTGTGCCTTGTTGGAAAACTAGTAGGTCAAGGATTGATCTTTGATGCTGTAGCTGCTGAGCTTTTAGGCTAATAGTGAAGATAGTGAAGCTTAAGGGGTTTGATTATTTAAATAAGCATATAATTAGTGGTAGGAGCAATCTAAGTTGGCAAGTAAAAGTTTTAAAAGTGTCGGAGATAAGATCTCTGACAGACAGTTTAATAGGGAGTTTGATCCTCTTCCGTTTGGAATCAAGACACCGCTAAGGTTTGGAACTGGCAGGTCTGGAATCTTTGACATGCACTATGGTCTCGGTGATCAGATACATGATAATCTAAGAAATCTACTGTTGACAAATCACGGAGAGCGGCTCGGTCACTATGAGTTCGGTGCAAATTTGAGAGCACTTACGACTGAGCGACTCTCAAATGATAGTTTTGACAATGAGGCAATGATAAGAATTAGAGACGCTGTTTCTCGCTGGATGCCGTTTATTAACTTGGATTCATTTGATTCATCATTTAAGTCTCCTCCAGATGTAGATTCTATTGCTGAGATTAACATAAGGATATTCTATAGTATTCCCAAGCTTAAGATAGTGAATAAGGGAATCGAGGTTATCTTACATTGTATAGGGTAGTGTAATGGCAGTAAAGACAAATCTAAAGAAAGATCAACTAAGATCTTATCTCAATAAAGATTTTAACAGTTTTAGGGCAGATCTCTTGCTATATGCAAAGACGTTCTTTCCAGATCATATTCAGGATTTTTCTGAAGCCAGTCTCGGAGGTCTTCTACTTGACATGACAGCGTATGTTGGAGATGTCATGAGTTACTATCTAGATCATCAATTTAATGAGCTTGACATCGAGACTGCAGTTGAAAGCAAGAATATTGAGAAGCTTCTACGATCAGCGGGTGTTAAGATATCTGGTGCATCTCCCGCCGTCGCTGACGTTGATTTTTACATCAGAGTTCCATCAGACTCATCTGACACAACTCTTCCTGTCCATAATTATCTGCCAAAGATCAATGAGGGAACAACACTTCAGTCTACAAACGGAATTACATTTACTCTCTATGCTGATCTTGACTTTGCAGCGAAGGACGAAGATGGAAATTATCTATTTCAGCAAATTACACCCTCTGGTGCAGGATCTACACCGTCAAGTTATATACTAAAGATGTCAGGAAGGTGTGTCTCAGGTGACGTAAGCACTGAAAGATTTTCAATACCAAATGTCTTTATACCATTTAGAAAGATAACGATACCAAGAAGTAATGTGACTGAGGTTGTATACGTGTTTGACAGCGAGGGAAATGAGTACCACGAGGTTGGATCTCTTGTTCAGAATATTGTCTACAAGAGAGTTTCAAATGTCAGCTCTGACTCGTATGAGGTACCAGAAAACTTAGAGCTACTACCGGCTCCATACAGGTATGTTGCTGAGACTAGTGTGGTTGATGACAGAACTACTATTTTATTTGGATCGGGTCGAGCAGATTCACTCGATGATGATATCATTCCAGATCCTAGCGAGCTATCATTGCCACTATACGGAAAGAAGTCAGTTAAGAGATTTTCAATTGATCCAAACAATCTTTTAGAAACACAGAGTCTTGGAATTTCACCTATTAATACGACAATAACTGTGAAATATAGAAGGGGCGGCGGGCTATCTCACAATGCATCTCCTGGTGAAATAAATGCAGTTAGCACTCTCTTAACCACCTTTAACTCTGCAGTTCCTCCCTCAAGAGTCTCATCGATAAGGGCATCAGTTGATGTTTTGAATCCACAGGCTGCTGCTGGAGGTGAGAATCCACTCCCACTTGAGGATTTAAAGCGTCTAATGGTGTCTGCTAGAAATACACAGTCTAGAATAGTGACAAGGGATGATTTACTATCACATGTGTACATGATGCCTTCAAACTTTGGTAGAGTATTTAGGGCCGGTGTAAGATCTAATCCAGACAATCCTCTCTCAACTAGACTTTATATCGTTAGCAGGACTAAAAGCGGGCTACTCACAACATCGCCTGATTCACTAAAAGATAATCTTTCTATATTTTTAAATCAGAATAGACTGATATCAGATGCAATTGACATTCTAGATTCACCAGTTGTCAATATAGGTGTTAAGTATAGCGTAGTAATTAATAATATAGCAAATAAGAATACAGTGCTCCAGACAATAAATTCTAAGATTAAGAATTACTTTGGTACAGCAAATTTTCAAATAGATCAGCCTATATTTCTTACTGAAATTCAAAATATTATCATCAATACAAGCGGAGTTATTTCATTTTCTGAATTTGGTGTAATAGCACTAAGCGGAGAGTCGTCAGGTAGAATCTATTCTGATGTTATTTTTGATGTTGATAATTCAACATTTAAGGGAATTTTAACACCACCAGACGGAGGTATCTTTGAAATGAGATACCCGACAGATGATATTATCGGTGTTGTGGAGTAGAGATGTATAGAATACTTACAGCTAGTAAAGATGCTTATATCACAAATAAGATCATCAATAATGACATAAGGGCAACAGATGCTAATACAGGTCAAGCTGGAACGCTTGATCTATTTAAGCTTTATGCTGAATCTACATCTGGATCAGATACCTCTCCCACTGAGCTTTCAAGAGTGTTGATAAAGTTTGATCTAGATCCACTTAGGTCGATCACAGGATCATTTTTAGACTATTCTCACTCCTCGTTTAAGTGCTTTTTAAAGCTAAAAGATGTCTACGGTGGCCAGACAACACCCTCTAATTTTAGATTATTAGTTGCTCCGCTATCTAAGTCATTTGATGAAGGTGTGGGAAGGGATATAATTTCATTTTCCGACCTTGACTCTTGCAATTTTGTCACGTCCTCTGTATCCGGTGAGACTCCAGCGACATGGACACTTACGGGATCAAATAAGGAGGGTGTTCTTGGAAGCGATGATCTTGACATCATTACAAGTGGCAATCTTCATGATGGTAACGGTGTTACCTTCTTATGGAAAGATCAGCTATTTGAAACCGGAGATGAAGATCTTAATATTGATATAACCACCATCGTATCCGGCGTCTTGGCTGGACAGATTCCAGATCACGGGTTGAGAATCTCATATTCAGGAACACAGGAGACAGATGAGAAGACTAGGTTTGTTAAGCGGTTCGGATCTAGACACGCAACTACTTTTGAAAATAGACCTAGCATAGTCATTCACTATAACGACAGGCAGGAGGATCATCACAAGAGCTTCTTCTTTAATCTCACGGGATCTATATTTTTAAATAACTTTCACAGAAGCCAGCCTGCCAATATGCTATCAGGATCAACTGCAACTGCCGTAAAGGGAGATAATTGTGTAGTTGTTCGTGTTGTATCTGGATCAAATTCTCAAGGAACCTATTTTTCAAAATCAATAACAGGATCTCAGCACAAGATAGGAGACAGTTATATAACTGGTGTATACTCTGCTACTTTTGCCATATCTGAATTTGCATCAGGGACATTGAGAGATGAGGTAATTAATGCAGCTTCAGCATCTTTTGATGTCTTCTGGGGCTCAACTGATTACACACTTGGATATCACACCGGTTCTCTTGTGATTAACAACGTCAGGAGAACAAGCTTTGATAACTCTCCAGATAAGCTATTTTTAAATGTGACAAATTTAAAGTCTAACTATAGATCATTTGAAAAGGTAAGATTGAGGGTATTTGTGGAAAATCTAGGAAAAGAGGTTGTCTTTAAAAAGGCACCGCTTGAGTCATCAAGTGAGATATTTACTCAGATGTACTATAGGGTGAGAGATGCATTTAATGGAAAAATTGTTGTTCCATTTGACAAGGCATACAAGTCGACACTTCTCTCAACTGACTCTGATGGAATGTTTTTTGACTTCTACATGGATACTCTGTCATCAGGTAGGGTATACATCTTTGACTTTCTAATAAAGGATTTCGGAGCTGATAGGGTCTTTACCAATGTGGGAAATAAATTTCGTGTGGATGAATAATGTCAAAAGAAGATCGTGTACTTGTTCAAAATAAGCCCAAGCTATTTAAACCTGCTACAATTAGAGGAATTAAAAAAGGGCCGGGAAGAACCAGAGAGACAAGTCTCTCAGATCTAAAAGATACAAACATAGAGAGTACGTCGTCATTTAGGTATGATCAGCCTGGTGATGGAATAAAGTCAACACAGCAGCTTGACATAGACTGGAGTGACTTTGAGAATCACACATTCTTTAACTCAGCAGTCTCAAAGGTAAATGTCGCATTTGATAGAATAATCAATGACTTTCCCTTCGATGGAACGAGAAGGAATATTGAGGCGTACACAGACTCTCTAACGGGATATGAGAAGTACATTCTAGACATATTCCCTAGGAATGTAGGATATCTAAATTTTTTGGGAAGTAGCACAGCAGGTCTCGACCAGGGAATCTTTATAAAGGTCAGAGATCAGGCAGGAAGTCTATTTCCACAGTTTTCAAGTCTCAATACCGGAGAGAACGTCTTAGATCCAAGCACAGGGTCGTTCTCAATTGAGATGCAGCTTCTTTGTGCAGCAGCCACAAATAATGAGCAGGTCATATGTCAGCGTCTAGTGTCAGATAGCTATGGATTTGGATTACTCCTGTCTGGATCATCTTCAACAACAGAGGCACGAATTCTTTTCTCTGTAATGTCTGGATCAAGCACCCAAATAGCATCTGGAACAATTGACAAAGGATCATTTCAACACGTATGCGCTGTGTGTGATAGAACAGATGGAGTCAATAAGCTTAGGCTATATTCAAATGAAAAGTTCATTGGTGAGTCAGATGGTCAAGTAGAGATAGGTGACGTGGGATTTACAGCTGATCACTACTTTACAATCGGATCAGGATCAATACAGCACCTAAGCGGAACTGATAGCGGATCCGAGACACCCGCTTCGAAATACACTCCTTTGGAAACATTTTCAGGTTCTATGGATGAGTTTAGATTCTTTAATTCTGTTAGAGCACTTGACGATCAAAAGCGGTATGCTAAGAAGACAATCTACTCATCTCACGATCTTAGGCTGTACTTTAAGTTTAACGAGCCAAGCGGATCTACAGGCGTCAATGATGTTGTCTTAGACAGCTCTGGTAAGTCACTACACGCTAGGGTGACAAACTACCTTGATGCTGGTTCCGGAATAGCTCTGAGAAGCTCTAGCTCCTTCTATGGATCAGAAATTAAGTCTCCCATGGTTGATGAGGATATTAACCTCGCACCTGTGCTATTTCCAAAATTTGAAAGAGTCACTGAGTTAAATACGAAACTTTTAACAACTGCAAGCCTGTACGATAATGAGAATCCAAATCTCATAACGAAGCTAATTCCACAACACTACCTCGAGGACGGTCAGTACTTTCAAGGGCTTTCGTCAATAGACGGAGGAATAGGTGGGCACTACTCTGGATCATCCATTCCGGGAACAGGCGACCTGGGCTCAGCACAGCTTCTTTCTGCCCTTCTATTCATATACGCAAAACAGTTTGATGAGATCAAGCTATTCATCGATGAATTCTCAAATATCATTCACGTCGACTACGATGCCTCAAACTCTGTCTCAGATCCATTTCTTCAATTTGCTGGAAAGTATCTCGGAATAGAGCTTCCTAGAATCTTTAACAATGCAAGCATCATTCAAGGTGTAGATGGAGAGAATCTAGGCTTGGATCAGGCAAAGGCTGCTAACTCACTAAACTATGTTCAGAACTTGATTTGGAGAAGAATTCTGACAAATATGGGTGAAATTACAAGGTCGAGAGGAACTAAGCACAGCGTCAAGGCGCTTATCAGATCAATTGGAATTGAACCAGATAACATCTTAAGAATTAGGGAGTTTGGTGGCCCCTCTACAAAGACGCTTAGAAATTTACGCGTCAACAGATCAGAGGTCTCAACCATGCTAGACTTCTCTGGATCACTTGGAGTTCCTTCCCAGGGCTGGACAGCTTCTAATCTCAACTATCAGGGATTTTCAACTGGCTCATCACAATCACCTAGAATAATGTCACCCTATCTAAGCGCAAGTAGATTTGAGGTGGGATTTCCAACACCGATCGGAACCTTTGTAAGTAAGCACATAGACTACACCACGACAGTGCTCACTGGGTCAGTTAATTTTTCAGATGGTAAGTTTAATCCCATATGGAATCACAGCGTTCACGGACACTCAAATAATAATAATGATGGTCTTTTTACATCTGGCTCCTGGTCCTATGAGGCAATATACCAGATTCCAAAGCTTACAACAGGCTCTCACTTCTTAACTCAAAGCCTCGCTAGAATGCATGTTACAGGAGCATCATCACCTTGTGATAAGCATGGTGTTATTTTTAATTTAATTGCGTACTCTGGTTCAAGAAGAATTGACTTATTTGGAAGACCGGGATGGGCTCAAAATCTAGTTTCATCACCTGAGATGAGACTTATCTTAACAGGTCCTGATATTTTTGATGGAAATCTCTGGAATGTTTGCTTCGGAAGGTTTAGATCTGATGACCCAACCTCAGGGAGCGGAGTTCACGGTAGCTCCTCTTTTTATCTACGTTGCTCTAGAAATAATTACGGAGAGCTCAAGGAGTATTTTACCACAGCTAGCCTGTTTAAGGGTGAACGTGATTCAGCTAGCATCTATCAGGGCGGGCTACAACAGAGAGTCTTATCGTCCTATAACGAGCTAGGATCGTTTATTGTAATCGGCTCTCAGAGCATTGATAGATCAACCAGGCTTTTAAACGACGTTACTAGACTACCAGATGATGAGTGGTCTGCCGCTAGGTACACACAATTTTCAGGAAGAGTAGGTCACATTAGATTCTGGTCAAAAGCAGTGACGAATACTGAGTTCGAGGAGCACACTAGAAACTTTAAGTCGCTAGGAGTTGACAATCCAAAGATTAACTTTAACTTTGATAGAACAACAACAGGTTCGTTTGGAAAATTAAGACTTGACGTCTCTACAGATCAGCCGACCACAAAGTCAGATGCGCTTGGTACGATAACACTTACAGATTTTTCTCAACATTTTGTGTTCAGCGGATCAGCCCAGCGTCCTTGGAGCATATTTCAGTCATCTGCAAAGCTCGAAGCCTCCGCTGTAAAGGTAGCCTCAGCCAGCTTCTTTCACATGTCAGGATCAGGATTTGAGCCCAATAGAGAGAGGGTGATTAAGCCTCACACATTTCACTATAGCCATATTTCTCCTCACTTTGACCTATCTGAGACTGATAGCAAAGTGAGGGTTAGAAGCTACCTGGAACCAGATAAGATAGAGGCAAGTGACTACGCATATCCCGCACCGCTTTATGACATCCCAAGGTCAGATATTCCAGATGATGATATAAGATTTGCCATCGACTTTTCAATTGTCCAGGCATTAAATGAAGATATCATGACTCTCTTTTCCTCACTGGACTTCTTTAATAATGCACTCGGCGATCCAAATTTAATGTTCGACGACTACTATCCAGATCTCGAGCAGCTAAGAAAGATTTATTTTAATCGTCTTGTAGATAAGATTAATATTAAGCAATTTTTTGAGTTCTTTAAGTGGTTTGATACAATGCTAGGTGTCATGATTGAGCAATTAATTCCCAAGAAGACTAATTTTAATGGAATTAATTTTGTGATAGAGTCTCATGTTCTTGAGCGACACAGGATGAGATATTTATCAGATGATATTTATTTAAAGCTATCTGAAAGAGAGTCAACATTTTCAGATCTTGTTGACAAGAATCTCGAGGACTAGAAGATGCCAGTATCTCCCTTTAAAGATAGGTTTGGAAAGGCTTTAGCTCTAACCGGCTCAGCTTCAGGATCATCTCCGCCTTCTGTCGGCGTAAGCTCATCATTTAAGATACTGAATACAGCAGCTGGAGGAATGAAGACAGCTAAGATTGACATCTATAGACAGGGTGTGAGCATAACATCAAGACGATATATCAGGAGAGATTCACCCTCAACAGTTAACGTATCTGGTCAGACTGCAACAATTGGCTCACTTCCAGTCTTAACATCTAACGGCATGGACGGTGAGACACTAGAGGAGATCCACGCTATTGAGGTTAGGGATTTTGGTCAACCCAAGCTATTCGTTGACGATGAGCCATTTGAAGACATGGCCTCCATGAAGATCCATACCAGAATCTCATCAGATATAACCTCCGCGTATGGTGGTGCGATAGCGTATCTAAATGATACCAATCAGCAGCTATATCCAGTAATATTATCTAATGTTTCAATGAAATATCCGGATCAGATGGACGGTGTCATCGAGCCATTTCCAATCAGAGAGGTTATAAGTAACAGATCTGCTGAGACTCCGTTTGTTGCCCACAGGGTAAGGGCAGATATTTTAGATGGAAATATTGAGGAATCTTACGGCTCTGATAGGGTGACACAGATTATGTCTGTGACAGCTTCACAGCAAATTGATCCATTTATAGATTCTGCTGAGATAGCTATGGCAGATGGTGGTACATTTACGCTATTTGCACCAGGATTTACATCTGATCTTCAGCGAATTTTACCACCCTTTCTTGACAGAGGTTCACCCGGTGCTGAGGGTAAGGAGAGATTTTGTAAGATTCTTGTTGGAACAGGATCTCTAAGGGATTTAGGTCTCATTGACAGCCATCACAAGTCAGCAGGTTCAGGATTCACCTATGGAAATAATCCAGAAGGAACAGATTCACTAGCATTCGGTGGGCTTCTCAGTACAGGCTCTACAAGCATGTCAAGATTCTTAAGCAAGCCCCCGCGTCTTGAGTTAAGGGAGACAGACTCTAGAACTGGATCATATCCGACTATCAATAGAACAGGTGATAGGAGTAGACATGGAAAGTATAGCATTAACTTTGACGATAGAAAGACAGTCATCTTTACATCTGCTTCTGCTGTGTACCCACAGGTTTTAAACTTTGACTCCCCAAGCTTTATCTTTCCAACGAGCTCACTAGGAAAGGTCACAAGAAATCTAAGAAAAGGTGTGTCAGACATACGTGTTGAGTTTACACCAGGAGAGGCCTTAGGGCCATATGACGATAGCCTGATATCTCTGGGATCAAGTTCATTCTACATGACAGGAACAACAACCGATATAATGGATGGATTTTCTGGTCCGCTCAAGAGTAAGACACAGATATTTTTTGACGTCACTCCCAGTGAGACACTTACGCTGACTAGATCGCCCAATAGTAGATTTAGTATATTGGATTCAGGTGCAGAATCTACAAAGACAGGATTTGCATACTGGAATAGCACATCTCGACGGTGGGAGCAAATAGGGCTTAAAGATCCTGCAACAGGGGCTGATATTAAGTTTGACTACGCAGCAGAAGGCTCCGCAATAAACAATGTCACTAGTGGAACAAACACATATCCCCAGCAGTTTACACCATGTCAGCACACGACATTTACAAAAGGTCAAATAATTGGAAAACCTTTCAATAGTGTTCTTAGGTCAAGGCTATATCACCTAATAGGTTCTCCAACAGTCTCTTCTTTTGCGCCGTTTAAGACCACCTATCACGCAACAAGCAGCCAGACGATAAGCATGTCTGACTATATCTCACACCCATTTCTCTTAGAAAAAATCGTCGTTAAGATGGAGGGGCGTGCACAGAGAGTGCACCCTAGGGCAAAAGAGGGTGCTGCGATTAGGCATCAAGATGATTACATGTTTTTCATCTACAGACAGGAAAGGAGAAATCCAAGCGGAAGCTTTAGAGGGGGTGGGCCTGACGATAACTCACCAGGAACGCCGACGCCGTCAAATTTCTTCAGAGTGGATTCTGCGACTGATATCTCAGGAAGCCAACGATTTCTTGTTTGCAGCGGAGCGATGACATTCTATCAGGGAACTGTTGCTACAACAGATGCAGGATCAAATAGAGTTACTTACGACTATAAGCCAGTTAACTCTCCAGCATTCTCCTATGATTTTAACATTCTAGCTGCAGGAGCAACACAGAGAGTTGGAGCGTTTACAGGATCCATTAAGCTAGAGATCGAACCAGCAGTGGCAACACAGGGAATAAAGGGTAGGTCAGTTATCTTTGATAGTGATTCTCCAAATGCAGCAACAAGAGGTGCTGGTATCTATCACTACTGGCCCGGTGGAACAACGTCAAAACCATTTATGCACGGTGGGCATAGAGTCAATATTACAGACTCCTATGACATGGTCAAACCCTCAATATATACAGGAAAGGCTGGAATTGATGCGTCATACGGCCAGTGGACATTTACTCAAATAACAAATGGTACTGTTCCAAAGTCAAGTCTCGGACCAAGACAGCTTCCAATAACTGAGATAGATTCAAGAACCTTTAGGCCTTTAGGCGGACCCATCGGTGACCCTATTGAATTTGGAAATAATACAAATGCAGCTAAGGGAATGGCTCCGAGAAGGGATGCAAATCAGTCAGCTAAGTCACCCTACATTCTATTTCCTGAAGATAAGATTGTCTTTGGTCTAGAGGCAGCCATTGCGCCAGGAGACATATCAAGCATGACAGGGTCAGGAAATGCTGGTGGAGGATTCGGTGGGCAAAATTCACTTACCGGATCTAAGCTTGAGATATTTCAGTCAGACTCTAGACAGACAATTGTATTTTACGGATCACTCATAAGAGATGGAAAGGAACATCACGACACACTTAACCAGCCGTTGACATCTGACGCCATTCACGAGATGATCTTCGAGCCAGTCGTTGATCAGTGGGACATATCTTCAGAAGCTGTAAATGCAGGAACATATGCTGACAACTATGTTACAGGGACTATGACATCTGCTCCATATCCTCACAACGCAGATGCAGATGAGTTCTCTAATAATCTCAATTCAGTTGTTAGAGGTGTGGCTGGAAGCTTTATCAAGGGGACAGCACCTAATCGTGCTGGGTCTTTTCAAAGATCTGTCACCATGTTTGACAGCTCTCAGAGATTCTATGACACGATAATGCCAGATCTTAAGACATATGTCAGACGATCAGGCGGATTTCAAGAGCTGCAAGCGTCAGGATCGATGAGCACAATAGTCTTTAATCCGACTAAATTTTACATCGAGGGCGACGGTCATAGAATGCCATTCCCATATGATGGAAATCCTACGAGAAATATATCTGATTCTACAAACCTATTAGTAATATCAGCCGCAGGATCTAGCTATCTGTATGGATCGTCGCAGTCGTCTCTAATTAGAAGACTTCTCTTTATGATTGGATTTGAAGGCGGAACATTTGACACGTATACCACATTTACCGGTAAGACGGGAGCAACCACTACAACTATAGCGTCATTTGCTCACGCACACCCACAGTCAACTGGCGCAATGGGATATAGGTATGGAATACAAAATATCTATCCAGAAAATCCCAGAGCCGTATTTAGAAGAGATAGCTATGGTCAATTTAGAGATATGCTTGAGCAGAGAAAAGAGGGAAGATTTTTTGAACCATTTTTATCTGACATAGATAATTTAAATCTTAGAGGTAAGAGTGAGAGCACCGTCGGCGATCCAGCTGTATTCTGTAAGTTTACTAAACCAAGTTCAGATGAATCAGAAGATCCCTATCTAACAACGTGCTCTAATATGAGCTTTGCCTCAACGTCTTCACTTCCATTCTTCGATGGTGAGATTGTTAATATTACCAATCCAACTCTACTTAAGACAGTTGCTGTGGTGAAGGGAACAACCCTCCCAGCTGCAGTTCAGACAGCCCTGCAGACTCCTGGAATTAATTCTAAAAAGGGTTAATGAATAGTAATGGCAACAACGACACTATATGATTCTGATCTTAGAAAAGTAGAATCCATTACTGTCAGGTCAGGATCAGATGAGGGAGATATTGACGTAACAATATTTCCAAACAGGATTCAGATAGGTTTGGATGATAGCGACTTCAATCATGTCAATGTAGTGTCAGGAAGCCTCAAGGTAACTGACAGGATTAACGGAAAAATACTTCACTATACACATCATAACTTTACCGTTGCATCAACAAGTGTCAACTATATTCCTATGAGCTCAACAACAGAAACTACAACTGTAACAGATCAACAGGTAGGATTTCAAGCACCCCACAACGGCCAGCTTAAGAAGGTTTTAACTAAGGTAAATGTTGTGTGGGGAACTAACCTGGCCCATAGCACAACAATTGCATTTCACAAAGGTCCTGACGGAACTGAGAGTGTTAGTGCGTCAGCAACAGAATCTGGCACAGTAGCGCTGATAGCTTCAAATACTACTAAAACAGCATCTTTCTCAAGCTCAACATTTAGTGCGGGTGATACAGTTGCAATTTCAATAGACCCATATGCAAGCACTTCTGGAAAGGTAAGAATGACTTGTGTGTGGGAATATGACACTAACACATAATTAGTGAATAGGAGAGACAGTGGCTGGAATACTTGACAACAAACTTCGGATCATGGACGTTGTAGTAACAGAGGAAGGAAAGCGCCAGATCACATCTGGAAAGATGAATATTGAGTTTGCAACGTTTACTGATGGCCACACATTTTATCAGGGAGATGTGGCTAGCGGATCAGCAGATGCTTCAGATAGAATATTTTTAGAGGCTGTGTGCCTTCCAAGGGATCAGATCACGTTTGAGACAGATGACTCAGGAAATCTAGTGTCATTTACTGGAGGAGATTACGAGGTCGGATCTGATGGAACTCTCTATCAGGGAACAGACAACAGGAGGCTTGATCCTGTTTCAAGTGGATCAGTCTTCTCAAGCCTTGTGGATACAGTTCTCTCTTCTTCTATTGATAATTTTAAAAATCTTCAAACAATTGGAACAAAGACAATATTTGATGATCATGCGTTTCAAACAGATGTTGACTTTATTGATTTTTATATTTCAGAAAATTCTCCAATGATAGGAGGTGCTGATGATGTTGATGCATCAATTAGCATAGACATCATAGAGCCGTTATTTTTGGATTATCGAACGTCTCACATCGATAATTTTCAGTTTCTACCTCCAATAATCACGTCTGATAGGTCGTCAACTGGAGCTGAGGAGTCATTTGGAGAGTACACAGACCTTAATCAGCTTGTGTATCAGGGGACCGAGGCGACGTGGATGACAGCATATGGTTCACGAAGCACATACTCTACACTTTACGGATATCAGTATTCTGATATTGAGTTTACAAAGAATAGTAAAGATGCAAATATCATGTTTCAAGTCTTTGAGTCAGGTGGAACAGTTGACTCGAGGCTGAAGAAGCTTGACGTTATTGATGCAGGTGTGTATGTCACAGATGAGGGACTTTCCTATCAGACATTTTTTGTCGGAAAGGTCTTTATTGATAGTGTTGGACAGCCTACATTTGTTAACATATTTCAGATAACACTGGCGGAGTAAAAAGTGAAGATAAGTCTACCTGTAATTTCTGCACTTCAAGATGGTGATGAGATATGCGAGATTAAAGACTATGCGACAACATCAACTGGAGACATTGTCTATAACTACTCCTTCTCTATTGATGCAACTACAAATGATCTTTTAAATAATGACGTCGTAAGCCTAAGAGTTACACTGCTATCTACAAAGACGTCATCACCTACAAATGACTTTAGAAAGTTAGCTTCCGGAGATCTCTCTCCCGTATCAGATTCAGTCGGATTGACTATTTCCGATAAGAAAGAGCAGTCATTTTCTAAAAATTCTACAGTCGCAACTTCTATTCTTAAGTCACACATACAGATGAAACAGTCAATAAGAGATAATAAAATATCTGAATCACTATCTAGAATTGATTATGCAGAAATTTCTGTTGATTCAATAATGAATGCAGATTCAAAATCTGCACTTCTAGAAGGAAAGACTAGGACGGCAATCACGTCAGGAACTGGCGATGAAATTTCGCTGGGCTCAAGAGTTTCTGATATATTTTTTGATGGCGACTTTGAGATATCAACGCAGAGAAGAAAGAATATATCCGCTGCTAAGTCATCACAGGCTAGCGATATTCCCGTCTTAGATACAATTCTTGTTCAACCGCCTAGCCCAAGTGCTAGATCGAATCGTGGAAGTTCATCAAAAAACTATGAGACAGATGCTAGCGGAAATGTTGTAGAGGTCTCAGGAATTCCAAACATTAGCCAGTCTACAACACAAGATCCTCTCTCTGGAATACTTGAAAGATCTGGAAAGGGAAGTTCTACTCCCTCATCTATTGACTCAAGTCCGCAGGCAGCGAGTTGGACATCTGCAATGGCTCACGGTCTGGCTTCTTCACAGATTATTGCAAAGGATATGGGTAGTATCATAAATTCAGCACATGATAACTTTGCAGGTACATCAACAAAATTTTCATCAGATGTTAGTGGGAAATCAGCTTTAACAACAGATGACGTTGATCAGCTTGCAGCTTCTCTAAGGTCGGGATTGGAAAAAATTCCAAGTGTGCCACCGTCAAAGATGTCAGATATCAATGGTAGTGAATATGTCTCAGTCAAGGTTGACACAACTACAGAAAATCTAATATTTAAGACAGATTTAAGTGTTCCTTCATCGTTACTGTCTAATCCGTCATCTTTTTATGTGGTTTTAGATCTAATGGACACGAATGGAAGAACTGTTCAAACAAAAACAAGAGTTATAGATCACGCTAAAAAAGTTTCCGAGCTATATTATTTAACAATTCCGCCATCCATTACAGCAATTCAATCTGAAGATTCAACGATTCGTGTTACTTTAAATCAGATGGACCCTAGCGGGAAGAAAATCCGTCTGCTTACAAAGGTCATGGATGAGATAACATTTACTAATGGTGATGTATTTCAAACAGTTGGAACATACAATGCAACCCATAAGGGTGACTCAGTGAGCATTGGAATCAACCCGCATCCTGGAAATACAATTCTAGTTAGAGCAATTGCAATGTCTTCAGCTGGTGCCTTAGGAACATTTTCAGATGTAATAATAAAATCCGTCTCCAAACCTCCGGCAATATTACTTGGAAATGAGCTTGGTGAACCTGCAATTTCTTCTAAAAATATTTTATCTGGAATAGAGGTTTCAGCAACAGTTATGATAGGAAGCCCGGTTGCAATATACTTCTTACGCAAGGATCTGACTGCTGGTGAGAGACTATTTACAACTCTATCACCTAAGTCTTATGATGCATTCTACAGGGGTGGAAAGAGATGTCAGCTAATTGATACAGCTGTAACAAAAGATCATGTGTATGAATATAAGTGTAAGTTAATTTTTAAAAATGGTTTAGAGAAAATTTCTAAGAATAGTGCAATTATTTTAAATTTTAAAATTCAGGATAATATTTCAATAGAATCTCAGACTCCCAAGATTAAAAAAATAAGCTCAAAAGGTGCATATTCAATTAAGGTTGATATGAAAATTAATATTCCTGAATCAGATGCCGATACTGTTAAATCTATTTTTGACAATTTAGGACTGTCAGATATCTTTAGTGACGAAATATCAGATATTAAAGATGAACTTGAAACTATTGCTGTCTTTAGCGTTAAGCGATTTGACTTTAAAACTGGAATCGAGCATGACTTAGGAATGTTTCCACAGGGCTTATTTACAGATGAAGGTGATTTAACAAAGGGTATTCCCACACCTGATAGCGGCGGTGAATTTTTGTATAAGTTTGAGGCATTGATTAGGGTGCCTAGTGAAGCTCTCTCTGACGTTTCTGTAAAGACTGATCCAAACTTTAGTGAGAAATTTATATCACCAATAGCAATTCGTGATGGAACACTGTCGTATGGAAGCTCACTTATATCTAACCACGCTGAAAATGTCTTCGAATTAGGTAAGACGGGAATTGTTAAGACTGTGAGAGTCACAATACCCTCTACAGATTCAGTTCAAATAAATTCTAACAAGATTAAAGTGACAAATAAGAATGATGTGAGAGTTTCATGGACAGTTTCAGGAAACATTGCCAAGATAGATCACTTTATTATTTTAGCATCTAGAAATGGTGTGACGATCCCAGTGGGAACACATCACAGTTCATCAAGGGGAGGTGGATTCTCCTATGTAGACACATCTCAGAAAAATATTCTAGGAATGATTAAGTACAGTATTGTACCAGTTTTTTCAGATTTTACAAGAGGCTTACCGTCATCTGTGGGCTCAGCAGTGATCAGTAAGGAGGTTTCAAATGGCAGGTAGTGATTATATGGCACAGGCATCAGGAGCTGAACCATCAGTGACATCAGGGGATCTTGTTCCCTCTGAGGTCTTGGATCAGGTTTTAAATATGCCAGCTGTCAACCTCGTCTCTCCAGCTAAGAGTAATATAGACAGCCTGGAAGAATCAACATCTGTCCCATCTCAAAGTGACACGTCGACAATTGAGGGAAGCGTTGACTTTATAGATGCAACAGACCAGGCATTGACAAATTTGACAAATCCTGCTGCAGTTGCAGGTCTATCTACAAAGGCACCCGAGTTGATCGGATCCTTTGACTTCGTTCCGCTCTATCCGTCTGACTCAGATATTCCACACCAGAGCGTCTTTAACGCGATCCACATGAATGTCATGCTAGATAGCCTGACAAGGGAGGCTGCTAAAAACTGTCTCAATAAGATTCTTCAAAATGATGGTAACGTGACAGATACACTGATCTCATCTCTTCAGCCAAGTTCATTTAACACATACAGTGAGTTCCTAGATGCTTTTGGAAATATAGCAAGATACGCATTCTTTGTCCAGAAGCTATATGGTGTTAATTTCGGGTGGGACGATCTATACTCAGCATTTGATGCCATGAGATCTGCACTTAAGTCTAGGTTTAGTATAGATGCCTCTCAATCAACGTGGGAAGAGATGGCAGGAGCTGGTCATTCCGGAGCAAGCGCAGTTGCTGACACACAGGGCTACCTATGGGCTGTATCAGGAGGCTCTGGATCTGATGAGCTTAGCACTGGTCACATATCAAAGCAAGATCACATGTCTGATCTTGTCAATGTAAGTAATAAGAATGAGATATCCGACACAGCGTTTATCGGTCAGATCATTCAGGATCTAAGAAGAAGCGTTTTACTTATCTCACCTCAAATGAGAGATGGAGATAGGGACGGAGAAGATGTATCTACAGACGGTGCGTATTCTGTCAGAGATGACATGAATGATACCGATTCTTTCGTCAACAAGATGATCATGGGACTGAATGCGCTTAATACATCAAGCGATATTGAAGCTACTGTTACATCTCAGGTTGAGCAGATTTTAATGCTCTCACAGGATGACTACTTGACATTTACGTCAAATCTACTCGGACCGGATGCTGGAACGTCTGGAGCTCAAGACCTAATCTCCATCTGCCACCTCATCACACGTGATGTGTATATGTCATTTATGAAGAGGACAACAGCTGTGCTGTATGATGCATACAAAGCTCTCGATGCCCAGTCGATTGGAACAAATCCCTCAGTTGAGCTTCTTGTCAATGAGACTATAGGTAATATCGGAGGAAGTCTTTCAACAAGCACACCCGCATCAGAGTCTATTGCCTCTCTTTTAAACCCAGTAAGTGATGCAACAGGTGGAGAGAGAACATTCACATTTGAAAGATTCTCAATAGACTCATCATTTGGTCTAAATGCTAGGGCAGGATTTGACGTATTTTCAGGAGACCTCTTTGACATGCTCAAGACACCACTTTTACTTAGATCCGCTGCAATTTTAGACTTTAGCTTCGGTGTATTTGCTGATGACTTTACCAGAAAAGCTCAGTCTATAGCACAAATGGTTCCAATTCTTATCGGAGGCGCAAAGGGTTCAAACTCCCTGTGGAAGGCTACAACGACATTGTTGGCAGACTATCTTTTAGGTCAAAACTTCACAGAGGTCGGTTCGGATCTTGCATTTCATGATATCTCTAGTGATGCCTGGGAAGATGCACTTGGAGGCTACGGAGACTGGTCGGGAGAACAGGACGAGTATGAGTTTATTAGACTTGGAATCTTCGGACACGCTATCGATAGCGAGGAGATCGGCTATCTATTAACAAGATATCTAGATCTCAGGCACCTGCTGAAGGTGATGGATGCTAGCTGGGAGTCTAAGATGTCTGGATCTGAGATCTTAGATGAAGGTTCAGTTGAAACTGAATTTGAGGAAAATTATGAGCAATTTTATGTGATAGCAAAAGAGCTAGCAGAGAAGGTCACTGAGGTCTTAGGAGTAACAAGCTATGGTGATTTTACAGGTGCAATTGATGAGGCATCGTATGATGTATCTTCTGCACAAAGTGTTTCATTCAAGCCTTCCGGGTTTATGACATCAGAGGAAAAAAAGTCATATGCTATTTCAGAGCTAGATGTCATGGAGACTCCGATAGGAATAGCCCTCTTGACTAGTGTTAGTAGCTCTGAGAGCATATTTGATCTGCCCTATAGGGTTCTGGCATCATTCTATGACACGCTTTTAAATGAAGCCTTTGTTTCAGACGAGGGTGATCGAGTTTCATCAACTGATCTCACAGAAGATGATAACACAAGAGTTTCTGCTGCAAAAGCGCTAATGAGCGCGGGACTTGAGAAGCTGGAAATTACAACTGACTATCGAGGCTGGTCTGACACGCTGAGAAGGCGTGCTATAACTCACATGATAGCCACCCTTATTGACAGATTCATAGATCCAAATCTATGGGTATATTCTAGCGCTGTAGTGACAGATGCCGCAGTGGGACCGATGCCAGGTGCCCGAGGCGGCGAGGATTTCACAATACTTGGGCAGAATGTATCTGCTCAAATATTTACACAGATCTATCTTATCATTGATAGCATGAAAGTCACACAGTTTACTGCAATCGTGAGAGACATGAATGATCTCGGCTACGGCGGAGGCGGATATGTGATATATGATGACGTCATTGACCTCCTTAAGTCACTAGATGATGGTGGAGCATTTGAGGAGACAGAGGGGTCTATCAAGTATGTTCACACACAGCTTCTCAATGAGTATGCCAAGACTGAGTCATACTGTGAGGCTCTCAAGATAGTCGGAGAGACACTGAAAAATGAGTATGATGCTGTTTCAGCTACAATCGTGGGTCAGGGTGTATCCAATCTAGTCTCGCTAGTTGAGCTAGCTGCAAGCAATGCTATCAGTAATTCAGATAATCCAGTTGCCTCAACACTGACCTCAGACGACGCATTTTCAGCAATATTAAGCACAGCAATGTTTCCTGAGACCCTCAGCGCAAAGACAGTTGCTAAAGAATGCTCTCGATACGTGTCTTCTGGAGGCTACTACGATAGTGAGATTAGCTCAGGAGAGCAGAATGCGGCTGTAGATCTGCTTATTCCCTCTTCTGAGGTCATTCCTGCAAATCGCCTATCACAGAGAATAATTCCATCTCTTAAGCTAATGACTGCCCAGGGAAGGGAGCAGACAACAGGTGAAAAAAGTGATCCCATATCAGTCAAGGGTGATCCTGACAATGACCGAAAGGAGATACTTGCTGTCGGTCTGCCTCCAGGACTCACAGAGAGATTGAGAGAGGAGGCTGCAGTTTTTAGCTCTGGCGGATATAGCCCAGAGGACTATGAGCAGAGCCCGTTAGTATGCATCAAGGTGTGGAAGAAGGATCTCGACCGAGGTGATGTCGTCTACAAGCCCCAGAACTACGTTTTTGATACACGTGTGTATCCATCTGTTTACGACGGATGGGATGGCGGAAACACTACAAGCAAGATCGTAGCTAAGGGAATCGGTGCATCAGCTAAGTTGAGTGAAACTGACTTTGGGGAGCCTGTGTACACAATCGACACTTCGACTGAAGACGTTTCTCTGGACTGGGAGACCCTTATGTCGACAAGAGGTATGAGTACAGTGGAATACTCAGACCCTTCACAGTTTGTTGATCTATATGATGATCTTCGATTTCGCCTTATTTTAAGATCACCTCTTCGGGGAACATCCTATGGATGGGTGCAAGAGTCAGGCAGCCTAAATGACATATTTGAAAGCTCCTCTGCAGATGAGATTAAAAAGAATCATCTTCAGGATTACCTTCTAAGTCAGTACCTTAGGGTTGTCGCAGGAGTGAACGTAGAGAATGTAGCATTTCAATTATTTAAGAAGGGGACGTCCACGATGGCAACAGGTGACGGCGCCGGGCTTGGAACAGGCGCAGATGATTTTTCATTTATAAGTGACATACTTAGCATGAATCCTTCTTTCTCGGATGACTTCAGGGACGGCGACTATATTAAAAATGTCAGATCAGACATCTTAAGCATGATAGACAAGGGCATCACAGACGATATTATTAGCAACTTTGGTGTTAGTAGCACGATATCTAAGAATGTTACCTCAAAGATCAGTCAGTCCCTTCTATTCTCTCCTGAAAAGTATTTTAATAGACATGTTCTTCCCCGACTCTTTGAGAGGGTATTCTGTATTCTCATTGATCCAGACGGATTTGACATAGACACAGATGAGACGACTGGAATTGACACTTCTGATGATAATGTTCTCGCGGCATATAAGTCCGAGATATTTAATTTTTACGTTACAGTTGAGATTTTACCGGTCCAATCAGGTGACGGATTTGAAACCTCTGCAGACTAATAGGATTTAACATGTCGTCTACGCTATCTGATCTAATAGAGAATTATGGTTATTCATCAATGCCCAGCAAGGGAGTAAATCAGTCTGACATACCAATTCCAGGTGATGTCGAGGCTGAGTTTCAGTACAACTACTTTGTCAAAGATGAGACAACGACACGTGATGTATCTATCAGAGGTGACTCGATAACTGCATTCACAACCCTCTCAGATGACGCATCTGAGGCAGAGAGATTAGTTGCCCTTGCTCAATTTGACGTTCCTCGATTGGTCAATATTAGGTGGACACCTGCAGTTCTGGAGTCAATAATTACTGATGAGGGCTCTGAAACATCTTCTAGTATTGGTGTGACAATAGGCGATAATTTATCTAATGTGTTATACGAGGAGGTGATGACAAGCAACCAGTATAGCGGAATAGGCCTCCAGGACGCCGAGGGCCTAGGGATGTTGACAGATATGGCAAAGATATGTGTCAATGCATCTAGCCTTCCAATTGAATTTGTAACATCTGACTCTTCTAGCGAGGCAACAGAGTCAAATCTTGACGTTGTCAATCAGTGGTTCGATGCACTGAGCTCTGGCCTGGATTCTTCAATGCTTGGGTATGGAGGTGACACTCACGGCGGCAACAGGACATTAGATGGATCAACTAAGGAGCTTTTAAGAAATGCTCTTGCAAGCTATCAGTCCGAGGGAACATATAGTTTTGCAAATAGGACAGCAGAGAGAGAGGCTGCAATTAATGACACCCTTAGCAATAATCCTACAACATTTGATATCGGAATATCTATTAGTAATGTACTAGCAGATGTCCTTGGTGATAAGTGGTCTTCGGACGGCGGTAGCGCATATTTTGAGGAATTTAACTCTATCAAGGATGTTCTTAGTATGATAGCCACAGCTGCAATTACACAAGAAACAGCTGGTCAGATAAGCGATAATGATTACGACATTAGCGGAACGCCAGTGACATACAGAGTCGTCCAGAGCATCGCAGATCAAACGTCTGATAGTCAGTATGTCGCTCAGGTCACCGGTTATATAATTGAGAAACAGGAGATAGATGAGAACGGAAATATCCTACAGATGGATCCACTTGTCTGTGAGGGAGGTGACATAGGATCTTTTGTTGATCCGAATATCATGTATGGACGGGGATATCGCTACAGGGTCAGAACTGTTACTTATCTAGAGTTTAGCGCAATTAATACCTATCCCGGAAATGAGTCTAGAAACGAGACTGTTGTTGTGGGGATGTTTGTTGCATCAAAGGCTAGCAAGGCTGTATCTGTAATATGCATAGAGACGACCCCGCCAAAGCCTCCGGCTGACATAGAGTTTAACTATGACGGCTTTAACGGATCGCTTGATATATCATGGTCATTTCCCTTAAACAGGCAGAGAGATATTAAGCAGTTTAGGGTATTTAGACGTGCCTCAATAGATGATCCATTCGAGCTAATTAAGTGTTATTTCTTTAATGATGCTGACACAGTTCCAAAGACTCCAGAGATTTCTGATCCAGATAGCTTGCTAAGCTCAACATCAGCAAGGCTAAGCGGTGCATTAATTCAGGTTACAGACTCTGCAGTAGCTCTATGCAGAGATTCTGACTTTAATGAAGACTCTAGGTACATATATGCCCTTACAAGCGTAGATGCGCGAGGAATGAGTTCAAACTATTCTTCTCAATATGAGCTCTCATACGATAAGTTTAAGTCAAGGATTGTCCTAGACTACGTGTCTCAATCAGGTGCCCCAATGCCCTATCCAAATCTCTATCTTAAGCGAGAAGTATTCATTGATGCGCTAAAAACATCAGGATACAACAATATGACAGTTTTATTTAGACCTGAGACGCTGGTCGTTACAGACTCTAGCGGAACAAGTCTTGATTATCTATCAAATAGTGATGATATGCCTAGCTATAAAATATCAATGATAAATCTTGATAATCAAAAGTCTAAGATGATTGATATTTATGTTAGAGATATCAGGGGTGCATCATCTGAGATAGAAGAGGGAGTTGAGTATGAGACGACAACTAGAGTTGCCACGCTAATAGATTCTTCCTAAGAATTATTTTACCAGAATACAATGTGAATTGTATATTTACAACCAGGAGTAAAAAATGGGCTTCTTAGACCACAGTACTAATAATATTATTTTGGATGCTGTTTTAACAGACAAGGGAAGACAGCTTCTTTCAAGAAACGACGGATCCTTTCAAATTGTTAAATACGCGCTATCTGACGACGAAGTGGATTATACAATTGTTAAGAAATTTGGACGAACAGTCGGAAAAGAGAAGATAGAGAAGAATACACCAATTCTCGAGGCACTTACAACTACAAATGTTGCTCAAAAATATAGGCTGAGAAGCATATCAGTGCCGAATCTCACAAGGCTACCGTCGTTAACACTAGACGGAGTGACGTCTGATACGATAACACTGAATGTTGTTAACACTAGAAGCTCATCAGTCACAGTAAAGCAGTCAATCGGCGGTGATCAGCTAGTTCCAACTGAGCTAGTTGACCAGGTCTTTAGAGTGACAATGAACAACCTATTCCTACAACTATCCGGTGTTAGGCCTGTCACAATTGATTCTGAGAATATTGCAACATATCTTGTTACGAGAGGGTCTTCACTAGACACTGTAACAGGTGGCGCATCTTTCGCAGGAACAGTTCAGGTTAAATCATCACTCACAACAACGATGTTCAATACATACGGTGTAGCTAGTGATAAAACACTAATTAGAACATATGTCACCGTGACTGGTCAACAGTCAGGTGCAGTTAAGAGCTTTTTAATTAAGATCAATAAGACGTCATGATTGGTAAGAGATAAAATATGGCCACATTTAAAGAAATTTCCGCAGCTGACATTAAGACAAGCAGGTCAGTATTAAATCAGTTAGTTGATATTATTCAAGAGGATATCTCAGGATCAACAACAAGAAAGAAGTACCAGGTATTTGTAACCGGTGGTGTGGGCCCAGGTGTGACATCATCCCTATTTCAGACTGTATATGACCAGGACTACACACTTCAGACTGCAAATCCAATTTTCGATATGACCTTTGGAATGTACTCAGGTAGCGCAGATGTAGCGTCAGCCTCTAGTGGTCAAGACAGCGCGGGTAAGATTCTATTTCCATCTAACTCACTAATGATGCGTGAGAAGATCAACGTATACAGACAGTTTTCACAGCTGCTTCTCGGTAATGCAACATATCAGTTTGCGTCGCCCTTTACGACAACACAGCCTCCAACTTCAAATGGAATTGATAACGCTTTATTCTTTACATTCAAGAGGCTATTTGCTCGCGATAAGATTAAGCGTGAGACCTTCGCTATGAAGTTCTACCAGTCAGCGTCAAGGGCTCCGGGTGATCCCACAGCATCTGGTCAGGGTCCACTGTTTGGAAATATGGGTCCAAATATTAATCTTGCAACAGTCTCTGGTTCAGCCATTTTTACAGATATTGGATCTGCTACAGCCAAGGAGACCTCTATAGGCGGTGAGGTTGGTAACATTGTAGACTCGTCTAACACAAACAGAAATGTTGGACTTCTCTTCTACGATATGGGAATTGGAATCCTTGACGTCGACAAGGTGATCTCTGCATCACAAAAGGCATCAGGAGTCATAGATGCGATGACCAATGCAGCGTTTCAGGGAGCAGCGAAAGGTCAGACCATAATCGGCTACGGTCCTGCAGGTCCTGTTGGAGCACATCCGGGATTAGACGGAGGAAGGGGAAATAGACAGGCAAAGTTCGTTCCTGACTTCGTGGTTTCAGCGTCAATGGATAACATTCTTGATCACTTCGCCTCAGTTAGATTCCAGTCAGGATCTCTCACAGCTATCACGTTTCAGAATGTCACAAACATCAATTCAACTTTAATATTCTGCAGGGCGACGTCAGATGAGTTTAACTACTCTTCCAATCCAACATTTACTGACTCTACGGGAAGAATTAATGTTATTGATGAGGGTGAGGAGAACACACAGAGAACATTTTCATTCGTTAGCACGATCGGCCTATATGACGGAAGAAATAATCTACTAGCAGTAGCAAAGCTAAGCAGGCCCGTTGAGAAGAATGACGAGAAGGACATGACATTCAGGATTAGGCTTGACTTCTAGTCCTAACTGGAGGTTTTAGCCCATGTCAATCATTAAAATAACTCCAGACCTAATTGAACAGGTTACGATGACAACACACCCAAAGAGGGTGTTTGTCTCATCCTCACAGGGCGGTGTTAATGACAAACCTGTGATGGACTCTGGCGTCTTAAGTCCGACAGGAACCATGGGTCAGGTCAGCCTAATGGCGAGAAATAACCGTGTGATCAAGGGAATTAGAGAGTTTAATCCTGATAGTGCGCTATTCAATGAAGACTTATCTAAGACGTTAATCTTTTTAGATTCAGCTGCTAAATGGCCTGCATTAGCAGAAACAATCGGATGGAATCCGTACGACCTCGGAAACTTCTTGGGAGTTGCAACATCAGGATCTCACATATCAACAGATGATGGAAACTGTGCAGGTGCTCTTGTTACAATTAATAGCATTCCTACAAACGGTCATACACTTATCTTGACAGATGCTGATGGAACTTCTGACACATATACGTTTAGCACTAGTGTTACACAGGAAGATAGCACAAAATCCAATGTCGGGATATCAGGTGTTGATACGACTTCAGGTGTTGCTACCTCATTAAGAATATCAATTAATCTCGCCAGCCTAGACGATGATATTCAAATCACAGCAGCTATTCCAGCATCTAATGAGCTAACTGTCTATATGTTGACAAAAGGCACAGCAGGAAATGGAAAGACGATAACAGGAACTGCGGTATCTGCTGAGTCTATCTCTGTAAGCTCATTTAGCGGAGGTACACCTAAGCTGGACTCTGAGGGCAGATACATGGGTGCTGTTAGACAGCTAAGCTTACCAGCAAAGAATTCAAAGGCCTTTAGCATCACAAGGTTCAGACCTCCATTTCTATTTCAGAGTGATGAGAATCAAGGTCAAGGAGGTGATAACTCATCTCCTGAAAGCTTTGACGCCAAGAGGCGGATTGTGAAGAACCAGGTGAGGAATATTCTTCTCCCTCACTACATGTCAAAATTCACACATCCCAACTACGCATACACAAACTACCACACGTTAAACTTCTTTACATCATCGATTAACTGGCAGCTCACCAAGCCATACGCCACGTCCACAGAAATTACTAGCTCACCCTATAAGTGGATGAATGGAAGTGTGCTAGCCTATCCCTGTCTAACAGGATCACTGAATACAACATTTACTAGTAATGAGCAATACGCGCTTAGGGCTAAACGATTTGACGGTCGGTACACACCTGAGAGTGCATTTACATTTGACTTCTACATAAATCCCAGGTATGGAAATGATGTTAGACCTACAGCTGGAGGTCCCAAGAAAGGAGACTTTAGGCCGGGAACAATCTTCCACATGAGTGGTACATACGCAATAAGTCTTGTTTCAGGATCAAGCAAGGCTGCAGACGGCTCTGCGAATGGATTTAGGATACTTGTACAGCTATCACAGAGCGCTGAGTATCCTCCCTCAAAGTGGAAGATATTACCGGGTCATGATAGACCAATTTTTGGAGCAAACAACTCAAACTATAAGCAAGATCCGTATGGGTATGCCTGGGTCTCACCTGATAACGTTCTTAGGCGAGACCACTGGCATCACGTCGCGATTCGGTGGGGAGGATCAAAGGTAAATAACGGCACAGGTAGCTTTGTTATTGACGGAAATATTGTCTCTGAGTTTGTAATTACAGGAACAGATAGCATCAGGCCTTTTGTAAATCATTCATTTGGAGGTGTTAGGGCTAGGGCAGATAGATTCCTAGCAGGAAGGGCAGATCCGAATGCTCTGTTTATAGGAAACTTTTATGAGGGAACAAATGTAACTGGCTCTGGTGGAGCAAATACAACAATTGAGAGATTTTTTAATCAGGCCGCTCAAAAAGCAGAGGGATTTACACCAGCTGTCTCAGGAGTTCTCGGAAGAGGAGGTGACCCTAGCAGCTTTACGTTTAATCATCCTTTAAATGCTGAGGTCCATGATCTAAAGATATTTAACTCACACAGGACACTCCACCAGATAATGACAAGCTCAGTGGAAGGTCCCACTGATACATCTGATCTTATATTTTATGTTCCGCCATTTTTTATAAATGAAAATAGAAAAAGAAATTTTCTAGTTACTGCTGTCTCATCATCAAGAAGAGAGTACTTTACTGACACAGGCGGTGCTAAATATGACGATGAGTCAGCTGAGGAGCCCTTTAATTATCCGACTGATGTCTTTACACAGCCATATACATCACTTCCGTTCAACGCCGGTCTGTCAATGACAGTTGACGCAACTGATATCAGTGTTGAGAATTTTACAAAGGATATTGCCAATAATGTATATCCCAGGCTTGTGTATCTTACATCGTCAGTTGACTCATCTCTGGTCACATCAGCTGCAGCAACAAGGGCATCAAAAGGTGCAGTACAAGACTATCTATTTTGGAATTTTAATACGGGATCTATTAGAAAGAGATCTTTAACAGTTCTTCCATGTGATAATGGAAAATTTAAGCCGAACTATTCTCTAATCTACACAGGATCAGATACAGATGGCGTAATGCTCACTGGATCTGAAGGATACCTTTATAGGGATGATCTCGGTGAATTTGACGCAAGTCTGATAAATCTAAGTGACATGTTTGTCACAAGACCACAGCCGCTAACACCAATGATGGGCTGGGATGGGCTTGGTTATAATAGAATATCACATACACTATCTGTCTACACAGGCTCAGATCACGCTAGCCCGCCTGAAGCGTCACCCTATAGCCCAAATGCTAAAATTAAAGATGGAACAGCAGATGTTCACTTTATAGCATATCAGGCATCACTTGATCAGTCTAGCAATGAGATTGTCTTATTTAACATACCAAATCTATTCTATGGAAATAGAATTGAACCTGGAAGCTTTAAACTAGAAGATGAGAACATATCTGGCTCCAATGGAAAGATAAAGATCACACTTCGAGATGATGGTCTGGGAACACTGTATAGGGCAGACTGCGAGACTGCACACGCGACATCTAATGGTGTTGGAAATATCTTTTACGATGAGGGAGTTGTCTTAATTAAGTCACCCCATCTGGCTCAGCTTGGAAAGGAGCAGTTTAAGATGACGTTTAACGGCGAGCAAAATACTCATGTTCTATCAATAAGGGTTCCATGTCAGCCAGGTCTCATCAATAGCTCATCAAATCCTGGATTTAAGGTTCTATCTGCCTCACTAGACGCAAATGATATTGAATCTGAGTTTGTATACATTACAGGGATCAATTTTCACGATGACAACATGAATGTTATAATGAAAGCTAACCTTGCGCAGCCTGTTGTGAAGAGAGACGACGACGACTTTCTATTCAGGGTAAAGATGGATTTTTAATGGTTCTCGGTCTGGACATATCTACAAGTTGCACTGGGTGGTGCGTAGTTGACACATCTGGCCAGCTAGTAAAAATGGGATATATCTCACTATTAAAAGATAAGTCACCATTTAAAAAAGCAAAAAAAGTCCGCCAGGCTCTTTCTGATATAAACATAGACTACGAGATTGAAAAGATCTGCATAGAAGAGAACTTACAGGCGTTTAGACCTGGATTTTCATCTGCAAAAACGCTGCTTACACTAGCAAGGTTCAATGGTGTGGTCAGCTATCTTGTGCAGGAGGAATTTTGTATTGCTCCCAATTTTATAAATGTAAACACAGCTAGAAAGTCTTTAGGAATAAAAATTCAAAAGCAATCTAAGTGCGGAATATCAACAAAAGATCAGGTTTTAAGCTGGGTTTCGTCAAATGTTCCAAAGAATTTTGTCTGGCCGTCAAAGATTTTAAAATCTGGACCGAGAAAAGGTAAGACAGTAGTTCAGCCCGGGTGCTATGACATGGCAGATTCGTATGTCATAGCAAGAGCTGGCTTGATTAATTGAAAAGTTTAATTTTTAGTGTTATGATATACATGTGGTAACATTTACACAAAAGATTAACTTTCTAAGAAGAATTTTTGGTAGTTATGATCTTGATAGAAAGCAGCAGAATGCCATATTTTCATGCCCAAGCTGTGGCGGTGAAACTCATAAGAAAAAATTCTATATTAATCTAGATACGTGGCAGTGTCACTGCTGGTCTTGCAACCTAAGAGGAAAGACAATACTCTCTGTGCTAAGAAAGCATGGAACAAAAAGTGACGTTGAGTCATTTATGTCTCACATCGGTATCAAAGATAGGGGATTCTCATCTTTAAAGAGTGAATCACAAGATGAAATAGAGAGGATTAGGCTACCTGAAAACTTTATCCTCCTTGCTGATAGTCAGAGGTCGATAGATCCAGATATCAGGGGATGTATTAAGTATCTAGGGTCCCGAGGGCTATCTGAGAGAGACCTGTGGAGATATAGATTTGGAACTGTGACCAGGGGAAGGTTTAAAAGAAGGGTAATAATTCCTTCTTTTGACTCCTTTGGTGATCTTAATTTCTTTGTATCAAGGGCTATAGATGATAGTGCTAGAAGAAAGTATATTAACTCCAATAACAATAAAAAGTTTATTATATTCAATGAGATTGATATCGACTGGTCTAGAGAGCTTACACTAGTTGAGGGTCCTTTTGATATGGTAAAAGCTGGAGAAAATACCACCTGTATTCTCGGTTCTAGCCTAAGGGATGACTATCTTCTATTCTCAAGAATAGTGTCAAATGAGACACCTATTCTTTTAGCACTTGACTCTGACATGAAGCCCAAAGAGCAGGAGATAGCTATGCAATTAAATTCATATGGCTGTCAAGTTCGGGTGATGGACTTGGGAGGATTTTCTGACGTCGGGTCAATGACAAGAGATGACTTTATCAATCTTAAAAATAATTCAAAAGAATGGAACCCATCTCAGAGGCTTAAAATGAGAATTGGAGCCCTTAGGAGTGGATCTCTTCTCTAGTTCATAATATTTATCTCTGTTTAACGAAGGTGCATGATGAAGGTTAGTAGAAGTCAACTTAGGCAGATGATTAGAGAGGTCATGGCTGATCTTGAAGAGGACGCACTCTTTTCAAATCAGGATGTTCTCGGTCTTCAACCTGAAAAAGACATACCTGGACAGACACCCAGTCCGGTTTGTAAAAAATGTAGAATGAGCCACCCCCACGGATCATGTCCTCACACAGCTGAGATTGGAAGAAATTTAAGCTACGGTCATCAGGGCTCAGGAGATGAAGAAGGAAGAATGTCTAGAAGCCAGCTATACAAGGTTTCAAAATACGCGCAGAGTCTTCATGACATCATTAGAGATGATGATGATCTACCTGAGTGGGTTCAATCAAAAATAGCTGTGATGGATAATGATATAGATAAGATAAAACACTATCTTGAGTACAAGCTTAAAAGAATGGAGAAGTGACGATATTGTACATCGTTGATTCTAGTAGAATAATATACCATATATGAGAGTTATCCATATTGCCGATGTCCACTGGCGTGGTCTTTCTCGACATGATGAATACAGGGAATCTTTCTCAGCCTTTATTAAACAGGCTAGAGATTTAAAACCTGATATTATTTACATTGGTGGAGATATAGTTCATTCAAAGACTCAAGGAATATCTCCTGAGCTAATCGACTGTCTGTGCTGGTGGTTTGATGAATTATCAAAAATATGTCATGTTCACGTGATACTTGGTAATCATGACGGTCTGCTCAACAACAAGGATCGCCAGGATGCCATTAGTCCCATTCTATCAGCCCTGGATAACAGGAGAGTTCACCTCTATAAGAAATCAGGCGTATACCCGACGGGTGTAACAGGGTTTAACTGGTGCGTTTTTTCATGTTTTGATGAAGCAGGGTGGGACAACATCGTGCCTGTCGAGGATGAGATTAATATTGCCCTCTATCATGGATGTGTCTGGGGTTCGAAAACTGACATTGACTGGGAGCTCGAGGGTGAGGTCGATGTTGAATTTTTTTCCGGCTATGACTTTGCACTACTTGGCGATATTCATAAGACACAATTCTTAAATGAGAAAAAGACTGTAGCCTATTGCGGCTCATCAATTCAGCAAAATTATGGTGAGGATCCAGGAAAAGGATTTCTTTTATGGGATATTAGGGGTAAAGATGATTTTGATGTTAAATTTTATGAGATTCCTCACTTTCAACCATTTGTGACAATTGACTGGCTCGGAAGTGTCGATGCTACATTATCTTCAACAGGTAGTCTTGTAGATGGGTCGAGATTTAGAGTTAGATCTGATAAAAAGATACATCAGTCTGATATAACAACCCTATACAAAAGGCTAAAGGATAAAAAGAATGCTACAGAGATAGTGTTTAAAATGGATCACGAAGTTGATCCCGGTATAATAGAGACGAATGGAGCATCATTTTCAAAGAAAAATTTAAGAGATTTCTCTGTTCATCAAAAATTAATGAGAAATTATTACGAAAATACAGAAATATCTGAAAAAAATTGGTCAAAGATTGAAGAAAAGATATCTAACTATATCAGCAATATTTCCAAGAGAGATGTTGTTACTAGAAACGCTAGATGGTCAATTAATAAGCTATCATTTGATAATACATTTGGGTATGGAAAGGAAAATACTTTAAACTTTGAAAAGCTAGGGGGAATCACAGGTATTTTTGGAAAAAATAGGCAAGGAAAGTCTTCTATAATTGGATCTTTAATGTACTGTCTGTATAACACTACAGATCGCGGAGGAATTAAAAATATTCACATCATAAACACTAGAAAAAAATATTGTAAAGCATGTGTAGAAATAGATGTAAATGGAATAAGATATAGGATTGAAAGAGGGACAGTAAAACATCAGGCTAGAAAGGGACATGTTTACTCTACGACTAGCTTAGGAATATCAAAGATTGATAAAGATGGGCTCGTTATAGAAGATATGTCTGGAGAACAGAGAAGAGATACAGAGAAAATTGTTCAAAAACTGATAGGAACATCAGATGATTTTCTCTTAACCTCTTTAGCATCTCAAGGAGAGATGAATTCGTTCATTAAGGAAAAGGCCACTTCTAGAAAAAATATTTTAAATAAGTTTCTTGATCTTGAGATATTTGATCAAATGTTTGCAATGGCAAAAGAGGAGTCTTCTGAAATTAGATTACGGGCAAAAAATCTACCAAAAATTGACTGGTCCACTGAGATAGAGTCACAAGAGAAAGAAATAAAAGAAAAAAGGGATAAGATTAACAAGATTGAGATATTTTTAAATAAATTAAGATCTCAACATCAAGAATTACGAATACAACTGGCAACTTCACCAGAAAGAGACACAGTAACAGCACAAGATGTCTCTAGCCAAAAGGATCTAATATCAAATATTTTAAAATCGCTAAGTCAGCTTAAAAAAGATTCAAAAAATCTTGAATGTGAAATAGAAGAGTCAGAGAATAAGATTAATAAAATTGAATCTGTAAAGTCTGAATTTCCGCTAAGCCAGATAAAGGAGAGACTTTTAGATTTAAGAAATATTAAAACCGAGCTGCTAAAGCTTGAGCATGAGATAGATCGTCAAAAAACAGTTTTAAAAAATCAGCAAAGGTCGGTTAAAAAACTTGAAGATGTTCCATGTGGAGATAAATTTCCCAGTTGTAAATTTATTAAAGATTCTCATAAGAATAAGTTTAAAATAGAAGATCAAAAAGATTTAATTTCTCTACTTTCTTCTCAAGCTAGAGGCGCCAGAAAGAGAATTAAGTCACTAGAGAGTCAGAATCATGAAGAAAAGATTCAAAAATATGATGATCTCATAAATAAGGAGTCAGAATTAAGAGTTTCAATTTCATCAACAAGGGTGAGTATTCATGAAATATGCAGTGAGATTTCTGTGCTTGAGAAGAAATTAGAAATTGCCAGAGACTCTCTCTCGCATATGGAGGTACATGTTATTGATGATAGTGAAAATAATATAGCTTTGAAACTTAAGAAAAAGATCTCAGAGGCTTCAGATAAGATAGATCAAGCTGATGACAGCAGACTGTCTCTTGTTGAGCAAGCTGGAAAATATGAAATGAAACTATCAAACCTTCAAGAAGAAAGAGATATATCTGATAAAATTTTTAATGATCTTGAGATATATGATCTTATTATGCAGGGAGTGTCTAAAAAGGGAATTCCAAGATTAATTATGAGATCTCAACTTCCTCACATTAATAATGAGATTGCAAAAATACTTCAAGGTGTTATGGGATTTACAGTTGAGCTGGAAGCTGATGTTGATACTAATTCAATGGATGTCTTTATCAACTATGGAGACTCAAAAAGAGTTATTGAGCTAGGGTCTGGAATGGAGAAGATGATATCTTCTCTTGCAATTAGGGTTGCATTAATTAATGTATCTTCACTTCCTAAGCCTGATGTGTTTATTATTGATGAAGGTTTTGGTAGTTTAGATGAGAATAATATTGCCTCCTGCAATTTGTTGCTTAACTCTATGAGAAAGTGGTTTAAAAATATTATGATTATTTCTCATGTTGACGGAGTCAAGGATGCTGTTGACAATATACTAGACATATCGCTATGTGGAAAAGATGCCAAGCTCATACACAACTAATATAGGAGACGGATTCATTCAGATCGAGCATAGAATGGGATTTACGATAGTTAAGTCATCTAAGTCATCAAATATTCTACCTCTTTTTTGTAACTTGTGTGAGCTTTCAATGAATAGTGCTCTTGACAGGGTGTATCATGATAAATATAAGTGTTGCTCCTCTTGTGGGATTAAGTGGGCAGATTTAAATCAGGATAAATGGACGCTAGGCTGGCGACCTGATAAGGAAGAAATAGAAGATGAGATAAATAGAAGAACATCTGTTTCTGTCTATTTCTCTTCTTAGAAAATATATAGAAGAAGAGGTGTGCAATTATGCTAAATTTCCATGAAGTCAATGTGCTGGGTGGCATTTGTGATTCAACAGTTGGTAGGTCTTCAACAGTTAACTCTCCTACAATGTCAATTAAAACAACCTTGCAAAGTGATAAATTTTCTGTTACATACATGACTATTGTAAACTTAGGATCTGTCCGTGAAATGAGAGATCTTGCAAAGAGATATGAAGAGGAATCTTCAAAGCTTATTAATGAATATATGAAGCATGTTAAGAAGGATTTTAAGGTGGGAGCAGGTAGGTCACTTAAGGTTAAAGAGCTGTCTTCAAATGATACATTTGATATAATTACTGTGTCAGCTTATTCGCCAAGAAGGAATGCTTATTATAAAAGAACAGTAACATTTCGTGTGGAATAATGGCATCTGCTAACAAGTCACGTCAGATTAAGGAGATCATTAAGTGTGGAAAAGATCCAGTCTACTTCTTTAATAAGTATACAAAGATTCAACATCCAGTTAGGGGACTAATACCCTTCGACACCTATGGGTTTCAGGATGACTGTGTTAGTGATTTTATTGATAATAGATTTACAATAATCGTTAAGTCAAGACAGCTTGGTCTTTCAACCCTAACAGCTGCATATGCTACGTGGCTTTGTATTTTTCAAAAAGATAAAAATATCTTAGTCATTGCAACAAAGCTTAGCGTTGCACAAAACTTTATTAAAAAAGTTAAAACTATCTTAAGAAATCTTCCACCATGGCTTGTATTACCACAACTTGTTACCAACAATAAGCAACTTTTAGAATTTAGTCACGGATCATCAGTTAAGGCAATTCCAACATCTGAAGACGCAGGTCGCTCAGAAGCGCTATCACTGCTAATTGTAGACGAGGCAGCTTTTGTTAGAAATTTTGATGATCTGTGGATGGGGCTTTATCCAACAATCTCTACTGGTGGAAGAGTTGTCATTCTATCTACACCGAACGGTGTTGGAGGACAATATCATGAGCTTTTTACAAATGCTGAGGCAGGATTAAATGAGTTCAAAGCAATTAGGCTTCCATGGGATGTTCACCCCGAGAGGGATAAAGAGTGGTTTGATAAAGAAACTAGAAACTTTTCTGCTAGAAAAGTTGCTCAGGAGTATCTTTGTGACTTTGCATCATCAGGAGAAACGTTTCTCACTGATAATGATATAAAGTTTTTACAATCTCAGATCATGGGACCAGTTGATAGGGGTGGAAGAGATATGAATGTCTGGATCTGGAAATATCCCCTATCGGATCACAGATACGTTTTATCTGCAGATGTTGCGAGGGGAGATTCTAAGGATTATTCAGCTTTTCATGTTATTGATGTTGACGAGGGAGAGGTAGTTGCCGAGTATAAGGGAAAGATACCCCCAGATGATTTTGCTGTTCTTATAAATGAATTTGGTCTCAAGTATAATAAGGCAGTGGTCTGTCCTGAAAATAATAGCTATGGATTTGCTACAATTATAAAATTAAAAGATTTAAACTATCCAACGCTATATTATAGAAGACGAAAGGCTGTTACAATTGGCGGCTATATTCCGCCAGGAGATACATCTATAGCTGGATTTACTACCAGTGGAAAGACAAGGGGAATGATTCTAACAAAATTAGAAGAGGTGATTAGAAATAAGCAGATAAAGATCTATTCATCAAGATTCTACGAAGAGATGAAAACATTTATCTGGAAGGGAAATAAGGCACAGGCAATGAGAGGTAATTACAATGATGATCTCGTCATAAGCCTTGCCATCGGATTGTGGCTCTATGATTCAGCATCAGATCACAGTAGAAACTCAGCTGCACTTAACAAGGCTATGCTAGAGGCAATGTCTGTAAAGACAAATACATTTGATATGCCACGCGACGTTCCGTCTGCTGTCACTGACGGTCGACCATATAATCCTATAAGAACAGACTCAACCGGAGGAAATAATGGTCGATGGGAAGACAAGTGGGGAGAAAAGAGTGCTATACCCCCTGAACTAGAATGGGTGTATAAGTAATTTATGTAGAGATGCCCATGCTGTATGGTAGATCTGGAGAGTTTTATGGCTGAAAATAGACAACAAGGCCTCTTTAGAAGGCTAACAAGCCTTTTTAGAAGCGGACCCGTTGTAAAGAGAAGAATTAAATCAACAAAGGGTGATAGTCCGTCATCTGCATTTGACATATTTGGAAAGTCACAAAGTCACGTCTACAGCACAGCTATGAGCGCATATGGCACATATGATAGAATGGCTAGATATAGTGACTTCTCAGAGATGGAGTATACACCGGAGATAGCAAGCGCATTAGATATCTATGCAGAGGAATCTGCTGCAACTGATGAAAACGGGTATGTTCTTCACATACACTCAGAGAATCAAAAAATTAAACAGCTTCTTGAAGATCTTTTCTTTGATACAATCAATGTTGAATTTAATCTAACATCTTGGGTTCGAAATCTATGCAAATACGGTGATTTTTTTCTTTTTAATGATGTGTCTCCAGAGCACGGTGTGATCAATGTCATTCCAATTCCAGTGAATGAGATAGAAAGAGAGGAGGGCTTTGATCCAGAAGATCCCATGGCTGTGAGATATCGGTGGGTCACTCAGGGAAACCAGGTATTAGAGAACTGGCAGGTGACACACTTTAGGCTTCTTGGAAATGATGCATTTCTGCCATACGGCTCCTCTGTGCTTGAGTCTGCTAGAAGAATATGGCGTCAGCTTATTCTAGTTGAGGATGCGATGCTTGTCTATAGGGTCGTCAGGTCTCCCGAGAGAAGGGTATTTAAGATCGATGTTGGAAATGTACCGCCAGAGGATATCCCAAACTACATGGAACAGGTTCAAACAACGTTAAAGCGGGCACAGGTTGTTGATAAAAATACAGGAAGAGTTGATCTAAGATATAATCCTCTGTCTGTTGATGAGGATTACTATCTTCCAGTACGGGGATCTGAGTCTGGAACAGAAATTACTACACTTGCTGGCGGTACAAACGCTACAGCGATTGAAGACGTTCAGTACATTCAGAAGAAGTTATTCGCTGCGCTTAAGATTCCAAAAGCATATCTTGGATATGATGAAGGACTCGGAGCTAAGGCAACTTTGGCACAGGAGGATATTAGATTTTCACGTGCGATTAACAAGATCCAGAGAACTCTTATATCTGAATTAAATAAGGTTGCCATTATCCACCTATACTCATATGGATTTGATGGAGAGGATCTCCTAGATTTCAGCCTTCAGCTTTCTAATCCCTCTACAGTTGCCCAACAGCAGAAGTTGGAGCTATTTCGGTCTAGATTTGAGATTGCAAGTGGACCCCCTGAGGGTCTTGTTGATAGAAACTTTTTAAGAAAGACAATACTTGGACTAACAGATAAGCAGATAGAAGACATAGAAAGGGGCAAGATTCATGACAAGATTATAGATCTTCAAGTTGAAGAGACAAAGCTTCCAGTATCAGATGAAGAAGGCGGCGAAGAAGGCGGTGAGGAAGAAGGCGACGAAGACATGGGCGGCGAGGAAGAAGAAATGGCCGCTGATGATAGAAATACCCTAGGATTACCAGTCCTAACAGGTGATAAGTCAAAATACTCTAGATCTTTAGGCGAAATGGATGATTTTGATGATAATATAGTGACGTTTAAGCTAGATGACGAGAAAGGTCCAATAAGAGCTCAAAATAAGATTAAGAAATATTCAAATTTAATTTCTGAGGATGATGAAAGAGCTGAAAGAGATGAGGAAGACGACGTAGACATAGATGTAGACATAGATGTAGATGTAGATGTAGACGATTATTCATCTAAAGAAAAAGAGAGAAGAAATCGACGCCGCAGGGTGAAAAATGCTGCAACTGTAGCAGGTGACAGGGGTCTTTTTCCAAACTTAGCAAAGATGACTGGAATTGATAGAAAGAGAGGTTCAAATACAGGTGATCCGTATGGTACTCAATCTCTCGGTAGAGCTATGAAAAATCTTATAGATCCAAATCCGCTAAGAGAGGAAGATGAACAACTAACATCAGATGATGAGTCATTCTTTGAGAGCTTCTTTAGCAAAAAGATCACTCAGCAGGCCAAGATGACCTCAGATGTAAGATCAACATTGAAATCACTTGGGAATAGTATAAATATTGATAGCAGCAAGGTTCTTGTTGAATCACCAGACGAAGAAGAGACGGGTTGATATGAAAAATTCTCACAATAAAAAGAGAAATATTGGAATAATTTATGAATTACTTCTGCGTCATGTCTCCGATAGGCTTATTGAGGGAAGAAGCGAAGATGCACAGACTGGCCTTAATATCATTGAAAATTATTTTAATGAAAATACTGAAATTTATAAAGAGTTTAGACTCTTTAACGCTCTTGTTAAGTCGACAGTTAGTGCGACATCTGTTGCTGCTGCAATATTAACTGAAGCGAAAGGTGCAGCCAGAAGATGTAATTTTGAAAAACTTGATAGAGAAAAATCACTTCTTATTAGAGAGATTAACCATGGTCTCAATGATAATGGTTTTTACTATAGAAGAATACCAGACTATACGACATACGCAACAATTCAAACACTTTTAAATGAATGGAGAAGGGGTGATAGATCTGATCTATCAAAGCTTGTTATCTATGAGTCAAAGGTTGTTGAGTGGCTATTAAAGGAAAAGAAAGAAGAATCTATTGATGATCACTATGATCCAAATGTTGACAATCTTGTTGTTAAAATCTTAACTGAAAAATTTAATAAAAAATATATTGACAGGTTAAATGAAGAGCAAAAGGATATCATTAAATCGTACGTTTTTTCAATGAATTCAGATGGTGGTAGGTCAATTAAGTCGAAGCTAGCCCTAATAAAGGAAAATACAATTAATCAAATTGATGAGCTCAAAAGAACAGCTAACAGTCAGGTTATCTTAGAAAAGATAGATGAAGTTAGATGTAATATTCAGGGTATAGATTTAGAAATAATCAGTGATTCAACTATTTCTAGATTTCTCTTGATGTCAAAGCTTAAAAGTGAATTAGTGGAGTGATGATGGATAATAAGTTAAAATTATTAACAGAGTGGATGCCCCTTAAATATGATGCAGAGATGATAGAAGAGAATATGAGAAGGGACGGAGGAAAAATTATTCTAAAAGGTGTTCTTCAAAAGGCAGATACACTTAATCAAAATGGAAGAATCTATCCAAAGTCAATCTTGGAAAGAGAAGTAAAAAACTATCAAAAATTTATTCGTGAAAACAGGGCATTAGGTGAGTGCGACCACCCAGATTCATCAGTAGTGGAGCTTAAGAATGCATCTCATATCGTTAGAGAGGCTCACATGGATGGTGATATCTGCTATGGTTCTGTTGAGCTACTTAATACGCCTAGCGGCCAAATTCTCCAAAGCCTTGTCAAGTCCGGTGTAACCCTTGGAATCTCGTCTAGGGGTGTTGGTACGACAAGAAGTCAGGGAGACACACAGCTAGTTCAAGATGATTTTCAGCTAATCTGTTTCGACATGGTCTCGGAGCCTTCAACTCCAGGTGCATTTATGATGAATGAGGGAAAAGAGATCAATGCTAGTGAATTAGATAAGACTTTTACTAAGAGTGACAGGGTTGATAGAATATTTAATGAAATACTATCATGGGGAGATGAGTAATGGGTGAATATTATCCAGAAAGAGGCGCTGGACCAAATTTCGTTCCAGCATATCAGGCTTCAGGTGTTCCTTTTGTGACTTCATCGCTTTCAAGTGATCTAACAACAACACCTGTTCAGATAGATTTTCCATATGTGACTCGTTTCTTTGTTGTTAATAACATAGGATCTGTTCCAATAAGGGTTGGATTTACAGAAAACGGTGTTAATGCAAAGGGATCTGGTAACTCTAGCAACTATTTTCTTCTCGAGGCGTCTGGATCAACTGGACGTCTTGAGCTAAGGTGCAAGTCTTTATTCATAAGAACATCAAATTCAACAGGCGGATATACACTTCTTGCTGGATTGACCGGTATCAGCTCAGGGCAATTTCCAGTTTTAACTGGAACTGTCTCAGGATCTGCTCCTGGTCCTGTAGATGAAAAATTCCAGGGTGTCGGATAATGGCAAAGCTTTCAAGAAATGACCTTAAAGGAATTGTTAAGGAGTGCTTGATTGAAATATTAAATGAGGGAATTTCAGGAGATATGCCCGTAAGAAGGCCACAGATTTCAGAATCAAGATTGAAATCTAGAACTTCTCGAGCAAGTGTAGCAGCCTCTTCATCAACACCGAGCAGATCTGTGCTTGATTCTATAACGTACGGAAATAAGAGAAAGAGTAAGGGTAAGCAGGTTGCAAATGAAAAATTTGATAGAAATGTAAGTAATACTATTGAAAATCTTACAAGTGATCCCATCTTATCTTCAATATTTCAGGATACTGCAAGAACAACACTTCAAGAGCAGAAAGATGCAAGAGTTGCTGATAGCGGAATGATGTCACATGAAGCTGCTGTTCTTACTCAAGGAGACTCAGCAGCAAGAGTTGCTTCACAATCAGATCCAATGGATATGTTTTCCGAATCGTCTGAAAAGTGGGCACAGCTTGCTTTTTCATCTCCTACTAGCAAGTAGATTGAGTATTTTTAACTCGACATAATATGTATAGTTGTGATTCAATATCTCAATAGGAGAGCTTAAATGTCCAGATCTAAAAAACTTACTCCCAATCTTCTTAAGCAGCTTGTGCTAGAAGAGAAGCAGAAGATTGAGAAAGAGGCAAAAGAGGTTAAGGCCAAAGATATGGCTAATACCCTTGCAAATAAAGTTGATTATCTAAAGGTTCTTAAGATTCATGAAGCAAAGCTTGCTAGAAAGCTTAAGAAAGTTATGAGAGAAAGAGCAAAGATTAAAAAGTTAATTATGAAGGATCTCTAGAATGCCGACTCATAAGCAAGGAACTGTGGTATCCGTCGGACCAGTTGGAGACGGCGGCCTTGGAAGTAGAAAAGATTCTAATCTTAAGGCACTATTTCCTGGATCACCATTGTATGATGGAGGCTATGATGAGCAATCTGTTTTCAATATCGGCATATCAGCATTTAATGGAAATGGAGGTAAGGGAGATAAGCCCACTGGAACAACAAACGGAGTTGTTAATGATAGCGGTCACACATTTGGAACATTTGATCTGAACTATGGATCTGCTCCTGCAATAACTGATGTAAAGACAGGCGGAGGAGGGCTTCCCTCATCTCCCTATACACCAAATCCAACATCTCCAGGGCCGGGCAGTGTTTTTGCAAATGATCAAGATGCGTTTACAGGAGAGATTCCTGATCCTGGTGTAGAGTTTGGATCTGGACTGGGCGGATTAGCTCTACCATCTGAGACATCAAAGGGTATATCAGAACAGACGATCGGATCATACATATCTGGAAGATCTTACGAGGGATCTGACGGTAAGGTATAGAGTTGATGCGACGCTATTGTCGAATCAGAAGGCTAATACGGTCCATTCTTAATGAAGGAGGATTGCCAGGCCCACCATCAACATCCTATGTTCCGTATGACAGTAGAAAGGGTCATGGATATGGAACAATTGATCCAGAATTTGACATCACTTATAAGATGGGATCAATATATCCCTACACAGAACCGCCTGAAAGCGATGTTGATGAAGATTCTGATGATATCTCTGATATCTTTAGTGGAAATACGTCGTCTATTGATAAATTTGTCAGAATGATAAATAAGAATGTAATGAGAAATGATCCGTCTAGAAGGGCAGACCGAGCTTCATTTGTATCAAATCAGAGAATTAGTGTTCGTGAGACTAATATCCCTATGAGAAAGGGAGACAGTCTTCACGGAACAATGTCTCCAATTCCCAAGAAGGCTCTGTATGGTAGCTTTGATGGTCCTGCCATTGGCGGATCATCTGCAAACGTTGCGTTTAATCCCGGTCCCCTTAAGCGAACAGGAACACAATACGGAACAAGTAGGGCACCACTATATCTAGGCTCAGAGCAAGATGATCCAGGTGATGACATTGCTGCATATACACTCGAGGATATACTTGAGCCAGATGTAAAAGCTGTCGTAAAACAGAGAAGAAGGGCTAGAAGAGAAACGAGAAGAAGGGCTAGAAGAGAAACACAGTGACTAATTAAAGTTAATAGTCAATTGTAGTTTGCAACAGAGATGAATAATTAAGATTGTTGAAGGAAATAGGGAATGTCTAAGACTCTTTATGATGAAGCGATTGCAGAAGCTAGACAGCTAAGAGAGCTAGCAGAAAAAAATGCCAAGCAAGCCATTGTTGAAGCTGTAACTCCAAAAATTAGAAAATTTATAGAAGATCAGCTTATTAGTGAGTCAAGAGAAGACTCTCTAGAGCTTAGTGATTCTGCACAAAATTTAATTTCTGAATCATCTAAAGATAAAGATGATGTAATTCTTGATGAGTCAGCTTTAAATACTTTGCTTAGGCTTACTGGGCCAGTAGATGAGATGGATGCACACATAAAACAAAGATTTTTTAATGCGTTCAGCGATTCAGCCAATCTAATAGGAAATCAAAGAAGAGAAAAACTTTTAGAGATAGCAAAAAAGCTTCAGAATGATTCTGGAACTTTATCCTCTGGTGGCATAGTTATAGACCAGGAATTAAATTCTATTCATATTAAGGAGAATTCTGATATGTCGAGAAATCGTGAGACACTTTACGAAGTTGATCTTAATGACATCGTTAGCAGTCTTTATGAGTCTACTGAACCTAGTCATGGAGACCTCTCTAGTGAAAGTAGCATTAGAGAGATGCTTCGTGAGCTTGAGGATGGGGAAGCAGGAGAGGCATATGACCCATTGCAAGAGTATGATCTCTTCTTTGAACAAGATGAGCCTGAATCTGAGGTCGAGGAAGAAGAGGTCGAGGAAGAGGCGCCTGAGGGTGAGCTTCCTCCAATGGACGAGCCTGAGGGCGGTGAGCTCCCACCAGATGTCGAGGAGCGCCTCGATGATCTTGAAGACGCTATCATGGCAGCACTTGCAGGCGGCGGCGGAGAAGCTCCAGAAGGCGCCGAGCCAGAAGGTCTAGAAGGACTTGAGGATCTTGAGGGCGGTGAGGGAGAGGAGTCTCCTGAGGAGCTTGCTGAAGTTCTCGATGTTGATCTCAATATGCTTAAATCAGAGATCCGTCGCATGAAGCGACTTTCAGAGACAGGACGCGATACAGATCCTGATGCAATGGAAGAAGAGATATATTATGAGGAAGGGGACGAAGAACAGCCCCCAGTTAAAGAAGAAAATAGAAAACTGCGTAGAGCGATATTAAATCAGGGCCGAAGTAATCGTGCCATGCGCTCTAAGCTCGATGAATACAGAAGTGCCGTTGGATCACTTCGTGAGCAACTTACAGAGATGAATCTATTCAATGCGAAGCTACTTTATGTTAATAAGATGCTTCAGAATAGAGATGTTTCATCAGCGCAGCGTCGTTCCGTAATTGAGGCTCTCGATAGCGCGAGAAGCCTCCGCGAGGTTAAGCTCCTATATAAGAGCCTAACCGAGTCTATTGGAAATAGAAAGAGCGGAAGAACGCTGACTGAATCAGCTGTTCGAAGAAATCTTGGATCAGCATCCCGTACCACCACGCAGTCTTCATCAACCAATAGTCAGGTTGCTGAGGTCGGCAGGTGGGCCAAACTCGCGGGAATCACAGAGTAATCAATTCATCAAACTTAGGAGTAAATTAAGATGAGTAAATCCTTTACGTTAAATCAACTAACAGAGGGTATTCGCCAGAGACATCTAGGTTCTCAAAACAAGCGTCTCGTTGAGAAGTGGTCTCGTACCGGTCTTCTTAGAGGCCTTGACGGACAGCACAGAGAGAATATGGCGGGCCTTCTTGAAAATCAGGCTGCACAGCTTCTTAGAGAAGCTAACTCGATCGGCACAGGTGCCGGTGGAGGTACAGCCTCCGGAGACCTTAACGGTTTCACAAATATCGCATTTCCAATTGTTCGTCGTGTTTTCGGCGGTCTAGTGGCAAATGAGCTAGTTTCAATCCAGCCGATGAGCCTTCCTTCCGGACTGCTTTTCTACCTGGACTACACATACGGCTCACGAGTCGGTGGTGATACAAACCTCGCCACAGGCGCTGCTGGAACAGTAGATGCACAGACATATAAGATTGGTCAGTCAATCTATAACAACCCTGCTGGAAAGGGTATCCGTTCAGGATCTCTTGGTGTCGGTGGTCAGTATGACCTCGTCGGAGCAGGATTCTCGAAGGTTCACACGTCTTCAGAGACAATTACCACAAAGGCCTCAGGTGCTTATGGTGTCGGCGGTTCTTCAATGACACAGGATACACTAGCTGTTGCAACAGGTACAGACGGTAAGCTTCTGCAGTTCGACCCTCAGGTCACAAGACTTATTGAGGATGACCCCGGTCAAAATAACACCGGAAGATTCTCATTCATTCTATGGAATCTGAGCTCATTCCCTGCAAGCATTGACCTTACACAGGCGAAAGAAGTTGCACTATTCAGCGGGCAGACTGTTTCAGATGCTGATGCTACCACATTCAACTATAAGAATCTTCCTGTGACAATTCAGGGCGGTAACGGAATTAAGAATGTTCGTCGTCTCAACCAGATCGGTACATACGATGCTGGATCAGGTGTCTTTACAGCAGATCCATTTGCCAATAGAAACACCACAAACGGTGTTCTACTAACAGTCGTGTCCGGTGTTAATGCAACACAGGCTGCTACAGGTCATCACATTACAGCATCGTTTGTTATCGCACCGACGCTGGGTGTTGACAGTAGTGATGGTTCCACACTTACGATTCCTTCGTTTGAGTCGAACTTCAGCTCATCGTCACCCTCACCGATAATCCCAGAGATCGACATCAAGATCGAGTCCATCGCGGTTACAGCGGTTACCCGTAAGCTACGTGCTCGCTGGTCACCAGAGCTCGCCCAGGACCTGAACGCCTACCACAGCCTTGACGCTGAGGTTGAGCTTACTCAGATCCTCTCCGAGCAGATCGCACTCGAGATCGATAGAGAGATCTTGAATGACCTACTGGTCGAGGCACAGGGAGCTAACTTCTACTGGTCGCGTCTACCTGGTAAGTTCGTTAACAAGCGGACAGGTTCCGAGGCACTTAAGGCTAGCACACTAGCTTCAGGTCCTCAGTTCACAGGTACAGTCCGTGAGTGGTATGAGACTCTTGTTGAGACTCTTATCGATGTTGCTAATGAGATCCATCGTAAGACACTTCGTGGTTCGGCTAACTTCATTGTCTGCTCACCTGATGTTGCAACAATCTTCGAGGCATCCGTGCTCTATAAGCCGGCTCTCAAGATTGATGGCGACGGACAGGTTGGTGCTCCATTCTCACTGGGTGCTGCGTCAATCGGTTCTCTAAGTAACCGCTTCACAGTCTACAAGGATCCCTACTTCCCACGGAACAAGTGTCTCGTCGGATATAAGGGTGGAAGCTACCTAGAGACAGGCTATGTATACGCACCTTATGTGCCGCTGATCGTCACTCCCACTATCTTCCAGCCGGAAGACTTCACACCCCGTAAGGGCGTGATGACCCGCTACGGCAAGAAGATGGTTCGTGCTGACTTCTACGGTACAGTTACAGTCATGGATATGGACGTTATCTAAGATAACAATCAATTAAATCTTGAGGCGGCTCTTTGAGCCGCCTCTTTTTTTGTCTGTTAACTGATTGACGTGAATTGATACCATTTATAGTGATCATCTCTCACAAGAATAGATTTGTCTTCTTTAAGCCTATGAAGGTCGCCGGATCTAGCGTGGAAGTAGCACTTAGTGAGCACTGCGATGATGGTGATATTTTAACAGGAACTAATCACGTAGATGAGATTTCGTCAGATGAATATGAGTATCCTACAAGAAATAACATCGTAAAGCATACACATAAGGGAGATGTTGCATTAGCAATAATGAGGAAGACAGGAAATATTCACAAGGTCACTCCTGAGATGATTGAGGCGGGATTAAGAATAGAGATCTTAGAGCCGAGATTTCACATGCATGCGCTTCCAGAGCAGATCTTAGATCAGGACATTCTTAAAGAAGGGTATAGAAAAATAACTGTTGTGAGAAATCCGTGGGACATGATCATTTCATTTTTTTGGTGGTCATTCTATACATCTCCAAGCGGATATGTTGACTCTGGTGGCACCGTTCATGAGAGCAATGGTGACTTAGGTTTTACTCCGAGAAGTCATCCAGAAGCTGCTCCTCGACCGTTAGACGATGCAGATACGCTGAGTCGTAAGCTAGAGATCTTTTGTCAGCTGACAGGTGACTTTAAGGGTCCCTTGGGTGTTGAGAAAGATAAGAATGTTCTTGATTGGTTCATAGAGACGAATAAAAAGTATTATCAGATTGATTACGATTATGTGATAAGACACGAAAGCCTCCAGCATGATTACAATCAACTCTGTAGTGATCTCGATCTGCCTCCTTCAAGACTGCCTAGATTAAAAAGCAGTCAGAGAAAGATAAGACTGCCATATCAGGATTACTTTAACGAGTGGACTAGGTCTCACATTGATGATAGGGTAGCAATGTGGATTGAAAAATTTGGATACTCATTTTAATTTAATGATGATATCTTAATACTTAGCGTTAAGCCCGATGCACGGTATAAGGCGGAACCTACACGTTAGCATTGGAAGCATGTAGGCTTAAACACAAAAAATAAAAGGAGAAATTATGCCAAAGGTAAAATATACATCATCTGCGGGACTAGTTCAGTCAGCAGGAGATGATGTTCAAATCGAGGGAACACTTCGTCTTCGAGCCACGAGTGCTCCAAGCCTGACAGTCAAGTATGCTGCAGCAGCTGTTCCAGGTACTTCAAATCAGACTATCACCATTGCCCAGCTAAAGACCGGCATTCTATATGACGATCCTGAAGGTGCAGGAACATGGACGCTTCCGACAGCAACGTTGCTTTTGGCAGGTCTTCCAGGATATGCTGTCGGTGATTGTCTAGACTTTTCTGTCATTAACAATGCTACGACAGGTGCAGACGAGATAATTACTATGGCAGTGGGAACCGGTGGCACAGCTGCTGGAAATATGCTAGTTGCTGCTCCAAATGTTACTGAGGACCAGGAAAATTCCGGAAGTGCAATGTTTAGAATTAGAATTACATCATCTTCAGCGTATGTGTGCTATAGATTAGCATAGTACATCTGATTAATTGTCCCATTAAAAGCACCTCTTTTTACAGGGGTGCTTTTATCATTTTCATATTTCACAAGTTGCACAGCTGAATAATTATCTATAGGGCTGCTTTATGGCGTCTAGCATGAGAACCCTTAAGAAAAACTACAGGAAAGAACCACCAAAAGAGCGTAAGAAGAAAGAAACTAACTCTAAATTTTACGCCGACCAGGACATGGTGGAAAATAACCTAACGCTAGACGATAATAGCAAGCAAGAGCGAAAGCCAGCCTCACCTAAAGGGGAGATTAAGAGAGATATGACCAGTACTAATGACGATTTTGATTTTGTAGCAGACTATGATGATGCTGTGGTCGGAGAGAGTGAAACTCTTCTTCCTGGAAACACAGCACCTTCGTCACTTTCCGTCGGTTTTGTCGGTGTAGGTGGGGGTGGCGGAAAGATGGCAAAGGCCTTTATAGATCTAGGATTTACTCAGACTCTGGTTGTGAATACCACAGACAAGGATCAGCCAACTGAACTGGGAGAGGATCACTTCCTTCTCATTCCAGGTGCAGACGGTGTAGGAAAGAATGTTGAGTTAGGTCGTCAGATTCTATCTAATAATAGCGCACTTGTTGAGGATCATCTTAGATCTAAGGTTGGAAGAGTTGACTGGCTATTTGTTCTTGCAGGCGGCGGCGGTGGGACAGGAAGCTCTTGTTACTCACTGGACTCAGCACTTCAGCGATATCTTAAGTCAGTATCTGCTTCTGGAAATGTTGTCTATGTAGTGACATCGCCTACAGCGCAGGAGCTCTTGAACCCGACGATTAAGAAGAACTATGAGTCATTACTGTCAGATGTCACAGGATCAGCGCATGTGGTTATAGACAATGAGAGACAGCTACAGCTACTTAGAGGAAAGGTTGGCATGCTCGGGCTCTATCCTTCTGCAAATAAGAACTTTGCAAAATTGATTGCACAGGTTCTTAAGCTATCTTCAGAATCTTCACCAATTCAGACATTTGATTCCAAAGATCTTGAAGTTTGTCTCTCAACAAAGGGAAGACTCTTTCTCGGAACAACAGTTGTTAAGGATCCAAGCGATCTAAACCTGGGATCGATGATTTATCAGAACTGCATGACGAAGTCTCCATGTCCCTCACCTAGCGGTAAGATAAAGACAGGTGTTTTGTTGCTTGTAGTTACTGAGGCGATGGCCTCCGATCCGGCAATAAGCACTCAGCTCGAGGCTGCAATATCTTATGTCGGCGGAAGAACTGATGCACTATTCTCAGGTGTCTACGTTAGAGAGGGATTGCCGGGGCTTGTTGCTATTTCTGCCCTAGGCGGAATTGAGTAAAAAATAAGAAATATTTATATACCCCGCTTTCAAAGATGCTGAAGACTTTACTCTGTACTCTTTGTTAAATATTTTCATCATTGAATCTCCCGTTTAAGTCCATATTTATGGATAGTTATCTTAGTAACCGGAGTGTCAATGGCAACATTTACAAATACAACTAATCCCACACCTTTTGGATTTTTTGACTCTGATGGTGACTTTAAGGCGGAAGCTGATAATGTAGTTACATTTGTCAAGAGAAAGATGGGAGATGATATTCTATCTGTTGAATTAACAAAAAAGCAGATCTGGGCAAATCTTGAGGAGTCATGTCTAGAGTATGGCTCAATATTAAATCAATATCAGGCAAAGTCACAGCTAATTCAGTTTCTTGGAATGCCAACAACAGGCTCAGATGGTCACATGTCAGGGTCAGAGAGCAAGTATCCAAGAGAGAATCTTGAGTACCTAATCAGATTTGCAGAGCCGTATGCCATGGAAGCTGGCGTGGGAGGCTCATATAATATGATCTCAGGCTCTATACAGCTAGAAATGAATAGACAAGATTATGACATCTACTCAGAGCTTAAGAATTTTGACGGTGACGTTATATTCACGTCTGGATCAAATACTAGACCGAAGACAAAGCTTAAGATTAGCGAGGTCTTTCACTTTGGACCTGAGGCTGCATATAGATTCTTTGACACGACAAGTGCTATTAATTACTTGAATAATGAATTTTCATTTGAGTCGTTTACTCCAGAGACTATATTCTATGTTCTTCCTGTCTTTGAGGATATTCTTAGAGCTGGACAGCTAGACTTATCAAATAGAGTTCGTAGATCAAATTACTCTTATAAGATTGTAGGAACAAATATTAGAGTGTATCCCACACCCTCTAGTGCTAACCCGGCAAAGCTTTATCTGAGAGTGATGTACTATCCAGATCCTCTAAATCCATCATATCATGATGAGACAATAGGCGGCGTATCTAATTTGTCTAATGTTCCATTTGGAAATCTAGTGTACAGTAAGATTAACAGCATCGGAAGACAGTGGATTAGACAGTATTCACTTGCTCTATCTAGAGAGCAATTAGGTCTAATTAGATCAAAATTTGGAAGTATCCCTGTTCCAGGGGCTGAGGTATCTTTAAATGGAGGAGAGCTTATAACACAGGGAAGGGCAGATAGAGATGCTCTTATCACTCAGCTAAAGGAGATGCTTGATACACTTACATACGATAAGATCATGGAGACAGCTGCATCTAGAGCTGAATTTATTCAAAAGCAGCTTAGGTTCTCACCCATGCCAAATGGGTGGACAATTTTCATGGGATAGTAGATGGCTAGACTTTTTATTACACCGCGTGAGATAGATTTCATCAATGATACAGCCAAGGAGCTTGTCAAGGACGTCATCGGTCAGAGAATATATTACTTTCAGATATCTGAGATAAAGACAAATGTCCACGATGTCTATGAGGAGGCTCCAGAGAAGATCTTCGAAACTCCGATAGCAATTGATGCTCTAGTTAAGTACGAGCCCCAGACAATCAAAACAAATAGATTTGGTAGTGAGGAGTATTATTCAATAGAAGTGTATATTCAGAAAAGAGATTTAATTGACAAGGGGGTCAAGATACTTGAGGGTGATTTTTTTAGCTACGGAACTGTATTTTTTGAAGTCATAACAGCACCAGATTCTCAGAATATTTTCGGAGAAATTGAGTATAAGAGCTTTATCACAGTTAAAGGAAAACAGGCTCGAGCTGGACAGTTTGTTTCGAAAGTGTTCGGACCTACAAGTGAGGAGTATACAGATACCGACGCTGTCCAGGAGACATTTGTTCAGCAGCGAGGATTTAAAAATAATAGGCTTGGATCAACAGAAGATGTGCGAGACCTACGTAAGAAGGGTGTTCTAGATGAGCCGATCTCAGGTCCGTCTGAGGTTTCAAGAAGAGGCATCGCAGGAAAAACTGGGTCAAGCTTTTATGATGAAAAATAGTGAGGTGATATATGGCTGAGGGAATTCCTCCAAAATTTGAAGGAACTAACGTACCTAGTGATTTTCAAATCCCATCATGTGGAATAGAGGATATTGACAGGGCTGTGTTTCAGCTGTTCGACGATAGGCTTAATTTTTCTATTGAGGTTGACGGAGAGTCAAAAAAGGTTCCTGTCGTTTTTGCCGCTGGTGAAAGATTTGCTCTTACTAGAAGGTCGGCAAATTTTAGAGATGTCAATAATGCACTAATCTTACCGATTATTTCAATAGAGAGAGGCGTGATAGACTACTCACCAGGACTTGGTGGGTATGGAACACCTATCGCCTCTAGGGACCAGATATCATACACAATTAAGAGAAGACTTAGTGAAGCTGACAGAGATTATCAAAATATAGTTAACAAAAAGAGACTAAAGCATCAGTCAAATGTTGCCACCAGGGGAAATTTTGGAAATACGTCTGCGTTTCCTGGGTTAGGTGCAAAGCCAGGAAAAATTGCATCAAGGAGAAATGGAACAAATCTTTCATTTATAGATAGCCCACCTGGATCTCTATTTGAATCTGATATCGGAAATAATATATTTGAAATCATCACTGTTCCATATCCTGAGTTCATATTGATTGAATACAATGTGACATTCTGGACTCAGTATATGCAGAATATGAATAAGCTTCTAGAATCCATGTTAATTCAATTTGATGGTCAGGAAAAAGCCTTTCAGATTATTACAAGAAATGGATATGAGCTCGTTGCTTATTTTCAGGGTCAGTTTACTGCAGATACTAATTTTAGCGATTACACAGATAGTGAAAGGGTGATTAAGTATAACTTCAATATAAAGGTTCCAGGATGTATTATTGCGCCAGACGTTGAAGGATTACCAAGTCCGTTTAGAAGATTTCTCTCAGCACCTCAGATAGAGTTTGGTGTTGATCAAGTCAATACACAGGTCTCATCAACAGCAGATAAGGGACCTAGTCAAAATAATATTAATAAATTTATATTAAGTGACGTAGAGGAATTAGGATCAGATGGTGAGCAACCAACACAGAGGGGTCAACGAGGTGTTAGACTCTTAGAGACAATTCAAAATCCATTCACGGGTGAGAAAACTCAAAAATTTGTCAAGGTTATAACAAGAAATCAGAGATCGGGAGAAACTGTTGCTAGCTCTAGAATTGTTGTCAATCTTGAAACAATAAACGATACTGATACTGAATAGGACATTTGAAGTTCAGGTCAATAGTTATATGTGTGTATAGACTGATTTAGAGGAGAATGATCTATGGCCGAACAGACCTTCAGATCACCAGGATTTTTTGAGAGAGAGATCGACCTATCCGGGAGAGTTCAGGAAGTTGCAGGAGTCCCCGCAGGTATCATTGGAACATCAGAATTTGGTCCAGCATTTATTCCCGTGACACTTGGATCGTTTGCAGACTTCAAAGAAAAATTTGGTGACTTAGACTCAACCAAATTTGGGCCCTACGCTGTTAATGAGTTTCTTAAGAATAGATCTGCAGTGACATTTATAAGGGTTCTTGGTGCCGGAGCAAATTCAGAAAGCACTGATATTCAAAATACTGTAAACCAGGGAACTGTTAAGAATGCAGGATTTAGAATTAAAGGGTCTGCTGCAACAGAGGCACCTGGTGAAAAGGGACATAAGGGTGCAGTTCAATTTATAGCTGCAAAACACGCCCTACAGACAAATGAGGCATTTGGCTATCCGATCTTTACTGATAATGATAGTTTTGATGTATCTGCCGGTGGTGATGTCTTTCTTGTCAGGGGGATGATCTTTACGTCAACTGGTAGCCGTGTACAGATTCTTCCATACTATGCAAATTATCCCGTTACAGCGTCTGTTGAGGATATTGCAGCAGTTGGACCTGATATCAATGATTCCGTAAGCTATAAGAAGTTTAAAATAGTTCTTTCAAGCTCCGCGGGAGCAACATTTGCCAATGATGATGGAGTTGCTGGAATTAGAATCTACACAGCGTCACTTAACCCAACAAGCGATGACTACATTGGAAAGACATTAAATACAGACCCCACTAGATTTCAGGAGGAGCAGCACCTGCTCTACGCTGACTTCGCTGTAGAGGATGAGGTTGCATCTGTTACATCCTATGTTGCAATTCTTTCAGGATCAGCGTCAACATCTGCTGGGTCAGGAGATACCTCACAGACTTATCGTGATATGTACGGTAGATTTGACACAAGATATAGTCCATCAAAGACAACGTTCTTTACGTCGCAGTTATTTGGAAATGTTAAGTACAATCTCTTTCACTTTGAGACCATCTCTGACGGAGCAAATACATGTGACAAGTATAAGATCTCAATATCAAACCTTAGAAAGTCAACTGACCCCAGTGTTGAGTATGGATCGTTTACAGTTTTGGTAAGAAATTTTGGTGACTCTGATACAAGTCCAGAAATCTTAGAGCAGTATCCCCTTTGCACACTTGACCCAACTGATGAAAATTTCGTTGGAAGAAAGATCGGTGACCTTAGTGTTAAGTACAATTTTGATGCACTAAGTGAGGATGAAAGAAGATTTGTTGTGAAGGGAGATTATCCAAATGTCTCTAGCAGGATTAGGATTGTCTTTAGTGACGATCTAAAGAATGGAAATGTTCCAGCTAGCGCACTACCCTTTGGATTTAGAGGTCTACCAGCGCTGAAGACAAATAATCTGCTTTCTGATACGACATCGACATCAGACGTAAGGCAAATTATTAAAGACGTCTTAAACGGAGGCTCAGACGGAACAAGACTGGCATTCATTACCGGATCAAATTCAGGGCGACCTGGAATTGCAGACGGTGGTGTAATAGTAGGGTCAATTGTTCCACCAGTTCCGATGACGTTTAAAGCAACTCAGGGAACCATGGGAACTTCTGGATATGCCGGGAAGCCAGGAACTAATGAGAGGGTTAATTCAAAGTACTACTGGGGTGTGAAGACAACACGAGTCCCACTGACAGGATCTCTGTCTAATGCTGTGTTGAATTCAAACGCATCATCAGAGACAAATGAGCTAGTCAGAAGTTATACAAAGCTCTTAGGTATTCAAAAGCTAGATGCTCTTGTTACCGGCTCAGGCGCAGATGTCTTCTGTAGTAATGAGTTTACCCTTAATAAGGTTGCTTTAAGCACAACACTTGAAAGCGGTGCAACAACAAGAACGTTAATTAATACAATTGTACAGAGCCTTACTGGAACTGCAGATGAGCACATGCTAGAGGCTGCGTATATTAGAGATGGAAGAATCAGCAAAGGAAAGAGTTACACAGTTAGAGAGAAGGGTGTTGCAGACCACAGAGTATCGCTAGGTTCTCTCTTAACGTTGACATCGTCAGTATATTTTAACAGGTTTACAAAGTACGCAAAATTCACTAACATCATGCACGGCGGATTTGATGGAAATAATATTCTAGATCTGGACATGTCAAGAATGAATGATAGAGCAACAACAGTTGACTCTAGAGGAAAGGCCGGAAGGTCCAGACCGGAAGGTTCGACAGATCTTGATACCGGTCTAGATGCAACATCTACAAGTGGAGCAGGAAAGAATAACAATGCTGTCTTCTCATACAGATCAGCAATTGATATCATGACAGATCCGATGGTGACAAGAATTAATATTCTAGCTGTTCCTGGAATTAGAGAAGGCTTTGTGACTGATCACGCAGCTGATAAGACAAGGGAGTATAGCCAGGCAATATATCTGATGGATATTCCAAGCTACACAGACGGTGATGTTAGGATATTTACCAGCGATGACTTTAGGCCCAATGTCACAAAGACGCGAGACAGGCTTGATAGAAGATCAATAGATAACAACTACGCTGCAACCTATTTTCCTGACGTCACAATCACAGACGATAGGAATGGAAATGCTGTTAGGGTTCCATCTTCTGTTATAGCGCTTTCTGCACTTGGATTCAATGACGCAGTTTCTTATCCCTGGTTCGCACCCGCAGGATTTAATAGAGCTGCTTTGTCAAATGTTGTCAACGTTGCAACAAGATTAAATAATGCTGATAGAGATGATCTGTACGATTCCAGAATTAATCCGATAGCATCTTTCCCACAAGCTGGGTTTGTTATATTCGGTCAGAAGACGCTACAGCAGGCAAAGTCTGCGCTAGACAGGGTAAACGTGAGAAGAATGCTTCTGGAGGTTAAGAGAATAGTCTCTAATGCAGCTAAAAAGCTGGTGTTTGAACAAAATACACCTGCCACAAGATCAAAATTCATAGCTCAGGTAACTCCCATGCTAGCAACAATTCAAAGCCAGCAGGGAATAGATAAGTTCCGTGTAGTTATGGATGAGAGTAACAATACTGTAGAGGATATTGAATCTAATAAGCTGAACGGAAGAATAGTTCTAGTTCCCACAAGAGCAATTGAATTTATTGCTATTGATTTCATTATCACTAATTCAGGTGTAAGCTTTGAGTAATCTATATTTAATGATTAGAGTTTTTAGAGAGGATTGGAATGGCTGAGCTGACATTCAAAAGTGCTGGAGTTAGCACGAGAGAAATAGATCTTTCATCGTCTAGCGTAACGGGTCCGGTAGGAGTTCCTGCTGGTGTCATTGGAACAGCTGATCAGGGACCAGCGTTTGTTCCCGTAACAGTTGCTAATTTTACTGAGTTTGTATCAACATTTGGACCAACAGATGGTGAGAAATTTGGACCGCTTGCTGTTAATGAGTGGCTGAAAAATGCACAGTCGTGCACATACGTCCGTGTTCTCGGTGTGGGTGATGGTAAGAAGAGAAATACGTCTACAGGAAAGGTTACAAATGCAGGATTCATAGTTGGTGCCAAGCAGGTTCAACCAAACGGTCTTGTAGGAACTAATCCATACGCAAACACACACGGTGACAGAGGAAACGTTCACTTTCTCGGATGCTACATGTCAGAGTCGGCTGGTAGTACAGTGTTTAGTAGTGCTGGAGGTCCACAGGCTTCACTTGCTTTTGCAAAAGCAAAGCTCACTATGGCAGACGGTGATAATAATACTAACGGACAGTTTACAGAAGGCGAATATGTCATAATCGTATCCCAGGACGGTACAAAAAGGGTATATGTTCTTTCTGATGGTAGTGAAAGTGGTGCAGCTGCAACCGGCGCTGTTTGTACCACTTCCACTGACATGGGCTCAGCAAATCTTTCCTCCGATGTTGCAGCTTTGGGTACATGTATAGCTGTAAACAACAACCTGAACACACATGGGCAGTATTTAATTTTAAATGAACTTAAAGCTGCAATTTCTCACGCAAACGGTCACAATGGAAAGATTACATGTAGCTCTGATGTAGCCAACACTGACGGCCCAGTATCAATTACACTAACACAGGCAATAGCAGGTGTTGACGGAAACACTGTAATAACTACAAATATAAGTCAGCTAACTACTGTTAATTTTGGAGGCGGGGGTGCAATTGCAGTTCCCATCCTCCGCGGAATTCTCATGTCGGCATCCGGTGTCATGCCGCTTCTCTCAGGAAATTTCCAGGTTACAGTCCCGGGATCAGGACCATCGTCAGCTGCAATCGGCAGAGACAAAGATGCCACCCTAAGGGGAGGTCTAACTGGATCGATGATACTAAGCAGCCAGGACTTTGTTCTATTCCTCAACGGTCACAAGGGATTGGGTTCTGATCCTAGAATCATCACTGCGTCGATGGATCCTAACTCTCCTGCCTATATGTCTAGAGTTCTAAACACAGATCCCGCGATGATTGAGCAGAAGGGTCACCTACTCTACGCTCACTACGACGTTCATCCAGCGATGGCAGTTCCTACAGGTTCTGGTATCCTGACTCCGGGTGCTACAGAGTTTCATAATAGTGAATATAATGATTGTATATTCATCACAACGGGATCACTGAGCGCTGTGAACTTTGAAGGAAAGGGTCAAGCTGGCGGAAGCGCCACAGTTCCGGAGTATAGGTCGTGGGAGGATAGATTCACATCAGCAAAGTCACCCTACGTGATCTCACAGGACTTTGGTGGAAAGCCGTATGATCTATTTAGGGTAGAGTCACTATCTGACGGATCAGGCGTCAGCACTAAATATAAGATCTCAATTGAGGGTCTAGCTAAGTCTAACTCTGACGTTAATAAATTTGGAAAGTTTGACCTCGTCGTTAGGGACTTTTACGACACAGACAATGACAAGGTTGTCCTTGAGTCATTTAGGGGTCTAAGCCTAGATAATGAATCTGATAGATACTTTGCCAGGGTCATCGGTGATCAGAAGACATACTTTGACTTCGATCAGTCGTCAGACTCTCAGAAGATAGTCGTCGACGGCGATTTCACGAATCAGTCAAGATATATTCGTGTCAAGGTGAGCAACACACAGAGAGCAGGTGAGGTTCCTGACAACGCCCTCCCACTAGGCTTCAGAGGTCCTAGCCACCTGGTGACATCAGGCTCAGATCTTGTAGCGACTCTCGGTCACGGTGCTGCTAACTTTGTTACTGTTCAAACAGGATCAATGAAAGAGCTTACTGAGCTACCAATTCCATACAGGGATAACTTGGCTCTCGGGACAGGTGACAAGAAGAGGGTTTCATCTCAACTATACTGGGGAATCCAGACAACAAGAAAGACAGATCCCACAGAGCCCAATAAACCTGATCTCTTCGACAGGTCGTTTGAAGGATTCGCGAAGTACTTCCCAGACTTTGCACTAAGCTATCAGAAGTTCTCAATTGGAAATAATGCAGGAAAAGCAGATACATTTGCAAATGGAATTCTAGACTCTGATAGGTTCAATAATAACAAGTTCACGCTTGAGAATGTCAAGGTCACAACAGGATCAGACACATACGCTAATCCTCGGGAATGGGCTAGCGCATCATACACACGTGCCGGCGGCGTAGGAACTGATAGAGATAATAAGACGCGGGCATTTAGCGTAGACGATCTAGGTATCGTTGGTAATAGAACATATGCCAAGTTCACATTCCTTCTTCAGGGAGGGTTTAACGGAACGAACATCTTCAACAAGGATAGGTCTAACCTATCTGACAATGCTGCCAAGAGAGAGATGGATGACTCCACAAATCAAGGCGGAAAGGACGGTTGCACAGTCGCATCATTCAGAAAGGCTGTAGATGTAATGGGCAATAAGTCTGATGTTGAGATTAAGCTTCTAGCAATTCCCGGCATGAGAGACGAGGCCATTACAGATTACGCAACTGATGCAGTTGAGAATAGGTTTGACTCACTCTACATCATGGATATTGAGGAGAAGGATGTTCTTAACAATGTTGTAACATCGTCAGCACAGGACATAAGTGTTAGCGACACAGTGACAACGTTTAAGAATCGTGCTCTCGACTCATCGTTTGCAGCTGCATACTTCCCAGATGTTGTGATTCAGGATCCAAATAAGAGAACAAATGTTAGGTGCCCTCCGTCAGTAGCTGTTCTTGGAGCATTCTCCCTCAACGACGCTATCGGTCATCCGTGGTTCGCTCCTGCAGGATTCTCCCGAGGTGCGCTGACATCTGTCATACAGGCATCAGTTGACCTTAACAGGGCAAATCTAGATAATCTCTACGACGCTGACATCAATCCGATTACGGATTTCCCAGGAACCGGTGTCGTTGTCTGGGGTCAGAAGACGCTTCTAGCAGCTGCATCTGCTCTTGACAGGGTTAACGTAAGAAGGCTTCTGATAGACATCAGAAGAAAGGTGAGAGCTATCGCAAACACCCTTCTATTCGAACCCAATAGGGAGTCCACCCTGGAGAAATTCTCCGGTCTTGTCAATCCAATCCTGCAGAAGATCCAGGAGAAGAGCGGTCTGGCTCGCTACAAGGTGATCATCGATACGACCACCACGACACAGGCAGACATAGAGAATAACACACTTCGAGGAAAGATCTTCGTTCAACCCACAAGAACTGCAGAGTTCATAGCACTAGACTTCGTTGTTTCAAATGCAGGCGCAGAAGTCTAGAAAAACAAAATTGACGAATACTTAGGATAGTATACTCTCAGGAGAAATTTAGAGATGGCAGAAACACTTTCAGTTAACGACTTACTTCCCAATAAGTTTGAACCCAAGAGAAAATTTAGATGGGTCTTTGCTATAGAGGGAATAGACTCCTTCTTGATCAAGACGGCAAGTAGGCCTGGGTATGTGATAGCCGAACAGCCAATTAAGTTTATTAACTCAATTAGATATGTTGCAGGTCGTCAGACATTTGATCAGGTTACCATTACCATGCACGATCCCATAGCGCCCTCAGGCGCTCAGCAGGTGATGGAGTGGATAAGGCTCCACTACGAGTCAGTCTCAGGTAGGGCAGGATATGCAGACTTCTACAAGCGTGACTGCCAGCTCAAGATGCTTGATCCAGTCGGAACAGTTGTTGAGCTGTGGGACCTAAAGGGCTGCTTTTTGATCGGCGCAAAGTATGGTGATCTCAGTTACGATGATGACTCAACTATGATGGATGTCACTATAACAATGAGATTTGATAACTGCGTCCTGCAGTACTGATATATCCTTTTCTGATACTCTACCAAGGCCCACGTTTGTGGGCCTGACTTATTTACAACTTCACTTCTTATGTTTAAAGTTACATATGTGAGGAGATGACTGTGTCAGATAGTAGAAAAGAGAGGAATAAGGTCTTTGGCGGCGATAACATAGACCACAACGTTCCAGCGAGAAATGTCATGGTAGATGACTTTAACTGGGAGGTTCCAGTTGAATCTGTCCCAGTCCCTTCAGAGGGGAAGGTCTACCCACCAGACAGTCCTCTTCACGGAAGGAAGACAGTGAACATTAAGGCGATGACAGCCAAAGAGGAGGACATCTTATCGTCTCGCGCTTTGATAGGCAGCGGAACTGTTATCTTGGAGCTTCTAAGGTCTTGTATAGTTGACGGCGATGTTAGTGCCAGTGACATGTTAACTGGAGATAGAAATGCACTCATGGTGGCTGTCAGGATCACAGGCTACGGTCACGAGTACCCAGTTGTTGCTACATGCCCAAAGTGCTCAAATTCAGATCAACACACATTTAACCTTGCTGACATGCCGATACGTCGCCTATCAATAGACCCTGTTGTACCTGGAGATAACTGCTTTGAATTCCTTCTTCCTGTGACAAAGAAGACAGTTTACTTTAAATTTCTTACAGGTAGAGATAATGATATCATGGAGGCTGAGGCTGAGAAGATGAAACGTCTATTTCCAGAAAGCAAGATTGAAAATAACGTGACAAGGAGGCTCCGGACCTCAATCATCTCAGTCGATGGTGTGGCTGATAGAAATAAGATAGCAAAGTTTGTAGAGAACATGCCGGCAATGGACTCAAGAAAATTAAGGGCATATATCGAAAATAATGAGCCTGGAATTGAGATGTCTGGAAAAATGAACTGTAATGCCTGCGGCCAGGAATCGGAGGTGGGCGTTCCGCTAGGTGCCTCATTTTTTTGGCCTAAGTTCTGATCATAGGGTCCATGTACTTGAGGAGATATACCAGCTAATTAGACACCTCGGCGTGGGATACGAGGAGTGTCGACGGATGCCCATCAGATATAGAAGGTGGTTCATAGATAGGATTGTTGAGGATTTCAACAAAAAGAAGAAACAGCGTGAGAAGGATGTGATCACGCAGGACACGGGTCCGACAGTCAATCTTATGGGAACTGATAAGAGAAGTTTCTCCTGATCTTCTCTCGGTCGAAATACTTAATAGTGTAGGGGAATCTCCATGCCAACAGATCAAGAAACAGATCAAGAAAAAAGAGATAAATTAGTAGCTGAGATCTCTGCCCTAGAGACACAGATGGCAGGACTTGACAAGACGACCGCCGAGTGGAAAAAATACAACAAGGAACTCGGAAAAGCTAGAGAGCAGCTAGTAGAGATTAGCAAGGATGCAGATACGGCAGCTAGTAGCCTATCTGCACTTGGAGCATCCGGAAAGACAGCGACAGGAGATATCCTTGCTGGTCTCAGCAAGACAGCGTCGGAGTCAAAGGAGGGGATAGACGCATACTACAAGCTGCTTGGATCTGTAAGCAAGGAGAAGAGAAAGCTATATCAGGAACTTCACGTTGCGCTAGGGACAGACTTCACAAAGGAGATGGAGAACTTTAGTGACGGTGCAGAGAAGTTAGGAAATCAGGTCGGCGGAACAATCCAGGATATGTACCAGGACTACTATGACAAGGGGTATAGGGTCTACTTCGGAGATGTTGAGGAATTCATGGAGTATGCCTCAGAGGTCTATCTATCAGTCGGGTCAGGATTCTCTGCAATGAGGTCGATGGGAGATCAGGCATCTGAGCAGATAGAGTCAGCTGCTATGATGGCAAGAGGTCTAGGCTTTAGCTCAACTGAGATGATGGATGCCATGGACGCTCAATTTAGCAAGAGCGGTGAGTTTAGCAATAAGATCCTTAGAGAGATCACGACGTATTCTAACCTGATATCCAAGGAGACAGGTGACTCTAACAAGGTCATAGCCAAGGGAATACTAGACATCAGGACAAACTTTGAAAGCTTTGGAAAGGTCTCTGTTGAGACAGCTGCCATGACTGTTGCAGGACTGAGATCAGTAGGCCTAGAGGTCAAGGACCTAGCGTCAATAGCTGATAAGTATATGAACTTTGACTCTGCATCTGAGTCTCTAGCAAACCTGAATACATTAACGGGAATGCAGATCGACACCATGGCGATGATGGAGGCTGCAGCTAAGGATCCGTTTGATGCCATGATGATGCTGAGAGAGGGATTTTTAGATACGGGCCAAGATTACACAAAGATGACCTTGCAGCAGCAGAAGGCAATAGCAGCCCAGGTCGGATTAAGCACAGAGGCAACAGCCAGGCTTCTCGATCCAAGCAGGGTCGTTGCAAACATGGAGGATCTGACAGCTGCAACTGAGGCACAGCAAAAGAAAGGTGTGGACAGCACAAAGGAGGCACTTGAAGCTCTTGAGGATTCAATGGCCACAATTCCAGAGCACCAGCAAGAATTCAGTGATGCTGTGTTTAACACGATGGCCAACCGAGACCTCGCAGCGCTTACAGATAAGGCTGCACTTGCGCATAAGGAGCTAACAAAGCTTGCAGCTGATCCAGCTAGGTTGAAGGGCGGATTATATAAGGACTTCCTTCCTGAGGATGCTGCTGAGAAACTCGAGGGTGATATCGCTTCACTGAAGGGCAAGACTATTGGTATTCTTAATGATGCATCAGCAGCTGTCGGTGAAAAAGCAGCATCGGTCGGTAGAAATATTCCATCCGAAATAGTAAAGAGCCTTGAAGGGACAGACGCTGAGATGGAGCTAAAGAGAGCCGGGATGATCGCTGGTGGGCACTTTGGAGAGGGTTTCAATGATTCTGTAACAAGAGATGTGAAACGCGTCCAGGGAGACAATAAAGACGTCGCAGTAGTACCGCCAGCGGAAGACGCCGACGACCTCTACATTCCCAGGGTTGGGATGCCAAAGAGGCTAAACATGGCTGATGAGGTCCTGATCGGCAAGAGCGGCGGCCCAATAACTACGGCGATAGCAGACTTTGGTAGCGCAGTCATTCAGAATGTTGATGAGATCGTCGGAAGCATACACAGCGACTATCACGGTACAAAGGCCGTCTCTCCCACAGCAAAGGGTGTCGATGAATTTACTCCAGATCTGAAGCAAGACTTCAGTGATGCTGTGTATGGCTCGATGGCAAAGCGGAGTTCTCCACCCGGTTCCAAACATGAACGGATACCTGCTAAATTCGAGCCTATTTCGCCAGGTGTATCACCTCCCATCAATCTTAATCTTGAGATTAAGCTCGGACCAAGCACGATACTTGCTCTAAAGGATCAGATATTAAATGCTGGGCCTGTAGGGGATATTGAAATCATGAGAGAGACAGTATGAAAGACCTATTTTTACAACTTGAAAAGGACCCTGAGATGCAGCAGGTCCTTGCCAGCCTAACAGAGGACCAGAGAGATATTCTTCTCGCAGAGATGAGAGAGATAGCAGATAACTTTGGACGGTCACTAAAATCTCTCCAGGAGAACCTATCAGACGAGGATTCCATCGTGAAATTTGTCGATAAGCTTGGGAAAGCTATAAGTATTGGTGACATATCAGACAATATTGGGACAGAGGTGCTACAGTGGCCAGAGAAACACTGAGAGATTTTTTAACATCTATCGGAAGCGGAGAGGATTCTATCTCCTATAAGCTTAGAGACGACTCCGGTGACGGCTCATTCGGCAAGGGAGATGATCTCGGTGTCGATCCAAACACAGGAAAGGAGCTTGTAGATCTTACAGATAACGAAAAAGGTCTTCTGGGTGACTATCTAAATTTTATTCAAGCTGAACGTAACGTCATCTTTAATGTTAGTCCGGGAAACACAGAGGCTGTGTCGTCAGACAGGGGAGCCTCTCTACCCCCAGCTGAAAATCAGGGTGCAGATAAGGTGTTCATTGAGACAGGTAACTCAAGTCCGATGTCAGTTGAGTTGGGAATGTACTCTAACAGCGGACAATTTGACACAGCTGACACATCTCTAGATCAGATAGTAGACAAGACGTCTGGAGAGGACGGTCACGATCTTCTCTCTAAGATTGGCGGAAGGGCGTTAGGCACAGAGGGAGATCTGTCAGTAAATCCTCCGATACAGTATAAGTCAACTCCCATAGGTGATAGAGAGAAGTATATTGTCAATGCATCGGTAAACATCTTAAGGAATAATAATAGATTCTCTCCTGCAGGAGATACAATTGGAGATGCATTTTCTGAGAGAGGAAAGACAGATCAGGAGCTAGATGAGGAACAGATCCTAACATCTCAGAGGGAGTTCGGAGAGTATGATAAAAATCCCTCAGTCGTAAGCTTCGAGGAGCTTAGTAAGATTGGAGGATCTCTTCTTAAGGCATCTCTTGGAATTGAGGGAGATGTGAATAGCATAGCTCCCGAAGATCTTCGTGCAAAAAATGCAGAAGGTTTTCCCGTGATAAATGACGCTACGAAGGAGGTTGGACTATCAACTAGGTCCGGAAGGGGAGACTTTTTAACTCTAGATAGAACAGATGCATCAGACTCTATTGGATCAATGACAAGCACAGGAGATGCATCATTTGATCCATCTAATAAGTGGCTTCTTAGAGCTCGTGCTATCGCAGGTATAAAGACAGCACTAGTTGCAATTGATGCGTTTAAAAGTATTGCTTTAGAGAGCTCCGGAGGAATTGACGCTCTTGTCAATCCATCGAGGTCGCCTCATATAAGCGGAAAGAATAAATACTACGTTCAGCTTGGAATGTCAATGATTATGAACTCTATATTGGTTCCAACAGACAGACCATACACAAATTGTGTGAATATGGGTGCTAGGATAATGTTTGGCCTAGATAAAAGCCTATCAGATGTAGCATCTGAGAGTGACATTAAAGATGAGAACCTTGAAAAGTCAAAGATCATTATGACATCACCTGGATTTAGCCTAGTCCTTGCAAGATCAATTCTTTCATCTATTAATAGGTTAAATGATACCATGTCTGATCTCTCTGGTGAGGATTTTGACTCTGTAGAAGATGCACAGGAGATTATTAACAAGCTAGGAAGAACTCGTATCATCGGTGTTTTAAATTCACTTGCAATTGTAGGGGATATAAGTCTATCAAGGGCAAAGTCAAATTCTGGAAATTTTGGATTCCCTAGATCTAATTCTGCCTGGGACGTTGATAGCCTTCCAGACGGCCCATCAACAAGGGTCTCAAAGAGTAGGACATCTGATGGACACAACGTATCTGCCCTGTCGATGAGAACATCTGCAACTCCCTCAGCTTACGTTCTACCAGTGGGTGTTCTAAGGGCTGTGTCTAGAATGGGAATGAGCAATACAGACACAAATCCAGCAAGGCTTCTGGCATCCACTGTGGGAAAGAAGATCTATGCAGGACAGTCTATCTCAAATGGAGGAAGAATACCTGCATCAGTTGTCCACAGGCTTGAGGATCTACTTGACTCTGAGTATGTTCCATTTTACTTTCACGACATCAGGACAAATGAGATAGTAGCATTTCACGCATTTTTAGATAGCCTATCTGATGGCTTTACAGCTAACTTTACAGAAACAGGTGGGTACGGTCGGATGGATCCAGTCCAGACCTATAGCAACACCAAGAGGGCCATAAGCTTCTCATTTACAATAGCTGCTACATCTCCTGAGGATTTTGATGAGATGTGGTTTAAGATTAATAAGCTTACAACACTCGTCTATCCGCAGTGGACCAAGGGTGACATGATCGAGGGTCCAGACTCAACTAGATTCGTTCAGCCGTTTAGTCAGATCGTAGGCGCATCACCTCTCATGAGGCTTAGGGTTGGAGACGTGATCAAGGGCAACTATTCTAAGTTTAATCTCGGTCGTATCTTCGGAGTCGGTGAGGCAGAGGCAAATCTTGAACCACCCTCAGGTGTCGGAGGAATTTCAGCTATGATTGCCAGCGCGCTTAGGCCGCTAAAGAGAGCATCAGACGAGGTATTTTTAAAGATATTTCTTGCTGCATTTGGAAGCCCTGTAGACTTACTTCAGCCAGGCGGGCTTCTTGGTGTGGGCGGAGGAGGACCGCTTGCCTCTAGGCTAGAATCAGCAGCTACAAAGTTACTGGGAAATGGATTTGTGAATCCTATTTTAGGAACAATTCTTAAAAAGTTTGAGGATCCTGATAATGATATATCTGAAATGATCCCAGGCGCAGCGGGTGCAACAGGCTATGATCCGACACGTAATAGCCAACTTTTTGGGACCCGTGTCTTCATCAAGGCCACACAGGCATATCCCTACAGGGTTATCGGTAAGGACGGTGTAGATCTAGATACATTTGAAACAGTTAGGTTCTCTAGGCCAGTTCTTGGAATAGTCATCGGGAGAGAAGTTCTTGGAATGGACGCGCTGATAGAAAGATTTAAGGATCACTTCTCTCAATACGGGGTCCCACCGTCAGACAATATTGATAAGAGCAAGTCAAGAACACTTTACACGGTCAGCATCATAGACTGGAATGTTCCTGACGGATTTAGGGGAGCCAACCTCATTGTCACTCACTCAGATATCATTCACGATCCGTCACAGACATTTAGTAGATTTATGATGCCTATATTGAGCCCAGGTGCTGCATTGACAGCCGCAGGACAGAATCTAGCTAATGAGGCAGGATCTGCACTTGGAATCGATGCTAGCGGGCTATCTATATTTCTATCCCAAGAGAGAAGATTTCTAAGCGCTGAAAATAATGCAATAACTAGAGGATTTGAGAGCACCAGAGGCCGAGGTCTTGCCGGTGTCCTTAAGGGACTAAATTTTGAGTGGCTTTCTGAGAATACAACTTGGGAGATTGACTGGGGTTCACGTGCTCCTAAGTTTTGCAAGGTGTCATGCACCTTCGCACCGATACACGACATTCCCCCTGGAATGGATCACGAGGGATTCAACAGGGCACCCATATACAATGTTGGAAGGCTATCTCGTGCGATGGGTGGAGATGCTTACGACGACGACGGTCGATCATCTCAGGAGATGTATGATCTCGAACATAGAAAAACATTTAAGAATGAGTAACTAAGATGGCAATAAGCAGATATGCAGGAATACAAAAGATCGATATGGGCAGGGGATTTGCAACTGTTAAGACCTCATCCAATATAAGAAATGCCATTAAGACAGGAGCGCTTGCGTATTCAACAGTTACCTTTAAAGAGGGACAGAGGCTTGACATACTTGCTGGTCAGAAATATGGAGATGCTAGCCTTTGGTGGATTATCGCTGCAGCATCTGGAATAGGGTGGGGGTTACAGGTCCCACCTGGAACAATTATATCCATACCTGACAATCCTGGTGCAGCTATGGCACTTATCTCCTGAGGAGCTCATGCCTACATTTCCTAAGACATCATATCTTGCAATGACAGAGCTTATAAAGTACTATTCATTCGACAGGTCTGTCGGTGATGTCACGCTATCTACAGCCGACTTCTTCCCGAAGAAGGAGGTTCTATCAGGGCTAGAGGATGATCAGGATCTTCTTGAGATATTTCTTGACGTGTCAAAGGGTGCCATGTTTACGTGTGACCTTCTACAGTTTCTAGCTGATAGAGCATCATCAGATAAGTCAGACAAGGCATCAGCTCTTGTTCAGGTTTACTATGAGCCCAATATCACAAATACTAGAATGGGTGCAATCCAGCCAGGATTGAGAGAGTATCAGATAGCTCCCAGCGGATACATCTCTGAAGGAGTTACTTCTGGATTTGATGAGTATGCGTCTTACACTCTTGCTGGAAAGGCAATATCTTCACTTTGGGCCTCTTATGATTCCACAGCTGAGGCATTAGAAAAACTTTATGATCCTCTAAGCATCAGCAATACACTAAAGCTTACAACGTGGAGGGCTAAGAGTGATATAGACACTTATATTCTCGCAGAGCACATGATGGCAGTTGCAGATCGCCCAGGTTCCATTCTTGGCGAAGGCACGCTTCGTTTTGAATTTATGGCTATAGCAGAAGACGGAACGGAAAAAAAGTTCTATCTTGACCTTGTAGAATCTGATATAAATCCCAGCAACGGCGCCACAGGAGCATCTCTTGTTGCACACATTGAGAATACGATACAGATTGCATCTCCTGAAATATCCAGTCAGGATTTAGTAACCGAGACTAGAAATTTAATTGAGTCGATTGAATCATTTGTTGGAATGAAAAAAAATATTAGACCTAATAGCATTCCTGTTGCAACACCTACAGAATTTCTTAATAACTTTAAGATAAACGGAAATCCAAAAAACCCGAGCTCATATTCTACTCCTGGACTTTCTGTCATTATCATGCCCAATCTATCATTTAACCCTACAATGAGACATGTTGGACAGGCAGCTTTATTTTGTGCCGGTCCACCAACAACAGAGATGTCTCTGTGTGCTCCGTTTATTAACCTTAGCTTCATTATTAACACACCAGCTGTTGACACCAATCTTACGACTAGCGCAAACATGATCTCTTTCTTAAGCGATGGAAGTCTCTCGCTGGGAACGGTTGACTATGCCATGGCAAATTCATTGCCATCTGATATTGGAAAAACTGGCGGGTTTATAGATTTAGGCTTCATTGGAGCAGGTGACAAGGGGTCTGTGTCATCAGAGGGCGCTGCTGTGACTAGATCGGGAATGGATCTATTTATGTCACCTCAGACTCTTGTCAACATGGACATTAACCAGGAGAGGTCAAATCCAGTCATTGATCCCACACAGCCGCTTATGTCACTTGATGGAATAACTGTGAAGGAGTATCAATCTGGCTGGGGTCTTATAGGGTTTAAGAGAGCGACTATAAACATAACACTTCATGATAGATCTCGGCTTGGTGAGGTTGCTCACTTTATAGCACCTGCATCTTTTGGACAGGTTAGCTCATTTTTAGAATTTGGCTGGTCACATCCTAACGGTGACATAGCGACTGGAAGCCCGTGGGGAATTTTTCTAAATTCGCTTAGAAATTCTGGAAAGTATAGGCTTATAAAGGGAAATTACTCTATGACATCAACCGGTCAGGTGAAGATCACCCTAGAGATGGGCTCATCAGGAGGCGAAGACTCAAAAACAACACATGTCTGTACAGGTCAGTATGTCCACACATCTCTAGTAAAGGGTGTCCTAAGGGAGATTAAGGCTCAATTAGTTAAGCAGGCTAGAGATCCGCTTGGTGTAAGTGTAGATGTAATGGCAAAGCTGCATGTTTCAACGAAAGGATCAGGGGGAAATCAGCTAATAGACAGGTCAATCTATGACAATCTTAGAAATGCAAGAGAGAAGTTATTTTCTGGTATGATGGCTGGTGAAGAGATGGAGGAAATACTATCACACACGTGGTCAGCTCTTGAGACACCTGGTACTGAGGGAGATGAGACATATGTCAGAAAGGTTTCAGTTAAGTCTATGCTTGGTGATGTATTTGACAATTTAAATCCCTGTACAACATCCTCAGATGATCCGTTTATCTCTAATCTTTCGTGGTCAGCTTACAAGCCTGGATTAAACTTTGCTGATATTTCTATAGCAGTTGATAGACAACAGGGTGGTAGCGATGCCCTAGACCTCACTAATCCGCCAGAGACTGTGACGCCAGAAGACAATGACGAAGAAGCTGAGGGAGAAGAGGAAGGATCAGAAGGTGCAGACGAAGATGTCACACCTGGGAATGACCTTATCCCTGACGTTGAGGGTGTTGGAGACTGGGTGTCACTTGGAAAGGCAATGGCTGTCTTAGTTGCAAAGCCCCTCGCTGCTACAGGAAGATACGACGAGGTTCAGCTTATCTTCTATGGATTTAATGAGTGTGCAGGAGCTCTTGCTGGACGTGAGATCTCATGTTTTCCGATAAGATACAGTACACTAAAGGGAAGGATAGCAGAGGCTGCAAAGAAAAATCCAAATGTAACAACAGCAACTATCAATAGTATTCTCGGTGATCTTGTTAACAACGGTGCAGCAAAACCGTACGGATTCGATGACCTCTACACCAAGGCGAGAAATCTTCAGGAAATTGCTGACGCTGAGAGAAAGAAGAAAGAGGCGGCCGCCGCGGCTGCGGAAGAAGCCGGCGAGCCTCTCCCCAAGGAGGATTCAGTAGAAGATGAGACTCCGAAGTTTAATCTACGAGAGGCTGTTATTAAAGAAATGTATGACCTCGGCTTACCGATGCCTAAATTTAAGATACCGACACTAAAGATACTTCTTGAGGCAGTTCCTGCTGTCACATTTCCAACAGGTCACAGCAACCCACCTATCAGAGATAGATCTAAGACAATTCTTCGGATTCACGTTCTTGACTCAAACTCATCATCTCATCCAGGCGAACAGCTGATCTTAGACTCAATATCAACAGGGGATGTTCCATCTCTATTTTCAAACTGGAATGTCCAGAAGGGTGATATCTCCGGAATCGGAAGGGCTATTGATAGCGTCTACTCCGCAGTTGATCCAGAGACACTTGATAGCCTAATCACAGAGGGCTCAAAAACCGCTCCAGGATCTGAAAATCAGTACGATTCATTAAAGTTTTTTGCCGCAAAGTCATCAAGAAAGAACATTCATAGGTTCATTAAGAGCAAGGTTCCAACAGTTCAGTTTGGAACAGCATTTAGCCCATTTAAGGATATAAGCATATCTGGAATGTCCAGCGGTGCTCTCTTCGACGCCCTCTTGTCGGCAGCATACAGAGAAAAATCAGACCCTCAGACAAAGCTTGGAAATAAGACAGGAATTGAGGAGGTGACAGTTGTTCCAGTTACTGCAAAGGCGTCTGGCTTAGGAAATCCGATGTTTCACTATGGGCAACAATTTTACCTTGACCTCAACACTGGCACGACAGCAGACAATATCTTTACAGTTCGTGACGTAACACATACCCTAGGTCCGGGAAAATTTGAAACAGATATCAGTTTCTATCCATCTGGACAAAACTCTTCTGTCAGCTCCATCCGAGGCAATATGATCTCTGCTCTAGCGACGCTTGATAAGGCTAGTGGCCCACGTACAAAAAGTCCGACAAATCTCCCAGAGCCACCCTCATCAGATATTCCGCTAACCGATCCCAAGACAGGCATTATTACAGGCCTTCTCGGGAGGATTCGGGGTAGCCGACAAAAAAGGCTGGAGGTCAGGCAGGAGCAGGCAGAAGCTGCTAAGAGAGTTGCTGAGGCAAGTGATGAGGCTGACGACTTTTATTGGAATCTGGATCCAGAATAATTGTCTGTACAGTCATCATGGTTTAGTTAAGATATATGTGTGATGAACGTATGCATTCACAAGGATCTACTGGGTTCTGATCTTTATCTAGTCAGTGATTCCGATGGATTTAGATGGTCAAGTTCTATACCTCATGACTACTGGCTTTGTGGAAGATCTGATGATTACGCTAGAAGCATAGACCTATTGGCATCTGCTGCAGGTGTTGATCTTAGGATTGAACCTTCCAGCTCATATTCAAAGATGTGGAGCTCTCTAAGGGAATGTGGAACGATGGGTGTCCCTCTTCGGCATGCGCTTGCGGGAGACGTCTTTTGTGCTCACATTAAGCAGCTTCTGGCCCAGATCCATGAACTTCTATGCGATTATCATGACACATATTATACTAGGGAGTTCGTGACAATACGTCAGTTCCTGCAGGGTTTAGAGAGATGCAAGATTGATAAAAAAGGTGTGTATAAGATCTTAGACGACGACTCCGAGAGAGACGGATCTCTCAGGTCATTTCTCCCTGACCAGCGCGGCTTTATTCGTAAGCCCGTGTATAGCCAGATTTCATCATGCAGCGGTAGGTTAACAGTCACAGAAGGTCCGTCAATTCTAACACTTAGAAAGGATAGAAGACATCTTATAAAGTCTTCCTCACCAACTGGATCCATTGTCCAGGTTGACTTTGTCTCACTTGAACCGAGGGTCGCACTTTCAGTTGCAGGACGTGAATCACAGGGTGATATCTATGAGATGGTCCGTCAAGACGTCTTGGGTGGCATAGCTAGTAGAAATGTTGCAAAGGTTGCAACTATCGGATCTCTATATGGGATGTCATCTAGAAAGCTATCTGAGATCTTAGGCGACATTAGTGCCTCTGAGGCTGTTAAAATCTTAAAGACAATTAGAGATTATTTTAGAATATCTGGTCTTGAAAAGAGATTAAAGCTAGAGGCTTCCAAGGGAGGCTCTATCAAAAGTCACTATGGAAGAGCTATGAATGTTGAGGATGTTTCTGGGCATGTTCTTGTTAATAGATTTGTTCAATCAACAGCGGCTGACGCAGCCATTCTTGGATTTTCAAATCTTGTTAATAATATCAGAGAAAGAGGTATCGACATAAAGCCTATCTTTGTAATACATGACGCACTTATTCTTGATATTGAGAAGAGAGATCTTGATCAATTTTTTGAAATAGCGTCAAAAAATATTATTCTTCCAAGATTAATAGGAAGTTTTCCTGTCTCATCAGAGATCATAAGCTAACATTGAAATACTTATAGCTGAGGCTGGAAATGAAGATTACTAGAAGACAGCTAAGAAGATTGATTAATGAAGAGATTGAAGTTTTCAATATTAGGAATAAGGGCCAATTTGCCTATGTGATGCAAAATATTATGGACAACCCCGATCAGCAGATTAATAATGATCTTATAGAGCCAATAAAGGGAAAGATAATTCTATCAAAGGGGCAGACATTTAATGATATTACGCCAAATGCATCTTATATTTTAATGAAGTATTACAACATAGAGTCAAATCCATCTGCAAATTTAAGAAAACCTCTTTCAAGAACCCCTAGTAGAGAAATTGATCAACAGCGACGTCAAAGTCAGGCTTTACATACAGGCCCAGATGATGTTGACTCAGTCGCAAGTTCACTAATGAGTCATGTTATGGGAGGATCGCCACCGCTTAGGGGATCAATTAATAAAATTGTAGCGGATGCCAAGAGGGGTGAGATAGCTGTATATCTTCAAGCTCCTGATAAAAGATCTGCAACTGACCAACAGGTTGCATGTGCTTTAAGATTTTTACTTGATAACAAGATTAATCCAGCAAGTAAGTATATTATTAATCCGTGCGGCTATAAAGATAGAAAGCATTCTGATCTAATGATGATTGTTAAGCTTTAATGTACAGTTAAGCTCTTAATGTTATAATTTATAAGAGGTGACTATGGAATTATCATTAGATCAAATTGAAAATAACTGGAGCTTATTTGAAAAACTTTGCGGAAGGCTCTGCGATCAAAATTTAGATCGGATGGTAGAAAGCTTAGGGGAGAGACTTTCTATATCACCTGCCAGCTCAAGAATCGATCAGTATAATGCGTATCCAGGAGGTTTAGTTCAACATACACTTGACGTAACTTCTACTGCGAGAACGGTTAATGATTCTCACGATCTTGGATTACCTGTAAGCTCAATATTAAAAGTATGTCTTCTTCATGATCTGGGTAAGGTTGGTGATCTTGAGAATGACTATTTTGTCTCACAGGACTCAGACTGGCACCGGGATAAGCTTGGTCAGATGTTTAAGTTTAATGAAAAGATATCGAAGATGTCTATTTCGCATAGATCACTTTTCCTTCTTCAAAGCTTTAATGTCTCACTTACCAAAGATGAGTGGCTAGCCATACAGCTATCTTCTGGATCTCACTTTGAGGAAAATAGATTTTATGTTGGGCATGAGCCCACACTTGCTCTAGCCCTACAGCAAGCAAAATCTATGACAATACACAGGTTCAAATCTTGCAATAGCTAATTGTTATGAATAATTAGTAATGTGAAAGGTAAAGGCGAGAGTAAGTCTGGATACTATTCCAGCCACGGAGTCATGGTCCCAATGGGACCTGCATTTTCTTCCGATGGATCTAAATATCTAGGAAGGCCAAGAAGGCCTAGATATGCTGGGTCATCTGGATCACCCTCAATGCATGCTGATAGCGGATTCTCATCAATCGATGGGCTCGGCAGGGTCAATAAAGGGTATGAAGAAGATGTCAAAATGCTACCTATGTTTCCAGGTCAGTCAGATGACGATTTTGACGAAGAAGATGACATTGTAGCATTTTTGAGAACAAGAAAGCTACCTGTATATTCCATCGGAATTCATCCAAAATTTGAAGAAAGCGGGCTTAAGACGTTTAACGAAGGATTTATTCCAGACTTTGTTTCAGATTTCTTTAAGAGCGCAGGACTATCTGTTCCTGGAATTGATATTCTAATTGGAAAAATGATTCTCGATAGAGAAGCAGAGCGCGGAAAGGTTGCTATTGACAATCTATGTAGCGGAATTGGTGTCAGTGTTAATGAGTTAAGCGCATCACTAATAGATCCAAATGACGATCCAATGATCTTAATAATACAGAGGGTGTGTGAGCTATCTGATAACGATAGACTTGATGCTCGAGATTATTTTAGAGAATTTCTTAAGGCACTTAAAGACTCGATTGTAACACTAGTTCAGGCTTATGACTCTCTTGCTGTAGTCGTAGCAGGTCAATTAGGTCCGCAGGCTGCTACTCCTGAAGAGTTAGTAACAGTCCCAGCTACAAATTTTATCTCAGGACTGGCAGGATTTTTTACAAGGGCTCTTCCAGTAGAAAGGCTTGTCTTTAATCTATCTTCTAGGCTTGCTAGAATGCTCATTGGTACAATGGAGATATCAGACACACTGGAGAAAGCTTCTCCAAGATACAAAGAAGCTATTGATAGATTTGAAAGCGGATTTGGTCCTATCTTTTCTGCCATTAGATCTAAGCCTGCTCTATCTCTTTCTCGTTTAGGAACACTTTATGCAGCACTCAATGGAGATAAAAGTCTCTGTATAGTTGAAGAGCTCCCGAAGACAGAAGAGGCAGAAAGTGAAATTACTGTAGATGAAGAAGAGCTTGATCAAGATGATGACTATGTTGAGACAGTCGGAGCCGAGCTATCATATGAATCAAATTCTCTTGAATTCCCAGAAGCTGCTGGATGTGCCTGCCCAGTTTCAGAAGCAATGTTTGTGTTGCTGGAGAATAGATATAATAGTATAGCGAGGAGGCTAGAGATGCCTAAGTCAACATTAAGAGCTTTTGTTAGAGAGATGATAAGAGAGGCAGCAGAAGATGAGATATCTGAAGATAACCCAAGCAGATATGGGGGAAGAGGATACCTTCCCAGTGATGTTCTTCCGTACGGCCAGAGCTATATCGATGCTGACGAACGTGACATGTGGGAAGATGTTAAAGATGAGTATGCCGTAACTTACAAGGGTGATGAAGACTTTACAGGTTACAGTGCCAGATCAACAGCAGAATCAGAGCTTAAAGAAGCTGCACTTAGAAGAATCATTAGAACTGAAGCAAAGAGAATTCTTGACTCCGACAACGACTCAAAAAAAAAAAAGATACCAAAGACGATGATCTAGATGAGTTCAGCGGAGCATCAGCAGGCGGGGGAGGACCAGCTACACCAGTTGGAACAGGTCCTGACGGCAGAGACTCTAGTGGAAAGGCTGCACGACAGAGAGCAATTGATGCTAATAGAAGATTCTTTGGTGGAGGAAAAAGCTCTGATTCCTGGATGGTTTATCCGACAAAGGGATACTAATTCTTGAACATTCGTGAATTTGGCTGTATGTTTAAATTGTGATCTTGTTATATCACAAAAATATTGCCAATTTACCAGTTTAAAAATTTAGGAGGTTAACATGGCATTTGACAGAGAGGCCTTAAAGCGTCGGCTAGACGCCTTGAGTGGAAATAGAAGAAAGAAGTCTTCAACCTGGAGACCTACAGAGGGTGAGGATTCTACTATCCGCATTCTTTCATTTCCAGATAATGATGGTCAGCCGTTTAAGGAGCTTTGGTTCTACTATAATATCGGAAATAACCCAGGACTTCTTGCACCCTATCAGTTCGACGATAAGGATCCAATTCAGGAGCTAATTACAAAGCTTCGTTCTGATGATAACCGTGAGTCCTATGAGCTTGCAAAGAAGCTTTATCCAAAGATGAGAGTCTACGCTCCAATTATCGTCCGAGGAGAGGAGGATAAAGGTGTTCAGATCTGGGGATTTGGAAAGATGGTATACCAGTCCCTTCTCAATATTATGCTTGATGAGGACTATGGTGACATCACTGATCCAGAAAACGGTCGTGATGTCAAGGTTGTTTGTAATCGAGAGGCGGGAAGAAAGTGGGCAACAACTACTGTACGACCCAGGGGAAGGGTGTCTGACCTCTCATCCAATAAGAAGCAGGGGTCAGAGTGGATGACTAACATTCCTGATCCAACAAAGATGTATGAGTGTAGATCCTATGACGAACTCACGAAGATCGTTAATGACTGGCTAAACGCTGACACGGACGATGACTCAACAGGAACAAGTATGGGCGGTCCATCAGACAAGCCTAGTACAAGTGATTCGACAGGGTCTGGCTATAAGTCATTAGATGCTGCCTTTGCTGATCTAATGGATTAGTAATTAAACGAGGAGAGGGGGTAATCTCCTCTCCTCGTGGTTTTAAACTACTATTTCTAAACATCAGGAGGGTATATTTTGTCAAAGTCAGTAGATTTTACTAGTGATCTTATTAAGTCACTGAATAAGGAGCACGGAAGCCGTGTAGCATATAATCTAAGTCAGGACATGTCTCCCACACATGTAAAACGATGGATTAGCACTGGCTCTAAGCTTTTAGACTATATTTGTTCAAATAGAAGAGATGGCGGGCTTCCAGAGGGAAGAATTATTGAAATATTTGGTCCGCCGTCAATAGGAAAGTCTCACATCGCCACACAAATAGCACGTACCACCCAGAATATGGGTGGAATAGTTGTGTATATTGACACTGAAAACGCCACATCTGTTGAAAATTTAAAGATGCTTGGAGTTGATGTCTCCAATAGATTTGTCTACGTTGACACACACTGCACAGAAGAGGTTCTTTCTATTGCTGAAGCGACTATCATGAAGGCAAAGGCAATGGACAAGGATATTCCGGTAACTATTGTATGGGACTCTGTGGCTGCATCTTCTCCAAAGGCAGAGCTTCTAGGAGACTATGACAAAGAGTCAATAGGGCTACAGGCACGTGCGATTTCTAAGGGAATGAGAAAGATAACCGGCGTCATTGCAAATCAGAATGTACTGTTCGTAATTCTTAATCAGATAAGAACTAAGATTGGCGTGATGTATGGTGATCCTGATACAACACCAGGTGGGAAAGCGATCCCATTTCACGCGTCAACAAGAATCAAGCTAGGGGCTGGGCAGCAGATAAAGGACGGCGACGATGTCATTGGAATCCATGTCTCAGCAAAGACTATTAAAAATAAAGTAGCACCCCCATTCAGAAAGATTGACTTTGAGATTCACTTTGGTGTAGGAATTAAAGAGCATGAGCAGGTTTTCGATCTATTGAGAAAAAACGGTGCTGAGGCAATTGGTAAAAATCGTGTAGGTGTTTCTGGAACAGGATCCTGGAAAACATTTTCTGTGATAGATTGTGATACAGGTGAATCTATTATTGAGAAGAAATTTCATAAATCAGACTTTAATGACATAATGATGAATCAAGAGTATAAAGGATATATTGACGACCTTTTAGAGGCTGTAATGGTTAAGAAGTTTAGTGAGGATCCTGACATTGACATTGAATCGTATGAAGAGGTTAGGTCAATAGCTCTAGAGGCTGAGTAGGAAGTAGATGTGAGTCAGATTAGGCCTGTCGTTTTAGTTGACGCCTTCAATCTTTTTATTCGACACTTTGTTGCACATCCAGCAATGAATGACCATGGAAGTCATGTCGGAGGAATTGTTGGGTTTATTAATGCTCTAAGGAGAATTAGCTCTGAGATGACACCTTCAGACATCGTAGTTGTGTGGGAAGGTGGGGGCTCAAAGAAGAGAAGAGATATCTTATCTACATACAAGATGAGCAGAAGACCTCAGAAGCTAAATAGATTTTATGATGATGAGAATATTCCAAACACAATTGAGAATAGGAATGATCAAGTTGCTTTTTTGATAGAAGCTATAAAGATGCTACCTGTGATCCAAGCGTATATTCCTGACTGTGAGGCAGATGATGTTATCGGCTATCTTTCAAGATATAAGTTTAGAAATATGAACAAAGTTATAGTATCTTCTGATAGAGACTATTATCAGCTTTTAGATGAGAAGACAATAATATACTCACCAACATGGAAAAGATTTGTCACAAAGAAAGAGGTGATTAATAAGTTTAACATCAGTGCCTCAAATTTTTGTCTTGCTAAGTCGATTTGCGGAGATCCCTCCGACAACATCAAAGGTGTAAAGGGCGCAGGATTTAAAACAATTTCTAAACGATTTCCAGATCTTTCAGGAGAGAGTGACTGTACAATCTCAGAGGTGCTGGAAATTTCTAAGAAAAAACTACAAGAGAAAAACTCACCTAAGATCTTCAAAGAAATAGTTAATAATGAGAGACTGATTAGAAGAAATTGGAAGCTAACATATCTTGACACATCAAATCTTGCACCCACACAAATTGAAAAAATTGAAAATTGTATTGATACTTTTAGCCCTTCACCTAATAAAATATCACTAATCAGGATGATGATAAAGAATGGAATTCAGAATCTTGATATTGATCAACTATTTTTATCGATGAGGAATATTGGAAAACGTAATAATGATGAGTGAATTTGCTTCTGAGGGTGTATCACACTTTAAACAATACGGTAAGTCATTTCAGGAGAAAATCTTTCAGTGTTTGATCACTGATAGAAACTGGGCAACCCAGATGACTGAGGTTATGACCCCATCGTACTTTGACCTTAAATATCTTAGATATTTAACAGAGAAATATTTCTCATATCACTCAAAGTATAAGGACTTTCCCACTCTGCCTCTCTTAATTACAATTATTAGAGATGATCTTAGAGAGGGAAAAGATATTATCATAAGAGATCAGATTGTTGAATTTCTGCATAGAGTTCGGATGAATCCAGCAATAGGGGATCTTCAATTTGTCAAGGACAAATCACTTGATTTTTGTAAGCAGCAGGCGATGAAAGAAGCACTGGAGGAGGCTGTTGAAAGAATCTCTGATGGAAAGCTTGAGTCTGTGATGGACCTAATGAGGCATGCCCTTTCTGTGGGAATTCCAGCATCTATCGGTCATGATTTTATGGAGGATGTTGAGGCTAGGCTTGTTCACATAAGCAGAAATACATGTCCAACAGGAATCCCTCAGCTTGACAGAAAGGATATTTTGAATGGTGGACTCGGACGAGGCGAGATAGGTGTTGTTGTAGCAAATACTGGGGTGGGAAAGAGTCACTTTCTCGTTAGCATCGGAGCAGAGGCACTCCGTAGAGGAAAGAATGTAGTACACTATACATTTGAACTTTCAGAAACAGCTGTCGGTCTAAGGTATGATTCTAATTTTTGTAATATTCCAAGTAATGAGGTAGTCAGTAGAAAGAAAGAAGTTCTTAAACAATATGAAGAAATGGATCTTGGAAGATTAATTATTAAAGAATACCCAACAGGATCTGCGACTGTAATGATGATTAGAAACCATCTTGAGAAACTATCTCTTAAGGGATTCGTGCCAAGCTTAGTCATAATAGACTATGCTGATATCATGAGATCATCTAGAAAGTATGACTCTCTTAGACATGAACTTAAATTAATCTATGAGGAATTAAGAAATCTTTCAATGGATATGAACATTCCTACATGGACAGCCTCTCAGGCAAATAGAGACTCAGCTAATTCTGACATTGTTGGTCTTGAAAATATGTCTGAAGCCTACGGAAAAGCCATGGTTGCTGATGTTGTCATTTCACTTTCTAGAAAGCCCATAGAGAAATCAAGCGGCATTGGTAGAATGTTTATTGCAAAAAATAGAGCTGGAAGAGATGGCATTCTATTTCCTATAAAAATGGACACTGCAAGATCAAAAATCATTGTTGTCGACAGTGATGATGAAATGACTCTCTCTGAGGCATTGAGTTCTGACAATAATGACATGAAGACCATATTGCGGAATAAGTGGAAAGAGATTAACAGTGATAGTTAGTCTGCAGTAAATTTTAAAAATATTGGAGAAACAGGTATATGAATAAACTCGATGATGTTATTAGTGCCTCAACAGAGTATTTTGGCGGTGATGACCTAGCGGCAAGCGTATTTTCTACAAAATATGCGCTGTGTGATAGATCTGGAAATTATCATGAAAAAACTCCTGATGATATGCACAGAAGAATAGCACGTGAGTTTTCAAGAATTGAAAATAAATATCTTAATCCGATGCCTGAGGAGGAAATCTATGGATTGCTTAAGGATTTTAAGTATGTTGTTCCTCAAGGCTCTCCAATGGCTGGTATTGGTAATAATAATCAAATTCAGTCAATTTCCAATTGTTTTGTCATTGAGTCCCCTCACGACTCCTACGGGGGAATTTTAAAGTCAGATCAAGAATTAGTTCAGATAGCAAAGAGACGCGGCGGCGTAGGATTTGATATCTCAACACTAAGGCCTAAGGGCCTATCTACTGGGAATGCTGCAAGAACTACTGATGGAATAGAAGTCTTTATGGAAAGATTTTCTAACTCTACTAGAGAGGTTGCACAGGGAGGAAGAAGAGGGGCATTAATGATAACTATTTCTGTTCATCATCCTCAAATTGAAGACTTTATAAATATCAAGAGAGATAGAAAGAAGGTCACAGGTGCTAATATTTCCATAAGGCTTTCTGATGAATTTTTAACTGCAGTTAGGGAAAGAGCTGATTTTCATCTAAGATTTCCAGTTGAGAAAGATGCTCATCACATAGTTGAGAGATGGCGAGATGCTAATGAAATCTGGAATCAAATTATTGAAGCTGCTCATGACTCTGCAGAGCCTGGTTTAATTTTTTGGGATTCTGTTATTAGAAATTCACCTGCAGATATTTATTCTGATGAAGGGTATGGAACAACATCTACAAACCCATGCTCAGAGCTTCCCCTTGCCCCCTACGATTCTTGCAGGCTGATGCTTGTCAATCTTATATCATTTGTTGACAATCCGTTTACACAAGATGCGTCATTTAATTTTGAAAAATTTTCTGATTGTTCAGTCAAAGCTCAGCGTCTTATGGATGACATGATTGATCTTGAAGTTGAACAAATTGATAAAATTATTAAAAAAATTAAAAATGATCCAGAGCCTGGAAATGTTAAAAAAATTGAAAGAGATATGTGGAGAACAATTCGAGATAAAGCATTGACAGGACGAAGAACCGGACTGGGTGTGACCGCAGTTGGAGATACACTTGCTTCTCTCGGAATACGGTACGGAAGTGAAAAATCTATAAGTGTAGTGGAAAAGATATATAAGACGCTCGCTGTCAGTGCCTATAGATCATCATGTATTATGGCAAAAGAGAGAGGTCCCTTCCCAATTCACAATCACATCAGAGAAGAGGGGCATCCATTCTTAGAGAGAATATGGGCTGAATGCGAGAAGACGCGCACTATGAATAAAGTGTCAGGTCGGAGGAATATTTCAATTTTAACAACAGCACCTGCTGGGTCTGTATCAACGTTAACACAGACAACGAGTGGCATTGAACCAGCATTTATGCTAAAGTATACTAGAAGAAGAAAGATTAGTCAGCTATCTGAGGGTGTACAGGCTGACTTTATAGACGATTTAGGCGATTCATGGAAAGAGTATGATGTATACCATCATGGATTTAAAAAGTGGATGGATATTTCTGGACAGTCTGAGATTGAAGCTTCGCCGTACTATATGTCAACAGCAAATGAAATAGACTGGAAGTCTAGAGTTAAGCTTCAAGCTGCTGCTCAAAGGTGGATTGACCATGGAATCTCTTCTACAATTAATCTTCCCAGCTCTGCAGAAGTTGAAGAAGTTAAGCAAATTTATGAGGCAGGATGGGAGCTAGGGTGTAAGGGAATAACTGTTTATCGTGACGGGTGTAGAACCGGAGTTCTAATTAATTCAGATTCTAAAAATAATAAAAAAATAAACTCTCATGAGTCTCAAAGACCCAAAGAACTTGAGTGTTCAATTCACCATGCAACCATTAAGGGTGAGGCATGGACAATACTTGTTGGCATCCTGGGAGGGAGGCCCTATGAGATCATGGGAGGCCTTCAGCGGTATATAGAGACACCAAAGAAATTTAAAAAAGGTGTGATCATTAAGCACCCGTACAAGACAAAGAATTCTAGATATGATCTAAGAATTGGTGGAGAGGAAGACGAAATATTAATCAAAGATATTGTTGCTGTATTTGATAATCCCAATCATGCAGGATTTACAAGAACTATTTCTCTCGCACTTCGTCATGGCGCGCCAATTCAATATGTAGTTGAACAGCTACAGAAAGATAGAGAAACGGACATATTTTCATTCTCTAGAGTTATTGCACGTGTTTTAAAGACCTATATACAGGATGGAACAGCACCTGGAAAAAATATCTGTGAAAGCTGTGATGCAAAAGATTCCCTCCGATATCAGGAGGGGTGTGTCACATGCATGTCTTGCGGATACTCTAAGTGCTCTTAAAGGAATGAATATTTTACAATGAAGTGGACAACAAAAATATCTGATCTTGTTAAAGAGGTGGAGCTAAGAAAGAATCCAGTAATCATTACTGTTAATAAGTTTGATGAAAAATCAGCTAAGGAATTTCAGCAGCAAGTCGCCCAGGCTCATAATACAGGACAGAATGTAATTCCCATTGTTATAGACTCTTACGGCGGACAAGTTTATAGTTTGATGTCAATGATAAGCGCAATTAATCATGCAGAACTTCCAGTTGCTACTATTGTTGAGGGAAAGGCAATGTCTTGTGGCGCAATTCTATTTTCTTTTGGAGAGCAAGGATTACGATTTATGGATCCAGATGCCACAGTAATGATTCACGATGTTTCATCAATGAAGCATGGAAAAGTTGAAGAGATAAAGGCATCTACAGAAGAGATGGAAAGATTAAATCAAAAAGTCTACACAATGATGGCTAGAAATTGTGGAAAAAAAGATGATTATTTTCTTAAGCTAGTCCATAAGAAAGGTCACGCAGACTGGTTTTTAGATGCAACAGAAGCTAAGCGACATGGAATGGCAAATCAGATAAGAGTTCCTAAGTTTAATATCAATATTTCAGTTGACATAGACTTTGAGTGAAAAATGGATAAAGTATTTTATAATAAATCATCTTCTTTAAGTCTTGGCTGGGATCCTAACTGGTTTGGGTGCGATCATTTTGACGATACATTGACATCTGCTGTTAGAAAGTGGCAAAAAGAAAGCGGATTAACAGCAGACGGTCTTGTAGGTCCGGCTACATATAGAAGGATTTGGACAGAGAGAGAGTCTGAAATATCTATCTTTAAACCGTCGAGCAGAAATTTTGATTCAAATCGCTGGATAGTTCACAATGGAAAGTTTATTCCCATTGAATGGAATAAGGTTATTCTTTGGGATGAAGATTGCGGACTTGATACAAAGAAGGGAAACTATTATGACTATTCGGGAAAGCCTGAAAGAAAGCCAACATTCTTTGTTAATCACTGGGATGTCTGCTTATCATCAGAGTCATGTGCAGGTGTTCTAAAAAGAAGAGGAGCATCTGTTCACTTTTGTATTGATAATGATGGAACAATTTATCAGCTTTTAGATACACAACATGGCGCATGGCACGCAGGCGGTCAAAAGTGGAATCAAAAATCTATTGGCGTGGAGATATCAAATGCGTATTATACAAAGTATCAAAGCTGGTATGAGAAAAATGGCCTGGGATCTAGGCCAGTTTTGGAGGATTCATGGACCCATGGGAATAAGCATAAGCCTCATCTCGGATTTTATCCAGTACAGGTTGAGGCAGCGCGAGCACTGTGGAAAGCAATCCACATCGGACACGGAATACCATTAGAGTGTCCGCTAAGAGATGGTCAGATGTTGACGGGTGTGTCTTCAGAAGCTGCTAAGGGAAAGTTTGAAGGATTTATTCATCATTATCATCTCACAAGAAGGAAGATAGATTGTGGAGGATTTGACTTAGTGCCAAATCTCCAAATTGTAAGACAGTCGCCTATGTATTGTCTATAGTTTTGTGAGAAATAAATTGGAACTTGTATCGACGCATGTTTGTAAAACACAAAATCTCGGTATGCATGGCAACCTCTTCGGCGGAGTAATGCTTTCCTGGCTGGATGAGGCTGGAGCAGCATTCACGTCCCAGGTGTGCGGAACACCAAGGATGGTGACTAAGTCAATTTCTGAAGTAGTGTTTCAGAAGCCAGTTAGAGCTGGACAGATCATTAAGGTATACGCTGATGTTGTAAGAATTGGAGAATCATCAATTACAATTAGGCTGGAAGCTAGAAGGCATAGTGTGTATAACGGATCACAGAGAAATGTTGTCTCTGTTGATATGGTTTTTGTCAGAATAGACGGTGATGGTGAGCCTGTTCCAATTAAGACAATTAGGTCTGACTATCAGGATAGAAGATCTGAAAAGGAACAGTAAGCTTTTTAACAACAGAAGATAGAGATGGTACTTTTATGAAACATCTGTGATCTTTTTTGTTATCATCTTGGGGTAAAAATGACAGCCGTTAGAGTTACTGAATCCACCGGCTCTGTTGGATCTATTCAAATCGCTGACGGCTATGGGAGCTTTCTATCTGGGACACTGAAGGCTGGGGACAATATCACAATAGCAGATATGGGATCAGGATCTTTTGCAATATCAGCATCGATATCAGCAGGATCTACAATCGGTACTGCAGAAGATAGTGACTATTCTGATGGTCTCTTTTCCAGCTTTACTTCTTCAACAGAAATAGGGACAGCCATTGATAAATTTAATGAAGTGCTTAAAGCGCTTGCACCTGATCCGGGTCCAGATTTAGATGATATAAGCTCTAAAAATACTGGAACAACTTCAATTCTTTCTTTTGGATCGAGCAATAATCAAGCCTCTGGATCTCCTGCATATATTAGTGTCTCAACTTCTGCTGGTCTTTCTGCTGTTGATGTAAACGGATCTTATACAGTAACAACTAGTAGCAATAATATACGGCTTGGAGTTTTTGACGGTGATACACATGTAAGCGGTGTTTTAAATGCTGACGTAGGATCCAATAGCCAGGGAAATAGCGTACAGAATTATCCTGAATTTTCTTTTGGAAATGGTGAAACAGGTGTTCTCCGACTTGAGGTTAACGGCTCTACAATTAAGGAGATCGATCTAACTACGGCAATTATTGGAAGCGGTACGTCAGGGATAGGAACAGGATCATACCTTGATTCAGACGGTTCGGGCTTTAATTTTTTCTCTACTGAGTCAACAGGAACACTTTCAAATGGAAACTCTTTTGCATCCTTTAAGCATAGAACTGGTCAATTTGTTGTAGCGTCAGGAAGCCAGAGGCGCGGGTGGAACTACACTAGAGTTTCACATGTCATGACCGGAACGACATCAAATACAAACTACGTTGAGTGGGTTAATGATGATAACGCTAATTCACTGGCTGCAGCAGGAAATGAATTATCTTTCGTAGGCTCTGGTAGCATTCATCTATCTGGAATTGAATATTTTCAAAGTGGTACTGCTACGTATGCTGCTAGAGTTACGAACGCATACAAGTATGTTTATGATAATACTGACATAACTTTTACAACTTCAAATAGCGCCGCAGCAAGTTCAAGCCCATCATTCTCAATAAGCGCACAGTCAAAGCCCACGATAGGCGGAAGTGAAACACATACCAAGGTTCTTCACATAACTGGATCTGGAGCTGTAACTTCAAATTATTTTATAAGTGGATCACTAACAGCAGGTATCAACGTCACACACCCACTTAAGTCTAATCTTTCAAACAGCGGTCAAGCGTCAGCGACAGGGATATTGATGTATAACTTATCAAATACATCAACAGCCCAATCAGAAACCCTTAGGAGAGAAGACTATAGAATCATTAGCGGTGCATATAGCACTCAGGCTTCTTTGACTGATGCTTCAAACAATTGGGACTCTGAGAAGCACATAACTGGATCTAACGGAGGTCATAGTAACGGGTTACAGGTCTATAATTCTAGACTTTACTCTCCGACTAGTACACTAAGATCAGGTGACTTTAGAGACTCTTCAGAGAGTGGAAAGCTAGATAATTCTCCGCCGGGAAATCCAAACTATTCTGGTGAATCTGGACAGAGAACATTCTATAGATGGTTTAAAAATGAAACTGGATCGACAAAGTATGATCTAACGATTGCAATTAACGGATCAGGAACAACAATTGTCACACCTGCGACAGCACTTAATAGTGGAAGAATTAGAGTTTTTGTCAAGTTTCCATCTGATGGAACAAGGGAGACTGGGTGGCTTGATCTAGCAACTGAGTTTGTACTTGATTCCTATGATGATAATGATGGTGCGCATACAGCGAATGGCGGCTTAAGCTTTGATAGCAGCTTAAATGCTACAAACTATGTTACCCTTGGTACAGTTGGGATCGGAGATGATGAATACATTGGATTGAGAATTGAAGCAGATACAGCCTGGACAGGCTACATAAGTCAAGTTACTGTAACGTTTGGTGCGGGAACAGGAACAATAGCTGCAGTTCCAGACCTAGACGACATTGACTGCAATGACGATGGAACAGATTGCAATCTTTCCTTTGGATCTTCAAAGTCAATATCAGGATATACTGATGTAGGAACAGCTGCAGGATTTTCTGCTACAGATGTTAATGGTAAATATCAAACCGCTGCTTCTTCAAATAACTTAAGAAGATCTGTCTTTGCTCTTGATACAATTATTGAAGGTGATTTAAATGAGGATGTTTCTGCAAACTCTCCTGACTATGTTGCAAATTCATTCTCTGATGCAAACAGCGGCTCATTAAAGCTTGAGGTAAATGGGTCTGTTATTCACACAGTTGAAATAACTGGATCATATAATCTAGTAGGCGCTGGAGAACCCGGATCTGGCACAGGAACATCTTTGAACAGTAATAGCTCAGGATTTTTCGACCTGAGTGTCTGGAGGCCTGCAGAGTGGGATAATGAAGTTCCCTATTATCCTGAGACACATAGAACAGGAAAGTGGAGAGTTAGAACAGCTGATCAGAGAAACGGATGGAACTATGCAAGAGTGATCCACACTGTGGGAGGAAGCGATAGAGAGACAAATTATGTTGAATGGGTAAATGACAGTAATTCAAATGCACTAAGCGCTGACGGATTGATTCTACAGCCCTTTGGAGATGATAGTTTATTTTACCTAAGCGGTGTAAAGTATTTTGTTGAGCCAAGCGGAAGTATTGAAGTCAGGGTGTCAAATCTCTATAAAAATGTTTATTCAGATAGCAATTCAGCAGTATCGTTTACAAATTTGACAAATGCAACAGGTGAAAAGATTATTCAGGCAGGAACTGGACTTTCATCGACAAAGTCAACTAGCTCATCTACAGACAGTCTTCAAACGCTAAGCACATCTGCAAATTCTCAAAATGATGACGCGAACGTCACTGGATCCATTCAATTTTCACGATCATCATCTCTAAGCGGATCCTTTTCAACTGCATATAGTGCTTCTGGGTCTCTTGTCTTTGATCACCCGCTTAAGACAAATTTAACAACATCTGTTGTGACATCATCAATTCTTCATGTTTATTCTGCAAGCGATAATTCAAATGCAAACACTACAGAGTATTTTAACGGAGAGGTATTCAGAATTCAGAGCGGAAGCTTTCCTACACAGGCAAGTGTTACATCTACTTCTTATAACTGGTCATCTACAGGTTCGATAAATGATAATAGCAATTTTTCTGGATACTATACAGGCCTCATGCTCTATGATGGAAAGTTAATAAGCCCACTAAAGGGCGGAAATAGTGGAGACTTTAGGAGATATAGTGAGGGAGGAGTTTTAGATGGACCGGTTAGTAATGTAAATTATAGCTCACTTGGTGTTTCAACTAGAGAATACTATAGAGGATTTTTAAATAATACTACAAATGATAGGCCCAGCGTGACAATTGTAGTATACGGAGATGCTACAATTGTAGGAAAAACAGGTGCAAATGCTGCATCCCTTGGTGCTAATAAGAATATTTTTGTTGAAGTCAACATTCCCGCAAAGACAGCATTTTTAGATTTAGGAAAGCCATCCGCAGGGGCAGGAAATACTAGTGCAGGAGATGGATGTCTAAGTGGAGATCTTGATGCAACTGTTGATGGAGGAGGTGCATCAAATACATGCACATTTAATGGGTCTACTGTAGATGGAACTGTCTCTGGTGCAGAATATCTTGTGATAAAGATATCTTCTCATAAAAGCTGGACTGGGTACGTTTCACAGGTAAGCGTGAGCTGGAGCTAGAATGGCAGGAAAAAGTAATACTTCAGCAACATTTTTTGCACAGAAGAAGCTTCTTGGAAAGGCTCACACGTCAAACCTTAAAGTTGACGGTGAAGAAGTTATTGGATCCAATATCCAGGCTGCATCAACTCTTATATTTGGAGAAGATATACCAACTGGCCCAAGTCAGACGCTTTACCTTATTCAAAGTGCTTCAAATGGAGGAGCTGCAACTGTTGAATATATTCAGTTTGTTCTCACAGCCCTAACAGGCACAACGTACGACGCTGACTCTTCTGGCGGCGGTGCAGGATCAGACTCAGGTGAATCTTCTCAGTCATCTGGCCCTCACTGCTATAAGTTCGTAATGCCTTCTGACTATACGTCTAACTCTAGTAACGCTAGGGAGGGAAATGGAACATTTAATAATAATAAGATTGTTCACGAAACCCTCGGTGCACTTCAGCTAATTCCCCCATTCTTTTCACAGGATTCGCCTAATCCGTATATAGTGAAAATTTTCGAGGATGACGGTGGTGACGCTGGTGATGAGATTCCCCTTTTGGATAATATTGACTGGAATGTAGACTACTACAATGGTGTTTTATTCTTACAGGATTACGATTCAGGGAAGATACCTGCACATGCAAAAGCTTTTGCGTATGTTGGAAAAATGCTTGATGAAGTTGTTTCTAGCGGAAGTAGTGGAGGAGGAGGAGACGGAGATCCAAATGCTACATACCTTGTTAAGACGGCAACAGGATCACTTAGTGCAGAGAGGGCTTTAGTTGCAGGAACAGGATTAAACTCAGCAGACGCTGGTGCAAATGGTAATTTCACACTATCTGTAAATAATTCTGTTGTTGCAACACTTACTGGTTCAATATTTTCTGGTCCTGTGAAAGCTTCTCAGATAACGGGATCCCTTACACGTCTTACTAATGGGACTTCATATATGTCTGCTGGGTCTGATATAACTGTAGCATCGTCTTCAGCTGGGCAAATAACCGTAACATCTACTGCACAGGATCAGAGAAAAAAATTCCTATATGAAGTTACAGGATCCCATCAGTCATCTGGTAGATTAGAAATACCATCTGTAAATTTCTCTAATGTAGAATATAATCCCAATAGAATTGACATATTTGTAAATGGTCAGATGATGAGTTCTGGATCTGGGAATGACTATTCTCTCCCACACACAGGGTCTATTAAATTTACCTTTGACCTAATTTTAGGAGACATTGTCACAATTAGGACTTACTAAGCGGTGACATCAAAAATCTTATAAAGTTTCTTCATTTTATAAATTAATTCGTATTCACAGTTTTTTTTGATACTTATGACTAGAGCTACACCAGCCATGGAATCTAGTCAAAAAATGAAAGAATATTCTACTCCAGACCTATCTCTTGCTGCCTTTTTATTAATGAGGGGTATCAAGCTAATAGGTGCAGAAAGGCTATCAAGTGGAAAATTTAATTTTACATTTAGTGATCCCGACAATAGATGCGGGATTTTAGCTTTAGAGTTTCTGAACTCGGAATTTTCTGATTATGATAATCATATTAGAAACCTCAAGAAGGTGATATATAGTAAGTGAGGCAAAGGTCTCACAGTTAAATTTCTTCCTTTGTTAAAGACAGCATACGTTAATTTGATTAAATTTTGTTGTTAAGGATTTTGTTAGATTTTTAATCTAACGTCACACAATGTGACCTAGATTACGCCAATAATCTATAAAACAAAGGAAAAATAAATAATGGCTAATAAAACACAAATTAGGGTAACTCAGCTTTCAGGATCAATTCCGGGAGATACTGAGTCAGCAGCTGCATCAACCGGCCTAGCTCTCTCAGACCTCGGTGATATTCTTGATCACATGGCCTCCTCTATTAAAAGAATGCACGGTGCAGCTACTTTCACAGCTAACGCATCGGGTTCATTCTCAACAAACATCTACCCAGCTTCAGATGACGGAGCTGCTCTAGGTTTCACTGATAAGAACTGGTCAGATCTCTATCTTGCTGATGGAGCTGTCATCAATCTTGGAGACGATCAG
>Ga0080013_1000089_pt1 | contig 124317 bp, 131 predicted proteins | sample ETNvirenome_6_85_FD_69236 | JGI IMG/M metagenome (GOLD analysis project Ga0080013, IMG submission 69236) | Marine viral communities from the Pacific Ocean - ETNP_6_85 (SPADES assembly) (version 2) | ecosystem: Environmental > Aquatic > Marine > Oceanic | place: Pacific Ocean | collected...
GGGATTTAGCTTATCAACTCAGGATGCAGATCTTGTCTATCTTAGAGGATCATTAACAACAACAGCAAGTGGGACTGACTACCCTGTGTATAGAGTTTGGACAGACGGGTATGACAGCGGTGGTGACATAGAACAAACCAAAGATGTAAATGGTACATCTATGTGGGGAGGTTCAATGTCATCTAGACCTACAACTGCTGCAGCGCTTTCTGTCGGCATAGGTAGAAATTCTGATAAAGATTCAAATTCTGAATTTTCTATAAGAATGTACTATAGGGTGAGTCCGGTTTTAACGTATAACGGAATTTCAACACTGAGACCAGGGTCATAATTGGTAGCTATTATGCAGATATTTTTTTCTTTTGAATATTTAATGAAGATGGACTTATTATGTCAGGAATACTAGATAAGAAAACTAGAATCTTGGATTCAGTTGTAACTGAGCAGGGACGAAGCCAGATAACTTCTGGAATGCTAAGGATAGAATTTGCATCTTTGACTGACGGAGGAACATATTACGAATATGATCCTGTTACAGGTCATCAAGACCCGAGAGAGAGAATTTACTTTGAAAGTCCCGGAAATAAAAAGCAAGATTTTATAACATTTGAAACTGATGACTCTGGAAATCTCATGGGATTTCCTATAGATACAAATCTGAGCATCACTGGAGATGAATTATTTGAGAATGAACCTACATCGTCTAATGTTAATAGCTCAAAATTTGTCAAAAAATCTGGAAAGTTTGCCTCTCTATCACGAGGAATTGTAACATCATCAATAGATCACTTTAAAGAGAATTATATAATAGGGTCTATAAATGACAACGAAAGTCTTAGCAGAGAGCTTAAGTTAAATAAAAATAATGTCACATTTAAAATGGATAACTCGTTTCCTTTTAAAGATGGTCCAAACACGGCTATGGCAGATATAGATAGCGTAGAGCCTCTTTTTATGGATAAAAGGCTTTCTCACGTGCCCAATTTTAAATTTTTGCCGCCTCTCCTTGTTTTTCCTAGACTGGATAAGTTTAACCTAAAGGCGATGCGAAGAAGAGGAAGAAGAACAAAAACAAAAGTTTTTCTAGGAAGTTATACTGCACTAAACGAGCAACAAACAGAGATGAAATATTCAGATCTCATGAAGCATCTCAACGGAAAGGGATCGCAGGGAATCGAGCCTGATGATTTTGACGGCCCTCCGGAAAATAACTCACCCTGGAACAAGGATAATAAGTCAGCCATTAAAAGAAGCAGGTCAACAAAGAATAATGTGCCAGACACCTCTATTTCTCTTTCAAGAGAGAGAAAGAGAATAAAATTTTTAGAAACCTCAGAAAATAACAACATAGTGATGCAAATGTTTGAGGTGAATGATAAAAAGCTTAAATTTAAAAAGCTAGACGTCATTGACTTTGGAGAATTTACAGTATCTAATAACAATAGACCTAATAAGCATATATTTTTCGCCGGAAAGGTATTCCTAGACAGCTTTCAAGTCCCAACATTCGTTAACCTATTTACAATAATACTAGACTAATGAGAATTAAAAAAGATAAAAAATTTAGCGTACTATCTCGACCTTCATTTGATGAGTCATATATTATTAGAATTAAAAAGAAAGATGTGTATAGAAAGGTAAAAAACAAGGCAGATAGAAAGTCAAGAATTGCCGGAACTATTCCTAGAAAATCTAATATAGTCAAATATAAAGAAGAATATTATCAATATATGTTCTATTTTATCGTAGACCTTAGAAAAGCAATTGACATAGATAGAAAACTAAGCGTAAGATTCAGCGTGAGGTCTAATTTAAAGACAACAAAATATTCTATGTTCTCTAGTCTTGATGACAAGTCTTCAAAAGGACTAATAGCTTCACTTTATGGAAAAAACAAGGACATAAGATCAGAAATAGCAACTGCTGATAAGGAAAACCTTATTTTTAGAAAGTATATGAATCCCATAAGAGGAATCAATCCTAGAAAGCTTAAAAAGGCGAAAAAGCTTAATGATAGACAGCTATTTGGAACTATAGAATTAACTGATCTGATAGATGGAAAAAAACTGTCTAGAATAGGAAAAAATGTTCAGCTCGCTCAAAAAACAATAAATCTCAATAATGATGAAATGATTAATTCTAGAACATTTCAAGGAAATTATGAGAAATCATTTCTTTTTGGAACAGATCCGGCGTCTTTATTATTTGGAACACATGACGAGACACCCGCAGATCCTAGAAAATCTGGAACATTTTCAAGACCAAATTTGAAATCAGGAAGAAGGATAAAAGATTCGACAATGTTTTCAATGAGATCTCAGGCAACAGGTGATACAGATGATTCAGGAGAAATATCAACATCTGAATCCAATGGTGAATCTGAAGTAGCTGTCAACGTAAGAAGAATAAATCGTCGAAGATTATTGTCTACAAAGGTCATGTTAAAGAGAAGCGAGATTGGCAATAGTAAATTTTTCTTTGTTGTTTTAGACCTAATGGATGACAAAGGGCTGATATACCAAACATTAAATATTAGAATTAATCATCGTGAGAATGTTCAAGATTACTATGCTCCTAGATCTAACATTGAATCACAAATTGAATCCACTAGATTGTCACCAAAGAATAGCGCTAAAATTTCACTAAAGCGACGAGATACAAGAATACGTGAGGTAGAGGTATACATTAGAGAAATAAGCGAGATAAATCCGCTTGCCAAATCATCATTTAGCAAAAAAAAGAGAATCAGATTTAAAAGATCACAGATGTCTTATTCACAAAATCAATTTTTTCTAGTTCCTAGAGATACAAGCAAGATGACAATTATGAGAGTCGTGCCTGTCTCTCGCACAGGTGAAGTTTACGGCGGATTTTCATCATCATCTATTATGAATGCATCGTTTATTCCAACCATAGCGGGAATCTATACTACGGTGAAAGACGGATATATTAATGTAGAACTAACTAATGCTTCAGACAATGTCATAGGAGCGTGTTTTGAGAAAAGAGACGTAACTCTAAATCAAAAAAGATATAAAAAGGTGGTAAGGCCTTCTGTAAATGATCAGACACAACAGGCAGCTCTTGTTAATCAGCCGGGAACAATGATACGATCTCGAGGAAAAGGTAGCCTCGGATCATATGTCATTCAGGATAGAGATGTAAAAGAGGGACATCTGTATGAGTATAGGGTAAGATTATATCTAGATTGCGGAGTTACTAGAATGTCCACGATATCAAGATTTCAAAAATATACCACACCACTTGACGCTGTGAAAATGTCAATTAATAACATAACTGTTACAACTCCAAAAAATCCACCAAAAATATCAGAATTTTCACGCGGCACAGCAATTAATGTGTCATTAGATATATCATACAGCACATCAAGTGATACCTCTACGCAGCTTAAGGATGCTCTCAGTGCAGCAGGCCTTGATGATCTTTACACTGATGAGATGGAAGATCTTAAAACCACACTTGATAATCTTATATTTTTTGAAATAGAGAGATTTAATAATTCAACAGGAGAGACATTTTATCTAGGGTCATTTTCTGCAGCTGATACAATTCTTGATGATGGTATAGCAACTACAGCTCCAGCTCCTATCACTGGTCAACGATACACGTATAGGGTGTCTGCAGCTTTTGTCTCTCCTGAGGATATTGTTACATTTGAGAAGCAGAAAGCAACATATGGCACTACTTCATTTTCATCAACAAAAGACATAAGAAATCCGTCAAGAATATCAACTATAAAGGTTGCTGCACTGTCTGCTGCTGTAGCAGATACAAGTCCTTCCGCATTAGCTTCAACATTTTTAGAATCAAAAGCAAGAAAATCATTTAGCAAGTCATCATTTAGCAAAGGATTAGTAAAATCAGATGAAGCTGTTGTTGCAACTATTGAATCAGTAATGTCTGAATTTTTAACAGGAGATAGTTTTGAATTTAATGTTAATACTGGATCAAGAAACATGAGAGCAAAGGATAGAAGAGTTTCGGTTGGAGCACGATCCGGACCAATTGTTAAGTGGAGGCCGATCTTGAGAGGGGGACCAGTTGATCACCTTGTAGATTTTTTCATAGTTATAGCTAAAAAATCAGGAAGAAAATATGTTGCTGGAACATGCATAAATCCTAAATCAGACATGTGTAGATTTGTTGATCATCATAATAAAAACTTTATTGGAAGAATAAGGTACTCTGTAAAGCCTGTATTTCTGGATGGAAACATAGGAAAAGAGATGAGAATAGGGAATGTTTTGATGGTAAATAGAAATGATAAATTTAAGAGAGGCGCGTAGAGAATGGCAATAACTAGTAAAAAATCTCTAGGAAAGAACTCTGCCTATGTGCAATCTGGCAAGGGCGGCAAGAAAAATACTAAAAGAGCAGGTTCATCTACAATAAAATCAACAGGAAAATCAACAGGAAGATCTTCAAAAAAAGCTTCAGACGATAAGATCGACCTAGAATCTGGAAGTGATTTCTATAGCCAGTATCAAAATCCAACAGTAGAGTCATCTCTGGCGCAGAGAGGTTTCTCACAGCTTCGACCAGAGATACTCGGATCGTTTGAATTCATTCCACCTATCATGTCAGATGTAGAAGATGTTTCTCAGAAAGACGGTCAAGTGGCGCATGATACTACAGGCTCAGGTGAGCTTATTGACATGCAAAGTCAGCTCAAAGCTCTTCGATATAAGGAGACATTAAGATTTTTAAGAAATAAGGTAGGCCTTAAGACACAAGGTGCAGGCAGAGGAAGAATAAAGTGGAATCTTGGAGATAAGGCTACACATGCTGCGTGGAAACCATTTTACGATGAGATTACTAGTGCGAAATCTGTTTTGGATTTTCTAGCGCAAGCTTTACTTCTATATGACTTTGGAAGGGTGACTGACGTAAAGCTTCAAAAGTATTTACCCGAATCTACGCGAAATGCGCTTCGACTCAGTAGAGGAAAGAAGACCACCGCTGCTGATAGTGTTGTTAGAATTTTAAGTAAGTATGATAATCATTTTGTTCAAAATAAGGCGCCAGGAAAGCTACAGCTAAAGGGCTATCTAACAGATTTTTTAAACTATCCGGAAGAATATCTTAAAACTGTTTCTAGCTCTGCTCTTATGATGCAGATAGTATCTGACATAGCGGCAAGGGTAGTTTATCCAAAGACGACCTACTTCGACGCCGAGGCGCCTAGCGCAGAGTGGGAACCTGGTTCGATGCCAGGTGTAAATTATAAATCAACCAGAACATGGAGAATTGTCTCACAGATGTCTAAGATAAACGGCGTAGCAGACCCTACAACGGGAGCCACGACCATTGATCTAATTGGGACTGGAGAGGAGGAATACACTGTAGCTCGTATCGCCACATTAACAAGGCCAGTGCCTGTTGCGGCTTTGGACTCTAGCGACACAGGAGGAGACTGGTATACAAAAGGAGATTTTTTAGAGATGTTCTCTCTTATATCCGATAAAAAAAATCCAAAACCTTTCTATATCGTGGCACGAGATTTTATGAATCACTGTCATCAAAAATCAGAATCTACGAACCCAGCAGGAATTAACGATCTCATTCGAAAGAAAATAGGATGGAGGCCTCACAAATCATTTAACAACATAGCAAATATCAGGACATCGGCAGGAGAGACTCTTGGCTTAGATGCATTTAGAAAAAATATTGGAAATGGCACGTATGTTGCGACATTCAACGAGGGCTTCGGCGACACGGAGTCGGGACAAAATGACATGGCAAGTGGACAAAGCTACTACGTCGACTCATTTTTTGATGGTGGAGAGTCAGGTGTCAAAGAGGGCATTAAAAGATTTACATCCCTATCATCGGATCTTAAGAAATTAAATCAAGGAATGCTTGAGTTTTGTAAGGATCTTTTTAATCCAAAAGAAGGGATGGGAAAGTCCTATGAAAACACAAGAATCATGGGTGGCTCCGGTGCCGTAATATATGAGAGTGACTTTGAAGGTCCAGAATTGGCTGCTTTAGATCTCGTAGGCCAGATCGAAGCACCACGCGCTTGGAGATATTCCATGGAGAATCCAGCTTCATTTTTTCAAAGAACTTGGGAGAGTATCTGTGATGGACTACACACATACAAGTTGGGCTATATAGGACCAAACAGCCAGTATTATGATAATAGGGTATATATGGGTGTGCAGTATTCTGCACTGATGGCTTCAGCGACAAACGAAACGGCTGCGTGGAGAGGCTTGCAGTGGATATGGGCATACAAAAAATATAAATATAGCAAATCACCCTCTACCAAAGAGCGCCTAAATAACGCTTCACAACTTTACTATGAATCTATTAGAACTGCATTTGGTATGGATGTGGGTATCTGGAGTGATGGTAAACATGGAGGTGAGCTTCAGTTCTATGGAAATGGCTGGGATGGAGACGAGGCACCGATGGATTTCGCTGCAACAGGAACAGCGCATGATGATGGAAGCGCGGCCCTAGCATTTAATGATATACTATGGGCAGGCAGCGGTGTATTCATGGATGCTCCCCACCAAGCAAATACAGGAATAGCGAGACTATCATGCGACTATAATGGCGACTGGCTTCAGACCCAGCTTAGGGAGGGAGATTCTGACTCCGACACCTACACCGATGCTTTATCAGCAGACCCTATGGATCATGTAGGCATCGTTTACCCGTTACACATAATAGAGCTTATAGACGAGGCTGTTAAAGACTGGGATGAGGCAATAATAGCAGAATATGAGGTGTCAGACAGTGTAAACCCTGGCGAAAAGACGACAGATCTAAAGATAGATAGATATGGAAGGCTGATGATGGCGTGGATAACCACGCTAATAGTGTTCAGAGAAACCCTTACACTGGCACTCCCTAGGACCCTGCCCGGGGAGTGGCTCCGCATGGGCTATTCTCGACGTGCTGTTAGATCTCTTCTTATGGCTGATGTTATTAAGGGAAAAACTCCGTCGGAAAGAACAAGCTCGATATCTGGCGAAGCATACGGTGAGATCAATCACGGAGAGTGGGATCCAAATGATGAAGGAAGAGGATATAGAGATGCAGTATTAGATTGTCTTGATCTCTTTTACACATATCACATTCCGCTTCTAGAGTACGACATTTTGATGTGGAATAGTTTATTTTATCTTACTTCAGCAACAAAAAATGTCATTTCGACATCAAATCAAATAGTGTCAACATTTGGAGATTCAAAAACAGGAAATGCTCTTATCACACAGATGAAGACCCTTCAAAAAGATCCGAAGATAGGTGACATAGTTTTTTCCACGATATCAACTGAGCAGGTGAGGCTTTCAAGGTATCTAGCTAGCTCGCTCGGAGGAGAAAATAGAAAGTATCCTTACCTTCCAGCATCTTCTGCTGTTGTTCCTAATACACCAAAAAATCTTGCAACAATATCAAAACTACCAAATCTTTTAGACACAGAAGATTCCGGGGCAAAGAGAATATTTGTTGTAGGAATTCCTGCTGGCATGATAGAGTTTTTAAGAAGATCTGCATCTAGGGAGCTTGTAAGTTCTGATTTTGATGCATCATCAATCATAAAAATATCTGTGTGGAGAAGAAATCTATTAACTGAAACAACTGCAGAGATTCCAGTAGACTATCTTTTTGCGATGGACAAATTTATGCTTGATGGGAGAAGAACGTGGGGATCAACGGCATCACAAGGCCTATCAGAAGGAAATCCCAAGGAGATAGACTCTGCATGGCAATGGAAAAAAGGTCAGACTATAAGGAGAATGCTTAAAGAGTCAGTCATACTAAAATACAAGAGACAAGGTCTATCCGCTATATATCAAGGAAGAGCATTTTCAAGGAAGGTTATTAAAAAAGTCCAGCCTGGCGGAGATGCAGAATCTCTTAGCAAAAAACTAATGACGACATGTGTCAATATCACTGGAAAATCTGATAATATATTAGATGAAGTGTTTCATAATCATGTTGTTGATTACTACTTGAAGCAATATTTAAAGATGACAATGGGAGTAGACGTTAGAGAAGAGGTCTTTTGCTTTCAAGATGAGTCAACAGAGATAAAAGGGCCAGACACTGATATGCAAAGTAAAAGAGAGGAGTGGGCGACACTTCTCAAGAGTATGTATGGAACTAGAGACATGGCTAGCAGTCTGACGTATCAAAGAGTGCTTGGTGAGCTTGATAGATCTATATTTTTGAGTCCTGAAAAATACAAAAATAGAATAATCTATCCAAAGATATTCGATAGGGTTTTTTGCATTCTCATAGATGAGTCGTGGTGGAAGGATGAGAAATCTGAAGCTTACGACACGCTAGATATCGTCACAGGAGAAGGTACTTCTGAAAATGTCGCAAGCATGAGCGAAGCAACGCTGCAAGGTCTAAAGTCGTCAGAGGACCCAACATATTATCAGTATTATGTCACAGTTTCTATACTTTCAGAGATAGCCAGTGTATCATACTAGTCAGGAGATTACGAATGGGTAACAAAAGATTTTTTGGTTCATCATTTTCATCAGATAAAGATTATTCTGATTACGCTACAGTGGTCGAAAGGGCTACAGCTGGTCTAGATGAGCTTTCAGATGACTGGGGATTCATAAGCTATCCAAGCACTCCTGTAACACAGATAGATATACCAGAGGTTTTAACTGTTGAGGCAAATTTTACATACAACTATTACACAAAAAATGAAAGAACAAGCGGCGCAGGAGTGTTTGCAGTTTTAGACATAAACAACCTAACGCAGGAAGATGAATTTATTAAAAAGGCTGATAGATTTCCAAGATACAATAGGGTCTACATTCAGCCTACAACTTTTAAACATGAAGACAGATATCTAAAAGGTCTTGCTAGCACACTAGGTAGAAGAGCAATACAAGATAATCTGTCCAATCTACAATACGAGGAAGCAATATCTACAGCTAATTTTTCAGCAATAAGGCTAAAAGACGATTTCATAGATGATGAATTTTATAATAGTTTGTCAGCATCAATATCATTTTTTGGCCTGAGTCAAGAAACTAGCGGAAATCAACAGTCAACTGAGCTTGAAAATGAACTATCAGGATCTACATTTACAACTGCAGGTTCAAAAATAAGATCTTCACTTTCAAATGTACAGTCACAAGGTGTAGCATACGCTCCGACTGATACAAGAAAAGAAACATCAGACAATGCTTTTACAAGCGTGAGAGATCTAGATTATTCTGCAATGATAAACAATAAAGTTGTTAAAAATATCATCCAGGCATCTATAGAAGACAAGTCAAATATATATGAAAATGAACTTAGATCTGTTTTAGAGGCTGCAGAGTCTATTCAAGATTCTGCTGTAGCAGATTCAGTTCCCGGAGAGATTAGCTCTGATGAATTTGAATTGAGCATCGGTGGCGCAATAGACATGATAGTTTTAGATGCAGAGACAACCAAGGACATGCAAGGAGATATTGATAATGCTGTTGAGATGAATGAAAGTTCATATCCAATAGGCTTCATTATAGAAAAGATAGAACTTGCTCGAGATGGTGATAATGTTGAAAGAATCGAGCATGAGCCGATGATAATTGAAGGATATAGGCCTATTAACTTACTAGACAAAGATGTAAGGTACGGGGGAACGTATATCTACAGAGTGAGAACAATAGCTCTCACGAGAATTGAGATGCTACGACGAGATGACTCTGATGAGGTCGAAGATCAGATCGTTATGGCAGTAGTAATGGTAGCCTCCTCTGGAAGGTCTACTAAGGTCGATTGTGTTGAGACAATTCCTCCAAATCCCCCGCAAAATCTTAGATTTCACTGGGATTATCAGGAGAGAAGCCTAATTCTTTTCTGGGAAGAAGAGCTAAACCCACAACGAGATGTAATAAGATATCAGATACTTAAGAGAAAATCAATTCATGTTCCATTTACGCTTATCAAAGAATTTGATTTTGATCAATCGACATCTAAGGTTGCTCCTCTTGAGAAGGTTCCAAAAAGAAAAATAAGAAAAATGCCCAGTCCTAGAAAGTTTTTTAGAGATAAGTCATTTAAAAAAACTGAATCATGGATATACACGCTCGCTGCAGTCGACGCTAGAGGATTTTCATCTAACTACTCATCTCAGTTTAAAGTTAGATTTGATGTATCTAGAAATAAGCTTGAAGTTGATGTGATTTCTAGATCAGGTGCACCAAAACCATATCCCAATCTCTATCTTAATCAAGATCTCTTTGCAGACACTATGAAAGATTCAGGACATAGCAGAATGAGAATATTTTTTGATCCTGAATATTATGAGGTTTTTAAGACAAATGTCATTAAGACACGTAGAAAAAAGAAACCAGCTGTTATAAAAAATACAGTATTTCTAGATCTTATAGCAGATTCGTATAAGTTACAGATAATTAATGTTGATAGTCAACTTAGTGAGGTTATAGAGATTTCGATATCTGATGATTCTGGTGATATGCTTGAAATTCCTATAACAGATTCAACTTTATTAACCATTTCTTGATAACGATTTACTTCGAATACATTTTATCTGTATATTTAAAGACAGGAGCGTAAAAATGGGATTTCTTGATCAAAGCACTAATAATATTATTCTAGACGCAGTATTGACTGATTTAGGCCGCGAAGCCTTGGCCAGGAATGACGGTAGTTTTGAAATTTTTAAATTTGCATTTTCCGACGAAGAGGTCGATTATGGTCACATAGTTCATTTTGGAAGAACAGTCGGAAAAGAAAAAATTGAAAAGAACACGCCGGTTTTAGAAGCTGTTACTCAAGGAAATCTTGCACAAAAATTTAGATGCAGATCCATTAATAATGACGCACTCACTAGGCTGCCTGGCATAACAATCACAGAAGGATTAACAGACGATATTCTTTCTCTGTCTAGGACTAGTACAACTGGTGCAACATCAACATTTGTTAACTTTAAGCAGGCGCTTGAAGCTGGAACTTTAGATCCAGATTTAACAGATTTTAGTTATAGGGTAACAGTAGATTATCTTTTTCTTGGCCTCACAAATAGGGTGCCTGACAGCGTCGACGCAAATAATCTTGCTGTGTATACCATACCGTCTGCAGCAGCAATTGATGCTCAGAATCTTTCTTCCGTAGGCATGACATTTTATGCTAAATCAGTCTCTTCAGATCTATTCTCTTCTTATCAGCAGACTGGTACGAGTGTAGTTGAGAAGGTAGCAACGATTTCTGGGATCAACTCGGGCGCTACGCTGAGTTTTAGAATTCAGATATCATAATTTTTTTTGAGGTATAGTTAAAGTGGCAACATTTAAAGAACTCACAACGTCTGATAAAAAGACAACAAAGTCTTTTCTTAATCAGCTTGTGGATATTATTCAAGAGGACATCTCAGGATCCCTCACGAGAAAAACCTATCAGGTATTTGTTACAGGGGGCGTCGGCCCTGGTGTGACATCATCTCTTTTTCAAACAGTTTATGATCAAGACTTTTCCTTGCAAACGGCGAACCCAGTTTTTGATTTAGCTGTTGGAATATTTTCAGGAAGCGCTAACGTTTATTCTGCATCTTCAGGGGTTGATTCAACTGGAAAGGTTTTGTTTCCTTCAAATTCGCTAATGATGAGAGAGAAGATAGCAAATTACAGGCAGTTCTCACAGCTTCTTCTTGGCAATGCTGACTCACAATTTGCAGCGCCGTTCTCTGGGTATGAGTCGACAGATCTAATTGATGACGCAATGTTCGTGTGCTTCAAGCGATTATTTGCACGTGATCTCATCAAGCGTGAATCATTTGCTATGAGATTCTACACGTCTGCATCACATGATGCAAGAGATGGCGGCTGGTCCCTTCATGGACAACCTCCTCCCAACTTAATTCAAACATCTGAGTCAGGATCAACTATATTTACAGACGTAGGATCATCGAATAACCAGGAATCATCTTTTGGAGGAGCTGTAGGAAATATCGTAAATTCTGGTGACACATCTCAGTCAGTTGGTCTGATGTTTTATGAGCAGGGGATAGCACTCTTCGATTTAAAGAAAGTAATTTCAGGATCACAACATGTTTCTGGAGTTATCGCAGCTATGAATGATAATAATCCTGCTAGCGTCGGCGTAGGATATACTCTTTTAGGATCTGACCAGTTTGGTGAATCTTGTAACCCTGGCGCTAAATTTATTCCTGATTTAATGATATCTGCGTCTATGGATGATATTATTAATCACTTTGCTAGCTGCAGGTTCAGCTCTGGTTCAAATACAGCGATAACATTTCAAAATCTAACTAATATCAACTCTACGCTTTTATTCTGTAGGGCAACAGCAGATGAATTTAACTATTCATCAAACCCGACTTACACAGACACTGCTACAAATAAAATACGTGTAATTGAGACAGGGCAGGAGAACACACAAAAGGCATTCTGTTTTATAACAACTGTAGGACTATATGACGCAGCTGATAATCTTCTTGCAGTAGCGAAGTTATCTAGACCCATAGAGAAGAATAACGAGAAGGATATAACGATTAGAGTTAGGCTTGACTTCTAATGGAGATGGTGAATGTCTCTTATAAAGATTCTGCCAGAGTATATTGAAAAATTCACCTTAACTCTTCATCCTGAAGTTAGATATACAAGTTCATCTTTTATAGGTGCACAGGCATATCCTACTGGCGCAATGCCTGTCGCTTCTCGCCCAAGCAAGTGTCTGAAGAACTTAACTGATCCTTCACAGATGGGTCAAAATTCATTCGCTATCAATAGTCCTGGCGTATCCGGATTTAATGAAGCAGATTTCTCTATGGTAACAAACCTGAAAGAGATTAGAAAGACAGTTAAGAAGGCGATGTCTGAAGGGGTTGCAGCAGATGTATCAGGATCGATATCAACCTATATGGATCTTGTCAATTCATCATCTATTATAGCTAGAAACTCAAAGAGATTGCAGCTGGTGAGATTTGATCCGCCTTTCTCATTTACAATGAACTCATCTGTAAAAAATTGCATAAGAAGTGTTTTGATGCCATATTACGCCTCTTATTATGATGTGTGTGAGTTTGCGTATACGAACTATCACACTCTCAACTTTTTTACAGGCTCACTTGTACCGTCGTCTTCAGCAATAATATATCCTAATTTTCAATTTGGTGACAAGCCAAGACCGTATTCTCCATCAGGATCGTTTAGTATAGATTTTTACATCAACCCAAGGTATGCTAACGACCAGGATGAAAATTTCCATGCTGGAACTATCATGCATCTTTCATCGACGTTTGCATTATCTCTAGTGTCAGGTAGTCTAAAAGATGGAAATGGTCTTGTGGATGGCTATAGGATGCTGCTACAACTTAGTCATAGTGCAGATATCACACCGTCTACCATTGACATGTCAATAAAAAATAACAAGAGGTCCTATCCCCAGGATCTAATATTCACGTCTGATGATAACTCTCTTAGAAAAAATCACTGGCACCACGTGTGCATCAGATGGGGAGGGAACTTAGTCAATGATGGTACTGGCAGTATAAGAGTTGATAGTAGTGAATATCTCTTTACAATACCATCTTCTTCAATCTTGCCACCCTCACACGTCAGCACAAATGCACTAGTCATAGGAAATTACTATGAGGCATCTGCTGATTCTGACGAAGGTGACTTTTTTAATAGAAATGCAGGAACCAATGAGGGAGTCTATCCTTATGAATGGGGCCGTGTTTCTGGAGATCCTGACAACTTTCTTTTTGATCATCCGTTAAACGCAGAGGTTCATGATCTTAAGATATTCAATGATTACATCAAGGGATCAAAAGTAGAGTACAATAAAAAGTATGGTCAAAGATCGTTTGGAACAAAAATGGGACAAGATAGATTGATGTTTTATGTTCCCCCTCTTTTTGTACAGTCAAGTAAAACTAGAGAGTCATTGATAACCCCGTTCCAAACAGAGACGAAGTGGACAAAGCATCCGTTTAATACGACCTTTTCTTTTGGTGTAGGAGGATATCTTATCAATTTACCCAACTTTACAAGAGAGTTTGTTCAAGGATCATATCCGCGCCTTTATAACCTAACAGCATCAACAATAGATACAACTGTCTTAGACATAACTGCAAATGGATATGTGTTTGGTACAGGATCAATAAGAAAGAGAAATCTAACAATACTTCCAAACGATAATGGAATGTTTGTTCCAGATTATGATTTGTTAAGAAGTGGGACAGTGAATACAGATATGTCTCAATTTACAAGTGTATATGGTGGGCTAGACCTAAGCCGAATCAATATAAATGAAATGGTAGCAACGTCTTCAGCATTTTCTGGATTATCTACGGTATCATCAAAAGGTGTAGATGCTGCTGTCCAGGGAGACTCATTAACATTGCCAGATGATACGTCTAGTGATTCAATGGCATCTCAAATAGCAGGAGTGACACCTGACAGCATGGGAAATTCTGATTCTACATCAGGCCCAATTTTAACGATATATCAGAGAACTAGAGACCCTAGCTCAAATGAAATTTCTATTTTTGACATCTCTAATTTATATTATGGAAATAGAATTCTTCCTGGATCTTTTTACCTAACAGATCCGAATGTAACTGGTTCCGGAGGTAAGGTTAAGATTAGGATTAGAGATAATGAAAAGGGTGGTCTCTATAGGGCAGATTGTCTGACTAGTCATGCGAAGTGGGCCAATGTTGGAACAATCTTGTATCATGAAGGAATAGCCGTTGTCAAATCACCACACATAGCGTATTTTGGTAAAAATGAATTTGAAGCATCTTTCAAGGGTGAGCAAAATATTCACATGTTGACTGTTAATATTCCAGCAGGTGTCGGTGAGTTTAACTCATCTTCAAATCCGCAGTATAAAGTATTATCTGCGTCGCTAGACGCTAATGACAAGGATTCAAGATTTGTTTATATAACTGGACTAAATCTTCACGATGATAATCTTAATGTTATCATGAGAGGTAATTTAGCCCAGCCGGTTCTTAAGCGGCAAGAAGATGAATTCATGATAAGATTTAAAATGGATTTTTAATAAGAGAATAGATGCCCAGTTTAAAAGAAATAGCAGAAGGCTGGATAAACTACGTAAAAGACAAGCAGCCAAATGGACTATCTGATGAGATGAAAGAGATGTCAATTGAGAGGGCAAAGATTTGTAAGCAATGTCCAAGTCTTACTCTTTCCGAAACTAAGTTCATGAGAAAGGTGCTATATAAATTTAAGTGTGCTGAGTGCGGATGTGGATTTCCGATGATGACATACTCAAAGAGTAAAAAATGTCCAAAAGGAAAGTGGCCCCAGTGATATTGGGTCTTGATATTTCAACAAGCTGCACAGGGTGGTGTGTCTTGGATAGTGACGGCAGTCTCGTAGACATGGGATTCATACAACTTTCTAAAAATAAAGGGCTATTTGAAAAGGCAAAGATAGTAAAATCCGAACTTTCAGAAATTCACTTAAACTATGACGTCGATGATATACGGGTAGAAGAAGATTTTCAATCTTATAGGCCAGGATTTTCTTCTGCAAAAACTCTTTCTACTCTGTCTAAGTTTAATGGAATAGTTTCCTATATGTGTTTTGAAGAGTTTGAAAGAGAACCTATTTTTGTGAATGTGAATCGCGCAAGAAAATCAGTAGGAATAAAAATAAAAAGAGAGAAGGACTGCGGAAAGACTACAAAGCAGCAGGTTTTAGACTGGGTATCAGCTCATATACACTCTACGGATCATTCGTGGCCCGTCAAAATCTTAAAAAGTGGCCCAAGAAAAGGCAAGACAATTCTTCATCCCGGATGCTATGATATGGCAGATGCATATGTGATAGCTGTATCAACTAATCACATGAACACTTAGTTATTTTTTAGTATATTTTTAACATGGAGACTTTTACATCAAAGATAGACTTTATCAAGAGTATTCTTGGCGATGTTGAAATTGCTAGAGATGGTGTTAATATAGCAGCATCTTGTCCAAACTGTGGATCTAAAGGTAGAAATAAAAAGAAATTTTCAATAAACATTGAGAGCTGGAATTGTCACTGTTGGGTGTGCGGAATCAAGGGAAGAAATCCTGGTAATATTCTTTTTAAGCATGTTAGTTCCTCGTCATCAAAGGAGTTCAAAAGGAGATTTCTTAAACAGGGAGAAATTGATCAAGTATCAATAGTTGATGATATAGAGGCTGTAAGTCTACCAGATAGATTTTCGCCACTCTGCCTCAGATTAGAATCAAGAGATCCAGATGTGCGAGACTGTCTAAGATATCTAAAAAATAGAGGAATAACTCATAGAGATTTATGGTATTTTAAAATTGGATCAGTTACCAATGGAAGGCTGAGAAGAAGAGTGATTATTCCATCATTTGACTTAAGCGGAAATTTAAATTTCTTTTCTGCAAGATCAATAGATGATAAATCATATAGAAAATATATCAACTCAGATGTTAAAAAAAGCGATATCATATTCAATGAGGTAAACATAGACTGGTCAAAGGAGCTAACTATCGTAGAGGGGCCATTTGATCTTTTAAAATGTGATCAAAACGCCACATGCCTATTAGGATCAACGCTAAATAAGAGCTCATATCTATTCAAGAGAATAGTATCAAACCGTACTCCTATTTTGTTATCACTAGATTCAGATGCAAGAGATAAATCTTTAAAGATAGCTGATATTCTAATAAAATATTCATGCACAGTTCGGATAATGGATTTAGAAAATTTTCAAGATGTAGGCGAGATGTCAAGGTCTGATTTTGAAAAATTAAAAAACAAAGCAGTCACGTGGTCAAGATATGGATCACTAATGGAAAAAATTTCAACAATTCGAACAGGATCGTTGTTCTAGATCACCATAGTTATGTACGTGAGGATAGAATGATAGATCTTCTGAGAGAACTTATCAGAGAAGAGATTAAAAAATTAATCCAAGATGATGCACTATTTAGAAGGGGTGAGAATCCTGGAATCTTAAGTCGTAAAGATGATCCGGGAATTGAATCTGACTTTGATGTGCATGGAGATGAGTGTCCTAGCTGCGGGGAGGTTATATGTGTTTGCCCACCGCCCAGAAATATTTCAGCCGCACAAAGAGCTGATGAAATATAGTCTTGTACACATGCTAATATTGTGAAACAATTATATTAATAGAAGAAGGTTTAATGAGAATTATTCACTTGGCAGATATTCACTGGCGAGGACTGTCACGTCACGATGAATATCGAGAGTCTTTTTCACAGTTTTTTAACCAGGCTAAAGATCTTAATCCTGATGTTATCTACATTGGGGGAGACATTGTTCATAATAAGACCCAGGGTATATCCCCAGAGCTTATAGATTGTCTCTGTTGGTGGTTTACTGGACTATCTAATATTGCACCCACGCATATAATTCTAGGCAACCATGATGGTCTGGTGCTTAATAATGATAGGCAGGATGCAATCTCCCCAATAATAACAGCATTAGAAAATCCCGATATACACCTGTATAAGGAGTCAGGAGTGTATCCTGTTAAAGATTATGAGGATTTTAACTGGTGTGTCTTTTCATGCTTTGACGAGAAAGGATGGGGTAAAGTAAAACCAGAGAAAGATAAGATAAACATAGCACTATTTCACGGAGCAGTGTGGGGGTCAAAAACTGATATAGACTTTAGCATAGAAGGCGACGTCACAGATGACTTTTTTGATCAATTTGACTTCGCATTGCTTGGAGACATACACAAGAAACAGTTTTTAAATGAAAAAAGAACCATGGCATATCCTGGTTCATCAATTCAACAAAACTATGGTGAAGACTTAGGCAAAGGATTTTTAATATGGGACATTGAAAGTAAAGATAAGTTTACTAGTGAGTTTCATCCTATTCTTCACACAAAACCATTTGTGACAATAGAATGGATGGGAAATGTCCAGGACACAGTTGATGAGTCATTTAACTATCCCGATGGTTCAAGATTTAGAATACGATCTAAGAATAAAATAACGCAGTTAGATAGTACTCAGCTACAGCACACGTTAAAAAGAGAGAAAGAGGCAACAGAGGTAGTTTTTAAGGCAGATAGCTCCTTAGATGTGTCAAAGATAACCACGTCAGCAGGCATATTAAATAAAGAAAATCTTAGAGATTCAAATACACATAAAAATCTCATAAGAGAATTTTATTCTGATATTAGTTTAAGTGATAGTGATTTTAATAGGCTGGATGGATTAATTGACAAATATGTGTCACAGATAACTGATAATCAGGACATACTAAGAAATACTCGATGGCAAATAAATTCTATAAAGTTTAATAATTTATTTGCCTATGGTGATGGAAACTTTATTAATTTTGAAAACTTGCCAGGGATAACTGGAATTTTTGGAAAAAATAGAAAAGGAAAGTCTTCTATTATTGGATCTTTAATGTATGGACTTTTCAATACAACTGATAGAGGATCCATCAAAAATCTTCACCTTATTAATAGTAGAAAAAATAGATGCGATGCTGAAATTGATGTAACTGTGAACGGAGATCCGTTTAAAATCATTAGAGAGACTGTATCACATCAGACTAGAAAGGGAGAAGTTTACGCGTCAACTTCATTAAATTTAATAAAAACTGGTGAAAATAAAGAAAATATAACTGAAGAGCAAAGAAGAGAAACAGAAAAGATATTAAGAAAGATGATAGGGACTTCTGATGATTTTTTAATGACGTCCTTAGCATCTCAAGGTGAGATGAACACGTTTATAAGAGAAAAAGCGACAATGAGAAAAATGATTCTCACAAAGTTTTTAGATCTAGTTGTGTTTGAAAAGATGCATGAAATATCAAAATCTGAATCATCAAACATAAGAGCCAAGGCAAAATCTTACCCTGACATAGACTGGGATGAGGAAATAGATAATTTTCAATTAGATGTGATAGATTCGATGTCAGAATTAAAGGAGATAGAACAAGAGATTTCTCAAAAAAGAAAGATATTAAGAGATCTCAATATAGATCTTGCGACATCAGACAACCCTGATGTTGTCACAGAGAGTGAATATTCTAAACAAGAGCGTATTGTTGAAAATATTAAAAATAAAATTTATAATTTTGAAAGCTCTATAGAAGACGTTTCTGAAAAGATAAATCTTACAATATTAAAAAAGGAAAAAATTGAACTTGTAAAAGCAGATTTTTCTATAGACGAGCTTAAGTCAAAACTTGAGATACAAAAAAATTTAGAAAAAGTGTGTGTAGAATTAAATTATGAATATGAAAATCACAAGCGCGAGCTTAAAAGACAAAAAAAATCAATAAAAAAACTTAGCGACGTGCCGTGCGGAGACAGCTTTCCATTATGCAAGTTTATAAGAGATTCTCATAAAGATAAGGGAAAAATAGAATCACAGCACGAAATTGTTAAAAAATCTCTCGATACACTGACAGATATTAAAAGTTTGCTCGATGAAATAATCTGTGAGGAAATAAATGAAAAGATTGACAAGTATGATGCTTTCGTTAAAAGACAATCAGAGCTATCCATAGAAACTTCTACACTGCAAATAGAGCTGAACAATATTGTAAATGATAAAAATCACAAAGTGTCACAATTAAAAAGTGAAAGTGAAAAATTACATGAAATGGGCTCCAAGCTGATTCAAGGTGATGAAAGTCCATCTGCAGTTATCAGATCTAGAATTATGTCTCTTGAGAATGAAATTAAAAATCTTGACAAGAAAAGAGTGCGTCGATTTGAAAAGATGGCTAGATTAAAGGTTGAAATAGCTAGAATAAAGAGTGACAGAAGTGAGCTTGAAAAAATAAAAGATGATTTAAGAATATATGATCTCTTTATTCAGGCGGTGTCAAAGACAGGAATACCTCTCCAGATAATGATGTCACAGCTTCCAGTTATTAATGACGAGATATCTAAGATCTTACAGGGAGTTGTAGGATTTACAGTTGAGCTTGAGGCAGATTCAGACTCAAATTCTATGGATGTCTATATAGACTACGGAGACTCTAGAAGGATAATTGAATTAGCGTCTGGAATGGAGAAGATGATGTCATCTCTAGCGATTAGAGTTGCACTGATTAATGTATCTTCTCTGACAAAGACTAATATGCTTATAATAGATGAGGGATTTGGAGCTCTTGATGAAACTAATATCGAAGCATGCAGTAGACTATTAGAGTCACTTAAGAAATGGTTTAAAAACATTCTAGTCATCTCTCATGTTGATGCAATTAAAGATGCAGTAGATAATTCATTAGAGATAACTAAAAATGGAAAAGATGCAAAAGTCTATCACAGATGAAGAAACAGGAGATAGATATTTTCTAATAATAGATGATGACTTTATTAGAGGCGAATTCTTTTGCCCGATATGCGAATTTATTATGAATCAAATGTCAGATCCTGATTTTTATCAGGAGTTTGGATGTTGCTCATCGTGCGGAATGAAATTTGCACAATCACGAAGAGATGAGTGGAAGAATGGCTGGAGACCTTCAAAAAAACAAATTGATGAACATAAGATGTTCATTGAAAGCCAACCACTTGGTTTATTTTTAGGCGATGAACATAATTAGTATGTGGGAGTAATTTATTATGCTAAACACAAGTGAAATTAATGCTTTAGGACAGATTCTTAATGACACCTGGGGTCAATCAACAAGAGGTGATTTTAGAACGCCTACGATGGCAATGAGATCAACTCTTGAAGGAGATCATCTTTCATGCAATTATACAACTGTAGTCCATCTCGCATCTGAAAGAAATGTAAGAGATCAGGTAAAAACATTCGCAGACGAGTCTATCAAATTGACTAGTGATTTTATGAAAAGTCTTAGAAAGGAATTTAAAGAATCTACAGGACGTGCACTGAAGGTAAAAGAGGTAGGAACTTCTGATAGCGTGGAGCTAATAACTGCTTCACCATTTACACCTAGAAAAACTGCATATTATAGACGGTTTACAAGGTTTCAGGTCGAATAATGTCCACAACTAACAAGTCAAGGCAGATAGCTGAGATTGTTAAGTGTGGAAAAGATCCTTCTTACTTTTTCAACTCTTACATGAAGATCCAGCATCCTGTAAGAGGATTGATAAAGTTTAATACATATTCGTTTCAAGATGAATGTGTTGAGACTTTTAATAGTGAAAGATTCTCAATAATATTAAAATCAAGACAGCTTGGAATGTCAACTTTATCAGCTGCGTATGCAGTGTGGCTTGCTCTTTTTCAAAGAGATAAAAATATTCTTATCATCGCTACTAAGCTGAGTGTTGCTCAAAACTTTATCACAAAAGTAAAGACGATGATAAGAAGTCTTCCAAAGTGGCTAGTCTTAGCAGAAATTGTCACAAATAATAAGCAGCTAATAGAATTTAGTCATGGATCATCTATAAAGGCAATACCCACATCTGATGATGCTGGTAGATCTGAAGCTCTTTCTCTTTTGATTATAGATGAAGCTGCATTTGTTAGAAACTTTGATGAATTATGGATGGGACTTTACCCAACAATTTCAACAGGGGGAAGAGTTATAATTTTATCTACTCCAAATGGTGTCGGTGGTCAATATTATAAGCTATATACTGATGCCGAGGCAGGACTAAATGAGTTTAAAGCGATAAAGATTCCTTGGGATGATCATCCAGAAAGAGATCAGGCGTGGTTTGATGAAACGACTAAGAATCTATCGGACAGACAAATATCGCAAGAGTATCTATGTGATTTTGCTTCATCTGGAGAGACATTTTTATCAGCTTCAGATATTGAATGGATAAGAGAGATATGTGTCCCGCCAAAGGAGAGAGCTGGAATAGATAGAAATGTGTGGATATGGAAGTATCCTCTCTCAGAGCATAGCTATATTGTTTCCGCAGATGTCGCGAGAGGTGATTCAAAAGATTTTTCTACATTTCATATAATTGATTTAAATGAAGGAGAGTGTGTTGTAGAATATAAGGGGAAAATACCTCCTGATAGATTTGGAGAGCTTTTAAATGAATTTGGCTTAAAATATAATAAAGCGCTAATGTGTCCTGAGAATAACAGCTACGGATACGCGACACTAGTGAAGCTCAAGGAGTTGCAATATCCCAATCTATACTATAGAAAAAGAAAATCAGTCTTTATAGGTGACTACATTCCTTCAGCCGAAACAGATATCGCAGGTTTTACAACAAGCGGAAAAACTCGTAATTTAATACTAACAAAGCTAGAAGAGATTATAAGAAACAAACAGATTAACATCTATTCAACAAGATTCTATGAGGAACTAAAGACATTTGTATGGAAAGGAAATAAAGCACAGGCTATGAAAGGATATAATGATGATCTTGTGATCAGCTTTGCTATTTCTACATGGCTCTATGATTCATCTTCTGAATATGGTAAAAATTCCAAAGAGCTTAATTCTGCTATGCTAAAAGCTATGAAAATGACAAGAAATACATATGATGACATGCCGGGCGCAATAACAGAGGGTAGACCTCATAGTTCTACGTCAAGAAATCCAAACGAGCATCCAGACAGCATTAAAAAAAATTCGCTATCATCAGGCTGGAATAAAAAATTGCAAATCATGGCAGATCACGACTGGCTTATTAAGTGAGATTAAATGGCAAATAATAATTCACAAAGTCTCTTTAGACGTCTGACTCAGCTTTTTAGAAGCGGCCCTGTTATTAAAAGAAAGGTGAGGGACTTCGAGTCTTCTTCTAAGACATCATCTGCTTTTGAGATGTTTAGAAAGACACAAAGCCATGTCTATAGCACAGCAATGAGTGCATATGGAACGTACGATAGAATGGCGAGATACTCAGATTTCTCAGAGATGGAATATACTCCTGAGATCAGCTCGGCATTGGACATATACTCCGAAGAGACAGTTGCAGCAGATGAACATGGGAAAGTTCTTCACATTCACTCTGAAAACCCCACCATACAAAAATTACTTGATGAGCTTTTTTATGATACTTTAAATGTTGAATTTAACTTAACATCGTGGGTAAGAAATCTTTGTAAATATGGAGATTTCTTTCTATTCAACGACGTGAGTCCTGAATATGGAATAATTAGCGGCTACCCAATGCCAGTCAATGAGGTGGAAAGAGAAGAGGGGTTTGATCCCCAGGATCCGATGGCTGTTAGATTTAGGTGGGTCACACAAGGAAACCAGGTTCTTGAGAACTGGCAGGTCTGTCACATGAGAGTTCTGGGAAACGATGCATTTCTTCCGTATGGATCATCTGTCCTTGAGGCAGCAAGAAGAATATGGAGACAATTGATATTAGTTGAAGATGCGATGCTAGTCTACAGGGTTGTAAGGTCCCCGGAGAGAAGAGTTTTTTATGTTGATGTAGGAAATGTTCCGCCAGAGGAGATACCCAATTATATGGAACAGGTCCAAGCTACTCTAAAAAAGGCTCAGGTCGTTGATAGAAATACAGGTCGGGTTGATTTGAGATACAACCCGCTTAGTGTAGACGAAGATTATTATCTACCTGTTAGAGGCTCAGAATCTGGAACAAAGATAGACACACTCGCTGGCGGCGCAAATGCCACAGCAATAGAGGACGTTGAGTATATTCAGAAAAAATTATTTGCTGCCCTTAAAATTCCAAAAGCGTATCTTGGATATGACGAAGGATTAGGAGCAAAGGCTACTCTTTCTCAAGAGGATATCAGATTTTCAAGAACAATAAACAGAATTCAGAGAACTGTGGTGGCAGAGCTTAATAAGCTTTCAATTATTCATCTCTTTTGTAACGGTTTTGAGGGTGAAGATTTATTAGATTTTACATTACAGTTATCTAATCCCTCAACAATAGCGCAACAGCAAAAGTTAGAGCTATATAGAAGTAGATTTGAAATAGCAACAAGTGCAGCAGGAGTTGAGGGTCTAGTTAGTAGAGACTGGGTAAGAAAACAGCTCTTTAGTATGACAAATGATGACATAGAGAATATTAGAGAGCAAAGAATAGATGATAAGATGGAAGATCTTGAGATTGAGGCTGTAAAGATTCCCGCCGCAGAAGGTGAAGAAGCAGATGATATGGGAACAGAAGACATGGGAATGGAAGAAGAGATGCCAGCTGAAGAGATGGAGCTTGCTTCCGACGACATGAATACGCGAGGATTACCGTTGTTATCAGACGGTGATAACGAATTCAATTTCAAGGATCTTTCAATAAGTGATGATTCAGCGCCAATAAAAGCACAAAATACTGTAAACAGACTATCAGAAAAGCTAGCTAAATCAGAAGATGATGCTGATGAATCTGATGAAACTCCTGCAGAAAAATCTAATGCAAATAGCAAAAGAAGAAACAAAAAAGGATATACTGATACAGATCATCTAAAGCTTGTGTCATCTGACCCTAAAGACGTATCAGATTCAATATCACATCCTCACGCAGAAAAACTTAGAAAGCAAAAAGATAAAAGTGAACGAAAGAGAGATATAAATCCATTAAAAGATTTTCACAAATCGTCGAAAATGACAGAATATGATGATTTTATGATAGATTTTATAGACGATAAAATGGAAACACAGGCCAGGATGACTTCCCAGATAAGATCTACGTTAAAATCCCTTGAGAATAAAATAGGTAGTAATAGAACTGTACTTTTTGAATCAGACAAATCTCCAGAGGAGGAACTATAGTTCATGTCAAAATCTCACAATAAAAAAAGAAATGTAGGGATTATCTATGAGCTTTTACTTAGAAGCATTTCTAGCTCACTAATAAACGATGATAAAAAGATTGCTCAAAAAGCTTTAGATATCATTGGTAAAAGATTTGATAAATCAACAGAAATATACAAGGAGTTTAGGCTGTTTAATGCACTTGCAAAGTCAACTGTAAGTAGCTCAGCTGTGACTGCTGCTATTTTAACGGAAGCAAAACAAGCAGCAAGAAGATGTGATACTTCAACATTAAATATTGAAAAATCTAATTTGATTAGAGATATAAATCACAATCTTAATGACTCAAATTTTTATTATAGAAGAATACCTGAATATACGGTGTATGCTACAATACAAACGCTTCTAAATGACTGGAGACAAAAAGATCAGGCAAGCCTATCAAGAGTTGTTCAATACGAATCAAAAGTGGCTGAGCATCTTTTATCTGAGAAGCCTGTTATAGATCTTGAGAAAGATATTGATTCTGACGTGAACTCCTTGGTCGTAGATATCATGACAGAAAAAATTAATAAACGGTATAAAGGAAAATTAAGTAGCACACAGCGAGACGTTATTAAAGAATACATTTTTTCATTATCAGAAAACAAGAATGATAAAATTTTAAATAAACTAAACGAGATAAAAAATAGAACGATTTCAAACTTAGAGTCATTTAAAACAGTAACAAAAAACAGCGTCCTTCTTGAAAAGATAGAAGAAGTTAAAGATAAAATAGTTAGTGAGTCTTTTGATAAAATAGATGATGATTCTATTTCAAGATTTTTGGTTTTAATCCAGCTTCAACAAGAATTAAAGGAGGCTATAGATGGGTGATAATTTAACGCTGTTAACAGAATGGACACCGCTCTCTTACACAGCAGAGATGATAAAAGAGTCAAAGGACTCTAATAATGGAAAAATAATGCTACGAGGAGTCTTGCAGAAATGTAATACACTTAATCAGAATGGCAGAATATATCCTCGTTCAATTTTACAAAGAGAGGTTACAAATTATCAAAAATTTATATCTGAAAATCGTGCTCTCGGCGAGTGTGATCATCCAGATTCTTCTGTTGTTGAACTTAAAAATGTTTCTCACATTGTTCGTGAGGCAAATCTAGACGGAGACAATTTAGTAGGTGTTATTGAGATATTAGATACACCAAGTGGAAATATACTAAAGAGTCTTATTGAAGCTGGAATAACATTGGGAATATCTTCTCGAGGTGTCGGGTCAACAAGAAAGGAAGGCGATACACAGATAGTTCAGGATGATTTCCAGTTAATCTGTTTTGATATGGTTAGTGAGCCTTCAACCCCAGGAGCATTTATGCTCCGAGAGGGCGCTAAAATATCAAAGGGAGACTTAAAGAAACATTTTACCACAACAGATAGAATTGATAGGATATTTAACGATATTTTATCTTGGTGATAAGAATGGCAAAGTTGACAAAGTCAGTTATAAAATCAATTGTAAAAGAATGCTTGGTTGAAATCTTACAAGAAGGATTGATGTCGGAAACTCCGAACATAAATGAATCTAAAAGAGCTCGCGCTAGATCAAACAATGCCCCTGGACAAAGAAAACGCCAAGAGTCAGCTAGAAGAATAGGACTTGACAAGATTGAATTTTCTAATCAGAGAACGTTACATAATAAAAATCTTGATAAAAACATCAAGGAAGCTGCCAGCAGCATGACATCTGATCCTGTCTTATCATCTATATTAGAAGATACTGCAAAAACAACTCTCCAGGAGCAGATTGTAGCAGAGCAAAAAGGTCCCACTGGAATATCAGTTCCTACATCTATGGCAGGAGACACGATGGCAAGAGCAGCTGCCATGTCGACTCCAGAAGATCTTTTTGGAGAGTCAGCTAATAAATGGGCAGATCTAGCATTTTCAGATCCCATAAGCAGAATACAAAATTAGACTAAATTCATTGACTATTTTATTAAATGTCTATATATGTATAGATGTTCTCTAGGAGGTTTAGAATGTCTAGAAGGCTCACTTTTAAAAATCTAAAAAAGATTGTTTTAGAAGAAAAGAAAAAGATGCAAAAAGCTGGAATCATTCCTGTTGATGATGTCAAGACAGTGGAAAAGGCATGGGCAGGTGGCGATAATCTTGTTAATCAAATAGATTTTGTTAAAAAACTAGGTATCAAGGAGTCACGGCTTAGAAGGAAAGCGCAAAAGATATCAAGAATAAGAGCTGAGATTAAGAGAAGATTAGTCAAGGAGCTTTGATTAGAAAATGTCTGATCTCGAGCCACTACCCGACGGATATCACTCTAAAAATCAAACGATGGTTGAACCTGACCCTCCTCGTGAGGGGTACGCTTCTGGAGGAGCTCTTGTAGGATATAGAAGTAACGTGATTCTTAAGGGGTCATTTCCTAACTCACCAGTGATGTGGAGTGACAATGCAGACGTTATCTTGACTGATAAGAAACAGACAGAGATGTATAGAGATGATCTCTTGGAGGGTGGCATTTCTGGAGCTGGCTACCTATTTCCTGAGGGTGTTAGCTTTAACTACAGTGATTCTCCTGATATGGCTGATGTTGCAGGAGGAAACTTGGGCGGTGATGGAAAACCTGTTGGAGGAAAAACAGATTCAGATGTTCCATGGCCAGTTCCGACACCGGTTAACTCTTTAGGTACACCAACCGCTGCTGGATCTTATGGAATAGGCGCAACACCAGCATACCAGCTTGAATATGGCGGCCCAGCAATAAAGCAAAAGTCTATTAATTTTGGCGCGGGGCCATCATCGCCAGTAAATCCGTCTGCATCATCGGAAGATACAGCTTCACAAGACTTTACTAGTCTAGCGTTAGGTAAATCAAATTCTTTAAGGGTTGGATCGTACACGCCGTCAGATGATACAGGAGCCTCCTGATGTCAAGTGAGAATCAGACTATAGTTGAGCTTGAGCCATCTTCTACAGGAGGGGCATTGGGTGAGAGAGATGAGTCAAAAATTAAAGCATCTTTTGTCGGATGCCCAACATTTGAGGGAAGCTATAGTATTGACAATGATGTTAGACGACTATACATGGCTGAAGCCCTAGAGGCATCAGACGTTGACGGCTACGGCTTCGCAGATTTTAATACAAATTATTTAGAAAACGGAGCACCAGATCTAAGCACATGCGTAGAAGCAGGAGCAGATAATTCTGGAGGTCCCCAGCTAGGATATGCTTTGACAGCAGAGTCTGATGGTACAAAATCGTGGCCAATACCAAACTCAGTATCTGCAAAAGGTGCAACATGGACTGCACAGCCAGCTCCAGTTTATCCAGCAGGCGTCAACCCGCCAACCCAGACAAATATAAACTACGGAAGCGGCCCAGATGGACCGACAAGCCCAAGCAAAACATCAGACGATATTGCCACGCAAAACCCTTGGGATCTAGTTCTAGGATCTTCAACATAATCGTGTTATTTTTTCTAGTTCCTTATATTTATATTATGAACACATGAGGAGAGTTAAAAATGGCAGAACAACCACAGACAATCGTACAGCCTGCAGCGCCAGTAGATAAGCCGTATGGCGCAAGAAATGAGAGCAACTTACAATCGATTTTTGGAAGTTCTCCTCTCTATACTGACTACAATAGCGACGAAGAGGTGAAAGCACTGTATCAAGATACAGTTCTAGATTCAACTGTTGAAGCCGGTCTAGGATTTGCTAATTTTAATACTGAATATACTGCAAACGGTGCACCCAATTTAGATGAGGTCGAGACAGGAGGGGCTGGGAAGCCTGCAACTCCATATACGCCAAATCCATCATCTCCTGGACCGGGAAGTACCTCTGCTGCTGATCAACCTGAATTTGCCGGAACAATCCCCGATAGCGCTCCAGAGTTTGGCTCTGGCCTTGGCGGGCTTGTATCTCCTAGCACGACAAGCGCTGAGATTGAAAAACAGACGCTTGGAGGATATATCAGTAAAAAGTCATACGCAGGCTCCGACGGCCAGACATAGGACAACATGGCAACACGGCTTTACTATAATCCTGCCTCTGCGACAGGTGATCAGAGGACAGGACACGGTTACGGTAAGGCGCAGAAGATACCTAGCATGGGAACCGGATCAGGTTCAGAAACAATTATGGGATCTTCAGAGACTGGAATATATTCTGAACCAGTTGAAGATGACGATGAAGAAGAAGATGCCTTTGATGACAAGGATGAGACAGATAGATTTGTCAAGATGATAAATAAAAATGTTATGGATCCTGATCCTGCATTCTGGCCTCGTGCTGATAGAGGTTCTCTGGGACAGACAAGCATAGGCTGGGGTCTTGGTCTCGGAGCAGTTGGAATAGGTGAGGCAAACTATAGAAGAGCAACTGGACAAAAGCTTCCAGTACAAAAAGGGCAACCTCTTCCGGGTGCATCCAAAGGTATAGCTCCGTTTCCAGGCTCAGTTCTTTATCCTAGCGGATTTGACGGACCGCCGCTGGGAACTGGAAATGCAAATCAGGCATTTAATACAACAGGGCCATACAAGAGAACAGGCACACAATATGGCTCATCTAGAGCGCCAATAGATGTCCCGCAGGAAGAAGAGCTTCCCGCAATGAATTATTTGGATATTCTTGATCTAGATGATGACGAGAGATCAATAGTTAGACAGAGAATTAAAATAATGAAACTATTAAATCGAATTGATGAGCTTGATTTAAATGTAAATTTGGATTCAGCATAATAATTAAGAATTAAGAGGGCGCACTATGTCACAAACACTTTATACTGAGGCGATAGCCGAAGCGAAACTTTTAAGAGACACAGCTGAACAAAATGCTAAAAATGCTATAATAGAAGCTGTTACTCCTAGAATTAGAAATTTTATAGAGGAACAGCTTATAGGGAAAGAGTCTTCATCACAACATGGTGATGACGATATACTCGGAGATGTTGCTTCATCTATAGTTTCTGAAAGTAGAGAGGGAGACGTAATGCTGGATGAAGATGCTCTAATGTCTCTTTTAGAGGTTTTCGGAGGAAAGGATATATCGAATACAAGATCTAATAATGCAGTCAAGAATGCTCTCAAGGAGTCATTTGATTCCTTAAAGCTGTCAGATAAGGAAAAATTGATGCAGGCAGCAAACAAACTTAACGAAAGCCTAGATCTTTTTGAAGACAGCGTAATACATAATGATGTACGTATTCAACAGGAGAATTCCAGAATGTCCAGATTTAAAGATGTTCTTTATGAGGTAGACCTCGACGAACTAGCAGATATGGCAGCAGCTATGATGGAACAAGATGACGACGACACCAGAGAAGGTGAAGACAAGCTTGAGCTGGAACAGGATGCTGACGACAGCGATGAAGACAGGAAACTTGATGAGATTATGAGTATCTTGGGCTTGAGTCATCTTAATGAAGATGTTATTGAGATCGATTTGGGTGACGCAGAGCTGCCTGATGATGTCCAACTTGCTGCTCGTCTAGTTGTAGATGAAGAAGAGGGCGAAGAGGTCGAAATAGATGTGGAAGCCGAGGAAGAGATGCCTCTACCCGGTGAAGAAGAAATAGAAGTAGGTGAGGAAGAGGTCGAGGATCTTGATGAGGTTTTTGATATCGATCCTAACATGCTAAGATCAGAGATCAGACGATTGCGTCGTGGAATCTCTGAAGCGAAAGATTTAGCCCAGTTAAAGGGTATTAAAAATGACATGGCACATAGCTGGGGCGGAAAAGGCAACAGTAAGGCTGGTCTTAAAGGCGCTTATGGCGGACCTGGAAAAGGAAAGGCAGGCGTCATTGGTTCGTATGGTGGAGGAAAGGCATCTGGTGATCCTTTAAAGGTGACGCTTAATAAGCTGTCTGAAGCTATAAAGAAAGAGAGACGCACAAATCGATCTCTCAGTAGAAGGCTCAGTGAATACAGAAGTGCAGTTGAAACACTTCGTGAGCAGTTAACAGATCTTAATCTGTTTAACGCAAAACTTCTCTACGTTAACAAGCTTTTGCAAAACAAGGACGTTTCATCCTCTCAGAGGAGAACTGTCGTTGAGTCAATTGACAACGCTAAGAGCTTGAGAGAGGTTAAGTTAGTTTATAGGACTTTAACAGAATCCTTTACGAAGGGTAATGGGGGAGTCTTAAGAGAATCTGCGACACGTCGCACACTCGGTTCATCTTCAAGGGTTGCAGGCAGATCTTCATCTGACAATGCTTCAACTGAGGTTAATCGTTGGGCGGTGCTAGCAGGAATTAATAATGAATAACACGAACAACTGCACAATCAATCATATAAAGGAGATAAAATGTCTAAGTCGTTCACACTTAATCAGCTAACCGAAGGCATTCGCGAAAGAAACGTGGGTGCTGAGGGTATGCGACTTGTAGAAAAGTGGACCAGAACAGGTCTTCTCCGTGGTCTTCACGATCATGGACGCGAGACCATGTCACGTCTTCTAGAGAATCAGGCTGCACAGCTATTGAGAGAGCAAAACTCTCTCTCAACAGGCGGTGGTAACCTTACTTCTTCTGGAGACATCCGCGGTTTTACAAACATCGCTTTCCCAATCGTTCGTCGAGTCTTCGGCGGACTTGTTTCAAATGAACTTGTTTCAATTCAGCCTATGAGCCTTCCATCTGGTCTGCTCTTCTATCTGGACTACACATATGGATCCAGTGTTGGTGGCGACGCCAGCACAACCACAGGTGCTCCGGGAACCTTGGCTGCATCACAGTTCACTAGAGGCCAATCAATCTACAACCTTCCGACAGGTAAGGGTGTCCGCTCAGGATCTCTCGCTGTTGGTGGCCAGTATGACCTGGTTGGATCAACCTATTCTAAGGTCCACGCAAAGGCAACAGGCACAAACCTGACGCTTATCGCATCTGGTGCTTATAATGGTAATTCAACTTTGACTGCAAATACTCACCTATGGGCAACAGGATCTGATGGAAAGCTTCTTCAGTTTGACCCACAGATGACAAATGTTATTGAGGATAACCTCTCTAGCACTGTTCCTGCTGCACTTGGTAAGTTCCAGGCGCTCATATTTGACCTTACTGCGTGGCCCGCTAACTCTGATCTCTCGCAGATCAAGGGTGTTGGACTCTATTCTAACTCTGGTACCGGCGGTGCAGCTGTTGTTGCAGCGGCTGGTCTTCACGAGCTTACCATAAATGAGACAAACGTTCTTCAGGGAGGCTCTGGCCTCGTTAACGTTCGTCGTCTTACGCAGCTTGGAACCTACACGGGCGGAGTATTCACTCCACAGCCTTTGGCTACAACAAACACTGCGAATGGCGCGATCCTAATGGTTGTCACAGGAACACTGCTAGGAAATGCTGCGATGCAGCCAAGCACTACGGATCATAACCTCACAGCGTCATACGTTCTTGGTGCAAGCCTTAACGTTGACTCAAGTGCGGGTGATACGTTGACAATTCCAGCATTTGAGTCTAACTTTGGAACAACTCCAGACCCAGTCATTCCTGAAATTGACATAAAGATTGAGTCAATCGCTGTAACAGCTCAGACACGCAAGCTCCGTGCTCGTTGGTCACCAGAACTCGCTCAGGATTTGAACGCCTACCACAGCCTTGACGCTGAGGTCGAGCTTACTCAGATCCTATCCGAGCAGATCGCTCTTGAAATCGATCGTGAGATTCTTAATGACCTTCTTACTGAAGCTCGTGGTGCTAACTACTACTGGTCAAGAATGCCAGGTAACTTTGTTAACAAGACTTCTGGCGCTGTTCAGCAGAAGGCGTCTACGTTAGCAACAGGACCTCAGTTCACCGGTACAGTTCGCGAGTGGTATGAGACTCTGGTAGAGACCATCATAGATGTCGCAAACCAGATTCATCGTAAGACTCTACGTGGCTCTGCTAACTTCGTTGTGACGTCACCTGAGGTTTCTACAATCTTTGAAGCTTCGGTGCTTTACAAGCCAAACATCAGCATGGATGGGCAGGGACAGATGGGTAATCCATTCACTCTCGGTGCAACCCCTGTTGGAACAATTAGCAACCGTTTTACGGTCTACAAGGATCCTTACTTCCCGCGGAACAAGATCCTCGTCGGTTATAAGGGCGGAAGTTATCTTGAGACTGGGTACGTATACGCACCCTATGTCCCGTTGATTGTTACGCCAACCATCTTCGCTCCCGAAGACTTCACACCCCGTAAGGGCGTGATGACCCGCTACGGGAAGAGAATGGTTCGCGCTGACTTCTACGGAACAGTTACAGTCATGGATATGAATGTAATCTAGTCCAAAGGTTAGTGGATAACTGAGGCGCCCTTCATCGGGCGCCTCTTTTTTTGCATATTTTTTATGATAATTTGTTATAGTAAAAAAAAATCTTAATTTAATATCAACCCTGCGATGCGTGATAACACATAATGCTATTATGTGAAACTTGTCTATTTTTTCACACAATAGAGAGTGAGAAAGTGATGAATTAACGAATATTTATGATTAAGAGTGTGATCTTAGGAGATACAGGTGGCGACATTTTCCAATACAACAAGCCCAACACCGTTTGGATTTTTTGATAATGATGCTGATTTTAAACTTGAGGCCAATCATGTTGTCACATTTATCAAGAGAAAACTGGGAGACGATGTCCTTAGTGTTGAGCTAACAAATAAGCAAATTTGGGCCAGCTTAGAGGAGTCTGCACTAGAGTTTGGATCAATATTAAACCAGTATCAAGCAAAGTCGCAGATGGTCCAGTTTCTTGGAATGCCAACGACTGGGTCAGATGGAGCAATTTCGGGATCAGAGGGAAAATATCCTAGGGAAAATCTTGACTTTTTAACAAGAGTGGCTGAGCCATATGCTTCAGAGGCTGGCATTGGTGGATCATATAACATGATATCAGGATCAATTAATCTCACACAAAGTAAACAAGATTATGATATTTATAAGGATCTTAGAGATGGTAGTGGAAATCTTGTATTTTCATCAAGTTTAAATCCGCTCAGAACAAAACTACAGATTAGTGAGGTCTTTCACTTCTCTCCTCAGGCTGCATATAGGTTTTTTGATACAACTTCAGCTATAAACTATCTTAACAATGAGTTTAGCTTTGAATCATTTACGCCTGAAACTATTTTTTACGTTCTTCCAGTTTTTGAAGATATACTAAGAGCAGGACAGCTTGATATTTCAAATAGAGTAAGAAGATCAAACTACTCTTACAAGATAGTAGGAACACATATAAGAATCTTTCCTGCACCTACAGATGTCACTCCCCAGAAGCTATTTTTAAGAGTCAAGTTTTTCTCTAATCCCCTAGATCCGGCATACCAAGATGACACTATAAAAGGAGTGTCTAATCTATCTGACATTCCTTTTGGAAATCTTGAATATAAAAATATTAATAGCATTGGAAGACAGTGGATAAGACAGTATTCCCTAGCTGTGAGCATGGAGATGCTTGGATTAATTAGATCAAAATTTGGATCTGTTCCTATTCCGGGTTCTGACTTAACATTAAACGGATCTGATCTTGTTACAAAGGGCAGGGAAGATAAAACTAACCTAAAGACTCAGCTAAAAGAAATGCTTGAGACAATGACATATGATAAGCTTTTAGAAAATGCGGCTGCACGAGCTGAATCTGTTAATAAACAATTAAAATATGTTCCCATGCCTAACGGCTGGTCGATCTTCATGGGATAATAAATGTCAAGACTTTTTATAACGCCTAGGGAAATAAATTTTATAAACGATATAGCAAAAGAGCTTGTAAAAGATGTCGTAGGCCAAAAAATCTATTATTTCCCAATATCAGAAGTGAAATCAAAAGTGCATGATGTATATGAGGAAGCAATAGACAAGGTTTTTGAAAACCCAATAGAGATAAATGCTCTAGTGAAATATGAGCCACAAGAGCTTAGAGCAAATATATTTGGAAGTGAAGAGTTCTATACAATCGAGGTATATGCACAGGAGAGAGATCTTTTAGACAAGGGCATCACAATATTAGAGGGTGATTTCTTTAGTTACGGGTCAGTATTTTTTGAGGTGATAACAGCTCCAGATTCAAATACCATTTACGGCCAAGTTGAACACAAAGGGTTCACTACTATAACCGGTAAGCAGGCACGTCGTGGTCAATTCTCATCCATCACGTTCGGCCCAACTGATGAAAGCTACTCAGATCCTGATGCTGTTCAGGAAGTATTCGTCCAGCAAAGAGGATTCAGAGAGAATCAGGAAGGGGTAACAGGAGACGTAAGAGCACTACAGCAAAATGGTGTTCTCACTAAGCCTATAAGTGGGCCAGCAGAAGTTACCCCAAAAGATGCCGGCCCAGCAGGTTCAACATTCTATGGAGATGAGTAATAATGCCTACTAGAAAGATTGACACGGGATACGAAGGCGCTGTTCCTGAAGACTTCAATATTCCTACATCTGGAATAGAGGAGACTGACAGAGCTTTATTTGAACTATTTGATAAACGACTAGCATTTCAAGTAAAGATAAAGGATCAATCTACCAAGGTGCCTGTAGTATTTTCAACTGGAGAAAGGTTTGCGCTAACTAGAAGGAAAAAAGCCATTAGAGACAGAAATAACGCACTTATACTTCCGTTAATCTCAGTTCACAGAACAAATATCGATACATCACCTACGCAGGGTGGGTATGGAACTCCAATTTCATTTAGAGATCAGCAAAGCTATGTTGTTAGAAAACGTCTAGATCCAAAAGATAGAAACTATCAAAAAATTATCAACAAATTGGCACTTAAAAATCAGCCAAGCGTGGCATCTAGAAGAAACTTTGCAAGATCTGATATCTTTCCTGGAAATATAGCAAAATCAGGATTCTTAGCGTCTAGGAGAAATCTTAATAATTTATCTCTATTAGATGATCCCAAGGGAAATCTTCTAAGAAATGACATAGGAAACAACATATTTCAGATCATTACAATCCCATATCCCACATTCATGATGATCACGTATGAGATAGTATTCTGGACACAATATATGCAGCAGATGAATCAGATGATAGAGATACTCTTTTCTCAATTTGATGGTCAAGATCATGCATTTCAAATAGAGTCTAGAAATGGACACAAATATACCGCATATATTAAAAGTCCATTTACAAGTCAGGATAATTTTTCTGAATTTGCTAATGAAGAGCGGGTTATAAAGTATTCGTTTAATGTAAACATACCAACATACCTGCTAGCATCCCAGCACCAGGGCCAGCCAGTTCCATTTAGAAAATTTTATTCAGCTCCTCAAATAGAGTTTGGGTATAAACAGGTAAGCACACAAGTTATAACCAAGGATGATTCTCCAGAGCAAGTTATAGATACAAATAGATTTATATTGAGCGATGTTGAAAATATTGCTGTAGATGGAGAGACTCCTTCAATGAGGGGACAGGGTAGCGAGAGGCTGCAAGAGACAATTCAAGATCCGTTTTCTGACAAGGAGGAAACAAGGTACGTAAAGGTACTGACTAGGAACCAAAGGTCAGGAGAAACAGTGGCTAGTTCAAGAATAGTTATAGATTTACAAACTACTCTAGATACTGCATCTGATTAGAGACTTTTGACAACTTAAGCGATAGTTATAACAGTATAGAGTTATATCAGGAGATTTATTAATGGCCGAACAGACATTCAGATCACCTGGGTTTTTTGAACGCGAGATAGATCTTTCTCAGAGAGAGAGTGAAATCGTTGGTGTACCAGCCGGCGTCGTAGGAACCGCAGAGATGGGCCCTGCATTTGTTCCAGTTACAGTTGGATCATTCGCAGATTTTGAGAGAAGATTTGGTTCACTGGATCCTCACAAGTTTGGTCCTTACGCAGTTAGGGAGTTTTTTAAGTATAAGACTGCTCTCACCTACGTTCGCGTCCTTGGCGCAGGGTCCAATGATACCACGACAGATATATCAAACACCAGAACAGCTGGCATCGTTAAGAATGCAGGATTTAGAATAATAGGGACTTTACCAGATAGAGATCAGAGAGACGGTGCTGATCAGCGTCGACAGGGATGTGTTCAGTTTATCGCTGCTCGTCACCATGTATCTTCAAGTCAGGAGGGTATTGGGTATCCTATATTCTCTGACAATGATAGTTATCCGGACATAGATGCTAACTCATCAGTGAACCTTGTCAGAGCGATGCTTTTCTCAACAACTGGGTCGAGGTTCGAGATACTGTCATACGCAACGGCGTCATGGGGAATATCTTCTTCAACACAGAGTGATGTTGCCAATGTAAATACTGATGGAGAGTTTAAGCTTGTTATATCTTCATCTTCTGGTGCAGCATTCGCTAATGACGAAGGAAATCCTGGAATAAGGATATATACAGCTTCACTAAACCCAGTGTCTGACAACTATATTGGAAAGCTTCTTAACACTGATCCCGAGAGGTTTGAAAAGGAAGAGCACGTGCTTTACGCTCACTTCCCAGTTGAAGATGAGGTAGCGTCTGTAATCTATAGTTCAGAGATTGGGTCTGTTGCACTAATGTCAGGATCAACAAATTCATCTTCCAAGTCAGGAATATCTGGCCTTGAATTCATAGATGGATATGGAAGATTTGACACTAGATATGCTGCAACACGGACTACAAACTTCATATCACAGCCTTACGGTGATACTGAATTCGATCTATTTTATATCGAATCAATCTCTGACGGGTCTGTTGCAAATGAGAAATATAAGGTATCAATTAAGAAACTTAGAAAGTCAAGTGATCCAAAGGATCCATACGGATCATTCACTGTTGAGATTAGAGATTTCGATGACACGGATACCAGCGCAAAGGTTCTAGAATCATATCCGCTTTGTACTCTAAACCCGCTAGACGACGATTACGTTGCAAAGAAGATTGGAGATTTCAAGGCATTCTATAACTTTGATGCAGAGAATGCTGATGAGAGAAAGGTGGTGGTATCAGGAAAATATCCAAACATATCATCTCGTGTAAGAATTGTTATGAACAATGCTGTGGAATCTGGAGAGGTTCCCAAGGATGCACTTCCATTTGGATACAGAGGGTTTGGTGCCCTTAAGACAAACAATACACTGACTGATTCAACTACCACAGCTATTCGTGGAGGAATTGGGTCAGCAGCAGCAGACTCTGTTAGAGTTGGATTCTGGAACTCAGGTGGGGTTGGAGCGACAGTCGGCTCAGCAAGTCTCAATACAGTAGCAAGTATATCTGGATCGATTCTGCCTCCTGTTCCGCTTAGGTTCAAGGTTACTCGAGGCGCTGTTTTGAAGTCATCTATACCGTACGTAGGAGCACCTGGCGAGGATGAGAGAGTTGACTCTAGATTCTATTGGGGATCTAAGTTTGACAGGCTTCCAAGAACGGGATCTCTTTCAAATTCTATCTTCGATACAAACGTTTCAAGTGAGATTAATGACATCTTTAGAAACTATGCCAAGCTCATTGGAATACTAAAGCTTGACAACCTTGTCACTGGATCTGGTGCGGATGCGTTTAATAATAACAAATTTACGCTAGCAAGAGTTGCTCTTTCAAATGGAATTGCAAACGATAGTAGTGGAAATCCAAGCATATCAGCTACAGCAAACTCTGTAATAACAGGTTCTGCAAAGGAGCATATGCTTGAGACTTCGTATATTAGAAATGCTACGCCAGATGCAAGTAACTACACTGTATCTGATGGCGTCGCATCTAGAAGTAGAATGACAATGGCATCTCTATCTGCTTTAACGTCATCTGTCTACTTCAATAGATTTACAGATTATAACAAGTTTACCAACTTCATGTATGGCGGATTTGACGGTCTGAATATTCTTGATACGAATATGGGGCGGATGGACGATAAGTCAACATCATCTGACACTGGAGGATTAGCTGTCGGAGGAGACCTCGACATAGGCTTGAGTGATACAAATGAGTTTGGAGCGGGAAGCAGGAATAATATAGTCGCTTCTTATAGGGTTGGTGCGGAGATCCTAACAGATCCAATGGCATCAAGGGTGAACATACTATTGGTTCCAGGAATAAGAGATGGTGCGTTAACCGACTTTATTCAGTCTCGTCTATCTAGCTATAGCAAGGCATTCTTTGTCATGGATCTTCCTGCATATGATGCTGACCAGAAGAGATTATTTGCTGATAGCGCAAAGGCGCCAAATGTTGCTAAGACATCAGAACAATTTGACGGAAGGGCACTGAATAATAACTACTCAGCGACGTATTTCCCAGATGTTACAATAGAGGATCCCATTAATAATCAACCTGTTAAGGTTCCTGCATCCGTTGCAGTATTGGGAGCGCTAGCATATAATGATAATGTTGCATACCCCTGGTTCGCACCAGCGGGATTCAACAGGGCAGCTCTGGACTTTGTTTCAAATGTAAAGGTGAGGTTGAATCAATCAGATAGAGATACTCTCTATGATGCAAGGATTAATCCCATAGCAACCTTCCCATCAGCAGGGTATGTGATATTTGGGCAGAAGACCCTACAGCTTGCAAAGAGCGCGCTAGATAGGGTTAATGTTAGAAGGATGCTCCTCGAGGTTAAGAGGCTTGTTGTAGATGTTGCAAACAAGATCGTCTTCGAGCAAAACACACCTGAGACACGGGCTAGATTCGTCTCACAGGTGACACCTCTTCTTGCAACCATCCAGAGTCAGCAAGGAATAGATCAGTTCAAGGTAGTGATGGATGCAAGTAATAACTCACAGGATGATGTTGAGAACAACATATTAAACGGAAGAATCGTTCTTGTTCCCACAAGAGCTGTTGAGTTCATAGCAATGGACTTCATCATAACCAACGCTGGCGTAAGCTTCGAGTAGGGAATAGATATTCATGACTATGCATTTTGGAGATAATAAATGGCTGAGGTAACTTATAGTAGCGCTGGGGTCTACACCACAGAGATAGATCAAACCGGCCCAACAACATCTGTTCCTTCCGGTGTGCCCGGCGGAATCATAGGAACTGCAGACGAAGGTCCTGCATATGTACCGATAACAATTGGAAGCTATAGTGATTTTGCTCGTATTTTTGGAGCGACAGATGGAGAGAAGTTTGGACCGCTTGCAGTTCATCAGTTTCTAAAGAATGCTCAGTCTCTAACGTATACTAGGGTCCTTGGGATAGGAGATGGCAAGAAGAGAGATACCGGAACTGGAAAGGTTACAAACGCTGGATTTGTGGTAGGCGCAAAGACAGTTCAGGATAATGGAAATGTTGGTAGGAATCCCTACGCAATAGATGATGGTGTTCCAGGAAAGACATACTTCCTCGGCTGTTTCATGTCAGCATCAGCGGGATCAACACTATTCACTGACGCTGGAATTCAGAAGTCGAATGAAAATCAGGCACGACCAATCGTTAGAGGCGTGCTAATGGCTCCATCCGGAGTTCTTCTCAGGCTGTCTGGAGCAGGCGCCGTAGGAAACTCACAGGGTGCTCCTTCTGCAATACTTTCTGCAGTTAATCCAACAGCTGCAGGTGACGAAGGCACTGGCATGGTAGGAGGAATAACTGGGTCTGTAAACATAGCAACGAAACGATTTGTCATGCTCTTAAACGGTCACCTAAAGACAGGCGACGCTCCCAATGTTATAACAGCGTCATTCGACCTAGAAGACGCCAGCTATTTTGCAAACGTCTTAAATACAGATCCCGCAAAGATCGAAGAGAAGGGACACCTCCTATATTCTCACTATGACATCCACCCAGCCCTTGCTGCTGTGACAGGAACTGGCGTGTTTGTGGCAACTCACGCTTTTCCAAGCGCAAGCGCAGGCGGCCCTGCCTTAGAGCCTCTAGCATTCCTAACAACGGGATCAGCTGGTAGAAATACAGGCACATCCACTGCTCCAGATTATGAGTCATTTGAGGAGAGATTTACTCACGCAAAATCTCCATTTGTGATATCACAGACGTTCGGTGGAACAAAGTATAGCATAGTGAGAATTCACGCTCTTGGAGATGGAAGATATACAAATACAAACATAAAGATCTCTATAGAGAACATAAAGCCATCCACATCTGACGCATACAAGTATGGAACATTTGATCTTCTCGTTAGGAAGTTTGAAGACACAGATCTTGAAAAGAAGGTCTTAGAAGCGTATAGAGGAGCAAATCTTGATCCAAGTAGTGACAAGTTTATAGCAAGAATTATCGGAGATATGTATTCATACTTTGACTTCGATCAAGCATCCTCGTCACAAAAGCTTGTGCTTGCAGGAGATCACCCTGTTCGATCAAACTACATCAGAGTTGAGCAAAGTACTCATCTCAAAAACGGACAGGTTCCAAAGGATGCACTTCCATTTGGATTTAGAGGACCTGATCACCTAGTCACGTCAGGAAGCGCGCCGCTAGAGGGTGGATTCTATTCAGGTGCTCTCCTCCAGGCTGGCTTTAACGACCGGTCCCTGCTTAACATGGCAGTTGAGCCTCCAGTCCCCCTAAGAAAGAATATTGTGATGGGATCTTTGCCAAACCTGATCCAGGATGCCACGTGGTATTGGGGAGTCAAGTTTATGCAGACTGTGGCTATTGCAGACGGCGTTAATAACACTATAACCCTGAAGAATCTAACAGTTGATAATTTTACAAAGTTCTTCCCGTCTTACGGAGGGTCTAATAGAGACGTTTCAGTTGGAAATAACCCAGGAGTAGCAGACTCTGGTGGGACAGTATTAGATTGTGATAGGTTTAATAACAATATATTCACACTTGAGAGACTGACTATTAGAACAGGATCTGATGGAAAAGCAGATCCTAATGAGTGGGTTAGTGCATCATACACGAGAACTGGGAATATAACTGCAAATGAGACAAACAAGACTAGGGCACTAAAGTCATCAGATCTGTCTGTGCAGGGAAATAGAACCTTCTGCAAGTACTCATTCTTCCTCCAGAGAGGATTTAACGGTAGCAATATTTTCGATAAGGATAAGGAGAAGATGCTTAATGCAGCAGTTCGTCGAGAGATGGATGACTCAACTGCTCAAGGCGGAACATCAGGACCAACAGTATCAGCCTATAGAAAGGCACTGGATATAATGGGAACCAAGTCTGATGTTGACATCAAGCTGCTAGCGATTCCCGGAATAAGACACTCATCTGTGTCAGATTACGCTATTGACACTGTTGAAAGTAGATTTGACGCCATGTATGTGATGGACATCGAGGAGAGAGACGAGATGAACTCTGTCATAACATCCTCAGTGGGATCATTTGCAAATGTCTCAAACACTGTCACGGAGTTTAAGGGAAGAGCGCTAGATACATCTTTTGCAGCAGCATATTTCCCTGACGTCATTATGACAGATCCCACGACGCACACAAACGTTCAGTGTCCGCCATCAGTTGCTGTTATGGGTGCAATGTCGCTGAATGACGCTGTGGGATATCCGTGGTTCGCACCGGCAGGATTCACACGAGGAGCGCTGGGAGACGTTCTCTTTGCAGACGTTAGTCTAAACAAGACCAATATGGATGATCTTTACGATGCAGATATCAACCCTCTCACAGCATTCCCGAATACAGGTGTGATGGTATTTGGACAGAAGACACTTCTAGCAGCTGCATCAGCTCTTGACAGGGTTAACGTTAGAAGGCTGTTAATAGACATAAGGAGAAAGGTTAGAAATATCGCTAATCTCATGCTATTTGAACCTAACAGGCAGGAGACGCTTGACAAGTTCAGTGCTCTAGTTCAGCCGGTCCTTCAAAGCATACAGGAAAAGAGCGGCGTGGATAGATTCAAGGTTGTTATAGATGCAACAACTACCACACAAACAGACATTGAGAATAACACTCTTCGTGGAAAGATCTTCTTACAACCCACGAGAACTGCAGAGTTTGTTGCACTGGACTTCGTCCTAACAAATGCTGGAGATGCATTTGAGAATGCATAAAAAATATGGAACACAATACTTATAGCTGAATAGTTATCTTTAGGAGAAATATAAATGGCTGAAACACTTTCCGTCACCGACATGCTTCCCAATAAGTTCGAACCGAAAAGACAATTTCGGTGGATCTTTGCCATAGAGGGAATAGACGCATTCTTGATGAAGACAACAAATAGACCCCAGGTAACTTTCCAGGTGTCAACACTTAACTTTATCAACGCTAAGAGATACCTAGCAGGAAGAATGGAATTTTCCACAATGGGACTCACGCTCTACGACCCAATAGCACCATCTGGTGCGCAACAGGTTATGGAGTGGATTAGAACCGCATATGAATCAGTATCTGGTAGAGCAGGATATGCAGATTTCTATAAGAGAGACATTCAGTGTAAACTTCTTGATCCAATTGGAACGGTTGTTGAGCTTTGGGATATAAAGGGAGCGTTTATCACAGATGCCAACTTCAACGCACTTGATTATGGTAATGAGGAAGCACCCATAGAGATATCACTAACACTTCGGTATGACAACGCTGTTCTTCAATTCTAATAAATTTTTACATTCATTGATTAAAAGACCCGTTTATCGGGTCTTTTTTATTTTACTTATTTACTTTTTTGTATAATGATTATATGAATAAAAATCGGAGATAAAGTGTCTAGTAATATTCCAATGCAAAACGTCATGAAGGAAACATTTAACTGGGATGTGCCAGTTGAGGCAATCCCCATCCCATCAGAGGGCAGGGTGTATCATCCTGATACGTCTCTATACGGAAAGCAAATGCTTGAAATAAAGGCAATGACAGCACAGGAGGAAGACATACTTGCATCACGTGCGCTTATAATGCAAGGAACTGTCATAACACATCTAATCCAGTCATGTCTTGTGGATAAAACTGTAAATGTTAGAGACATGTTGATCGGGGATAGAAATGCTCTAATGATAGCAGTTAGGATCACTGGGTATGGAAGTAACTATAGCGCAGAGTCTGTTTGCCCAGAGTGCGATGAGAAAAGTGTTCAGGATTATAACCTTGGAGAGCTTGAGATTAAAAGGCTAGACTTGTCACCTGCAAGAGATGGAGAGAATCTATTTTCATTTAAGTTACCAATAACAAAAAAGACAGTTGAGTTTAAGTTTCTTACCGGCGCAGATGAGGAAGAGAGATCTCTCGTCATGGAGAGAAAGAAGAAGATGATGCCCAACATGAAGGTTGACTCCACTGTGACGTCCAAGCTGGGTCAGACAATCGTATCTGTTGACGGAGTGATTGAAAAGAATAAGGTTAATAGCTTTGTTAAGAACATGCCGGCTAGGGATTCTAGATCGCTTAGGACTTATGTTCAAAAACACGAACCTGGCATAGATATGAATGTGTGGATGAAATGTCCACACTGTTCTGAGTCATCTAAGGTATCACTCCCGATCGGAGGCAATTTTTTTTGGCCTGATGAGTAATTGGAGAGAGTCTTTTTTAGAAGAGGCATTTCTATTACAATATCACCTAAAAATGAGTTACTCTGATGTGAGAAGTCTACCTGTACCTTATCGTAGGTGGTTTTTAGATAGGCTAGCGACAGAGTTCAACAATCAAGCAGAGGCTGCTAAAAAGTCTCGCAACAGTGATCCAGGAAGAACGTCAGTCACACAGGACATCCCAATGGGTGAGGTGATGGAAAGATTAGCCTCTAGAGAAAAGAAGTTTTAGGGGACTTTCACCTGCCTAATATGTATAAGAGAAGGGTAGTGTCGCATGGGCAAAGACGATCTTAAATCTCAGTTAGAATTTACAAAACAGATTAAGGCGAACATAGGAGCCATAAATCTTAAGCTAGCTGATCAGATAAAGATGCAAAATCTTGTTAATCTATCCCTAAAGGGCCAGCTTGACAAGGCAGCTGAAGCAGGAAACATAACCGACGAGGCTATGAAAAAGGCGGGCATAAGTGCAACAACTGCCTCGGGAGCAGTGGGATCAGTAGCGGGATCTCTTGATGCAACAGGTGTAGCTGCTGATGAGGCTGGCGCAAAGACAGAGGGACTGGCTGCAAAGGCTATTAACGCTGCAGACGCCACCATGCAGGCGTGGGATGCCACAGGAGATTTTTTTAATGGTCTCATCTCAAAACCTGTTGCGAATGAGCTAGACACCATACAGACCCTGTATGGCGGACTTACTGGTCCAGGTGGTCCGTTTGCATCAAGAAATCAACTCTCAAAAAAGCTTGTAGATACAACTATGGGTCTGAATCGTGAGATGACGGACATGGATGGGAAGTGGGCCAAGCTTTTCGGAAGAGATCCGAGAGATTCAATTGGTGAACTTTCCGATGTAATGGGTGAATTCAATACGCTAGTAACAGGAGATCAGGGAGTCGTTGATGGCCTTCGCATAGTCAATGACCTTTCAGCTGATAATGTAATAGCGATGAAGGCATACTCAAAGGCAGCCATGCTTGACATAACTGATGTACAAAACATCATGTCACGTGAGATAAGCCGGACAGGAAAAGCAGGAACTTCGATGATTGAAGAGGTAGCTGTCTTCTCTAAGAAGCTAGCTGCAGCAACAGGCGATTCAGCCAAGCAGATATCACAAAACATGGTCAAGATAATTGACGATACAGATAATTTTGCCAATGTCACTGTCGCCCAGGCTGCAAGAATTAGCGTCACGCTCCGACAATTGAGCCTAAGCTATGAAGATCTCGCTGGAGCAACTGGTCAATTCATGGACTTTGAGGGAGCTGCTGATAGTGTGTCAAAGCTAACGTCAGTGTTCGGCATACAGATGGATGCAATGGATATGATGATGGCTGCGCAGGAGGATGAGGATACGCTTCTAATTAAGATGAGAGACTCATTCCTCAATGCAGGAATCTCAGCTAGAGATCTCACAAAGTCGCAGAAGGCAGTCATAAAGGAGGCACTGAACCTGACAGACATCCAATCTGTCGAAAGATTGCTTGATCCAACAAAGGCCATATCAGGAATGGCAGACCTCGCAGCTGTCACAGATGAAGGTGTAGGCTCCATGGAGGAGAATATGGAGCTCCTTCGAGAGGACATCAACGACCTTGACTCGGCTATGCGTCACACGTCGAAGAAGATGGCTGCTCACATAAAGGAAAGCTTCCTAGCTCCTACACAGCAGAGTCTAATTGAGTTTGATGTCGCGATGGGAGGTGTAGGACGAACAATAAAGTCAGCTATTCCAAAGTCTGCTGCAATGTCGATGAAGTTCTTTGGAAAGAGTCTATCAGAGGTTGCTGGGATAGATGAGGCCAAGCTCAAGATGCTCAAGGAGAACCTCGGCGGAATAGCTAATCTACTTAAGGAGGCTGGAATAGCCCTTAAGGATAGTGATCTAGGAAAGGAGCTTGGAGGGCTGTTAGAGAAGACAGGCATGAAGAAGGACATGGAGTCCATAACTGGCGGAATCCAGAGCTCTCTTGGTGAGATGACAACGGCATTCTCAAAGTCAGTTGATAACATGATCAAAGCTCTCGATAAGGCGGGTCTTCTAGGGGAATCTCCGTCTCCTATCGGTAGAAACATAGCCGGAGGAATTGAGACTCCGTTTACGATGGCTTTTGAGTCGATGAAGGTAACACAGCTCAAACACGCAAAGTGGACAGAGAAGCAGATAGCAGTAGGAATGCTTGACGCAAATAAGGACAAGGACTACAGAGAAAAGCTTGTTAAAAAATATTATAAGAAAATACAGAAGGAGCAGACAAAGTCTGAAAATGTACACAAAAAGGCTAAAGAGAAGCTGCAAAAGGCAGATGCAAAGCTTGCTGGTGATGCGGATAATAAGAGGCTCCAGGAGGCAGCCAAGGTAGCCAAGAAAAAGGCAGATATAACTGGCAATGCCATGCACGATGCTCAAAAGGCAGTGCAACTTTTCGAGAACAGGAAGGCAACCACAGACTGGAAGGATGCATCAAGATCATATGAGGTAGCAAAGGCTAAGATCGACGCAGAGCAGGAGCTCACGAGGGGGATCATTGACCAGAGCAAGGAACAGCTCAAGGTCAAGAAGAAGACTGATTTGCAGATTATTGAGTCAGCAAAGGCTAAGGCTGCTGCGGAGAAAAAGGATGCCCAGGTAGCTGTGAAGAGACGGTCTGCTATGCTTGGTCGAGAACTTAAGGATAGAGAGAGCTTCTACGGAGCTGAGGCTAGAAAGCTCGGAGCTTCTGGCAAGACATATGATCAGCTATCAGAGAAGGATAGGGAGTTCTATAGAGACAAGCTCAACCTTGGAAAGAACTATCAGGCTGAGCTCCAGAAGATAATGTCTGGAGAGACATTCCAGGAGGGACAGGCTGAGTTCAAGCAGAAGCAAAAGTCAGTGAAAATTCTTGAAGGTATGAAGGCTCGCGCTCTGAAAGGAGATTTCGATGCCGACAAGCTTAGTGAAAAACAGCTAAAAGATCTGAAAGAGAAACACGGACTAACAAAGGAGATGATTAAGGAGGCGACGGCGAAAGGAAGCAACATCACAGATATCGCCACCACGGGAGCATCAGCGAAACACGCATCTCTAATATCGAAGGAGAAGGAGAAGACAGAGGAGAAGGGAGAGAGTAAGTCATCAAAGGCTGCTGCCCGTGCGAGTCGTGCCCAGGCAAAACAGTTACAGGCGCTTACTGAGGTAACCGAGCATAACGGGAAGCTGATAGAGATCGTGGCTACAGAGATCGATAAGCTTTACACCATGCTTGATAAGAAACAGTTCACTCAGGATGTTGAGGTTCAGCTAGGAGGAAAAGATATCGTAGACTATATAGTAGATAATTCACGGGGAAACAAGGGCCAGATCGCTCTAGTCACATAAGAGGTATATAAAAGTGGGATTGATTGACGATGTATTACAAGGTGAGCTATTTACTCACTACGCAGACCAGCTCACCGAGGAGGAAAGGGCTCTCGTGGAGGATAATGTGAGAAAGATGTTGTCAACCGCTGAAGGTGTCTATTCTAATCTAAGGTCAGTCATGGCAGATGAGCAAGGAAGAAATGCCATATCTGACGCATTGGAATATTTAATCTCTGAAGAGGGACAGAAGACGTGGCAACAAGACAAAAGCTAAAGGACTTCCTTAGCGACCAGGGATATGTCACAACAGTTGATCGAATCGGTATAACAATCGACGCTGAGGATATGGGTCCAGCCGACCAATTCAACGAGGGAGACGATCTTGGTGTTGATCCCGCTACAGGGCAGGAGCTCTTAGGCCTAAATCCAGAGACGACTGGCGGTCTAATAGGAGACTTCCTTAAGTACATCGTAGACCTAACTGACAATGCATATAAGCTAAAAGGAGGAAACACGCTCGCAATAAAGCTTGGAAAGGAACTTGAGGGAGCTGATCAACAAGGTGCAGAGGACGTATTCGTCAAGACGTCGGAGTCAGAGAGAAACACTCTCGGATCCGTGATGGCCTCGTACTCAAATGGGTATTTCCCTCCCCAGGATCTTCAAAATATAATCAGCAAAGATAGCTCAAATCCCGAAGCAAGCGGAAAGCACACACAGGAGCTTCTGTCGAATATTGAGGGATCTACCAGTCTCCCAGGGACTGGTCGTACATATGGAGGAAATGCTGGGACAGATGGTCAGGGAGCACCGTTCGCTAAGCTTTCTGCACAAACAATGCTTATCAATAATAGCAGATTTTCTCCAGGACTATCTGACGGCGAGCAGGGAGCTGCATATGTTCCAGCATATGATTCAAATGTATCTCAGTTTGAGTCTGGTGAAGATAAAAGGGGAACCACGACAGAGCAGAGCGGATATGGCGGATACGACAAAGATGCGCAGGCTGTAATTCTTGATGATCTTAAGGATGTGGGAAAGTCTCTTCTCTTGAGATCTGCAAACTGGGACAAGGGAGAGGTCGCACAAGATCCTAGCACATTTACATATGATGATACATCAAACATATACGAGGCTGGCGATTTCTCTGTGGGCAACAACCAGGCAAAAATCCGTCGCGGGCAGCTTAGAGCAAAAGAAGCGTATGGCGCACCCGATACAACTCTTACTGGTGAGAACTACGTCACACTAGATCCAAGCGAGTCATCCAGGTCATTTGGATCCATGACGACAGATGGAGTAATGTTCAATAGCGAGACCAATAAGACTATATTGATCGCCCAGGCTGCAGCAGCAATAGCGGCTATGATAACCATATGCAAGGAAACCTGGGATCTAATTGATACGGGTGTCAACTCAATGGTCAATCTTGAGAGAGGTCCGTATTTTAAAGGCCAGCCAACAGCAATTCCAAAGAAAGCAAAATTCGCTCTTCTTAGAAATATGGCTCTTGTGCCAACTAAAAATCCATACACAGACTGTGTTGATGTGGGATTTAAGGTGTTGTTTGACACAGGGATATCAAGCCCAGACGCAGATAAGTCTGCAAAATATCAGCAGGTGGTAGAAGCTCCGGGATTTTGGTTTGGCGTAGCTAGAAAGATTCTTAGAGGGTTTGTCGGGCTGAGCTCTGGGGGTGATGAGCTGGCACAGACTTTTGTCTCAACAAGCACAGCATCGGGCGGAATGTCAACAATTCTTCACCAGCTTCAAAATAATGACATTATAAGGATCATGAATGTTGCAGCGATGATAGGGGATGTATCAATAACGATTGGTGGAAAGATCGGTGTTCCATCTGGAGGTGATGAGATCGGACCCTGGAATATTGATAGGCTTCCTGACGGACCGGCAACAATCATATCAAAGAGTAGAACACAAAAGGGAATGACATCCAGTGCTCTGGCGTGGAGAGGAAACTCAGTTCCAGCTCTATATATGATACCTCGAAATGTTATGATAGCGGCTATACAGATGGGAACGCTAGCTAACGGTTCGAATCCTCTAAAAGGAATGCTGGGGTCTACACTTGCTAAAAATACGTATATAGACGTTTCCGGTGAGGGTCCTGCAGCTAGAATTCCAGGAGACGTTGTTGAGAGATTCGAGAATCTATTGGATTCTGAGTACGTTCCATTTTACTTTCACGACTTGAGAACAAATGAGATAGTGACATTCCACGCGTTCTTAGATAGTCTGTCTGATAGCTTTAACGCGGAATATACCGAGGCTTCAGGTTATGGAAGAATTGATTCTGTTAAGATATACAGGGCGACGACTAGAAAGATAAGATTCACCTTTAACGTAGCTGCCACGTCAAAGGAAGATTTCAATGAGATGTGGTGGAAGATAAACAAGCTGACAACTCTTGTCTATCCATCGTGGACAGAGGGAACAAAGCTATCAACAAATGAGGGGAAGTCCACATTCATTCAGCCCTTTAGTCAGGTACTTGGCGCGTCACCTGTTATTCGACTGAGAATAGGTGATGTCATCAAGTCCAACTTTTCAAATTTCAATTTAGCGAGGATATTTGGAATAGGAAACTCCGGAATATGGCCGACTATAGACGAGTATGGATTTACGGATATGCTCTCTCAGACGATGACAATGTTACAGTTTGAGTCTATATTTGCTCTCTTATACGGGTCTCCTATGGCGACGCTTTTAGGAGGTGCTGATAGGGCTATACGTGCGGTTGGAGCTCAGCTTTTAAAGAATGGTTTCGCCAATCCTCTTGGCCTTTTAATTCTTATGCGTGAGCTCTCCGACCCTGACTCTGATATCAATCCCACACCCATGAGCATAACTGCAGCTGGTGCTCTAGGGGGAGTCTTCGGAGGAGAGGGGACAAATAACATTAGGGGATACACAGTTCTATCATTCCCATACCTTAAAGCAAGCATAAATGATGGCTACGTAATGGAGAAGGATGGAATAACAAAGTGGAGAATAACTAGACCAATTAGAGTTATGGTTCTTAAGAGGGATCAAGTCATACTTGTAGATGGTCCTGGAAGAGAGTCCTGGAAAAACTGGTCTTCACTACGTTCAGCCGGATCATCAGTTCAAAAGACTCAGTACACTGTGATGATCATGGATTTCAATGCTCCGGCTAGCATATTCGGAAGAAAGTTTATTGTCGGTCACTCTGATCTCATGCCAAATCCAGATACACTATTCAACACATATGTTCTACCTGCTATATCACTAGCTGGTCTTTTAGATGCGCTAGTCCAGGGATTGGCTAACGAGGTTGCAACAGTTACAGGTATCCCTGCAGACACACTTGATGTCTTTGTCTCAAAGCAGGCTGAGTTCATGCACCCTGACAATAACCCGTTAGCTAAGTCGTTTGAATCAACAGCAGGTAGAGGGCTTGCCGGAGTGATAAGAGCCATAAACTATGAGTGGCTAGATGGCTCTAATGTCTGGGAAATAGATTGGAATTCTAGAGCTCCTAAATTTTTCAAGGTAAGCATTGATTTTGATCCAATTCACGACATTCCGCCAGGGCTCGACTACTCTGGATACAACAGAGCCCCGCTCTACAATGTTGGAGATACTATGCAGAAGATAGCTGGAGATCCCTACCGCGATGAGGGTCGGGCATCTCACGATAGCTATAAGAATCAAGGCAGGCTGGCAGCACAGTCTAACAACCCAGATGAGGATTAATGATAGGAGGTTTATATGGCACTAAGTAGATATGCATTTACGCCGAGGGTGAGCGGAAGAACGAGAATCGCTACATCTGCTGTGGGTGCTAGAATATATAACGCAGTCGCAAATGGAAATGTTTCATTCTCTTCGCACATCCTTAAGGGTGGAGAGAGAATTGAGCACATAGCTGGACAGGCATATGGTTCTGCAAGCTATTGGTGGGTCATAGCAGCTGCATCTGGGATAGGATGGTCTCTACAGGCTCCTCCTGGCACAATTCTAAGAGTTCCAAAAAGACTTGGTGAAGTCTTGGCACTTATACGATAAAACGTGATAATATAGGATAGACATGGCAGACGTACCAGTAAGCACCGTAGATCTAGAGATAGCAGCATCTAACAATCTTGCTGCAGCGATGCGCTTGCTCAGACAATATTACACCATGACGGGAAGACGCGACCTAACAGAGACACCCGCAAATCTAGAGCTGTCAATTAGACAGGGGCAGAGAGAGCCCGACCCTGCAGATGAGCCAGCAGGAGAGACAATAACTCCAGTTGTTCCAGCCGGGGTTGTCGAGGATTTAATGTTTCTTCTTATGGACAATACTGAAGGTGCTTATTTCACTAGAGATCTCATACTCACACAGGAGATGCGTTCAAAATTTACGTCAGAACCGGGAAAGGAGAATTATGCGGGAGTTGAGAACTATGTCCAGATATTTTACGAGCCCGTTGTTGGTGACGCTCCAGTGGGAGACATGGATTTTTATAGAGATACGACAAATTCTACGACACCGGCACCACCCGTTGTAGATCCTGATAATCCTCCTCCTGCTCCATCAGGAGCGCCTCTAAGCATAAAGGAGATGGTTGCTCACGGAGAGACTGCAACAAAATTCAATGTCAATGAAGACCCTCTAGTGTCTGATCGGTATGTCCAACCAACACTCTCAGCGTTTGTGTTTCCTAATCACAGGCTATCCCCCTCCACCCGAGCTGCTGGTGCAGTGTCACTATTTGTTAATGCAATACCAAGCGTTGAGATGTCTAGATGTGTTCCTCACATAAAGGTCACATTTATCTCTGCTGTTCCGTATGGTGTGGGACAAAAACAGAGACAGATGGGAATCTTAAGATTTCTTGGAATGCATGGATCAGACGGAGAATACGATAAGATCAACATGAGAAATTCCAGACCAGAGAGAGCTGGAAAGACTGGAACCACACTAGAGGAATATGTGGATAGGGTGATGGATGCAATAATGCCAGGAGATGATATCATCACGCTGTCTGATCAGATCACAGCTGCTGGAATGGAGCTCTTTGCATCTCCGCAGACTATGGTCAATGCCAATATAAACAATGAGGAAGGCGCATTCAGCGGAGCATCTGGAACCGTTCTTGATCCATTTCTACCGTTAATGACGCTAGAGAAACTAAGCATTAGAGTGGCAGGTCTTGGATCTGCATTGCACTCTAACAAGACAGGGAATCTTAGTTTTGTTCTTCACGATAGATCGAGAATGGCAGACATAGCACCCCTTCTAGCTGTTGATGCCTTCTCACAGACACACCTTGTTATCGAGTGGGGGTGGAATCATCCAGACGGAATGGTTGCCACAGGCAATGCGTATGGATCACTGCTTAACTCAATGAAATCAGTAGGGGCATTTAACATAGTTGCATCTAATTTCACAATAGGCAATGATGGACAGGTGAGAGTTGACATGCAGCTTGCATCAAGAGGGTCTAGTGAGATACAGGTGTTCCCAATAGCCACGGGTGCTCTCATGCCAATCACTCCGTTTAAAAGCATGCTAACGTCTTACCTTGCAAAGAAGCTAGAGAAGATAAATGCTGAGGCGGCTGGAACGGGATCTTCTGAAGCTGAAAAGACAAAGCTAGCTGAGATAAGATCAAGCCTGACTCTCACAATGAACAATGCATCCTCACCATCAACAGTTATAGGAAGAGATAAATTTTTAAAATTTCTTAATATTTTAAACCCTCCTCCTGATACAGAGATAGTTCCCACAGAGCTGACAGAGCTTCTCGCAGAGCTTGTGGGAGATCCCGGAAAGTCTGCGGGTTTGATATCCACTAGCAACCAGAGCCTAACTGCAGAGGTCAGCAAGAAGACGAGTGATATGATGCTCACTCTTGATCCATTCTACCCAGCTGTGATTAATAAGCACATAGGTGAATCTATGAAGAAGGGGACTGAGAAGGATTACATATCTCTTGGAAAAATCCTCATGACATTTGTTGGTGCACCTTTAGCTGGATCTTCTAGATTCGATGAGGTTCAGATGATGTTTTATAGGTTTAATCTCAATTCTGGATCAGCTAGCAAGCTAGATTCAGTAGCTAGCTTTCTAGTAAGTAAGACTGACTTTGATATTACCATGCAGGATCTAGCTGTTGAGAATCCATCTCTATCAATTCAGGGATTCATAAACACAATAAATCAGCTTATCATAAGTGTCCCGTCAGACGTAAATTATGGACTAACATCACTTTCAAATGAGCTATCTGCTTTAGATAAGAAATCTGCAGAAGAGAATAAAAATCCAACGGAGGTTGTAAAGACAGACCTTCAGCAGCAGACCCAAGAGCTGAACGATAAGGTTGAGGCACGGCTCAAGGCCATCTACATGGATGGCCCACCTGTAGAGCCAACGTTTAGATTGCCAAAGCTATCAATGCTATTTGAGGCAGTTCCAGCATTTGTCCCTTCTGATCCGCCTGATGAAAAACCACAGTTTGAGATAGACAATAGCAAGGTAATACTAAGGGTTCACCTATTTGATCAGAATGCGTCTCCTCACACAAATGAGATGTTTCTCATAAATTGCATGAATGATAGCGACCTTGCTATTCACTTTAAGACAGCAAGTGATACAACAACAGCTGAGGCTGTGACGGGAGAGGGAAATACAAAGGGCGGCGGCGAGTCAGGTGAGGTTGATACCCAAACAGAGGCTGGAAATCTCAATGCTCTTGAAGGTGACGACTATCTGGTATACACGTCAAATATTCCAAATACTGAGATAAAGAGGGTGATAAAAAATACTGTGCCAAGTCTGACATATGGAATGGGATGGTCAGCGTTAACAAATTTTAGCATGAGATCAACAACAGGAGGAGCAGTTGGTACAGCTATGCTTGTTAGCGCTGTGAAAAACAAACCTTCAAAACCCGGAGAGTCAAAAGGAGCTACGAATAGTCTTGAAGATATTACAGTTATTCCTGCAAATGCTACCATGTCTCTTTTAGGCTGCCCTCTATTTGAGTACGGACAGCAATTCTTTATAGACCTTGGAACTGGGACAACAGCTGATAATATGTATCGCGTTATAGGTATCGAGCACAGTCTATCTCAAGGTGAGTTCACCACAAATATAACGCTAGGGTTTAATGGAACGGGAACCATGAAGGTGTTTAGAAGCATAATAGCAGCAGCCATGCCCGCACTTGAGGCAGATGTCACTGAGGAAGAGTCAGAAACTTGAAAAGTGATACAATTGTCATTATGGCAATATACTTTCATTATGCACATTGTAGTATCTAAAAATACACTTGGAACTGATGATAATCTTGTATATGATGGAAAAAACTTTCACTGGAGCAAGTCAGCTCCACTAGATTCATGGAAACTAGGGTTTGACGATGAGATTAAAGATATTTCAATTATTGCATCTGCAATTGGTGAGTCACTTTTAACATTTGACTCGACACCCGGCGGCAAAGCTGCTCGGTTTGTGTATGGAGACGCAACAATACCGTGGGCGTATGTATTGCCTCGAGATGTATTTCAAAAGCAGCTGATACGGCTTCTAGATCAGCTCTGGTTGATTCTTAATGATGAATCCAACGGTTACTATATGGATCAGTTTTTGATTAACAGAGAGGTTCTTATGTCACTTTCTCCTCCAAGGGTAGATCTAAGAAAAGCAAACAATATAATCAATCGTGATGATAGCCCAAAGGCCCTAGAGATAGAAAGGTTTTTACCAATATCAGGAGAAATAGCGCCAAAGACGACGTATAGCCAGACTGGATCAGTGACAGGCAGATTAACTGTTAAATCTGGCCCAAATATCCTTACACTTAAGAAGGAATATAGAAAAATATTAAAATCTAGATTCAAAGGCGGAAAGATAATTCAGATAGATATTTCATCTCTTGAGCCAAGGATAGCGCTTGCTATCGCAGAAAAAGCAGCCCCTCTCGATATATACGACCATATAGGAAATACAGTTCTTGAGAAAAACCTTTCTAGAGATGAGGTAAAGATAGCTGTCTTTAACTGCATATATGGAGGATCTGAGTGGTCTCTTTCACAACGTCTCCCTAAATGTCTTGATGCCAAGTCAATCATGTCATCAATTATAAAATATTTTAAAATAGACAGCTTAAAGACAAAGCTAGAAAAAGAAGCAAACAGCAGCGGATTTATTGAAAACTTATACGGTAGACGAATTGATTCAAATAGTGCAGTTGTAAATCACTATCTACAATCCTCTGGAGTTGATGTATCTTTTAACGTTTTCTCACAATTAATTAAAAAAATTGCAGATAAAGATGTGGGATTTTATCCCATTTATATCATTCATGATGCCATAGTTGCAGACATATCAAAAGACTCATACAGAGAAATCAAAGAGATCTGCTCAGAAGGCTTTAACATTGACAAACTGGATTGTAAATTTCCAGTCAAAATTGAAATCATTAAGGAGTAAAAATGTCAATATCTTTAGAAAAATTAGAAAAAAACTGGGAGACCTTTCAAAGTCTCATAATAAAATCTTGTGGTGATTCGGGAGAGAAGCTTCTTAGTGAGCTTGGTGAAAGAATGATAATGTGTCCTTCATCTATGAAATTAGATCAGCACGGAGCATATCCCGGAGGAATGATCAAGCATGTTCTTGACGTGACAATGCAAATGAGAAATTTAAATGAGTCTGTTGGTCTATGCAAAGATCCTATGTCTATTCTTAAGGTAGGCCTTTTACATGATCTAGGGAAGGTAGGAGATGAAAGTTCTGACCTGTTTCTAGAGCAAGATTCAGAGTGGCATCGCGATAAACTGGGTCAGATGTATAAGTACAACGAAAACCTTAGAAAGATGTCAATTTCTCATAGAACGCTATGTCTTCTTCAAAAATATGGCATACCTCTTTCACAAGACGAGTGGATATCAATTCAGCTTTCGCAAGGGTCTCATTTTGAAGAAAATAGATTCTATGTAGGACATGAACCTTCACTTGGAATACTTTTACAGCAGTCTAAATCTCTAGTCATACACAAAGAAAAAAATCTATAATAAGCACCGGTATGTAATTACTTTGTTCACATAGTTATTACTAACATGGCACGTTTAAAATCTAAACAATTTAAGAAAAAATATGCTACCACGATGGATAACATACCTGAAAAGGGTGTTTGGTCAGGTAGGGGAATTGGAATTCCTGCGGCTGGAGCCATCGGCGGCGGAGATGACTATAAGCAAAAGATAGGAAGAGGAAAGCTACCTGACTTTAGAACTGGAAGACCCACGCAGGGTGCAGATTCTACATTTTCATCATATCTTGCAAGGGTGAATACTGGATATGATGACTATGATAAGTCTATTGAATATATGCCAATGTTTCCTGAGCAAGAACCTGAGTTAGAAGATACTTATTATGGAGATGATGATGATATTTCTAGAAATAGAAAGCTTCCAAAAGATTTTAAGGTTTCAAGACCCAGGATAAAAGGACTTAAAGAGATGAGTTTTGATGATGAAAGTCTAGATGAAATTATGGCATTCATTCAGGAATCTATATATCCTGACTATGAATCATACCACCCTCCTCTTCCAGCGGGATATGAATACAGAGGAGTTCCAACTGTAGTTTCTAAAGATTCTGAAAAAGATGATTTTGATGTGCTAGAGGATTATGGTGATACAGCTGTTTCTTATAAGGCAGACGGCGGAGTTACAACGTATCAAGATAGAAACAAGCTTGTCAAAGAGATGGCACTTAGAAGAATTATCAGAGAGGATATTGCAGCTATATTTGAATCGAGCACAAAAAAAAACAGGTACTAGATAGTATAGATGATAACGATGAAGACGAAAGAGAAGATGAGCAATCAACCCTCGCAGGAGGAAGCATCACAGGCTGGACAGGTCCGATGGGATCTGGTCCAAATTATACAAAGCTCGCTCAGCAAAATGCTAAATTTTTTGGCGGCGGGAGTCTCGTTAATCCAGGAGAACCTGCACGGATTGTTAAACGTGCAAAGGAATTTGCAACCGGTGCGGCTGGATTCAAATCGAAAAAGAAAAGAATTAAAAAAAAGAAATCTAAGAAATAATTTTTGAACATTAGAATATAATAAGTTAAACTTACCTGTGCTTGGTGCACAGAATAAAACAAATCAAATTGAACATTACAAACTAAAAAATTGGAGGTTAAGATGGCAGTTGATTTTGATGCAATTCGCAAGAAGCTAGATCGATTAAGTGGGAATAACAGGAATCGATCGGTGATGTGGCGACCAACGGAGGGAGAGGAACATACAGTTCGACTTCTTTCCTTTCCGGATAATGATGGTCAGCCATTTAAGGAACTTTGGTTCTACTATAACATTGGAAAGGAGAGAGGACTTCTAGCTCCAAATCAGTTTGGAGATCCTGATCCTATTCAAGAGCTCATTACAAAACTTCGCGAGGAAGGTTCTAAGGAGTCTTATGAGCTTGCGAAGAAGCTATATCCGAAGATGCGGACATACGCTCCTGTGATCGTACGAGGCGAGGAAGATAAAGGTGTCCAGGTCTGGGGATTTGGAAAGATGGTGTATCAAGCACTATTGGGACTTATGCTTGATGAAGACTACGGAGATATCACTGATCCTCTCAGCGGTCGTGACGTGAAGGTGGTTTGCTCAAAGCAGCCAGGAAAGATGTGGGCAATGACAGAAGTTAGGCCGAGAGGAAAACAGTCAAAGTTGACTGATAATGCCAAGGAGGCAACTGAGTGGCGAGATTCCATACCTAATCTTGATGATATTTTCCAATGCAAGAGCTATGATGAACTCTCAAAGATCATAAATGACTGGCTCGGAGGGGAAGACAATGCCTCAGATACAGCTCCTAGCTCATCTGGAGTATCTTCAACTGAATCTGATCAATCTGGAACAGCGTCTGGGTACAAGAGCATCGATGATGCCTTTGCAGATCTTATGTCTGATTGATAGAAGCGATCTATCTTTATAAATTTATCAAGGGACGATTCGTCCCTTGATTTTTATAAAATGTAATTGAACATCACAGCAAAGTTTTAGTACCTTATATTAAAGGTAAATTATGTCAAAAAAAAATAATGAAATAGAGGACTTTACATCTGAACTGATATCTTCACTAAACAAGGAGCACGGATCAAGAGTTGCATATAATCTTAGTCAAGATGAATCGCCCACGCACGTAAAGCGATGGATATCAACTGGATCAAAATTATTAGATTATATTTGCTCTAATAGAAGAAATGGTGGACTTCCTGAAGGAAGAATAGTAGAGATATTTGGTCCACCATCTATTGGAAAGTCGCACATAGCAACACAAATAGCGAGATCTACCCAGAAAATGGGAGGAATAGCTGTCTACATAGATACAGAAAACGCAACATCAGTGGAAAATCTACAAATGCTGGGAGTTGATGTATCTAATAGATTCGTGTACGTAGACACACATTGTACAGAAGAGGTTTTTAAGGTAGCAGAATCTGTGATTCTTAAGTCAAAAGGAATGCACAAGGATGTTCCTGTTACTATCATTTGGGATTCTGTGGCAGCATCGTCACCTAAGGCAGAACTTCTTGGGGATTATGATAAGGAATCTATTGGCCTTCAAGCAAGATCAATATCTAAAGGCATGAGAAAGATAACAGGTGTTATTGGCGATCAATGTGTTTTATTTGTGATATTAAATCAAACAAGAATGAAGATAGGTGTGATGTTTGGTGATCCAACAACTACACCTGGCGGCAAGGCGATTCCATTTCATGCATCTACAAGAATAAAGCTAGGAGCTGGACAGCAGATAAAGGATGGTGATGATGTGATTGGAATTCACGTTTCAGCAAAGACTATCAAGAACAAGGTAGCTGCACCTTTTAGAACTGCTAATTTCGAGATTCACTTTGGAGTCGGAATAAAAGAGCACGAGCAGATCTTTGATCTTTTGAGAAAGCACGGTCCAGAAACTTTGAACAATAAGGAGATATCTCTTTCAGGAACCGGAGCGTGGAAAACACTTAATGTTGTAGATACAAATACTGGCGAGATTATAATAGAAAAGAAATTTAGAAAAAATGAATTTTATCAGATATTAGAGAGCGATGAATACGGAAAATATATAGATGACTTTTTAGAGATGGCTATGGTGAAGAAATTTGCATCTGAACCTCCTGACATAGATAACGAATCATATATAGAGATCGAAGCCCTATCTGATAGTTTGAGAGGAGACTAGACTGAAAGTGAATAAAACAAATTGCGAGTTTGTCTTATTAGTTGATGGGTTGAATTTGTTTACAAGACACTTTGTAGCGCATCCCGCAACAGCTTCAACTGGAGAACATGTCGGCGGAATAGTTGGATTCCTATACGCTATTATTGAATTTGCAGAGAGGTTTAAGCCCAATCAGATTTTTGTGGTATGGGAAGGCGGCGGCTCATCTCGAAGAAGATCCATCTATAGCGAATATAAACAAAAGAGAAGGCCAGAAAAATTAAATAGATTCTATGATGATGACATTCCCGATACAATTGAGAATAGAAATAACCAGATATCAACAATAGTTGATATTCTTAAACAGTCTCCAGTTAACCAGATTTATGTTCCAGATTGTGAAGCAGATGATGTGATAGGGTATCTCTGCAAGTATAGATTTAAAAACAATAGAAAGCTAGTAGTTTCTTCTGATAAGGATTTTTATCAACTTTTAGATAGTAATACGATAATATATTCTCCAACATGGAAGAAGCTTGTTACATCAAAAGATGTCGTAGAGAAGTTTGGAATATCACCTGAAAACTTTTGTTTGGCAAAATCTATTTGTGGTGATGCATCTGACAATATCAATGGTGTAAAAAATGTTGGATTTAAAACTTTATCAAAAAGATTTCCAGATTTTTCAAAAAGAACGCCACTCATGATACAGGACATAGTAGATTTGTGCGATGACATGATCAAAGAGGGCGTAAAGCTAAAAGCCATCACTAACATATCAGAGTCAAAAGATCTAATTAAGAGAAATTGGAAATTGATCTATCTAGATACAATAAGCTTATCATCAGATCAAATTTCTAAAATAAACTATTTGATTGATAATTTATGTGTCTCTAGAGATAAAGTTACTATGATGAGAATTTTCATAAGAGAAGGAATTCAAACATTCAATGTGGATAGATTTTTTCTATCTTTAAATCATATTAGGTAGGGTATGAGCGAGACAACATCACATTTCAGTAGATATGGAAAGTCCTTTCAGGAAAAGATTTTCCAAGCATTTATCACAGATCAAAACTGGGCAGCACAAATGACAGAGGTGATGGACTCTTCATTTTTTGAACAGAAATATTTACAATATTTATCTAAAAAATATTTTGATTATTACTGTAAATACAAGTCATTTCCAACTCTTCCGCTATTGATAACAATAATAAGAGATGACCTTAGAGAGGGAAGTGACATTATCTTAAGAGATCAAATTATTGAGTTTCTTCATAGAATTAAGGTAAATCCTGATGTGGGAGATCTTGAATTTGTTAAAGAGAAGTCACTTGATTTTTGTAAAAAACAAGCTCTTAAAAATGCCCTTGAGGTATCTGTTGATTTGATAGCAACAGAGAAATATGAGTCAGTCATAGAAGTTATGAAAGATGCCATATGCAAAGGGATGCCTTCATCTATTGGTCATAACTTTTTTGAGGATTATGAATCACGATTTACGAGATTTAGTCGTGTCACTTGCCCAACTGGGATACCAGAAATAGATAAAAAAGATATATTAAATGGCGGTCTCGGAAGAGGCGAGATAGGTGTCATAACTGCTCCCACAGGTGTCGGGAAATCTCATTTTTTGGTTCATGTTGGATCTGAGGCACTAAGAGTTGGTAAAAATGTCATACATTATACGTTTGAACTATCAGAGAGAGCTGCAGGATTAAGATATGATAGTAATCTTTGCGACATACCCAGCAATGAAGTGATAGATAGAAAGGATGAGGTCTTAAAAAAGTATGATGATTCAGATTTTGGAAGGCTTATTATCAAGGAGTACCCTACTGGATCTGCTACAGTTACAACTATTAGAAATCACATTGAAAAACTTTTACTCAAGTCTTTTGTTCCCAGCTTGATAATTATTGATTATGCAGATATCATGCGATCATCAAGAAAATATGACTCTCTTCGTCACGAGCTAAAGTTAATTTATGAGGAATTGAGGAATCTCTCTATGGATATGAATATACCAATCTGGACAGCAAGTCAGGCGAATAGAGATGCAGCAAATGCGTCAGTTGTCGGATTAGAAAATATGGCAGAGGCGTACGGGAAAGCAATGGTGGCAGATGTAGTTTTATCGTTATCTAGAAAACCTATGGAAAAAGCATCTGGCTGCGGAAGGTTGTTTGTTGCCAAGAATAGAGCAGGAAGAGATGGAATACTTTTTCCTATTCACCTAGATACAGCAAGGTCAAAAATCTATGTTGTAGAAAATGGTGATGAGATGTCATTAAGCGATGTTGTCAAAACTGACGCTAATGCCATGAAAAATCTTTTAAAGCAGAAGTGGAAAGAAGTTAACGGTGACAGCCGCACGCAGTAAAAATTATTATCGGAGAATTTTATGAAAGTGTCTTTTAATAAAGCTCTGTCAGAAAGTATTGAATATTTTGGTGGTGATGAACTTGCTGCTAATATTTTTGTAACAAAATACGCACTTTGTGATGAAGCTGGAAATTTTTATGAAAAGACGCCTGATGATATGCATAAAAGACTTGCATCTGAGTTTCATAGAATTGAAAAAAATTATCCCAATCCGATGACAGAGGATGAAATATATCATCTTTTTAAAGATTTTAAATATGTTATTCCACAAGGAAGCCCGATGGCTGGAATTGGAAATAACTTTAGAATTCAGTCTTTGTCAAATTGTTTCGTCATAGAGTCTCCACATGACTCATATGGTGGAATTCTTAAGTCAGATCAAGAGCTAGTACAAATAGCAAAAAGAAGAGGAGGAGTAGGCTTTGACATTTCGACAATACGACCAAAAGGGTGCACGACATCAAATGCTGCCAGAACTACTGACGGCATCGAAGTATTTATGGATAGATTTTCAAATTCGTGCAGAGAAGTGGCTCAGGGTGGACGCCGCGGAGCCCTTATGCTTACTATCTCTATTCATCATCCTCAAGTTAGAGATTTTATAAGAATTAAAAGAGATCTTTCTCGAGTGACAGGTGCCAACATATCAGTAAGACTAACAGATGAATTTATGAATGCTGTAGAAAATAAATCTGAAGTTGAGCTAAGATTTCCAGTTGATAGTGAATTTCCTGAAATGTCAGAGTCTGTAGACGCATCCGAGCTTTGGGATGAGATAATAGAGTCAGCACATGAATCTGCTGAACCAGGAATTCTTTTTTGGGACACGGCGAAAAGATTAACACCTTCCGACATCTATGAAAAAGAAGGGTTTGGGTCAACATCTACAAATCCTTGCGGCGAGATAATTTTAAGCCCTGGAGATTCGTGTCGACTGATGCTAATAAATCTACTTTCATTTGTTGTCAATCCATTTAAAGATGATGCATTTTTTAATTTTAACAAGCTATCAGATATCACCACAAAGGCGCAGAGGCTCATGGATGATATGGTCGATCTTGAAATAGAACAGGTTGATAAGATACTTGAAAAAATATTTGCTGATCCCGAACCTGAAAAAGTAAAAAAGATAGAAAAAGATCTATGGAAAAACATCAAAGAGCAGGCAATTAGAGGCAGAAGAACAGGATTGGGAATAACAGCTGTAGGTGATACACTCGCAGCGCTTAATGTAAGATATGGTTCAGATGAGTCAATTGATATAATTGAAAACATATACAAGACTCTTTGTGTCAATGCATATAGATCATCATGTGTGATGGCAAAAGAGAGAGGGGCATTTCCAGTTCATGATTTTGCAAAAGAGACATATCATCCATTTTTAAGAAGAGTGTGGGAAGAAGATCCAGAACTCTTACAAATGAATGAAAAGTGGGGAAGAAGAAATATATCTCTTACAACTACCGCACCTGCAGGATCTGTGTCTACATTAACGCAAACAACATCCGGAATAGAGCCTGCCTATCTTCTTAAGTACACTAGAAGGAAGAAGATAAACCAATCTGATGAATCTGCATCTGTTGATTTTGTCGATGCTGTGGGAGATTCATGGCAAGAATATGATGTTTATCATCACGGATTCAAAAAGTGGATGGACATAACAGGAAAAACATCAGTTAAAAAATCACCATATTGGAAATCTACATCAAATGATATTGACTGGGTCTCTAAAATAAAAGTTCAAGCTGCAGCACAGAAATGGGTATGCCATGCAATATCAAATACAACAAATGTTCCAGCAGACATAGACGTTGACACTGTTAAAAAAATCTATATTGATGGATGGAAGCTAGGTTGCAAAGGCGTAACAGTATATAGAGAAGGATGTAGATCGGGCGTTCTTGTTCCTACGGTTAGAGAAGATAAAAGTTTTGAATCTCATGATGCTCCATCTAGACCCGATGAGCTAGATTGTTCTATTCACCACGCGACAATTAAAGACGAGGCATGGACAATTCTTGTAGGATTACTAGATGGAAGGCCATATGAGGTAATGGGAGGTCTCCAGAAGTATATTGAAATTCCGCGCAAGTACAAAGATGGAACAATTATCAAGCATCACTATAAGACAAAAAATTCTAGATATGATCTTCGTATTGGAAAAAACGGAGATGAAATTTTGATAAAGGATATTGTTTCAGTTTTTGATAATCCTAATCATGCTGGGTATACTAGGACGATATCCCTTGCACTTCGTCATGGAGCAAACATACATTATGTTGTTGAACAGCTGCAAAAAGACAGAGAGATGGACATGTTCTCATTCTCAAAGGTTATTGCTAGAGTTCTTAAGAATTACATCAAGGATGGAACAGTACCAGGAAAGACGACATGTCAAAATTGTGGCGCTGAAGATACGCTGAGATATCAAGAAGGGTGTGTCATGTGCACAGCATGCGGATCATCCAAGTGTGGATAAATTTTCAAAAAATAATACATAGTGCTAGGGGGAAAATTTATGTCGTATTCAGATAAGGTATTAGATCATTTTAGCAACCCCCGTAATGTCGGAGCGATGGATAAAGATGATATCAATGTAGGCACAGGTATGGTCGGTGCTCCAGCGTGCGGCGATGTGATGAAGCTTCAGCTCAAGATCAATGACAGCGGCATCATCGAGGATGCCAAGTTCAAGACATTCGGCTGCGGTTCTGCTGTTGCATCAAGCTCTTTAATAACAACATGGGTAAAAGGATTGAATATAGCAGAGGCTGAGAAGATAAAAAATTCATCAATTGCAGAGGAGCTTTGCTTGCCGCCTGTGAAGATTCACTGTTCAGTTCTTGCTGAAGATGCTATAAAGGCTGCGATTAAAGATTACCGGATCAAGAATGACAAGAAGTGATATACAAAAGCTCATTGATGAAGAAATCAACTCTGCCTTATCAATGCACGGAGGCCATGTTTCAATTCATGAATTTGACGAAGAGAGCAAATCTTTGAAATTAAAAATGGGCGGTGGGTGTCATGGATGCTCATCATCAAGAATGACTATGAAAGTGGGAGTTGAAAATCTTCTCAGGGAGGTGTTTCCTGATATTGGAGAAATTGAGGATGTCACTGATCATTCAACAGGTGAAAATCCATACTATGACTAAGGAACAAATATGGCAATAACAGTTACAGAGAAAGCAAGAATCAAAATAAAATCTCTGCTTAATCAGCGTCAAACTCCTGATCATTTTCTAAGGATAGGGTTAAGAGGAGGTGGCTGCTCTGGGTTTATGTATAAATATGAATTCATCGACAAGACAGATGAGAAAGATAAGATATTTGAATTTGATGACATTAAAATTTGCATCGATATAAAATCCTATTTATTTCTTAATGGAATAGAGATAGATTATCAAGAAGACTTACTAAAGTCAGGCCTTGTGTTTAATGCTCCGGGAGCATCGCGAACGTGTGGCTGTGGTGAGTCAGTAACATTTTGAGGTATTGATGAAGTGGATTACAAAAGTATCTCCATTAATTAAGGAAATTGAATTAAGAAAAAATCCAGTAGTCATACGTGTTAATAAGTTTGATGAAAAATCATCAAAAGAATTTGATAATCAAGTTGCTTTAGCGCATAATACTGGGCAAAAGGTTATTCCTATTGTCATTGACTCTTACGGCGGACAGGTTTATAGCTTGATGTCAATGATAAGTGCCATTAATCATTGTGAGATTCCAGTTGCTACAATAGTAGAAGGGAAGGCAATGTCATGTGGAGCTATACTTTTTTCATGCGGTGAGCAAGGCTTAAGGTTTATGGATCCTGATGCGACAGTCATGATTCATGATGTTTCATCTATGGAGTATGGAAAAGTTGAAGAGATAAAAGCGTCAGCTGAAGAAACAGAGAGGCTTAATCAAAAAGTCTATACAATTATGGCTAGAAACTGTGGAAAAAAAGACGATTATTTTTTAAAGCTCGTTCATAAAAAAGGACACGCAGATTGGTTTTTAGATTCAACAGCTTGCAAAAAACACGGACTGGCTAATCAGATTCGTGTACCAAAGTTTAATATCAGCATTTCTGTTGATATAGATTTCGAATAAGGTAATATAAATGTTATTTCAAGATTTGAATATAGAAAAACAAGATACAGATATTTTAAGCGACGACGCTGTAAAATTTTTATCTGATCTAACAAGAATGTTTAGACAAAGTCTGATATCACTTCTTCAAAGAAGAAACCTGCGTCAGGCATTTTATGATGAGAATCACTTTCCTAATTTTTTATCTGAGACAGTAGCTGTTAGACAGGGTGACTGGTCTGTTTGTGACATTCCAAATAGCATAAAAGATCGTCGAGTTGAGATAACGGGCCCTCCCGATAGAAAGATGATAATCAACGCTTTAAACTCTGGAGCAAAAGTGTATATGGCGGACTTTGAAGATTCAATGTCACCAACATGGGAAAATGTCGTCGATGGTCATGTAAACTTAATAGATGCAACAAGAAAGACCATAACATACGAACACCCAAAAAAAGGAATGTATGAACTTAATGACGACGTAGCAGTGCTCTTTGTAAGGCCAAGGGGTCTTCACTTAAATGAATCTAATTTTATAGTTGACAATAAGCCGATTCCAGCATCATTATTTGATTTTGGATTATTTTTATTTTACAATGGGAAGCTTCTAGCTGATAAAGATGAAGGACCATATTTTTACATACCAAAATTAGAACACTATCTTGAAGCTAGATGGTGGAATGAGGTATTCACATGGTCACAAGAGGCTTTGGGCATACCGCATGGATCGATAAAGGCAACAGTTCTAATAGAGACTCTACCGGCAGCATTTCAGATGGATGAGATACTATATGAGCTAAGAGACCATTCAGCTGGCTTAAACTGCGGAAGGTGGGATTATATCTTTAGCTATATAAAGACATTGAGAAATCATGATAACAGAATTCTACCAGATAGAAATACTGTCACGATGAATACACATTTTATGAACTCATATGCAAAATTGTTGGTAAAGACATGCCACAAGCGCGGTGCACATGCTATGGGTGGAATGGCTGCACAAATTCCCATAAGAGGAGATCAGGAAAAGAATATTAAGGCATTGAACAAAGTCCGCGGAGATAAGATAAGAGAGGTTAATCTTGGACACGATGGAACGTGGGTCGCTCATCCAGGACTTGTAAAAATTGCAAAAGATGTATTTGATGAATATATGCCAGATGAAAACAATATTGAAAAGAAGATAGATTTTGTATGCTCAAGAGAAGACCTTCTTGATACACCCCAGGGTGAGATAACAGAGGAATGTTTAAGAAGCAATATCAATATCGGTATTCACTATATAGCAGCGTGGCTATCTGGCCAGGGATGCGTTCCTCTTTATAATCTAATGGAGGATGCAGCAACTGCAGAGATATCTCGGGCTCAAACTTGGCAGTGGCTAAAACATGACAAGATTAGTATTGATAGATTTGAAGAAATTTTTATTGAAGAAATTAATAAAATAAGACATGAAGTTGGTGATTTAACATTTAAAAATTCTAATTATGAAAGCGCTTCACAGCTATTCGAACGCTTATCTGTATCTGATGAGCTTGATAATTTTTTAACCTTAAAGGCCTATGAGCTAATATCCTAAGGATCGTCTATATGACAACAGTCAAAAGAGATTTACCCCCCATTAAGAGAACCTGGAACCAGGAAGATGTCAACAACCTCAGGGGTAATGTTAAAATTGAATATTCACTAGCCAGGTCAGGAGCTAACAAGCTATGGAATCTACTTCTAGAAGATGATCCCGTTACTGCGCTAGGAGCGTTAACTGGAAACCAGGCAATTCAACAAGTCAGAGGCGGCTTAAAGTCAATATATCTTAGCGGATGGCAGGTAGCAGCTGATGCAAATCTTTCTGGTAACATGTATCCAGATCAAAGCCTATATCCGGCAAATAGCGTGCCATCAGTCGTGAAGAGAATAAATCAAGCTCTGCAAAGAACAGATCAGGTTGAGAGCGTTGAAGGGAATATAACTAGAGACTGGATGGTTCCCATAGTTGCAGATGCTGAAGCTGGATTCGGAGGGCCTCTAAACGCGCATGAGCTTATGAAAGGAATGATCGAAGCCGGCGCAGCAGGTGTACACTTTGAGGATCAATTATCTTCAGAAAAGAAATGTGGGCACCTGGGCGGAAAGGTTCTAGTTCCAACATCACAGTTTGTAACAACGTTAAAGGCTGCTCGTCTAGCTGCTGATGTTATGGACGTACCGACCGTTTTAATTGCAAGAACAGATGCAAATAGCGCAAGATTAATGACATCTGACATAGATCCATATGATCACCAGTTTATGACAGGAGAAAGAACGCAGGAAGGATTTTATCGAATCACAGGCGGAATCAATCAGGCAATATCCAGAGGGCTGGCATACGCACCATACGCAGACTTGCTTTGGTGTGAGACATCTACTCCTGATCTTCACGAAGCTAAACTGTTTGCAGATGCAATTCATGAGAAATTTCCAGGAAAGATTCTAGCATACAATTGTTCACCATCGTTTAATTGGAAGAAAAATCTTGATGATGAGACAATAGAGATATTTCAAAGAGAGCTAAACGGTATGGGATATAAGTTTCAATTTGTAACTCTTGCTGGATTCCACTCACTTAACTACTCAATGTTTGATTTGGCTGATAGATATCGAGATGGCGGAATGACAGCGTACGTTCAGCTTCAGGAGAGAGAATTTTCAGCAGAGGAAAGAGGATACACGGCGACAAAGCACCAGAGAGAGGTAGGGACTGGATATTTTGATGCAGTTAAGAATGCTCTGTCTGGGGGAGACTCTTCAACTCTTGCTATGACTGAATCTACAGAGTCTGATCAGTTTTAATTATGGATAAGGACTTTTACAACAAGTCGAGCTCAGACAGCCTTGGGTGGAAACCTGAGTGGTTCGGGTGTAAATATTTCGATGAGGATCTTGTTAAAGCTGTAAGAAAGTGGCAGCGGGAGAACGGATTAACAGGCGACGGTCTTGTTGGTCCGATGACATATAGAAGAATATGGACAGAGAGAGAATCTCAAATTGATGAATTTAGACCCTATATCTATAGCCCCAAAGACAGTGCTTTCATAGTTCATAATGGAAAATTTATTCCTATAGACTGGGGAAAGGTGATTCTATGGTCTGATACGGGTGGTCTCAAAGCTGCACCAGGAGCCTACTATAGCTATGGGGGATCAGAAGATAGAAATCCAACAATGTTTGTAAACCACTGGGATGTCTGTCTATCAGCTGAGAGCTGTGCGAAGGTTCTTGCTAGAAGGGGCGTCTCAGTTCATTTCTGCATAGACAATGATGGAACGATCTATCAACTTCTTGATACACAGCATGCAGCGTGGCATGCTGGAAATTCAAAGGTAAACAGAGCTAGTGTAGGTGTGGAAATCTCAAATGCATATTACACAAAATATCAGGACTGGTATGAGAGACACGGGTTTGGAGAGCGACCACTATGGACAGACGCAGAGGTCCACGGAAAGACGCAGAAACCATTTTTAGGATTCTATGACGTTCAAATAGAGGCAGCTAAAGCTCTATGGAGAGCTATTCATGACGGGCTAGGCATTCCGCTAGAGTGCCCAGTAGATTCTTCTGGAGATATGGTTACAACAACAGTGAGCGAAGTGGCTTCTGGTAAGTTTAAAGGATTTATTCATCACTTTCATGTAACAAGAGGAAAGATCGACTGCGCAGGATTCGATCTAAAGAATCCTCTTGATGAAGTTAGAACAAGTAGAAAATATTGTATTGATAAGGAATAGATGAAAATGAGACATATGAAGATAGAATATGTGTGGATCGATGGTTGCAACCCATGGGGATTAAGATCAAAGGTGAAGGTTTTAAAATTGTCAGATGCCAACTTTAATGACACAATAGAAGGGAGCATTGATAACATTCCTGAGTGGGGGTTTGATGGATCGTCAACTGAGCAGGCGTCTGGCGGCGACTCTGATTGTCTTCTACGGCCTGTCAGGTGTGTCGTAGACTCAATAAGAAACGACTACACCTCAGCAATAGTCTTATGTGACGTTCTTATGGGAGATGGATTTCCCCACCCAACAAACAATAGGTCGTCACTACTAGAGACATCAAGGCTGTGTGAAAGTCACAAGCCTTTCTTTGGTATCGAGCAGGAGTATACAATAATGAAAGATGAGAGGCCTCTCGGATTTCCTCCGTCTGGATACCCGGCTCCCCAAGGAAAGTATTATTGCTCAGCGGGCGGAGATAGATCATATGGAAGGAACATATCAGATGAGCATCTAGATGCGTGCATAGCATCTGGTCTCAATATTACAGGAACAAATGCCGAGGTCATGCCAGGACAGTGGGAATATCAGATAGGGGGACCAGGCGTAGGGCCCGTGGAAGCGAGTGACGAGCTCTGGATATCTAGATGGATTCTATTAAAGGTAGCAGAGAGAAATGGAATGACTGTCACGTTTGAGCCAAAGCCCATGCTTGGTGACTGGAATGGCGCAGGATGTCACACAAATTTTAGCACAGAGAAGATGAGAGAGGAAGGCGGCATGAGACACATTGAGCAGGCATGCAAGAAGATGTCAAATAACATCCAGCCTCATCTTGACGCGTATGGTGACGGCATAGAGTTTAGACTGACAGGAATGCACGAGACCTGCTCATATAGTGAGTTTAAGTGGGGCGTGGCTGATAGAACAGCGTCAATAAGAATACCAAGGGGTGTATCAAATGATGGTCGAGGATATCTCGAGGATAGAAGACCCAATGCCAATTGTGATCCATATCAGGTCTGTAAGGTGATATTAGAATCGACGTGTATAGATTAAACGACTTGGATAAGATACATCATCTTATCCCATATACTTATTAACATGAAAACGTATATCACCTCTGATCTGCCCGTAGCAGCTTTTCTCATGATGAGAGGCCTGGCATTAGTCCGCGCTGATAGGCAGTCTGGTAGGTTTGTATTCGAGCTAGAGGATCCTGACGGAAAGGCTGCAAAGTTTGCAATAGAGTATCTAAACAGCGACTTTTGTAAGTTTGATAACTACATAAGAAATTTAAAAAGTGTGCTGTATCAGAATAAAAAACCTTGAGTAGATTCTCGGCTCACGAATATATAATACTAAATCAGTCAGTATTGTAGGTATTCCTTAGAAAGTTAAAAAATGTTAATGATGGTTTGATCTGTTTATCTTGCGTGTGTGATAGAAAGAAACGGTCAGTAAAAAAACTTAAACCATTTTTTTAATAACAAAAAGGAGATAAATAATGGCTATAAAATCACAAATTAGAGTACAGCAGGTAACAGGATCTATTATAGATATTGCATACTCTGGCTCACAAACATCGGCTACAAGCCTCACATCCGTCGATGATGGGGATCTTGGTAGTCTTTTAGGTCAGTTTGCTGGCGCAATCGGTAGAATATCCGGTTACAACGGTTCGGCGGCGACTGGGTTCACAAACGCAGCAGCCGGTACATTTGCTCAGGATATTATTCCGGAAGCAGACGGAACACGTGACTTAGGTTCCTCTACGAGAGAATGGGCAGAGGTTCACGCTAATGCGATTAACTCTGCTGCTACACTTGTCATCAGCGGCACTACTGGTCTTACACTTGATGCAACAACAGTGTCAATCGATGGTATTGACGATTCTAACATCACTGTAACAGCATCTGGAAAGGACTTAAATATCGGCGTTGCTGGCGGCGGAGCTCAAGTACTCAAGCTAGATTCAGCTGGTACAGGTACTGACGCTATTGACGTTAATGCTTCTGCTGGCGGAATTGACATCGACGCATCCGGTGCAATCAGTTTAGACTCTTCAGCTGGATCAATCGACATCAATGTAGTGGACGGCCAGACGGTGAGCGTCGGCCTAAACGGGGCAGTCGAGACAATATGGACGCCACATGCCACTGCAGGTAACGAGAAGTGGTCAACGACCAACACTGCTGGTACCGCGACTGATGCAATTGCGCTCACTGCGACTGCTGGCGGTGTTACAGTTGATGGCGGAGGTGGTGTCAATATTGTTGGTAACACTGCTGAGGTTGATATTACGACGACAGGTGCACTTGACCTAAATTCAGGCGCTTTTACCTTGAATGGATCTACTGTTGGAATTGATGGTACAAGTGTCTTGACTCTGGGTGCAGCTTCAATGAATATTGATTCTGATGGTGGAGCAATTGATATGGATGCATCAACCACAGTTACCATTGGTGGCTCCAACGCAACCGGCGTTACAATCGGTCGAGCAGATAAGAACGTTACAATTCCTGGAAACCTGATAGTTAACGGTACTGCAACTTACATTAATACAAGCGAGTTGATGGTAGAAGATAAGCAGGTGGTCATCGGTATTCCTGGTGGCATGACAGACCCCGGAACTGCTACATACGCTCTAACTTCAGATGTTGTCACGGTAACAAGCGAAGCCCACGGGTTGACGAACGGACAGTATGTTCTCATATCTGATCCAGCCGCAACGCCACTTATCCCTGAGGGAGTCTATCTGATTACCTCTGTTGCTGATGCTGATACATTCACATTTGCATATGTCAGGGCTAATGTTCCCGCTGGTACTGCTATCGATCACTCAGTGAACGATGTAACAGACGCTACTGCTAGTGGATCTGGAATAATGCTTGCACCTGCATCAGCTGTACCGACCTTGCTTAAGTGGGATTCGACGACTGGTTGGCTCTTAGGCGGACCTGCTTCGTCAACTGCTGGCCTTTCACCAAATGTCGACGGCTCAGGAGCTCTTGGTGCTCCAGCTAAACGATGGGCAGATCTCTTCCTCGCGGAAGGTGGTGTTATCAACTGGGATAATGGTGATATGACCTTGACTCAAGCTAACGATGTGCTGACTGTTGCTGGCGGTGAATTGCAGATGGATGGCGGTCAAAAGATACAATTTGGCGGCGCTACTGATTCAATCAATCTAGACACTGATCTTAAGATCGTTGCTGCTGCGGATCTTTCAATCCAGGCAGGTGGCGGAAACGTCAAGCCCTCGGCTAACGATGGTGCTGCTCTCGGTGTTAGTGGAACTGGTTGGTCAGACCTCTTCCTTGCCGATGCTGGTGTAATTAACTGGAACGGTGGTAACTCTACTCTTACGGGTGGAAGTGCTGCATTAGTTTCTAACGTTAAGTTCCAGGCTACAAGACTACAAGTTGACGGTGCTAATGACTATCTTGATGTTGACACTGATTTCACTATGACTGCTGCTGCAGATATTCGCCTTGCGGCGGGCGGTGCAGATGTTCAGCTTCGCGGTGGTGGAACTAATGACTTTATGTCTATTCAGAGAGCTAGTGCTACAGTTGGATATCTAAACTTTGCTGCTAATGATGGTAGTGCTGCACCTGGTGTTGCTGCTGCTGGCTTCGGTTTCCGTAATAATGCTGGGACCATGCAGTTCAAGAATAGCGCTGGATCATGGCAGAACATCGCTGCTGGAACAGGTGAAGCTCGTGTTAAGGATGTCGTAACAGTTGCAGCGACAGCGACAGCAGTTACATCCACATCTAGTGGATTCCTAGCATTGGCTCCAAATGATCTTGATGTCTACCTAAACGGACAGCTGATGGCATCTGGATCTGGAGGTACTGGTAATGACTATAACGTCACAGCAACAAGTGTGGTTACATTCACATTTAATGTTGAGCCAGATGACACCGTAACGTTTGTCAAGCCCTAATAAGATCTCTTCTAATTAGATTAGATTTTAGTTTCCTGGCGGGGTCCTTTTTATAAGGACCCCGCCTTTTTATTTTTTCTATCGTTAGTGTTATTATATGCCTGTTGTTATAAATGCCTGGAGTAAACATGACTTTTGAATTGGATGAGATAGGATTATTAATAGAAAAGCTTAGTAATGAAAGAAATGAGCTAGATGATAACGTGGTTACATTGTCTTCATCTGTTATTCAATTAAGTAACCTGGCCTCTGCGGCGGGAAATATTTCTAATAACTTGCAGGTCTCACTTAGTGAATCAGATAATGAATCTGAGACATTAAATATACTGTTAGCTGGATTTAACAATCTTTCATCTCTAGTGAGTTCTCATCCTAACGTAATATCACAATCGATAATTAGGATGCAAGCACAGCGCGAGAAGATAGAATCTGTGATAGAAAGTTTAAAAGAATCTCAAGAAAAAATTAACGTAAGAAATGCTGCACAAGATAAATTAATTAAAAAGCTCAAAGATGAGGGTACCTCATCTGGTGATAGAGAAGTAGGAACACACCCAGATGGTCTTTCAAAGATAAGAAAAGCTAAGTCAAAAATGAACAAAAAAGACGAGAAGGCCAATACACAGCTTGATACATAATATTAGGAGATATCTATCATGTGTGAACTTTTATTTGTCTACATAGTCTCTTCTATTCTATTTCTCTCTCTTTGTGTAGGAAGAATATCTGATTTAAAAACTATAGAGGCAACCACAAGAAATAGGGATACAAAGCTTTTCTGCAAGAGACTGCATGAAAAAGAAGTTGCTAGGTGTAAGACTTTTATTTTTTGGCCAGCTGCTATGTTCTACGAGGTCTGGAAGATTTTTAAAAAATAATGTCTCAAATAAAAAATCTTCTTTTAAAGTTCAGATATCTTAAAAGTGAGCTTGAGAGAGTTGACACAATAGTTTCTGAATCAAAGAAGCAATTTTTAGACAGATCAAGAAAAATTCAGAAGGATCTAAACGTTTATGACTCTGATTTTGATAGACCTTTTGAGAAAAGATCCGATGAATCTGATTATAAAAAAGACGATTCACCAGAGATAAATTGCGATCTCAATGATGATGTGGTTAAATCTGAAAAGCCAGCGTGGTCGAAAAAGCTTTTTAGAAAGATAGCCACTATAACACATCCAGATAAGATACCAGAAAATCTAAGCGATGTAGTTAAGGATAAATTTTTAAATTTTTATAAATCTGCCACTGAATCATATGAATCTAATTCATTTTTAGATCTCATAGATATTGGCGAGAATCTGGGAATAAAGATAGAAGACATGGGCAACATCGATATCTCAAGTTTAAACTCTAAAATTAAAACAATCGAAGATAGGATATTTGAATTAAAAAGCACAATTTTCTGGGAGTGGTGGCACATGAGCAAAGAACAAAAAAGGGAAGTCATCAAAAAATTTGTGAAAGATAGAGGGTGGGAAAGCGCTAGAGCACAATCTAAAAAATCTCGCCCCGGGCATCCGGGAACATCTATATCCCAGAGTAGGAAAAAGATGCAAAAAGATTAATTTACGTTCTGGCGGATAGGTATTAATATCCGGGGCTGAATTATTGATTTTTGTTCTCTAGCTTCTATTAAGTCGTTTAGATTCATGTTAAAGATGATTTTGATTATGAATCTTATAGACGCTCTTGCCACCTTGGTGTGGATTAGGCTAGGGCTCGCTGAGGAAGAAAATCCAATGATGGCATTTGTTTTAGAAAATAATGAATCAGCATTCATCATCATTAAGACAGCCTTGGTGATATTATCAATATTACTATTGTGGAGAATAAGAACAGAGATGCTGGCAAGAATTTTAATCATTCCTGTTTTTTTATCTTATGTGTATGTCATGATTTTGCATACATCTGCCACGATTAACGTTATTACCGGAGGTGCGTTATGGAATCTTTTAATATTGCACTAGCATTTTTAGTGGGCTGCATTGTATCATGCATATTTTTTACGATTGGAAGATTCATAGGAAAAATAGAAAAAGAATCTAAAGATAGAGATGACAGGGTACAGGATCTATTTGACGGAATCATTCATAATAATGAAGATGAATATGAACAAAGTTTTAAAAATTCATTTTCTGATGAGATGATAATTGACGCAGAGTATGAAGATGTGGTTTTAGATCTTCAGGAATATAGAAAGAGAAAAATATCACAAGAAGAAAATTTTGATAGTCTTCTTGGCTATGAAATCATGTACCATAAGAAAAATAATGAGTATATTAAAGTACCACGTGAGATTGCAGATCTCATAAAGTATCTTAAAAAGCACACATAATTATGAATGAGAAAAATGTAGGAGAAATAGCAAGGGCTACATCTAAGGTTCTTGTCATAATCACATTGTGTATATTTTGTGGCTGGTGGATAAAGGAGAGGACTCTAACTCCAGATATCATGAAAGAGTGTAAGCTAACATGCGGAAACTTTTCAGGTTATGTCGAAGAGGTAACTGTGACAAGATGTGAATGCTCTCAAGAAAGAGCTAAAATTATTGAAAGTCCATGGGTTTTGCCAAAAAAGTAATACTTATTAATGATGCGCATCTCTAGAAAAATACTCAGATCACTAATATTAAGAGAAGTTAAGCTGTCTTTAAATAATCTAGACAGACTTATGGAGTCTGCGCTGGTATCTAAGATGATATCTGGGAAGGACCCTGCGGAAATAGCTAGCGGAATATCTAAGATAAAGGATCTTGATGGAATGATTTTGAATGCGCTAAAAGATAAAAGCGGGTTCAAGTCTGCTATATCAAAACTAGACGATGAACAATCTAACCTGCTTGTTAGTGTGCTTGGACAACTACGAGGTTCGCTGGCCCCAAGCACATTTACTAAATTAAAGAAAGAAATAATTGCATCTAAACCAGATTTAAAAGATAAGCTGTCTGCCATGTAAATTAGATCTTATACTTGTATTATTGTATAATGATGAATTGGCGTCCTCCTAAATCACCGTACAATCTTATTCAGGAACATCTTTGGGAAGATCCCTGGAAGATATTTGTCGCGTGTATATTTTGCAATCTAACAAGAAGAGTCGACGCTGAACCGTATATGTGGAAATTCTTTGAGAGATATCCCACGCCAGACTCTGCATCAGAGGCTGATGTCGATGACATAGCAGATATGATAGGCCCGCTCGGACTCTCTCAGAGACGATCTAAGACCCTGGTTAAGATGTCCTATGATTATATCAACGAGGACTGGAGAAGCGATCCTGCAGTTCTCTATGGGATCGGAAAGTATGCATCTGATGCGTATCGAATCTTTTGCCTCGGTGAATGGAGAGATGTTCGACCAAAGGATCACGCATTAAATGATTATCATAACTGGTTAAAAAAAGAGAATCATAATACGTTGTTATAGATCAGTATTGATAGTATATTTAATATCATGCTGATAACAGAAAGAAGTCTAAGAGCTCTCATTAGAAACGAGCTACGCCTATATTCAAATAAAATACTTGAGGCGAGATTTAAGGGCTGGAGTCCAAGGGGAGATATTGGGGATTTGATTGACCAGAATCTTGAAGCTAAAGAAGATGACATAGCATGATTCTTTCAAGAAAAAATCTTAGGATGCTCATACACGATGTCATGCTTAAGGAGTCAAAGTATTTTGGCATGTCTGTGGAAGAGGTTCTTTCATTTTTTGATAAGTTTAGTCAAAATACGTGGATATTTTTTGATACAGAGACCACTGGTCTTCCACGGGATGTACAAAAGGGACAGATAACAGAGATAGGTGCGGTTGCTGTAAATCCTAAAAACTGGAATGACGATGCTGAAATTCTTGGTGAATTCAACGAGAAGATCACGTTAAATCCGGACACACTTGCAACAATTGAAAGACAGAGGCCTGATACAGAAAGTACACATACTAGTAGCAGGGTGTGGACAGTGGAAAAGGCACTTGAGATGACACGATATCATGAGTGGGATAGAGAATATAAAGATGAGCAGGATGTTATCAAAGGGTTTATAGAGTTTGTACAGTCATTTTCCAATCCGGTTCTTGTAGCGCAGAACGCATCATTTGACATGAAGTGGATCTTCGCACGGTCAGAGACAAAGATGAATAGATACCCTGTTATAGACACAATGAAGATAATGCAGCTATTTTTAATTCCGCTTCTTAAGACTTTGCGTGATAAGCATGGAGACGTTGAGGCTAGAGAATTTTTACAGCTGATTAGAAAAGGTAGAATGTATTCGTCGTCTCAGGGCGTTGTTTCAGCTGCATATGGAATATCTACGGATAACTGGCATAGTGCAATTGGAGATGTTGAGATGCTCATGGATCTCTTTCAGCACGTAGTTGACACCCTTAGAGAGGGAGAAGGTGTGGACATAAGCGGAGAGCATGGAAAGACAGCTGCGTATGCGATGAAGAGAAAGAGAAGAAGATAACTTATTCGTGTTTCTTTAGTCTAGCAACTCCATCTACTATCGTCACATATGTCTGATGTGTGACCCAGTCTCCAGCATTTATATATGTTTTAATATCTTCGTCTGAATTAATCCACACGAGAGCTTCAGGAATATGCGTATGACCCATGATAAATACATCAACATCAGGATTATGTCTTAGTATATGAATCACGCTTCTAAGCTTGTGCTTTTTGATTTGCTTTTCTGTCCACCATGTAGTAAAGTCAAAATTAAAAGTAAATTCTAGTATATTTTGAATTACCGAAAGAATTATAACAAATATTTTGTTGTGAAGGACACCCTTATCATATTCGTCACCATGCTCAATTCTAAAATTTCTACCGTGAGATTCAAAGTCATATCTCTTTACAAACTCTACATTGTGAACATTTTTTCCTACAAGATTTAAAAGGCTCTGATCATGATTGCCTACAACATATATTATTTTTTTATTGTAATTGACTGCGCTTATAATCTCTAGACACCTTTCAGTGAATATAGGAATTTTAATAAAGTCTATGATATCACCTGCAAGTATTAATTCATCATAGCTTTCTGACTTTAAAAATGACAGAAGCTGCTCTGATTTGTAGAATTTACTTCCAATGTGTGTATCAGAGACGACAATTCTTTTCATTGAATAAGCGCCTTTATAATATGATTATAATCAAAATTTTGCCCTTGTTTTTCTATAAAAACAGAGAGATACACTTATAGTTTCAGTGTTTATAATAATGAATATCCGAAAGGAATTAACAGGAGAAAAAAATGTATAGAATGTCAGACGAAGTTATTTCACAAATTGCAAAGCTTGTTCAGCTTGCAATTATCACTGGAACAGATGTCGTAGATAATCTTAGAATGATAAGAGTTGAACCGTCTGAGGAAGATGGCGCATGTCTTTCACTGACACAAGAGTACAGAGAGATTGGTGAAAATCAGATTAATAGTTTGCTGTCTGAGCTTGACAATGTCAATACTTCAGATGAGGAAGTAGATGTCGAAATCGAGTGATAATCTAAAACACATGTTTGATCTAAGAGAGTCATTTATGGTATCTCTTAGAAAGAAGTTTTCTACTGAAAATCCTGAATGGCCACTAGATCTTTCTACAAAAGAACATCAACAATATTGCAGAGACATAGCACTGAGAGGTGTTGAAGAGATGTTTGAAGCTCTGCAGCATTTAAAAAACTGGAAGCCACATCGGACAACTGAGATAACTGAATTTGACAGAGATGAGTTTTTAGAAGAGGTAGTAGATGCTTTTAATTACTTTTTATCTTTGTTAGTTTTGACAGGCTTTTCATCAGAAGATTTTTACAAGATGTATGTCAAGAAGGATAAGATTATACATGAAAGACTCAAAGGCGACTATTAGAGATTTATTTGAATTACAAAAAAGATTTAATGATATTTTCTATGATATGGATGATATCGGATCAAGAGAACGAGAAGAGATCACAAAATCTTTAGCGCTAGCATTACACACTGAGGTTAGCTCTCTTATATCTGCAATAAACTTTAAAGATCACAGGCAGAATAAAAAAGATGCTGATGAATACAAGATCTTGTTTGAAAGTGTAGATATATTTCGATATCTTATTTCTATTCTAAACATCTGGGATATCACGCCAGAAAGATTTACAGAGGCATTTCTTGATAAGGATTTGTTTCTTCATGCAAGATACAAGATCAATTCTAGCAAGTGGTCGGGACAGGATGTAATCATAGTAGATCTTGATGATGTAGTAATAGAATTTAGGAATGGTTTTCTAGAGTGGCTTAGTGATACATATAAAATATTTGTTGACCCTGATAGCAAAGAATACTATACAACTGCTGAATTAAAAAATGCTGGTGTTAATCCTGAAAAGGTATTTTCTAATTTTATTAAGAGTAGAGGATTAAGATCTTTAGAAAAAAATCAAGATATGATTGATGTAATTAACAAGCTGAGTGCAGACGGATATTGGATTCAGCTTTTAACAGCTAGACCGCAAGATAATCTTGTGTGCCATTACGATACGTTTAGATGGATAGAAAGCTCTAATTTAAAATATGATAGATTAGATTTCAGCAATGAAAAATATAGATGGTGTACCCAGTCTGATTATTTTGATAGCAACAGTATCGTGTGTGCTATAGATGACTCAGCTAAGCATAGTGCTGAATATGCAAAACACGGAATTCCAGTTTTTCTTCCTTCAAAAAGTTACAACACTGAAGTACACAATATGACCAATGTAACAGTGTTTGATGATCCGAGAGACGTGTGGGAAAAAGTTAAATCTCTTAAGAATAAGTAGAATAGGATGGCTTACCTCAAATGATAGATAGAAAATCACTAAGAGATATGATACATGAGATGTCTAAATCATCACTATTTGAACAGGATGATACAAATGAAAGAATATCAGCAAGTGATTATGAAAAGATATATTCAGATTCACAGCAATACTTTAGAATCACGCTTAACAAGTATGTGGAGAGAATTTCTTCAGAACAATATAAGAAAAAAATAAAAAATCAACTAAGGAAAGATGGATTTAAAGATAGCGAAATAGATGAATTTTTAGATGATAGTGACTTTCTAGACAGGGTTTCATCTGCAATAGAAAATGCTTCTATTGTTGTTGTCACAAACTCATCTTTTAATTATGACAGACTTGACAGGTGGTACGGGGCCGTACTTTCAGAAAGAAGCGAAAAATCATGGGCGCCAGATTTTAATAAGCTAAAGGATTCAATTAAAGATTCTGGAAGGATAGCGCAACTACTTTTAAAGGTAAAAACATCTATAGGTGATTTTGTAAATCAGACTAGATCATTTGATAGTCCGATTATTCTTATAAGTTTTGAAAATTTTAAAGATGGAAAAGGAGATCTGAAAGGAACAGTTGAACATGAGGTAGACCATATTCAAGGCTTAATGGTTTCGAAAGCTAGAAAGATTATTAAAAAATCTCCTGATGAGCCAGAGACATTTTCATCTGCAGTGATATCTCTCGTAAGAGACCCGAGGATTGGAGGATGGGACGAGTGGGTGATTGATAGATTCCAAGGAGATAAAAGAGAAGCGTTTAATTTTTTAAAAGATTCATTTCAAGGAAATTTAGATCCTTCAAATCCTAGAGGAGTAGAGGAGTCCAGAAATAGATTTCGCGAGCTAAATGATAAGCTCGGTGAATCTGAAGCTGCATTAAAAAAATTTCTTAGCAATGAAATTTCTAACCCTACGCCGCACATCCAGCTTGTCTCTAAGTACGGTAGAAGAATTGCTCAGATAGTTCCGTTAATAAATTATGACTTGGGTGTGGATGAACTTGCGTCTATGATTTATGGAATAGCTTCTGCAGAAATGCCAGAAAAAAAATCTAAAATAGTTTGATATTTTAATGTAATTCAGTCGGTTATGAGGTATATTTGTTATGCATATAAAAGGAGGCTTTATGCGCTATCTTCTCGTTTCTATTTTTCTAACTTTTACCTCAACTGCGCATGCAGACGACAAGATCAAGGAGGATCCCAAGGTTGTTTACAAGCAGCGTACTGAGATCGACTTTGAAGGTGTTGAAATCGCAGGCGAGCTTGTTCGGCCGCAAGGATCTCTCATCCACGAGCGGCGCCATGCAACTTTTAACCCTTTAATCAAGCTTCGTACTGACTTTGACGCAGAAATGTCACAGTCTGTAGACGAGATCAAGTAAAATATAAAGGATAAAGGCATGCCGCAAAATTTTGACTTAGATCCTATTGTACTACCAATGGATTTAAAGTTTGATCAAGATCCTACTACAGAGTTTTATAATAATCTACAAGCACTAAAGGTAGAGCTGATTGATTATCCAACCAGAACTCAGGCTTTAAAGGTTGCATGGCAATATGTCAAGGCTACGTGGGCTGATCATCATGATGAAACAACCACTGCTGGAATTGATCCAGCAGAGCTATCAAAAAATCTTGAAGATGTTATGTGCTTTAGAGCTCTTCCCACTCCAATGGAGTGTCTTGGGTTCACGTTTAAATTGAGCGGGCTTTCATTTCAAGAGGTCACGCATATTATTCGTCACAGAGCAGGATCTTTTGCTGCTCAATGCACGGGAGATAGAGATCTTAGAAGTGATCCGGCTGTAATTCCCGAGGCTGTTCAAAATTCTCCTGAGTTTCTTGAGAGATGGAAGAATCTTGTCTTAGAGTCTAAACAGTTATATGCAGACATGACTGATAGTAAAGATGTTTCAATGATGGATGCCAGGATGGTTCTTCCAAAGTGTATGACTTCTTTTTATCTTATGAGAATGAATTTAAAAGATTTGCTTGGATTTATTCGACAGAGGCAGGATAAGCAGATTCAGCCAGCTGCTGACAACATTCTCGCCGCATATATGGCTAGAGAACTAATTAATGTGCTACCAGAAGCATCTGTAGCTATTAGATTCGACTCACCTGACATGCACTATATCAAGACATTTAGAGTTAAAGAAGCAGGAAGATGGACAAGTAAGGGGACAAATCTATACTGGCCTGAGCCAAAGAATGATACATTTGAGTATCATCCAGACGACACCATATATCAGGCTCGAAGAGAATCAATTAACGGAACAAAGAAGCCAGACGGTCCTACAGTTTTTGAAAGATTATGGGACGATGTTATGAATGATATTAGTTTCATGAAGACAGAATATAATAAAAACAAATTAGAATAATAAATTTTAAAACAATCATAAAAATCTTATCAAGTTTTGATTATAATAATAGGCCAGATTTGGAGGAAATATGAAGGCATATATAGCAAGTTCGTGGTTTAATCCTGTAGCTAATCAGGAGGTAAACGATATTATTAGCTCTCTAGCAGAAAATAATTTTGAATTTTTTTCACCTAGAGATTTTTTTGTGTGTCCACCAGGCGCTGACCTAGAGACTCAAAAATCAACATATGAAGGAAATCTTGAACATCTTCACAATTGTGATTTCATGATATGTAATACGCACGGAAAAGACATGGGATCAATTTTTGAGGCAGGATACTTTAAGGCACTAGATAAGCCTATTGTTTACTTTTGTGCAGGGTTGCCAGAGGGAGCATCATTTAATCTTATGCTAGCTCAAAGCGGTGTGACTGTGTGCACGTCAAAAGATCAACTAAGTGACTATCTATCTAGGTGTAGTGATCAAGAGCAGCTTCTTTTTGAGCCATATTACGGCAGTATTGAATGATATTTGCTTTTTTGCAAATTATCTCTACATGGATTTATGGCCACGTACTAGAGTACTCAATTCATAGATGGCTTTTGCATAAGCTTGGAACTAAAAAAGGTAGAATTTTTTCATTTCACTTCTATGGTCATCATAGCTTTGCAAGACTAAATGAATTTTTTGATAAATCATATTCTGGTTTTCCACTTAGGTGGGATCCCGCTGGAAAAGAATTGCTATCACTTTTATTCTTGATGGCAATTCATATTCCTGTTATGATTTATTTACCATGGTCTGCACCCGTTATAGTATTTTCACTAGCACAATATTATTATGTTCACAGGAAATCTCATAACAACCCACATTGGGCAAGATCTAGTCTTATATGGCATTATGAACATCACATGGGATTAAATCAAAATAAAAACTATGGAGTCAGAACAGATATTATAGATAGGATTGTTGGAACTAGAGTAAGGTACTATAGATAATAGCTAGGTTTGTTTATGAAAAAAGATTATTATGAAATATTAGGAGTTAATAAAGATTCTACGCCAGATGAGATCAAAAAGGTGTATAGAGGACTTGCTTTAAAATATCATCCTGATAAAAATCCAGATGATAAGGATGCAGAGCAGATGTTTAAAAATATCTCTGAGGCATATGCAGTTTTATCAGATAAAGAAAAACGATATAACTATGATAATTTCGGGCATCATGGGGACCAACAGTTTCCAGGAGGCTTTGAAGATATATTTGATCACTTTTCTGGAATGTTTGGAGGTACATTTGGATCTGAATTTTTCAATAGACAAAGAAGATCTGCACCTGTTGGGAACCCTGTTGCGATAAAAGTTCCTATTACTCTTGAAGAAGTTCTTTCCGGAACAGTAAGAGATATAAATTTTTCTAGAATAGATTCATGCGAAGAGTGTAGCGGGCGTGGATTCATCAACGATCATGATGTTGGAATTTGTGAAGGGTGTAGCGGAAGCGGTCAATCTCATCACAGTGTCGGGTTTGTCAAGGTCCAGATGACATGTGGTCAATGCGGCGGCACAGGAAAGAAAATAACTAATCCATGTTCATCTTGTAATGGAAAAGGATTAAATCATAAGAAAGATAATGTGACTATAACAATTCCCCCTGGCGTCTTAGAGGGTGACCAGCTATGTATCTCTGGAAAAGGAAACAGGCCATCTAACAATCACGCACCTGGAGATCTTGTTTTAATCATGTCAATAGTAGGTGACAATAGATTTGAAAGAGATGGACCTCATCTTTATAGCAGAGAGTCTATATCGTTCCCGCAAGCAGCACTCGGCACGTCTATTATAGTAGATTTAATAGACGGAAAGATAAACCTCGCGATACCGCCTGGTACACAACCAAACTCTATGATGAGCATTCCAAAAAGAGGGTTGCCCATCGATACGCAAAATTCCGAAAGGGGTCACCACTATGTCAGAATTTCAGTAGAAGTTCCAAAGTCATTAAGCGCCAGAGAGAGAGAAATAATAGAGAAACTTAGAGACATTGAAAGCGTGTAAAATTCTTTATTTAAGCCTATAATAAAATAACAAACTAAGGTTTTAAATGTCAGAGAAAAAGAATTTTATACTTCCTAAGAGATTTGTCGGCTTACACGCTCACAGCGGAACTGGATCTCCGTATGACGGTCTGGGATATCCAGATCAGCATATAGATTTTGTTCTATCTAATGATATGGATGCATGGGCATTAACTGATCACGGAAACGGAAATGGTCTTGCACATGCTCATGCGTATGCCAAGAAGTTAAAAAACAAGGGACAAAAATATAAACAGCTGTATGGTGTAGAATTTTATTTTGTTCCTTCTCTTTTTGACTGGAGAATACAATATGAGAATCATAGAGAGGAAGTTCGTCAAGCTAGAACAGAAAAAAAGTCAAAAGAGAGAACAGATATCGATTCTGAAGACGAGGTGTCAGGCGGACTTATTATAGAAAACGAAGAAGAGACAAAAGGTGATTTTGATAAAAATGTGTGGAAAAGACGATATCATCTCGTTGTCTTAGCTAAAAACAGCCAGGGTCTAGAGAATTTATTTACTCTTGTAAAAAGATCATACACAGATGGTTTTTATAGATTTCCAAGAATTGATTTTGATCTTCTTAATAAGTATGGTGATGGCCTTATAGTAAGCACAGCATGCATTGGCGGATACCCATCATCGTTAATAGCAAGAGGTGAATCACATGGAAAGTCAAGCAAAGATATCATTCTTGATTTAGAAAACATGTCTGATAGATTTATTGACGCAGTAGGAAGAGAAAATTTTAATCTCGAGATTCAATTCAATTCATTGTCTATGCAACATAAGACAAACAAATATCTTATAAAGCTTCATGAAAAAACAGGAATTCCTCTAGTTGCAACTGCTGATAGTCACTACTATAGCAGAAACATGTGGGAAGCAAGAGAGCTTTACAGAAAGCTTGGCAGAATGGGAGCTAGAGGAGATTCAATGCCTACACTTCCTTCTTTTGAAGATCTTAAATGTGAGCTTTATCCTAAGAATGCTAACCAGATGTGGGATGAATTTAACGTTCACCTTCCTGAATATGAGTTTTATAAAGGAAAAGAACAGATTATTTCCGATGCAATTGAGAGAACATATGACATTGCATGGGAACAATGTGAAGAAATATGGTTTGACGAAGATGCAAAATTACCAAATTTTGACTTGCCTGACAATCCTGCTATTACTCAGCTAGTATTTAGAGTCAAAAAAGCACTTATTGATGAAGGTCTTCACGAAAAGAAAGAGTATGTAGAAAGAGCAACGATGGAGCTGAGCGACATCAAGCACCTTGGTTTTGAAAATTATTTTCTCACAATGACAAAGGTTTTTGATCTAGCTTCAAAGAAAACTATTATTGGACCAGGAAGAGGTTCTGGAGCAGGATCTCTTGTAAATTATCTCTTAGGAATCACTACGACAGATCCCATCAAGTATGGTCTTCTATGGGAGAGGTTTTTGCATAGAGCAAAAGCAGGATGGCCAGATATTGATACAGACGCTGGTGATAGAGATGTCTTGATAAATGCGTCTAGAGAATTATTTGGAGATGAATCAGTTGTACCTGTTTCAAATTTTAATACTTTAAAATTAAAATCTCTAATAAAAGATGTTTCAAAATTTTATGGCATTGATTTTGGTGAGGTCAATGCAATGACAAATAAGCTTGAAAAAGAAGTCATGCATAAGGCAATGGGAGACCATGAAGAAAAATCGACTTATGTTCTAACTCATGAAGACTGTTTGAAATATTCTGATAACTATGTTGACTTCATGTCAAAATATCCAAAGGTATCCGAACAGGTTCAAAAGCTTTTTATGGAATCAAGATCTATTGGAAGACATGCAGGCGGAGTCCTGATATGCCCAAATCTAGAAAAATATATGCCACTTATTAAGGTAAGAGGAGAGCTCCAGACGCCATGGTCAGAAGGCATGAACTTTAGGCACTTAGAGCCTAATGGCTTTCTTAAGTTTGATTTTCTAGGTCTAACAACTTTAAAAATGGTTGAAGATTGTATTCGACTTGTCTTGAGAAAACAGGGAAACACATCACCTTCATTTGATGACATTAGTAAATTTTTTGATGATAATATAAACTGTAGATATAATGACTTAACTGATGATAAAGTTTGGGAACATGTTTATCACAAGGGAAGATTTGTACAGGTGTTTCAATTTACGCAGCAGGGCGCAAGAAATTTTTGCAGAAGAGCAAAGCCAAGAACCATAGAAGAGCTAGCAACAATTACGGCAATATATAGGCCGGGCCCGCTGGCAGCAAATGTTGATAAGAAATATGTCAAGACGAAAAGGGAGGCAGAAAATGGAAGCCCTATTCGCTATGATCATCCAGTGATTGAAGAGATACTGAGTGAAACATATGGTTTTATATCATTCCAAGAGCAATTCATGCTCTTAGCACAGAGGCTATCAGGATTTGACAAGGGGGAATCAGACAAGATGAGAAAGACACTTGTCAAGAAGTCTCTTGATTCAAATGCAGCAAAGGTGCAGGAAAGAATTGACTTAAGAAAGAAGTTTGTTGATGGAGCAGTTGAGCTATCTGGAATGAAAAGAGATATAGCAGAGACTCTTTACGAGACAATTGAGTATTTTTCTGGATATGGATTTAATAAATCACATGCGATTTCGTATGCGATCGATTCGTATTATTCTGCGTGGCTGCATACTCATTATGAAAAAGAATGGCTAGCCACATGTCTTCAGACTCAAAACGGAACAAATAAGTTTGGAAAGGTTATCAATGAGATCAAGTCTTTGGGATACAAAATACTTCCTCCTGACATTAATATTTCTTCTGATGTCTGGGTGTATAGTGATGAAAGAAACGGTTTTGTTCCGCCTTTAACTGCGATCAAAGGTGTTGGATCAGCTGCAGTTGAAGAGATCATTGATCGCAGACCGTTTTCTAATATAGATGAAATGCTTTTTACAGAGGACGGAAAATGGAAGCCTTCTAAGATGAATAAAACATGCTTTGATTCATTGTGCAAGGTAGAAGCTTTTGGATCACTTGATGAGATGAAAAATAGAGCAATTAAGAATCATAGACAGCTATATGAAACAATTGTTGGAAATTATGATCTTTTAAAAAAAGGTCGATACGGAATAACAAAAACTGCGTATAAAAAGACTATTAAAGAAAGAGGTGATATTCCAAGATTTATAGATGAAAAAACAATAGAGAATTATGATCTTCAAGATTGGACTCGTGAATCTAAAATATTATTTAGTGTTGACTTGATGGCAGGAGCAGATGAAACTCTTATCTTTCCTCCAAAGATAATGGAGAAGATTGAAAATGCCAATGTGAGACCTGCCTCTAGCCTGATGGGAAAGGAGAAAGATATAGTCTGGTTCTGTATTCAAACACTAGAGGAGAGAACAACGAAAAATGGAAAAATTTTCTACAGGATGAAAGTTATAGATAATAACTTCGAAAGTACGTGGATTCGTGTTTGGGGTGCATTTAGAGATATTCCAGATCTTTACACCATGTGGATCGCTGAGGTTGCATCTACAGATTCATGGGGCTGTTCTACATCGTCATATAAAATGAAAAGGATTGATGTATAGTGTTATTGTTTCCTACAAATACTCTTTTTATAGAAGGTCCTGACTGTTCTGGAAAGACAACTTTAATAAAGAACATTCACAATCTATCAAATTATTTGTGGCATATTCACGATAGATCTCAAATATCAAGAAGCATATTTAATGAGCTTTATAATAGAGAAAATGATAACATAGAGTCAGATTTACATCTTGAAATTTCAAATCTCAATAATAGATTCGTCTTGTTACTACCTGATATAAGGGTTGTTAGTGAAAGATTTATTAAAAGAGGAGATGACTTTCATAAAGACATGAAATCAATAGAAAGTGTTTATAATATCTTTGAGAGAAAATTTAAATACCTAAGAGATTTTCCAAATACTATGATATATTCAAAAAGTCATCCAGATGAAATAGCATCAATTGTGCTCGCCAGGCTTCATCTTGTTGAACGATGCATGATTAGAGAGGTATCAGATCAGGTATTAAGATTTGTAGAGTGTAATAATAATGAGGCTTATCCCGTTAAGTTTACATTATATGATGATGGTGAATTTGAAGAGGCTAGTGAATCAGTACTTGACTATAAGCCAGAAAGCGATTATTACAATTCCATATTTAATAAACTGCACACAAAAATAAGTGATGAGCTAGCGGGAAATAATGAATATAGCAGGGTTGAAGATACAACCTCTAGAAGATTTATTTATACAGATAATACATGTATATCGCTTATTCATGTCGCAATTAGAGACAGAGTTATGGATTTTCATACAGTGATTAGATCATCTGATGTCGAAAACATTTTTCCTCACGATCTAAGATTTTTGTATTATCTAGCTGCCACTTGTTATAATAGATTTTCAGATGAATGTGATAAGGTTAGAATGAGATTTAATTTAAACTCTGCTCACATAATATGTTAAAATTTTGAAGTTAAAACGGAGAGACTATGAAAAGAGCACTAGTAACAGGAGGATGCGGATTTATCGGATCCAATCTTTCAAAGAGACTTGTAAAAGACGGATGGGTTGTTGACATTGTAGATGATCTATCAAGTGGACATTTAGAGCTAGTTCAAGAATTAAAGATTAGAGTTATACCGGTAGACTTGTTATCACAATTTTATGATAATTTTGATAGAGATGAAGGAACAGTTCACATTTTGCAAGGTGATTTTTCACATGACAATGTGTTAAAAAATATCATTGATCAAAAATATGATTATGTTTTTCATCAGGCTGCGATACCAAGGGTCCTTTTTTCTGTTGAAAACCCATCTTTAACAACAGAAGTGAATATAGCAGAAACGGTTAGGTTGTTTGAGGCATGCATAGGAAGTGTCAAGAGAGTCATATTTGCATCATCATCATCTGTTTACGGAGGCGCGGATGTTCTTCCCACACGTGAAAGTATGTCAAAAAATCCTAAGTCACCATATGCGTGGCAAAAGAGCGCAGTTGAAGATATAGCGGAATTATTTTGTCAATTATACGATATTGATATCGTATGCTTAAGATACTTTAACGTCTTTGGACCAGGCCAGTATGGCGACTCTCCGTACTCCACAGCAGTTTCTGCCTGGTGTCACGCACTTAAAAATGGATCGCCTATGAGAAGTGACGGTGATGGATCACAAACAAGAGATATGTGCTATATTGACAATGTTATCCACGCTAACGTACTAGCTGCTGAATCTGATCGAACGAGATTTGATGGATTTAATGGAAGATGCTATAATATTTCATGCGGAGATAGAACATCTAATTCTGAAATATTAGAATACTTTACAAAGAGATATTCTCACGCAGCTGTTGTCAATGCTCCCTGGAGACCTGGTGATGTAATGCACACCCAGGCAGATATATCAAGAGCAAGCGAAGAGATTGGATATGAACCTCTTGTGAGATTCTGGGACGGACTAGAAAAGACTATTGAATGGTGGGGTATAGATTCTTGATGCTTTCTAAAAAACACGTAAAATCTTCCTGGGTTGTTAGAAAAAAAACAAACAGTGTTATAAACAAACCTTGGGGAACTGAAACAATATGGTCAGGATTTTTTGGAATTCATGGAAAAACATGTTTTATTAAAGCCGGTGCCAGATCAAGTTTTAAATATTTTCCAATAAAATCTGAAGTTTTATTTTTAAGATCTGGAAAGGCAGAGGTGACGTTTGGGGCTGAGGAGACACTATTGGATCCCATAGGCTATCCGTTAAAGAGTGAGATACTTTGCGAGGGAGACGTGCTAATGGTTCAATCTGGCTGCCCGTATAGGGTTAAAGCCATAACTGATTGTGAGATAATTGAGATAGGAAATAATTCTACAGATAAGCCAGTTAGAATAGAGGATGACTATGGAAGAGCTACAGCTAAAAAGAAATCCTGAGTTTATAATTTTTACAGGGCCGATGTTTAGCTCTAAAACAACTAGACTTCTTGCTACAATAGATCGATTCAGATATCAAAATAGAAATGTCGTCGCATTCAAGCCTTCTCTTGATGAACGATACTCGCAATCTAAAATTTGTACACACAACGGAGGAGAAATAGAAGCACATGTAGTTAAGTCAGGTGACGATATAATTAAGTTAGTGAAAAACTACGATAAAAATATAGATGTCATCGCAGTTGATGAAGCGTTTATGATAGAAGGAGTAGCTGTGTCGCTACTCGATCTTTTTAGATCTGGAAAAACAATAGTCATATCTTCTTTACAGCTTTCTGCAACTGGCAATGTATTTGAAGAGATTAGAGATATGATGCCGTGGGCAACAAAAATAGAAGTTTGCCCAGCAGTATGTACTATTACTGGTCTTGACGCATATTACACTCATAGAAAATTTAACAATATGGAAGAGATAACAGTCGGAGGTTCTGATTTATATGAACCTAGATGCTGGTTTTACCATAGTTTTATGAACCAGTCAGACATTTAGGAGATTATGATGCTAGAGCCAACAAGTGTCGATTACGTTATTTATCACGCTAACTGTTCTGATGGATTTGGTGCAGCATATGCTGCATGGAAATGTCTAGGCAATAAGGCAACTTATCTCGCTGCAAAGCATGGTTCAACGCCTCCAGACATCACAGATAAGAATGTAGCTATTCTTGATTTTTCTTATGATAACACGACTATAAAAGGAATGATCGAAGAGGCAAATGATCTAATAGTTATAGATCATCATAAATCTGCGGTGGTAGAGCTTCATGATATTTCTAATACTCGCTTCGATATGACAAAGAGCGGTGCAATGTTATCTTGGGAGTATTTTCACCCTGGAAAAGAACCCCCGAAGTTCATACGATATATTCAGGATCGCGATCTCTGGAAGTGGGAATTAGATTATTCCAAGGAATTTAGTGCAGCATTTGATATGGTTCCGTTTGAATTTGAAGAATTTGTGAAATTTGAAGATGATTCAGTTTTTGATGACGCTGTAAAGCGTGGCTCATTTATTCTTGCGTATAGCAAAACAGTTGTAAAGAAAGTTTGTGAAAAGGCACGGCCCAGAAAGTATGGTGGTCTTGATGTACTAGTCGTAAATTCATCTCACTGGATGTCTGAGATTGGTGCAAGATTATCCGCAGAGTGTGACTTTGCTGTAATATGGTATTATGATCATGAGGAAAGAAATATTCGAGTAAGCCTCAGATCATTTCATGATAATGTAGATGTATCAGAAATAGCTAAAAAATTTGGCGGCGGCGGCCACAAGAAGGCAGCTGGCTTTACACTGTCTGGTGAGACGATTGTAGATGATCTATTTGATAGAATCGAAGAACCTTTAGTTGATACTACTCCTGCCAGAGAGGAGCTTAAGAAAATTCGAGAAGTTCTTGAGGAAAAAGGCGATATTGACAAAGAGGAGGCGGTTGATCAAATGGAAGCTCTTTTAGATGGGCTTGAGGTTAAGGAAACAGATGAATCAGAAAAATTGCAAGAAGATAAGGGAGACGATACAGGAGTCAGCGAAGAAGCTAGAGGGAAAATTACCCTCATCCAGTCGTCATCCCAAGGGTAGAAACCCATACGCACACCTACCAAAAGTTATAAAGTCATTTTTTGGAAAGTCATATAAAGATTTATCAGATGATAAAATAGATGAAGTGATGTATATAATTGAATATTGCACGGAGAATCCATTTTAATATGTCATATCTTGGTTATATAAAATGCTTATCAAAGCTAATGTCACATATTAATGATCCTGTTATATTAGAGATAGGCGTTGACTATGGGCAATCTACTCTTCCTCTTGTTCATAACCTTATCTCATCTTGCGATCGTTTTTTATATACAGGTGTCGATATAAAGTTACGACAAGAGGTAATTGAACAAGCTGTTCAGATGAACGATGTTTTACTTTTAGGAAAGCCGGGCGTGCCTAAAGATTCTGCAAATGTTGTATTTTATACAGCTAACAGTCTTGAATTATTACCAAAGCTTAAAAGTCACGGTGCAAAATATGATTTAATTCTTATCGATGGAGATCACAATTACTTCACTGTTAAAAATGAACTTGATCACATAAAGGATATCGTGTATCCAAGCACAATAATTATGTGTGATGACTATAACGGTAGATGCGCTGAGTCAGACATGTTTTATTCTGATAGAAAAGAATATGAATCTATTGAAATCGCCACACCAAGAAAGCATACTGAGAAACAAGGAGTGCGCACGGCTGTCTCTGACTTTCTAAGTGAAAACCCTACGTGGGCAATTCTTGATCATGGTCTGGATCCTTGTTTTTTATTCCAGAAAGACTACGTTGATTTTAATATTTTTTCTCCTGAAGGCTCAACATCTCTTAGCGATTGTATTTTAGAGTTTAATCTCAAGTCACCTTCAGCATTGGCAAGGTTCAAGGAGAGCACAATTGCGTCCATCATGGAATAAAGTATGGATGGAGTTTGCGTATATAATATCCAAAAGATCATATGATCTACGACATCAGGTGGGTGCTGTGATTGTGACTGATGATAACACTCAGGTTCTTGCAGTGGGATATAATGGAAACTATGCAGGAGGGCCAAATGAATCTGAATCACTTGAGCCAGGTCAGTCTGGAATGATACACGCAGAGATAAATGCTCTTTTAAAATGTGATTATAATTGCCCAAAAAGAAAAATAATGTATATCACTTTGTCTCCTTGCAGGATGTGTGCAAAGGCAATAATCAATGCGGGAATAAGTGCTGTAATTTATGATCAAGAATATAGAGATTCATCAGGAATAGACTTGCTTCATAATGCAGGCATCTCTGTTGTTTCATTCAAAAATATTAGATAATCTACATCATATTTAAATATGAGGTGTATCTATGAAGACCTTTTCCTCAAAAGATATCTTAGAGATCGTAAAAAAAATACATAATCAAAATGAAAATATTGATGTATTTGCAGGAAAAGGATCAGATAGAAAAATAATAGTTAAAAAGGGCCTGAAGATACGTCACAAGCCATCAGGCCTAGTTTATACTGTTTTAAAGGTAATAATTCCAGATGGTAGCTCTGAACCTAAAATTTTATGCAGAAGGCCTGGAAAGGAATTACTTATTACGAGAAATGAGTTTAAAGACTACGAGAGGCACTAATGTCAGATAATAAGGATAAAGGATTGTTCACACATAAAGATTTGAGAAAAAACATCAGAAAAAGCTTGAATCTTTGTGATGAGAGGCTAGATGAATCCTATGTTGCACAAGTGAAACAATTTAATCTACCAACAGAATTACTTAGCAAGTCAAGTAAAAAAAATCATATAGTGCTCTACGACAATTATGTAGCTGTATTTAATAGAATTAGCGCTGAGCTTGATACCGCAGATAGAGCTAGTTCAAATTCTGATCATTCTCAATTTAGAGATCTTAAAGTTGATGAGACATATAATATGAATTCATCTTACTTACATGAATTATACTTTTCTAACATTAGTGATCTTCATAGCGAGATATCGATGGATTCACTGTCTTATATGCGTCTCGCTAGAGACTTTGGCTCTTTTGATGATTGGCAAAAAGATTTTGTCGCTTGCTGCTTGGCTTCTAGGTGCGGCTGGGCGATTACATATTTTAATACTTTCATGCAAAGATACATGAATTGCTCTATTGATCTGCATAGTCTTAATGTTCCCGTGGGTGCTTATCCCGTCATAGTGATGGATGTGTGGCAACATGCTTATTATAGAGACTATCTTAAGGATGTAAAGACATATGTATATGGCATGATGAAGCAGCTAAATTGGAAAGTTATAGAAAAACGATTTGAGAAAGCTGATGAAATTCAAAAAATACTAAGGGCATAATATGAAAAATTCAGTTACTAGAACTATTAGATCTTTGATACTGGAACAGGTAGAAGATCTGTTTGTCAACCCTGCAGCTGCTGAGGAAACAACTCGACTCGAGGTAGATTCAGCAGATGATCAAATTGATTCATTTATTTTGAAATTTGAAAAAGATTCAATATCAGAGGATGACAATGAGATCAATAGTCTAAATGAGTCATTATATAATCTGTCTTTAAAAGCTCTCCTAGAGCAGGAAGAGGACGAAGAAGCTGTTGAAGTAGATGAGGAAGAACCTGTCGAGGATGAGGGTGAAGAGTCTCCGGCTGGTGATGACGCTGCACCAGAAGATCCTGAACCTGCAGGAAGCGAAGATACAGATGTTGAACCTGCTGAATCTCTTCCAAGACCGCCACTAGACGTTGATTCCTTTACTAAGCGAGTCGCAAGACTGGCAATGAATCATGAAAACCTTTTAGATATAAAAACAGTTATCATAAACAGAGCTATGAATTTTCTTAAGGAGAATTATGATGACGCACACGCCCTTGAGATGAAAGACATTCTTGATTCACAGTTTGATTTTGATCTAGACGGAGGGAAGGAAATACCTTCTGCACCATTTGCTGTAGGCGCCAATCCTGCGGGTGCTGGAACTATGGGCGGCGGGGCGTGATGGCTAAGAAGACGTACATAGATTTCGAAACAAAGAAGACTATTCACTTTAACATAACAAGAGAAACCCATAGCAAAATTAGAATTATGTGTTTTAAAAATAGGCTTTCTTTACAAGAGGTATATGAAGAAATCTCACAAAGAATAGCATCAGAATCTCCTGAAATGATTTCTTTTTTAGAAGATCTTTCTCAAAAGAAAAGAGACAAGATTGTTAAAAAATTATCAGAAACGGATGCAGAATCACTATTTAATATTATAGAAAAAGAAAACCCGTTACGTGATGAGTGAGATGATTAAATATATTAAAAATTTATTTCGTAGAAGGAGAAGGCATCTCGATCATATCGAGACGCTAGAGGAGAGAATAATCTCTCTTGAAAAACATCTTTTAGAATCACAGCATATGCTTGCAAAACAGTCAGAGCTTCTATCAGTTGTAGCAAGCATTCAGTGTGATATTATCGGAGTAATGTTTAAAGAATCTCCCAAGGCTATAAAGAAAGATAAAAAATCTTCGCAGAAAAGAACGCTTATAGTCATACCATCTGATGATGACTTTATAAATTAATCCTCCTATTTATATTAGGAGGATCAAATGCGAACTGGACTTGTAGATAGAATTCTAGGTAAAATCATTTCTAGAAAATTTACTGTCTTTGTAACAGCTACAGCATTAATGCTTTGGGCCGATCTCACTTCAGATACGTGGGGAATGATTGCGATAGTTTATATCGGGGGCCAAAGTGTTATTGATGCAGCGCTTTCTTGGAAGCACGGTAAAGATGACTAGTAGTTTAATATGGCTATCGATTAAAGCTCGATTAAGAAAAACATACGCGTGGTGCAAGAAGTACTGGCAGATACTTGTTGGTGCTGCGATTCCGATTATTCTGATGATAATATTTAAAAAAAATAACGAAGCTGGAAAAATCTTAGACAGAGCAAGAGATGATTATAAAAAAGAGATAGACGTTATTAATAAGTCTCATAATAAGGAAATAGAAGATATAGAGGTCGCAAGAAAAATATATTTAAAATCATTAAAAGAAATAGAAGAAAAATATATTGATGCCAAAGAGAGCCTCGACGATAAAAAGAAAAAAGAGATAGAGAAAGTCATACTAGAAAATGTTAATAATCCTGATGAGATAACAAGAAGAATTTCAGAGATTACAGGATTTGAAATTCATGTATCATAAACGATATTTTTTTAAAATGATATTATCTTTAAGGGAAAGCTATGAATAAAAAAATTAATATTATAACGGGACACTTCTCATTACTGTTTTTTATTTTCAATATATTATTTTTTCCATCTTTATCATACGCTGATGAAAAAGTTGTTACTGTTACAAAAGGTGAATCAGCTCCATTTTCCGGCACTCTTTTTAACACTGAGGCTGCAGCAAGGCTTTTAATAGATCTCGAATCAAATACCGAGCTTTGTGATATTGAATGTGGCAAGAAGATAGAGAAAAAAGAAGCAGAGTTAAAATTTGATTATGATATTTTAAAAGCGTCTCATGATGCATTGCAAATAAAATATGACGAGACACTTATAATAAAAAATAATCAAATAGAATTTTTAGAAAAGCAGGCAACAAAGCCCAAGCTAGGTGGAGAATTAGTTTTTATTTTAGGTGTTCTGGGAGGCGTAGGAATAACAATGGCGTCAGCGTATACTTTAAATCAAATTTCTAATTAGAATACTTTGGGTAGATGAGATATTTATTTGTGTGGAGCGATTCATGAAAGTCATCGTTAATAGAAATGCATTAGAAACAGCTATCAAAAGCATGGTCGAGTCTCGAAGCATACAGTCAACAAGTATAGACACTATAGCTGGAGACATAGATGCCGACGAAACTGATGAGCCAATACAGGCATCTGACATGATGTCTGTTCAGCTCGCAGTTGATAAGCCCCCTGTTGAAGATCCAGAGTTTGTTCCAACAACCCGACAAGCGCTAGGAAGATCAGCATCAGCGATATCTCAAGAGGTTCCAGATGATCAGATAGATTTTTTCTATAGGAAGCTACATGATCTTTTAGATCAATCCCTAGATAGGCATGATGCTTCTAAATGGGAGGAGCCCACAGTTGAACAGGAAGATGAAGAAGCCGTGGAGGCACAAGATGAAGCCATACCAGAGGAAGAGGATTCTATAAGAGAAGCTAAGTTTAGAAAAGCTGTGTCATTAATGCTTGAGGAAGATGATTCTTTTACAGAAGACGAACATGACAAGATAGTTGTTGCCACAGAAGAGATAGTAGAATTTCTTGAGTCAATTAAATTTGGATATTCTACTAGAGAAAGAGTTTTAACTGCTGGAGAAATTCAGACATATTTTGCTGATGGTCTTATGAGACGAGCATTAGACGACATTCTTGATACAAATGATATGCTTCCAGAGATATCGTCAGCTATAGCTGACTTGTCAGATATCGAAAAAGACCGTGTGCTATCAAATGTAAGGGATCACTACATGAAGCTTTCAAGGTCAATTCCAACTCAGCAAGATGTTGACCAGATAGATGCGAATAAAGAAGTTGACATGGTTGCAAATTCAATGTTAAAATCTATGTCATCTGACGATGTTGCAAAATTCCTATTAAACAAGGCTAAATCTGAAAAAGATCCCTTAAAGAAAAATGCTTATAATAATATAGCAACATTACTCTTGAAGAAGGGCGAGACAGCATTTGTTGATCCTGGGTACTATGGTGAAAAAGAAGAAGAGGAAGCACAATTATCTCCAGAAGATGCAGCACAAGTTGCACAAGAGAAGCTCGAGAGAGATTTAAAGAAGCTAGATGCTCTTGCAGCTGTCTTCGGTTTCAGCGCAGCAAGCGGGTTTAGACAGTGGAGGATGAAATTTCCCGAACCTATTTTTAAAGCTGTCCTTGGATCAGAAGGTGGGATCTCTGAGTATAGAGGATTTTCTAATGAAGTCTATAAATCTATGATACTTGCAATGAAAAAGGTGTCTGAGATGGTCGGTCTTCTCGTCGAAGAGGTTGAGGATGATTTAGAAGAAAACCCTGGAGACAAAGATCTTGAACAGATGGTAGAGGTGCTTCAGAAGATTGATATAGAGTTACTTGAAATTGGAGAGACAGTAACAGAGGATGGCGACTTTGACAGTGAAATGATTCACAATACTCTTGGAGGAAAAGTTTTAAAACAGATATTTAGCACTCATTTTTATAAGCCTCCGTTTACTGAGTATGCTAGAACAATTAAAAAACACATGATATCGTTTCTTACCGGCCAGGGAATAGATCAGAAAACTGCATCAACGTTTGCCAAGATGTTCAACGGAGAGGTTGATCTGCTTCCTTATAATTCTCCAAAAATGCAAATGAATAAGGTTCGGCTGGGCGGTGTGACGATTCAAATTTATAGAGCTTCGCTAGCAGAGGCACAAAAATTTAATAGAGTATTTTTTGGAAAAGAAAATAGAGAAAAAATTAGTGCTAATTTTGAAAAGATGCTAAGAGATCCACAAAAAATCACTCGAGCAATATTTGATTCAATTCCTGATGTATTAGAATGGTCATCTACTGAGAGTGAAAATCCCCAATTACAGGTAACTGAAACTCGCATAAGAGATCTTATCTCAGGAATGATTTGATGAAACTAGTAGAGCTACTAGAGAAATCACAAGGCACTCAGTTGCCCACGACATCTGTTGGAATGGCTCTAGGAAATTTGCAAACAACGATTCCGGATACTGAACCTCCAATCAAAGCTGAGAGCTCTGACTGGACCACATTCACAGACCCTGAGAGGATATCTAGAACTTTTAATTTTGATAAATCTAATCATTTGAAATATTTTATCACAGAATTATTATCATACCAGGAAAAAGTTCAGCACCATGCAAAGATTACAATAGAACACGGAAGCGTTAGCGTAGAGACTTATACACATGATATTAACTCTGTTACACAACAAGATATATCACTTGCAAAGTTTTGTGACGAGATATATGATGATGTAACTTTTCTTGACTGGTCTAGAAGATGAAAGAGATAGAATACGAAAATTCTAAAGTAATGATTAGCGACTCTCTGGTAGACAAGATAGATCCCAGACAGTTCTATGATGACCCTGACAAGATAAGCGACTTAACAGTTATTGTCTATTTTGACTCTACGTCGCTATCTGCATCAGTTAATAAAATAAAAATATCAAAAAATTTAATTCGTTTAAATTTTGTGTGTGAGTCTAAAGATGTGTGGCCTATAGTCTCTGGAGAAAAAATTAATAATTTTTCAATTTTAATGAACGATAATGATATAATTTTAAAGGATTATGAAGCGTTTGATATCTTGACAAGATCTGTAGCTGCGACACAAGATAGTGTGTATGAATGTGATTTAGTTGTAAAGATGCATAATACATAATAATAGAGGTTTAAGATGAAAAATCCCAAGTTTAAGTTTGATAAATTTATTGAAGATATTGATAAAAAAGAAAACGAAGGAAGGCAGAGGGTAAAGGACCACGCCGACAGAGATGAATTTCTCCCACAGCGAAGATACAATAGGCTTTATAGGGAACATTGGCAAAATTCAACAAGATTTAGAAGTAAAAAATGAGTACAATAAAACTAGATACGTCAGATGATATCGTAACCTTTTTAAGGTTGCTGGCTGAGGAAAGCGTAAAAGATGCAAAAAAAACGATAGAGTCAGATCCAAAACAAGAATATTTTACTAGCAACATGAACAAAGACAACAAATTTTTTCATTCTCTTTCTGAACAGCCAGAGGCTGAGGAAGAGACTGAAGGGGAGCCTACAGAGGAAACAGAGGAGGAAGTTGAAGTTGAGGAACCGGAAGGTCCCCCAACACTTGAAGTTTCTCTTGACAGTATATCAGATACAATCAAACAACTTAGAAGCGGTCGATCTGTAGATGATAGTAAGGTTAGAGATCAGCTTCGTACTTATTTTGATAGACTTGACGAGACTGAAAGACAGGCACTTCTTATATTTTTAAGGGCATTTTCTGGAATTTTAACTGGATCTCTACAAGGGGATGATGCTCCTGATCCTGGAGATCCTCCATCGAGTATAACTATGGGTTCTGGCTCTGATGAAGTAGAAGAAGTCGAAGAAGAGGTTGAGGAAGAGTCTGGTGAGGAGACAGAAGAGGAAGGATTCGAAGAAGAGGAAGAAGAGGAAGAAGATACAACGCCGCCGATAAAAGCTGGTGAACCAGCTGAGCTTGCAGAAATAAGAAAGCGAGTCCGAGCGTTAATGATAAAATAGACGTGTATTTTTAGTTATTTTTTGATAGAATATATACATGGAAAAAAGAATAATAAAGCTACCAAAGGGTGGAGATCTTGAGGTCGATATGACTCCAAGGTTTTTAGATATTATCAAAGAGTATTTTGATCTCGATAGTACTGAGTCTATTACAGATGATCAAATTAGGATGTTTGTATATGGAAGCACAAAGTCTGCTTTAGATACTGTTCCAGAGCATGGGTATGTTCCCGTACCAGGCCCTCTAGACGGTTTGGATGAGGACATAGATGCTGTTTCAGATGAGCCTTTGAAATAGAGATATCCTTTGTCATCATTTAGATTTTAAAATGATATTTATAATCAAGGATTTTAAATGTTCGCCATGTCTTTATCTGAATTTCTTTTTGACAAGGATGCAGCTGTCCTTTTTGAGGGAGGGCTTAAGCTACCCGTCAACCAGAGGCATAGGCTAGCAGAGCTTACTCCTGACGTTGCAGATCAAGCTATAAAGATATATGAGGATTTAATTAATAGGTGGAATGGATATCTTATCTCTATTGGAGAAGAACCCGTTAAAGCGCTTAGACCAACAGGTTCAGTTAGCTATTACCAGCTTGATATCTCGCAGAGCAAAGATAACGTGTATGGCGACATAGATTATCTTGTTGAGTTTCCTTTGGCAGTAGAAGGAAATGAATCTGAGATAAGGCAAGCAGATAGAAGAGCAGACAAAAAATACACAGAACTATTTATTAATTTTTTAAATACAAAGATGCCTGATATTGTAGATGTAGAAGCAACCTTGGAGGGCAGGACACCCATGATGGTGATGATACGTCTGCCAGATAACAAGCTAGTTCAAGTTGATACTGTAAAAACATTTCCTAGATATTCATCTTGGATGGAGGGGCGCTATACGCCAGAGAGAGGATTAAAAGGATATACAACAGGAAATCTCTATAAGGCACTAGGGGACTACCTAGTAATGTCAATTGGAACAGAAGGTGTAATAGTTAGATCAAAGATGGGTCAAAGAGTCCAGTCTAAGTTTTCACGAAGTAAAGGAGTCGAAACATCAAGCATTAGTCTTGATATAAGAAACTTTCTAAGAGATATAGCTAGATATATCATAGGATCCGATGACATAGAAGAAGACCCGCTTTTGACAAAAAATCCAGGAGTAGATCCTGTAAACGTGAAAATATCTGGAATTGCACGTGGAATCAAGGGTCTTGCAAGAACACTAGGGAAGTACGGTGTGTACGATACAGATGATATGCTAAGAGAGATTCACTCCAGCTATGTGGAAAATGTAAGAAAAAACATAGAAAATAAATTGAACAAGGGATTAGACGAGACAGCTTATCAAAAACTGTTACAGCTAAATGATCATGTGGCAGCTATAGTAAAGAAAGAGTTTGGTATTTAACGTGGATTATTTTATTTCAGATATACATTTTGGTCATAAGAACATTATAAGACTTTGTGACAGGCCGTTTAGTTCTGTTTCAGAGATGAATAGCGAGATTATTAAAAAATGGAATTCAATAGTCACAGATGCAGATAGGGTTTTTGTTGTAGGAGATGTTTTTTTGTGCCCTCTATTAGAGGTAAAGTCGTATATGAAAGAACTGAACGGGTACAAGATTCTCATAAAAGGTAACCATGATTTATCAAAATCAATGATGCTAGAGGCGGGATTTGATGAATACCATAGGAGCTATGATTATACGATGCCAGATGGAAGAGTTGCACTTCTAAAGCATTATCCTGTTCCTGACTGCCTACTAGATATGTATGATTTAATGATACACGGACACATACATATATCAAAGAGGCTACGAGGCAAGAAGATTAATGTGAGCTGTGATATATGGGATTTTACGCCTATAGGTGTAGATGTTTTAAACGAGATGGATACGCGATCTATTTGCAAGGATGATTCAGAATTTGTTGAGGTATCTTTAGATGATGATAAAATGTTAACAATGAATGTAAAAATACCGATGCTTGATGTCTCAGGATTCATTGATCATATGTATAGACAAATGAATGGGAAGTGGCCGCGGAGTAGAGAATGAAATTAGGATTATTTGGCGGAGGATTCAAACCATTCACAACTGGTCACTTTGCTAAATTAGCAAATGCAATAAGAGATAATGATAAGGTTTATCTATTCTACGGAATTCAGGAAAGGAAGCCTCCAAAAATTGGAAAAAGAGGAAAGCCCCTAAAGTCCCAGCAAAAATTTAGACCCATAGGAGATAGTGGAAGATTCTATACGCCAGAGATATCTAGAGAAATTTTCGCCATATATGAGAGAGCAATTGAAAGAGAGCTTCCAATGGTAGAGGTTGAATCTACAATAGGCAGCACGCCTATGAGAAGAGTGTTTGAAATTATTGAAGAGTTTGTAGAAAATCCAGAGATGTATGAGAAGGTTACAATCTACGGAGCTGGAGACACTATTAGAGAGTATCTTAGAAAGCTACCATACTTTGGAGATCTTATAGAGACTGGAAAGGTACAGCTAGGATCGATATCTCCGGAATCTGCAAATGATTATCTTGATGAAGAGAGGCTCGTGGATATAATAGGTCAAAGTGAAGAAAGTGCATTGTCATCTTTAGGTTCGTATTATCCAGACGCTTCACAAGAGGACATAGAAAGAATGCAGAGAATAAGGGGCACAGAGGTTAGGGATATTGCATCAACAAAATCAGGAATCGAAGAGGCAAAGAGATTCCTACCGCCATTTTTAAATAATGATGAGAAGCAGCAGGTGATAAATCTATTACTAGGAGAAATTTCACCTCCACAGGATCAAGCGCTATCTGAGCTTTATTTGAGAAGTTTTATAAGAGGGATTATAAGAGGTTGATGTGGCTATAATTTTAACACCAGATATGATTGCGAGAGCATCTCATAAGTTTACTGCAAAGAAGTTTATAACAGAACAGGATGAGCCAGATCTTACAAAACATATCTGGCATTTTTATGAAGATTTTGAGATGCCTCTCTCTGAGCTATTTGAATTAATTGATGCAGCAAAGGCGGGTGAGCTGCAAGACGTAGAGGAAAAACTAGATGGACAAAACATAACCTTTACAGTTAGAGACGGAACTCTTCTCTTCTTTAATAAGGGCGGCAGTGGCCAGGGAAAAGATAGATCGGGAGTAATGTCTCACCCAGTCGAGAGCGTGAGAAATGCTTTTATTAAAGCATATGACGCAATTGAAGAGATAGCAATTCCTAGTGACGACCCTAGCAGGTGGCAGAACCTTTTTCAAAATGGTGCTGTGATGATTGAGAGTGCGATTCTCACGCCTGAAAATCCTAATACAATAGTATATGACACTCCTTCGATAAGATTTATCAAGACGTCTACGAGCAGTCCAGATGTAAATTTAGCATTTTCTGAGTTTAAGTCTGTTGCAGACTCAACTGTTAATGAAGAGTTTTATATGGGACCAGTTCCCTATCTTAATCTAAAGGCATCTCTCGAAGCAACTGATCAGGAAGCGGATGACATCAAAGGAAATCTTTCACAATTAGTCTTTAGTTACGGAGTCTCTACGCAAGGGACAGTTGGAAATCTTATTCACGCCATGGTTAGAATAAGATTAGAGAAGAGTGGCTTAGTTCCAGATTCTTTATTAGATCTAGCAGCTACACGAGTTTCGACTGGAAGAGGACCAATAGGAAGAATGTTTCCAAAAATTGCTGGAAAAGATGCATGGGTAACATTTCAAACAGAGGTACTTAATAATAGGCAATCCTACCTTGCGGAATCTATAATCCCTCTAGAGAGAATAATTCAAAGAGTTGGGTCCTTAGCATTTAGAAATCTTGAATTTACTCTTGAGGCAGGAAATAGAGATGATCTGATTCAGCAGGTAGCTGATACTAAAAGAGCATTTGAAGGTGGACACATACTCGCTAGCCCAAAGCAACTGGAAGGAATCAGAGTAGCTCTAGATAGGATAGGCATGTCATCAGCTGATGACATGGACAATAGATTTAGTAGAGCGACTGAAGGGATAGTCTTCCAGTGGAAGGGAAAGACAAGAAAGCTAACTGGTCTCTTTACACCTATTAATAAGCTTAGGGGATTCTTCGCTTACGGAGAAAACAAGGCAACAATACAAGAGCCTGTCACTCCTAATGCACTACAAGAAGCTATTAGAAAAAATTTAAATATGCTTTTATTCGAAGGCGGTAATGCATTTAAATATCCAGACGGAACGAATGTAACAAGGCAAGAGAGAATACCACGTTCAGAGGTTGAACCAATCGTCTCAAATTTTGTGAAAGACATTCTTGAACCACTAGGAATGGATCATATAGGAGTAGGAACAACTGTGACTGATACCCCTGATGTCGGAGATGTTGATGTAGTAGTTAGTGCAAATAATTCTAGAAGCCTCTATTCTCAGTTGTCAGCTCATCCTGAATTACAGAGAGAGCTTTCTGAAGCCCCGGGTATAAATAGACTTTATTCACTCCCCGGCGGTGCGGGAATCGCAGTATTATATAAAGTTCCATCTACAGGTGATCTGGTTCAGGTAGATGTAATGCCAAGCAAAGGTGTCGATCTTGAACATATTTCGTGGATGCTAGCAGGAGCTTCTGCAGGCGGTGCAAAGTCACGATATAAAAACATACTTCTATCATGGATAGCAAAAAACAAGAGTGAAAAAGAGTCAGCAGAGACTGGCCAGAATATTAAATACACATACGCGCGAGGGCTTTTGAAAAAGATAGACGGTATTCCAGAGCAAGGCGGTAGAGTTACTGATCCTGATGTCTTTTTACCTATGTTAGGTATCACTGCATCAAAGGGTGCAGTAAGATCATTTGAAGGACTTGTTGATGAGATGAGAAAAGATACCTTCCTCAGTTCAATATTACCAAAATATAGAGAGTATCTTAATAATACAAGTCATCTATTAAGTCCAGACCCTAGGAGAGCAGCTGAGGCTGAGGAAGCTATGAGATATATAGAAGGAGGATCTATGGATGAAGTATTTAGAAATATAATAAAACATCTTTTAGAAGAGGGAGAACAAATAAATTTATTTCCAGATACCGGCACACCTGATGGATCAGGAAAAGAAAGAATTGACTACAGGTGGCTTAATGACAACTCTGTAGAAGATCCATTATATGACCACGCTTCTAAAAAGCTTTATCCCGCTGGGTATGCTGCACTTCTTAAGGGCATGACAAGCGAGAGTGCTGGAAAGGAAAGGGTCGAAGGAGAGAAATTCGAGCATGGAATAATCGAATACGCCAAAGAGATCGGCGCAGGAAATATGAAACGAGTCGGAGGTCAAGGAGAGGATCTGCAAGGTGTCTCAGGCGCAGTGCAAGGTAGGTCATATGAGCTTAAAAAGACAAAGGCGTCAACGCCTAATTTAAAACTTAACTCATCATTTCCAAAACCAAAGGAAAAACACTATTATATGTTTGTGACAAATCTTCCAATGATTGATGAGATGAAAGTTGGGATGGGGAATTTATCGCAGACAGGAAAAGATTTTGAAACATTTGAGGGAGAGCTTGATGAGTTAAATAGCTTCATTCAGGAAATAAATTACTTTTCTAAAGCTTTAAGCGCAACTGAAAGAGAGTCTATAGTTAGACGTACTAAAGATAGACTAGAGATGTCTACAAGACAACAGACGTTGCCTCTTCCTGATCGTGAAACAAACGTTGTTACAGAGGCAGAAGCCCCTCAGCATAGTGACACAGTCGATAGATTTATTAATCTTATAGATAAAATTGGAAAGAAAAACTATGATGACTACAATGAAAGTGATTCTGAAAGACTTGAAGTAATCAACAGCCTTGAGCATAATGGGAAGGTGTCTTCTGCTGCACTAAAAAGACAAATCACAACTAAACTTGACGGATCTAAAAGTCAAACACAGCTTCAAAAAGAACTTACAAAAGTCTTTAGAAATATACTGGGCGATCTTAGATGTTGGGTAGTTCCTAGCACCGCACTAAGAGTTTCTCTTCTTGCATCTGCATTTAAGGGAGGTGACGGAAAGATATTTGACAAATCCACGGGAAACTTGTTACCCGGAGGAAAGAAACATATTGAAGAGGAGCTCAGAAATAAATTTGGAGATTTAGATTTAGCAGGCAAGCTAGCTGAGAAAATTTCTCCAGAAATTGTAAACCAAGCGCAGGGAACAGCGGTAAAGAAAAAGGAGTCTGAGTGGGACATACGATTGGGTCTGTTAAAGGTTAGGGTTAGCTTAAAAATAGAACCCCCTACTGTAAAAGGTGATGATGATTAATCTGCTTTCTCTTTTGTGACAATGTCAACTGAAAAAATATTTGAACAGGTTAGGTTTGTCTCCTCTTATGTGGGTGACTGTGATGACTGGGTGACAGTTAAGAAACAGGTTATGTTAAATCTGCCGTCAGTGCTAAGAAAGAACTTCTCTACTAGAGATCCTAAAACTAAAGAGCAGTGGTTGAATGATTTTGAGAAGGAGCTGATTAATTACTATAGGGAGCTAACCGGAGTGACGCTAGTGTTAAGAACCCTTGCTCAGCGGAGAGAGATATTCGATGTCTTATAATGAAGAACTTCTAAAAGAATTTATTCGAAGATCTATTGACAACAGAGTTGATGAGAGAATTAGATCTGATGCTGGAAAGGCTGCCGGAGATGTGCACATAGGTGCACCAAAGCACACAGCGTTTGGAGATAGGTGGGGATGGCACGGTACTGTTGAGAGATGTCCTGAGCGTGAGTGTGGAATACTTCACACCCTTGGTATGACAAAAAGCACGTGGGAGTGGCCTGGAAAGATGAAGAATTTTTTCACAGCGTGGTGGGATCTTGCAACAAGCACAGGCCAAAAGTTTCTTGAAATTTTGGAGAGCACTGTGAATCCGAGCCCGGGATCTCAAAAGAACTGGGCGTTTCCACGAGTTCAAAAATTCGTAGATAAAGCAACTGGAAAAGGACCGAAAGGAAGAGCATCGTGGGGATCTTCATATGCCACTGCAAAGCCTAGATCTGGCGGAGATATTACCGGCGGGTCACTCTTTACAGGCGGCGAAGCTGGCATAAAAGAATCTCTCAATAAACTCGATCCTCTTCTGGTGAGGTCTTTATTGTCAGAAGCTGCAGGTGACACTGAGTTTATATCGGCATTGACTGGAGATCTTGGTGACATCGCTGCATTTGTTAATAATGTGAAAACAGGTCTGGATGTTATAGATACTGTCTCAACATGGAAGGAAAAAGTTGATACTAATGGATCTGTGACAGATCTTTCGGTTTCTAAAGAGGATCTTAAAGCTGATGATTTAGATGAGGGGCGGCTGATGCAGGAATTAATTGACGATGTTTTGTTGCCTTACATAAGAGAGATGCTAGATGAGATGCCTGCTGTTCTTTCAAAGATGGGCGTGCCAGATGATATGATGCCTGAGGTAGAACAAATGATAAGCGCTACATCTCAAAAGATTTAAATGATAAACTTATCTTGAGTATTGTGTTATCATTAAATGATTCTAGGGAGATGCACATGTCAGATAACTGGATACCAGAAATACTATACGAAGAGGATGAAACTGGTGGTTCATCAGCAATTCCTTTTATAATGGTGCCAGACAACGAGACAATGCCACGCTTGTTATATATTTTTGAGAGCCGAGATACTGGTGAATTTGAACCTGGAAATGAAGGGGAAGAGCTCCCAGTCGTTCAGTGGGATCTTCATCAATATGCAGATATGGCTATTTTAAAGAGCTCTTTAGAGCCTACTGTATATGATATTGTTCGAGACGTTCTTGGATTAGAACCACTAGTGTCAGCAGCTAAAAAGGGTAAAGAAATAACTGATTCAGTCAATAGAAGCGTAAACTCTAATTAATAACACTAAAACGTAAGCAGTTTCTTAATCTTGTTAATAATTAAATTATGTGCGGAGGTTTTTAAACCATGAAATTTAATGCAGATAGATTAGGTAAATTAGCTGGTTTTCCTGTTACATCGAGAAGATCTCTCAATGAGGCTGGAAACAGAAGTCAGCGAGAAGATCCAGGTGAGCCAGATGATGTGGATTACCGCTGGGGAAAGAATCAGCTCAACGAAGAAGAAGATTTCCTTACCCTAGACACACCCATCCAGGAAGAAGACGGGTCAGAAGAGGGCGATGAGTCTGATACAGATCCTGGCGAAGAGGACTATACCACTAAGAAGGGTAAAAAGAAGAAGACATCTGGGCAAGAACGCGGCACAAAGAAGGGTGATGAAGCAGATGTCAATGAGACTTATGGAGAAGATTATCTCTCTCAATCACGCAGAGGCGGATCAGGCGAGATGGCAGATCCTTCTCTAGATTACACTGAGCTTGAAGAGCTTGGAACGATGGATTGGAAAGGTGAAGGAGTTGAGGATGAAGTTGACGATGAGGAAAAAGACGAAGCTCCTGTAGAACCGCTGGATGAGATCATGCTGGAGCTTGACGAGAACATGCTCAGACGTGAGATAGTCAAGATGCGAAGACAGCGTCAGTCACGACTACAGGAATCTCGTCTTCGATCTGCTATTAGAAACGAAATACAAGGTATTTTCTCAGAACTCGATCTTTATAAAACTGATAACAAGTGGGTATATGGAGATAAACAGCCTCGAAACAGCAGAGACGGATACGTGAGTCGGGGTTTTCCAGGTGTTGGATTTAGATAAACCGCCGCATTATATGCTAAATTATGTGGGTCGCTTAGTCGACCCACTTTTTTTATAAACTTTTATCTAGTTCATATTGTATAATCATCTGTATGAAGGTGAGCACTGTGAATTATAAAGTTGGTCAAATTGTCTATCTCCTGTCTAGAAAAGACATAAAAATATTCCCGGCACAGGTAATAGAGGAGATAAGAAGAAAGACACTAGATAAAGAGATTATCTCTTACATACTTCGTCTTCCCAATAAAGATAGATCTGAGGTTCTTTTAGATGAAATAAACGCTGATGTTTTTACTTCTCTTGAAGACGTTGACAGTAAAATGAAAAAGAACGCGCATGAGCAAATAAATGGATTTTTAAAGAGAGCAAAAGATATGGAATCAATTTTTAATCCACCGGATCTTGATACAGAAGATAAAGAAAAAGAACGTTCTAGCACAGAAGATCATCAGCTTGTTTCACATGAAAACAATGATAAATCGCTCGCTGAGGTTGATCTAGGAAATGGCATGAAAGGAAAAATTAATCTTAGTGAGCTTCCCGTATAGGAAAAAACATGGAAAAAATTTTAAATGAGTCTCAAATTAAGGTCTTAAGAAGCAGGTCAATTATCACTTCACAAGAAATTGCACTAATGTCTGGAGATCTTTTTATAGCAGAGGATGTCGTAACAAGAAAAAGAAGAGTTCTTCATGATGCGCCTGATGTTTTAAAAGAGTCAAAAAAACTTTTAAAAGGTTAAAATGCAAGATACAAACAAGATAATCAAGTTTGACTTAGATGCTAGAGAAAATCTTCTTTTAGGAGTGAATATTCTAGCGGATGCTGTAAAAGTCACTATGGGTCCGCGAGGAAGAAATGTTGTTATTGAAAGGACGGGAGCGCATCCTATTCTAACAAAAGACGGTGTAACTGTTGCGAAGGCTATAAATTTAAAAGATCAATTTTTAAACTTAGGCGTCCAAATGATAAAAGAGGCTGCAGCAAGAACAGCAGAGGTTGCTGGCGATGGAACAACAACTGCAACCATTTTATCACAAACAATATATACAGAAGGTTTAAAGATGCTAGCTGCGGGATATTCATCATCTGATATAAAAAAAGGAATTGAGGAAGCAACTCTGCAGGTGATTAATTTTCTTGAAGAAAGTGCCATACCAGTTACAAAAGACGATGAAATAAGGCAAGTTGCCACAATTTCTGCAAATGGTGAAAGCGAGATAGGTGACCTGATATGCGAAGCAATCGGAGCTGTCGGTGTTGACGGTGTTGTCACAGTTGAGGAAGCTAAGGGATTTAATAGCTCACTCACAATAGTTGAAGGAATGCAGATAAGCAGAGGATATCTTTCTCCTTATTTTATTACAAATCAGGAAAAGATGGTTGCAGAACTAGACAAGCCATATATTTTGCTTTGTAATAAAAATATAGAAAGCATGAGAGTTATAATGCCGCTTCTTGAAAAAATAGCTTCATCAAATAGACCTTTGTTAATAGTTGCAGATGATATCTCTGGAGATGCGATGCAAGGAATAGTTGTTAACAAAACTAGAGGTGTTTTAAAAATATGTGCAATTAAGGCGCCAGGGTTTGGAGAAAGTAGAATTAACATGCTTGAAGATCTTGGCTCAGTTTTGGGATGCAATGTTGTTTCACACGTAGATGAGAATAGTCTTTCTGAACTAGACCTCTCTGATTTGGGATGCTGTAAAAAAGTTGTTGTAGGAAGGAATGGATCAATATTCATAGATGGAGATGGCTCTGAACAAAACATAAAAGAAAGAGTAAAAAATTTAAAACTACAATTGAAAAGTGTGTCTCTTGATGATGATGATAGAAATCATTTGAAACTAAGGCTCTCTAGGCTGTCAGGTGGTGTGGCGATACTAAGAGTTGGTGGTGCTACTGAATCTGAATTACAAGAGAGAAGAGACAGGGTTGATGACGCGTTAAGCGCCACACAAGCAGCTATTGAATCTGGAATTTTACCAGGAGGTGGAGTTGCACTTGTGAGAGCATCTTCGTCTCTAAGAGTTAATAAAAATCTCGATGGTATCGATGCTGGCTTTCAAGTAATTAAAAACTCTTGTCTCGTTCCTTTGCGTCAGATAGTTGAAAATGCTGGCGGAGCTCCCGATCTAATTTTAGAAAAAATAAAGAATATGAAAAAAAATACACATGGATATAATGCCCTAGAAGATACGTTTGGAGACATGTTTGAAATGGGAATCATTGATCCTCTAAAAGTTGTTAGAAGCGCTTTAAAAAATGCATCATCAACTGCTAGTATGATGCTTACAGTCGGGTGTGCTATGATTGAAGATAATTCTGATAAAGATACATAGAATCACCACCGATATTGAATAGTTATATCTGATGGTGTTAATATGAACTCTAAGTCTATTTTAAAAGAATATGTGAATCTTCTTTTAGAAGTTGATGAAACTAGATTGAAACATGAACAGATGAAGATTGGTTGTCATCTTATCATGAATCCCGATGCACATGTGCCAGATACGCTTACGCGAATAAGAGCTCTTGCAACAGTCACTGTTGTAGGACAGCAACAGCCTGTCAATAGAACGTCTATGGGAAACACTATTCTTGATGTCTACGTGAAATTTCTTCCTTCGTCTGGGAGCACATATAAGAATCTCGTATCTATAGCAAAGCTTATTAAGTCATTGCCAGGAATTAGAATAGTCAAGGTAGTTTCTGTCGGTGGAAAACCAATTCTGTATAAGGGTGAACATATAGTTTTATGACTATAAAAAAACAAAACAGTAAAAAAGCTACGATTATAGCTGGGTATAGTGAAGATCTTTCGCTAGTCTTAAACTGGCTACGGCTTAATAAGGCGATTACGCAGGTGGGTAATAGAAGAGAACTAGAGAGAGGATTTGCAGTCAGCGTGAAAAGCAAACTAAGCAAAAAAGATCTTAATACCATGGTCAAAGATAGGTTTGGAATTTTTGCAAAAGTGATATAGTTTCATGTAAATTTAAGCCATACGTGGTAGAATATGTTTATGATTTCAAATCATAGATTCACAGGGCTTAATAAAATGAACAAGATAAATACTGATGATCTAGAAACCATGTCTGATCACGATGTTGACTACCTTTATAGACAAATTAAATCAAAAATATATCGTCTTCGAGAAATGATGAAAAAAATTAATGATGCCTCGATGATAAGTGATATGATGTTTTTTCAGGTTGAGTATTGTTATGTGAAAAGAGAACACAATACAAGAATCGAAAGAAAGAAATCACATGAAATTTATATGAAAAATTTACATAAGAATGAGAAACGTTTTTAAAATTTTCCTTTTCTTATAAAAAAATGTGATTAAATATAGATTACCAACTTAATACCAATCAAAAGCTCATGCATTTATGCCTTTTGCGTGGTATAATTTATTCAATGGAGATTAAATTTTGAATAATTCCTTAGATCCTTATTTTAAAAACGTCGGTAGAAGAAAGCTTCTTACAAGAGAAGAAGAGGTATATCTATCACAGAAAATAGAAAAAGGAGACGAGCTAGCAAGAGCTCATATGATTGAAGCGAATCTAAGATTAGCAATAAGTATAGCCAAAAAATATTATTATAGTGGCTGTAATATGGATGATCTTATTCAGGAATCTAATATCGGCTTGATGAAAGCAGTTGAAAAGTTTGACTGGAGGAAAGGATTCAAGTTTAGCACGTATGCAAGCTGGTGGATTAGACAATCAGTATGCAGGTACATTAGCTCTCACAAAAACACAATTAAAATTCCTGCTCACGCTAGCAGTCTTTCATATAAAATAAAAAATCTTATTAGTGAATATGAAGATGAGTTTTCCCAAAAGCCAACAATAGAAGAGATTTCTGAAATATTGGGAGTAACTCAGAGCATGGTTAAGGATAGCTTTGACTCTATAAAATTACAATATATGGTCCAGTATGATGCTAAGATTGGAAATGATGATACCGGTAGACGTATCTTTGAGACGATTCCAGATGAGCATATCACTCTCCCAGACGATGAGCTAGATAAGAAAAAGCTATCTAATATTGTCGCATCATCTCTTTCTCGTTTAACAAAGAGAGAAGAACAGGTGATGAGATTAAGGTTTGGGCTATTCGAACTTGATGATGATAACTTTGCTGTAACTGAAGAACAGCTAAATAATATAAAGGAGCAATAAAACATGTCAATGCCAAAGGGCCACAAATCGAAGCACGGCTACGCAACTGTCTCTTCTATGGACGGGGGACTCGGGTATAGAGAAATAGCTGAGAAGATGACTGATCTAGGTGATAAGATGAATCATTCCACTGCGAGAAATGTATTCCTAGCAGGTATGAGAAAGATAGCTAGAGACTCTTGTGTTTTTAGCGGAGTCTCACCTAATGATGAAAATCTTAAAAGGATATCTTCTGATCCCAGATTTCAATCAGGCATAATAGATATTCTTAGAGGTATTGATGTTTGACAATGTCATGTCTTTATTTTTTGGTCTCTCATATGAGACAGCCATACTTGAAGCGTGCGACTGGGATGAGGAAAGAGCCGAAGACGTAGCTAAGATCTTTAGTCACACGCTCGCCAAATGTATCACATCAGGCCTGACTAATAAAGAAGATGCACTAGAAAGAGTTCGTGAAAATCTTTATGACTCAACAAACGAGACAGAGAGAGAAGCTTTAATAGAATTATTAAAAGAGTCATTCAGCAATATATCTTTACTTATAAATTCGAGCGATGGGTATGAAAATTGACATTAAGAAAGGCAGTCTTGTCAAAAATATTAGAAGTGATGAGATAGGAATGATTGTTGAGGAGAATATGGAAATTAACGATTCACAGTATTACAAAGTATTGCTAGACGGTAAGATTGTAAGCTGGTTTAAACCAAATATTGAAACAGTTGAGAAATCTGATGAACGAACCTACAGAGATAGCAGAAGGAATCTGGCTTGATATCGTAACAAATACGGTTATAGTTGGAATAAATGAGAAGATAACTATTTCATTTGAAGTGCCAGAGTTTTGGGACTTTTGTGAGATGATATCTGATGCACAGACAGAGATTAAAAATAATAAGGATTTTGTCATAGGGACGTATGACGATGAAGGTATCACAAAGACTCAGCTGTTTTTAAAGTCTGATACAGGTGATGTTAATTAATAAAGGCATGTGAATGGAAATTGTAAAGTGGCCCAGCAATATATTGATGAAAAAGTCTGACATCGTTAGTGATGTCAAAGATGTTCATGATGTATTTGACGAGATGAAGATTCTTATGAGATCTAATAACGGTATAGGATTAGCTGCTCCTCAGGTGGGCATCTCAAAAAGATTCTTTATTCTTGATGAATCTATTCTAGCAGATGTTGACAAAAGAGATAAGACATGTGATGTCTTGGTCATGGTCAATCCTGAGATAGTTGACGGTTTAGGAGAGATTGTTGTTGAAGAGGGGTGTCTATCTATTCTGGGAGAGACGTTTAGTGTTCAACGAGCTCCCTGGATTTTAGTGAGATTTACAGATGAGAACGGAGATAATCACGAGAAAGGGTTTTCTGGATTGACAGCGATAGCAATTCAGCATGAGTGTGATCATCTAGATGGTAGGATTCTCGTTGAGAGAGCTACACTTGAAAGAAGAAATGAAATTAGAGAGAGGTTAACAGCTTAATTCGTGAGAATTAGAATGGACTTAATCTATTTTATTTAATAGTTATTGCTGTATAGGAGATACCAGTGGGACTTAAGCAACAGATTGGACCAGGTGTTAATTTCACACCAGCATACCAGGCGTCAGGAACGCCATGGGTAAGAACATACCAGGGTTCTGGAGCAAACCCAGCTATAGATGATAACGCAATCAGAGTCACATTTCCATATGTGACAAGATGGATAATGATATCAGCTAAAGATAATGCCTTTGGACAGATTCGAATAGGGTTTTCAGAAAACGGCGTAGACGGCACACCGAATGCTGACTATTTTCTTTTAAATCTCGCAGAGGGTACAGGGCTTGATGACGCTTCTTTTTATATGGGTCAGACTCCAAGGCTAGAGCTCAGATGTAAAGAGATATGGATTCGCGCTGAGAGCACTGGGATTCAATTTGTATCTGTCATGGCAGGTCTCACTGGAATCACAGAGGGAGCATTCCCGACTCTATCAGGTTCAGCTGGATTTGAAGGAATCGGATAGGCATTAACGAAACTGAGCGTTGCATTATACTTGACATATAGATTCGAGATAAGGTATGTCACGAGGCTCTTTAGTTAAATTATCAGAAACAGCTAAGATATCAATTTGTATTGATTCACCTAATGATGTTTGCGGGCTTGTTCTAGGTCTTGTAGATTTTTATGATGTTACGGGCATACGTGATCCTAAGCCCGTGTGCTATTCTGTGTTTTTAGAGTCTGGATTGACTGAAACATTTTATGAAGAAGATTTGGAGGTGATCTGTGAGTAGAAAGATAATAGCTGTTAGCGGCGGATTTGATCCTATTCACGTAGGACATGTGAGAATGATACTAGATGCTGGTACTTATGGAGACGTTATCATTATTTTGAATACCGATGAGTGGCTTATGAGAAAGAAAGGATATACATTCATGAACTGGGAGGAGAGGGCTGAGATCCTTCGAAGCATACGTGGAGTTATGAATGTCGTTGCTGCAAAAGATGATGATAACACTGTGTGTGAAACTTTGCGAAATCTTAAGGTTGATATTGATCTTAATACATTTGCAAATGGCGGTGATAGAGTCACGTCAAATACACCTGAGATGGATACATGCAAAGATCTAGGGATCTCATTGTTGTGGAATTGCGGAGGCGGAAAGATTCAGAGCAGTTCATCTCTTGTTGACACAAGGGTCTGGAGTAAGGATGGCATATGGAACAGATCTACAAAGAAAAAGGACAAAGAGTAGAGAATGTGCGGCTTTTTAACTTACTTTGGTTATGACTATGATCTTTTTCAATTGGAAGAGTCGTCTAAGAAAATAAGCTATAGAGGTCCTGATACATCATCATACAAGACAATATCGCCTAATGTTGTGATGACATTTCACCGGCTTGCCATAATGGACACATCATCTTTAGGTGATCAGCCTTTGTTTCACCCTGAGGATGCTAGCCTATCCTTGGTGTGCAATGGTGAGATCTATAATTATAAAACTTTAATAGATGAGCTTGGGTTTCAAATGAAATCTAATTCTGATTGTGAAGTCATTTTGCATCTTTATAAAAAATACGGTATAGAAAAAACAGTTGAGATGCTTGATGGAGTTTTTGCATTTACACTATACGATGGAAAAAAGAATATCTTATTTGCATCTAGAGATTCATTTGGTGTGAGGCCTTCGTTTATAGGATGGGATAACCGCGGTGGCGTTGCGATTGCTAGCGAGATAAAAGCTTTAGTTGATATTTGTGATAAGAGTATAATTCCCTTCCCGCCAGGATCATGGTGGGCTTCTGACGTTCCTTATGCATTTACAGGGTTTAATGTACATTTTGATAATAAATTTCAAAAGGGCGATGAAAAAGAATTTTGTAAAAATATAAAAAATCTTCTAACTAATTCTGTTAAAAAGAGAATGATGTCTGATAGGGAGGTAGGATGCTTGTTATCTGGTGGACTAGATTCCAGCCTGATATCAGCATTAGTTGCCTCGATGACAGACGACAGAAAAAAATTAAAAACATTTTCAATTGGCATGGAAGGAAGTCCAGACTTAGATCATGCAAAAATAGTTGCAGATCACATAGGATCTGATCATCACTCAATTCAATTATCTCAACAGGAATTTCTTGATGCTATAGATGTTGTTATTTATAACATCGAATCATATGATACAACGACAGTTAGAGCATCAGTGGGAAATTATCTAGTTTCAAAATACATTAGAGAGAACACAGATGTTAAAGTTGTATTTAATGGTGACGGAGCAGATGAGGTATGTATGGGATATGTTTATAATAAGCATGCTCCCTCTGTAGATGATTTTTACAATGAGAACATTAAGCTAATTGATGAAATTTATATGTTTGATGTATTACGATCAGATAGATGCGTGAGCTCTAATGGACTTGAAGCCCGCACACCATTTCTTGATAAAAAATTTGTAGAATATTATATGTCAATTCCGCCTGAGATGAAGATGTTCGGTAGCAACAAAAGACCTGAAAAATATCTTTTACGCAAGGCATTTGAAAAATCTAATCTTCTTCCTGATGAAGTTTTGTGGCGTCGCAAGTGTGCTTTTTCAGATGGTGTGAGCAGTATTGAAAATTCATGGCACAAAACGTTGCAAAAGTTTATAAATTCTCAGGTCACAGATAAAGAGTTTGAGAGAGAAAGGGCAAAGATCGAGCACTGTTCTCCTATTTTAAAAGAAAGTTACTATTATAGGAAGGTTTTTAAGACGTTTTTTGGAGATAATTCTCATATTATTCCTCACTTTTGGATGCCAAATTGGTCAGATACAGTTGATCCTTCTGCTAGAGAGTTATCTGGATATAAAGAATAGATTATGATAAAAGCAGTGCGGAATAATATAAAGCACAAGATATTATTTTGGAAGATTCCTAATCTAAAAGATCTATTCATTAAATACGGATTACCCTTTTTTATAATTTTAATAGTGTGGGAGATAGTTGAAGACGTTATATTTCCAATAATATTTTTATTTTTAGGAAAAAATTACGATCCTATCTTTTATACATTTATACCAGCTTCGTGGATTATATGCCTTCATCCAATAGCTGTTCCGCTATTGTGGTCTGTATGGTGTTACTTTAGAAATAGAAAAGATAAACAAAAATGAGCTTAACTCTTTACAAGGTGATAGCGTGGAGAATGGTATCTACTATAATTGGAACTTTTGTTACAATTCTATACACAGGAAACGTTAACAAAGCAGTTACTTTAGTTTTATTATTAACAGTTATTTTAACTGGAGTACACTACATTTTTGAAAGATTGTGGGAAACTCTTATCATAGGAACAAATAATGGAAAGTAATGAAGTAGAAAAGATGGTCATGCTTAGGCAATTTGTGATAGATGCATTTAATTCACTGGACGGAAAGAGTGAGCCTCTTTCAATGATTAAGCAGCAAGACGTAGCTTATACGCTATCGAGTGTGATTAAAAGCATTGATGAACTACTTGTCGATTATGTAAAATTTGATTAATCTAGAATAAAAAACTTAACCCCTATATTTAATATAGGGGTTTACATTTATGATCAGCTGGATCAAATCTCTCCTATATGATAGGAAAGATATGAAGCATAGAGAATTTAGTTCTCATGCTAATGTAAACTTACACAGCATGATGAACAAGGGAAGATATTTGATAATATCTTCCTTTTTTATTTTTCTAGGCTGCCAAAGCGATATAACTGTCACAAGTCAACAAGAGACAGCCGTGATTATAGATTCTGTTTTTCAGTCTGATCAGATTGGAGAGCTTGATGTTTTAGTTGCACTAGATACATCTGGCTCAATGAGAGACAACGATGAGGCTGTGGGAACAGGTATAGAATTATTTAGAGCAGACGTGGAATCTTTAACAAATCAATATCAATTTGGATTCATCACTATGGATTCTAATTATTTGAACTATGTAGGGCCTTACGATCGTTCTTCGTCATCAATTGATCTTATGCTTGCGCCAAGCTTGCTTCCTTCTACGTCTGGAGAGGCTGGCTTTGAAGCATCTTATATATTTTTAATGAGCGAAGATGGGCTTGATTTCCGACGCCCAGAAGCTGATTTTTTGTTATTTCTAGTATCAGATGAAGAAGAGCAAAGCTCTATAAGTGCACAGATATTTTATGAGTGGTTGCAAGAGTTTTTTCAAGATGTCAGACATGATGTAACTGTCATCACAACAACTCCTGAAGGAGACTGTAGTGATGACTGGGGCCAGGGAACGGGAATAGGATACAAATATATTGAGCTTTGTGATCTGTACACAAAGGATACAATTGATATTTGTGATGAAGATTGGGAGGTATGGCTTGCAGATAGCTCTTTTTTAACACAGATGATTAGCTCTGTTCATCTGAGTCAAACTCCAATCCAGGAGTCAATTATAGTATATGTTGATAGTGAGTCAATATACGGGTGGTCATATGATGAAGAATCCAATATAGTTCATCTAGATCATACACCAAATTATGGATCTCTAATTGAGGTTGGATACAAAGTACTACTAGAGTGAGGTGAGATTATGAGATTATTGTTTATTTTGATAGCTATGATAACATCATGCAGTGACTATAATCTCACAAAATATACAGAGGAAATAGAGCCTGGAATATTAGAGCCTGAAATAGAGGTGACGCCTGAAGAACACGACTTTGGGAATCTTAATGCTGATGGTGAAACTGACAATCTTATCATTAGAATATCTAATGAAGGATCTGATACGCTTTCTCTTGACGCAGCGTATCTAATTGATGGAAATGAAAATTTCACCATGACATCTTTACAGGCGGGAGCGCTAGAACCTAATGATTCAACTGAGCTAATCATCACGTATGACCCAGGTACATATGAATCTAATAGTGACATTGTAAGCATATGGTCCAATGACTCTGATGAAACAGAGGTTCAGATACCAATTGGTGGCGCCGGTGACGCTCCGGTTATTAGAGTCACACCTGAGACTTATGATTTTGGTGCGGTGTTTGTGGGATGTGATGACTCTTTAGGGATCCTTATTGAAAATGTGGGAAATGTTGATTTAGAAATTTCTGATCTTGAATATTTTGCAAGCCTACCTGTTGACTTCTCTATCGAGGATTATAATTCATCAGAGGGTCCACTGCCGTGGACACTTTCGCCCTCAGATTGGATTCACCTAAGAGTTGAATACACTCCTCTTGACGATCTAGATGATGGAGCATGGGTGGAAATAACTTCAAATGACCCTGTAAATTCTTTATCTACTTCAATGCACGAAGGCATTGGAGACTATGAGGCTTGGGTACAAGATAGCTTTACGCAAGATGGCGATGCAACAGTTGATATACTTTTTGTTGTCGACAATTCAGGTTCAATGTCAGCCAATCAGTCGAATCTTAAAAATAACTTTGATGATTTTATGGCAGTTTTTGTGAGTGCTGGCGTTGATTATCAAGTCGCAATTATCACAACAGATCAATCAGAGTTTATAGGAGATATAATAACACCTCTAACATTTGACCCTGTTACAGAGTTCGGAAATCAAATAGATCTCGTAGGATACGGCGGCTCAGCTATTGAAAAGGGTCTTTGGTATGCATATGAATCAACAACAACTGGAGATGCTTCATCATCATCTTCAGTAGGGTTTTTAAGAGAATCAGCGAGGCTCGTACTAGTTTATATTTCTGATGAGCCAGATGCTTCTACAAGCTTAGCTTACGGCGGAGGCTCTTCGACAATGACGCCTTCAGATTACTCTGCAAGCCTTTTATCACTCAAGACTTCTTCTAGTCTAGTAGTGGCTCATGCAGTTGCAGGTGATTACCCGTCTGGCTGCTCTGGCAATGGACACGCTACATTTGGAGATGGATATTATGATGTGGTTAATGATTTAGGTGGTACGTTCATGTCAATTTGTGCCGAGGACTGGAGTGTGACAATGGATACTCTAGCTAGAGAATCTATGGCTCAACACTTGTTTAATCTTACAGACAATCCAATCGAAGATACAATTTCAGCTACAGTTGATGGCTATGCGTCTACTGACTGGTCTTACGATAGTTCATTGAATGCAGTTATATTTAGCGTAGCACCTTCTGACGGAAGTGTGATTGAAATAGAATATGCAATATTATCTGATTGTGAATCAGAGAGCGGTGATACAGGCAGTGCTGACACGAGTGGCGAGTAAAATGTTTGGACTTAAAAGAAAGACATTTTGGACAATATTAGTAGGAATCAATATGACATCTGCTATGATTTGTATATTTTCAAGAAACTCTGTGGGCGGAATGTTTAGCTTGATATCTGTTGTAGCTTGTTATTATATGTTGACACTTTGTGAAAAAGAAGACAATTAATATATAAATCTTTGCCTGTTATGATTATAATCTAATAGGAAGCTAAACAGTGAATAGAAAGCAAAGAAGAGAGATTCAGTCTCTCGCTAGAAAGTCAGGAAACAAAGACATAGAAGAAAAGATGAAAATCTTCTCTAAGCTATCTGATAAATGCAGGGCGTGTGAATCTCCATTTGATAAAACAAATATAGATCACCTCTCAGATTGGATGGTAATTGTAAGAGAAAGCGAAAGAAAGATTAATCTTTATTGTCCATCATGTTGGGATAAAGCAAAAAATGCTGTTGAAGATTTAAAAAATATGACAACAACAGAAGAAAAATAAAAAAGAGGGTGTACACTATTAAGATGGTGTTTATCTTTTACGTACAACAAATTCTTAATTGGATTTTTATTTGCACTAAAAATAACAGGAGTATATATGAGCAAAGTAATAGGGATCGATTTAGGCACAACAAATTCTTGTGTCGCTGTAATTGAAGGAAATCAACCAAAAGTCATTACAAATGAAGAAGGGAATCGTACGACGCCTTCTGTAGTTGCTTTTGACAAAGAGGGAGACAGACTTGTTGGAGTTGCTGCACGTCGCCAAGCAGTTACAAATCCTGATTCTACGATTTATTCTGTAAAGAGATTTATGGGAATGCGCTTCAAAGAGGCGAAGAAAGAAATCAAAAATGTTCCATACAAAGTGACGCAGTCAAGCGATGGTGATTGTAGAATTTCAGTAAATGGTAAGAATCTTGCTGCAGCAGAGATTTCTGCACATGTCTTATCAAAGCTCAAGCGTAGTGCTGAATCTTATCTTGGTCACAAAGTGACTGAAGCTGTTATCACGGTTCCCGCTTACTTTAATGATTCTCAGCGTCAGGCTACAAAGGATGCTGGAAAGATAGCTGGCCTGGATGTAAAGCGTATTATTAATGAACCTACAGCTGCAGCGCTTGCATATGGTTTTGATAAAAAAGGTGAGCAGAAGATAGCTGTATTTGACTTAGGCGGAGGAACTTTTGATATCTCTATTTTAGAAATTTCTGAAAATGTTGTTGAAGTTTTAAGTACAAACGGTAATACACATCTTGGCGGTGATGACATTGATCAAATTTTAATTACGTGGCTTATTGATACATTTAAATCAGACACTGGTCTTGACATAAGCGACGATAGTATGGTAATTCAAAGGTTGAAAGATGCAGCGGAAAAAGCTAAGATAGAGTTATCTAGTGCGCCGACAACTGAAATTAACTTGCCTTTTTTAACAGCTGACTCTACAGGGCCCAAGCACATAGCAGTTAATCTATCTAGATCTGAATTTGAAAAGATGATTGATAAATTTTCAAAGAAGACGCTTGTTCCTGTTCGAGCTGCTTTGAAAGATGCAGGATTGTCAAAGAAGTCTATTGATGAAGTTATAATGGTAGGAGGATCAACAAGAATCCCTCTGATAAGAAACACTGTAGAAAAATTCTTTGGAAAGAAGTCTAACAACTCTGTAAACCCCGATGAGGTCGTTGCTCTTGGTGCAGCTGTTCAAGGCGGCGTATTCTCCGGAGAGGTCAACGATGTGCTTCTTTTAGACGTAACTCCGCTATCTCTGGGAATAGAAACGCTGGGAGGAGTAATGACACGACTAATAGATAGAAACACTACAATCCCATGTCAAAAGAGCGAGATATTCAGCACGGCTGCAGACAATCAGCCAACAGTAGATATACATGTCTTGCAGGGTGAACGTAGATTTTCAGATGACAATAGAACCTTAGGAAGATTTCAACTTGATGGAATTCCCCCAGCGCCAAGAGGGATACCTCAAATTGAGGTGACATTTGATATTGATGCAAACGGTATCGTAAGTGTTGCTGCAGCAGATAAGGCGACTCAAAAAGAGCAATCCATTACAATTACTTCTGGAAACTCTCTATCTGAAGATGAAATACAGGAAATGGTAGCTGAAGCAAAGGAAAATGAAGAGAGAGACAAAGAGAAGCAAAGAACAATCGAAGCTCGTAATAAGCTAGATAGCCTCACTTATCAAAGTGAAAAGACAATCAATGAGAATGGTGAAAAGATCCCAGAAGAAACTATTCAGTTGATCAAAGATGAGCTATCTTCAGCAAAAGAAGCACTTGATTCTGATGATGTCGATGCTATGGAGGCAGCCTTTAAATCTCTTGAAACGGTGTTTCATGAAACAGTAAAGTCTCTATACGCAGATTCTGTGAAGGAGTCCATAGAAAATACGTCTGACATAGATTTTTCTAATATTGGAAATGATACGAAAGCATCTACGGAGGCCGCTACTGAGCCTAATGCCTAGCAATGTAGAATGTTAAAATTTCGCAAGATAATAGACCAGATAGCTTCTATTATCTTGCGTCATTTAATTACAGCCAAATCTTTTATGATAAGATTTTTAGAAGTTAAAAATCCATTTTTTCTTTTAATTTCTACTATCTTGGCATATGGTATATGGCGGTATGTTAAAAATAATGGCATTTTATAGTGAATATTTATTGATAGCACCGGAGAGGACATGCCAACAGAAATTAGAGGCGGACAAATAAAAGATGAATCGATTGATTCTGTTGATATAGCGTCCGGATCAATCAAGGCCGGAGAATTAAGCGCACAGTCAATTTCTGGCCA
>Ga0080013_1000090_pt1 | contig 124213 bp, 154 predicted proteins | sample ETNvirenome_6_85_FD_69236 | JGI IMG/M metagenome (GOLD analysis project Ga0080013, IMG submission 69236) | Marine viral communities from the Pacific Ocean - ETNP_6_85 (SPADES assembly) (version 2) | ecosystem: Environmental > Aquatic > Marine > Oceanic | place: Pacific Ocean | collected...
TACTGTGTAGTTTCTTAAAATATCGTCATCTTGTTTCATTCCATATCCTGGAATGTTTGCGGAGCAGATGTAGTCTCCGTTCTCTAGGAACCCTGCAGCATCGGATACCCAGATGCCGCCTTCGCCGAGTGAGTTGATTTCGTAGCGTTTAGTGTATGTTCCTTCTTCTTTGTATCCATCGGTTGGTAACATTTTTGTATTCAGCGCCGCACCAATATATTCTCCGCACACAACACCCAGAACTTTCTTATCCTTTTCTTGAGTTGTTCTTTCCACCACAGGAACAGCTTCTTGTGGATTAACAGAATATCTTGTTTCTCTAGTTTCAAAGTTCATGTTATCATATTTTCCAATACTACTAACGAGCTTTCCTTGTATGTCCGAGGTGTCTCCCTCCAATACACACTTGTGCTGTCCTGTGAATGTTGCCATAGTCACACTTAATTCGTCTGCCATATAGTATACGTTTGTCTCTGTCTTTTCGTCGCCTGTTGGTGACAATCCGATTACTTCTATTTTTTGAATAGCAAAACAGATCATCCTTTGATTGTCAGCGTTAGACGAACTACCATGTACTCTTGAACCATCTATTTCAATTCTAAATTCGAACTGCTTGGTGCTATTATATGAAACGGTTTTTACTCTAATGTCACCGGTGCCGCCGCTTTCATCTCTCTCCTGCAGCCAGGTCGTTTTATTCATAGTTCTTATAGTTGAGAAAGAACTGTTACCTTGTGGTTTTGCCCGTATTCTGGAAAAACAATAATTGTCTTCAATTGTGCCGCAGTTGTCTAGTGCCTTTTGTCCTTGATACCACTTGTTTCCGGTGGTGTCATATTTATAGAAGGGTGTGTAATATATCTTGAATGTGCAAGGTCCAAAAAGCTTCTTTCTTAGTGTTGCCTGTACCGCTGTCCACCCACGAGAATGCAGATACGTTTGTGGAACCCACGACTCTCCGTTGTTCCACCACCACACATACGCCTGTGGCTGGCAACTTGCTCTTTTCCAGTCATTGCTTTGGTCGCTGTCACTGGTGCTTTCTTTCCATAATCGATTTATCATCGGTGGCCACTGTGATGTCCCCGTTGACGCACCAATTATCTGATCGGCAACTTTAAAATCATAAACATTTTTTCCATATGTGGATAACCATCCATATTCATCGTTATCTGTAATTCTAAAAAACTGATCTCCCCTTTGCGGAACCATGTCTGCGGGGTATGAAGTTCCGGATCGATAAGTATTTTTTCTGAAGTTGACAGTTATGAATTTAATATCAGTATGGCAAGTATTTGCTGTTTTATTAAAATAGCCACTCACACCAATAGACACATACTTAGGTGTGTTTTCAAACCAGTTTGGCTCGAATGTATACTTCTTCTCAATCCATGTGCTTGATCTAACAATATCAAAAGTCTCGGCGCCATTGTCAGAGTCTGTAGTGATCGCGCCGTTGGTTCGTGCCGATGTTTTCCAAGCTGTCGATGGCGAGCCGACGTATTGTTGTGAATCTGTTAGTTCCTTTTCTGTCCACCTAAAACAGACATCACCATCATCGGTGGTCGCATCGTTTGTTCTATACTTCATAGTTACTTCGACAAAATGGTTTTCAGGGATTGCAACAGCTGGAAGTAAGATGCCAGTTCTGACCGCATTCGCTGTGTTTTTTAAACGTAAATAATCACCATCATCAGTTTTCATTTCCAAGACTCTTCCATCATCGTGCCCGTTACCATACTCAGATACAAGATTTGCATTCGTCCATGCTGAATAAGAGGCAACACCAAGCGGAAGTCCGTCTGCATATCGAGCTTTAAAGTTTCCATTCACATTTGCAGAACTTTGTTTTACAACATCTTCAGAAGTATTCTGCGCGTATGTAGATGCGTTAACTGCAGTTTCCGATGCCGTTGCTGCTGAGGCAGCTGCTGCCTGTGCTTCACTTGCTGCGCTGATAGCAGCAGCGTTTGCATTTCCTGCCGAGACACCGTTTGCGGCAATATTATCACCCATATCGACAAGGGCAGAGTTAGCCAAAGTACTTGCGACACTTTTAGAGATGATGTTGTCGGTGAGAAGAGTCCATTCAAGTGCAACTTCTTTAACAACAAGACTAGAAGCGCCTGCAGGGTCATTACCGCTTCCAGCAAAAAGAGCAATACTAGCATGAGTCGGTTCTTCACCAGCCACCAGTGTGTTGAGGTATGAGTTATCGTCAAAGGTTACTCTAAATACTTTTGTTTCTTCTGTTGCGCTGTCGAGGTTAAAGCTACCGTTGGAATCTTCGTCGACGAAGATGGTTGGTGAAACAAATTCAGTAATCACATGCGAATCGGTGCCGCTAGATGTGTCTGATTGTTTCGAGAGGTAGTCTCCATTAGCCAGTGTTGAACCAACATTAATATATTTCTTTCCGGCCGGCAAATCTTTCTTAAAGTAAACGCGCAGAAATGGCGGGTGTTGGCCACTGCTTGCTGCTGTTGTTGCATAATATGTCACGCTTATTTTCATAGTGTGATCGGCACTCGGAATCTTGACTGCTTTAAATAATATCCCCTTTTTCTCTTTTCCCCGTGTAATATTTCCTTCAGGCTGCAACATCCACTCAGGATTAGCTCCACTGGACCACTTTGTAAGTCCGGAAGTGCTATCTCTAAGTAGCTTTGGGAGCCCTAATGATGCGTTGGGGTCCGCGTGGTTGAACACTACAATCCCTTGTGGAAGTTCGTCGACTTGAGAAATTAAATTTAACTTTCCATTAAAAAGTGCCTCTGGGTTTTGTTCTGAGGTTTCCTCAACCAGATGACCCCAACGATCTTTCAAATCGTCAGTGGAGTCTTCGACGACGGAAAGAGCGACAGCTCTCTTTGGATCAAGTTCAACCAAACTTCCGATCATTTGATATTCAGATGTGAAGCAGTCCACAATCATGTCGACATCGGCACTGCCAGCGGGCATATAGTAAACCCCAATTCGAAACATACTAGCACCAGGCAATATATCATAGAGTTGTTCAGGAGTTATCTGGATAGAATGAGTTTTAAATGTACTACCAAACTCGGTGTACTCAGTGACTAAAGCTTCTTGAACACCGCTGAGCGTAGATGAGGCTTGATACACATCAGAGAGTGAAGTCACCCTCGCTGTATAAGAATCTCCAATATCGTATATTCCCGTAGTCAGGGCGCCAGTAGTCACTCGATTTGCTTTGTTATGTATATACACCGTCGTAGCATCATAAGTCTCGTCGATGTTGTCTGGATCATACCCGGCATCTGTCGGATCCTTAGTGTTTGATTTATATATTTTTATAAGCCATCTGAAACCAGAATTACCATTGGCAGTATCTTTCAGTCTCAACTTAAAGTTCCAAGCTCCTTTTTCGCCAATACTTAGTGCTTTTGAATTCCAAAAGTAATCAGGCGTTCCAGCCGTTGTCTTAAACACACCAACATTTTCGCCAAACATTGCTTTATCTGATTTTATTACTTCGAACTTATCGGCTGCAAGGTCTGCTTGAAGTCCTGGTCCCGAAGACGACGGGGACCAGCCCACTGGTCCTTCACTGAAATCCCCATTTAAGTTCTTAAGGTCTTTACCCTTCTGTCCCTTTTTAGCTTTGCTGTATGATAAGGTTTTAGTAATAGTGACACCTTCACCTGTGGAACGCCGGATGAATATCTCAACATCTACTGTGTCGTTATCGACATTGGGATCTATAGAATCTATTTGAATACCTCCGCCAGCGGTTGCAGACAGAGTTATCATTCCGTTGACAGTAGTATAACTTACGACTCCGCCCACTGCTTCTTTTTTAAAATTCCATGCAGGTGCGTCCACTTGGTCAGTGTTTAATTCGATTGCTTGTCCGGCACCGTCGATCCAAGCCAATGTTTTGTCGAAACCAATCAATTGGTTTCCCTCGTAAACCATAACGGCAGAACCGCCAACAGACTTATATTCTTCAAGAACGTTTCCAGTTTCTTCTGCAACAAAGCCATGATTATCGTTAGGTATGATTGCTCGAACTGTGTTCGTACCACCAGCAAGATCGTAGATGTTAACACTATCCTGATACAGTCCACCTGCTGCAAGACACCTGATCTTCAAAGGAAGGAACTGTTTAGCCTTTCCAGAATCATTAACAGGATCCGTCAAGGGCATCAAGTCGTTTTCATAAGATAATTCAAAAGTCTGCTCTCCAGATCCATTTGCGTCAAGCGTTCCTATTATTGTCGGTGAAAAACCTGCGATGGCGGTATTGCTTCCGTTAACGTAAAGTCCGACTGTCTTTTGGGCTGCAACTTCTGTTGTTAAATTTTCTTGCTTAATCGTAAACGTGATCGTATCGTTCCCAGTGGTTGGTCTAGTTGACGATTCCTCATCAAAGGGAAACACATAAGAATCTGCAGTAAGCATTAAAGATTTAGCACTCAAACTTTCTTTAGAGCGAGTGATTGTTTGTTTCTTTGTGTATGGACCTCTCTCTTCGCCATCGCCGTCCTTAACGTAGATTTTAAATTCGACATTACCTGCATCTTGGGGCATGCTTGCTCCAGCCATACTGTGTTTAAGTTTTAAACCGTCTGCAGTGCTAAACGGCGTACCACTAACACCGCTAATATTATTATATGTTGCTGTTGCCGTAAAAACATTCTTTGCTAATGCGTCTGTCCACTGCGCATCGGCTGTGCTTAAGAGAGCAGTCAATTGAGTATTCCCAATGTAGACTTCAAAAATATTATCACCTGAAGATGGATCGTCGAGATCGCCAAGTGTGTTTGCTGTAAACTGGTGAGACAAGTTGTCTGCAACAATCTCTACAGCATTGGAACCTTCTTTGGTTGCGATAATTGATATGCTGTCTTCTGCGACCTTGTTACCACCCTCAAATACTTCAACTTTTATTTTTTTCTTCTTTCCGAAGTCATCATACGAGTCGTCACTTACGTCAATCGAGAATGTGCCATATGAATTATCTCCGCTGCTTTGCAATCCGGATGTGCTTTCACCTACGACGGTAAACTGGTATTGTATGGTCTGAGTCGAAGTGATGTTCTGTGTCTCGACAGAGAGATTGACAACCTGTGGGTCTGGTGCTTTCCCTGCAGCGTTGTATGCCACTTGGTAATCGTCGGCAAGAAGCTTGATTGCTTTTGCATCTCCACCCTTTTCTCCTGTGAGTCCCTGTTGCCCCTGTTGACCTTCTCTACTCTTACTAAACGTTTGAGTTAAAGTGTATGGTCCAAGAATTAAGTCTGCGCTAACTCGGGCATAAAAGATAAAAACAATTGCAGCCGATGTTTCGTCAGCTCCAAAGTTGGAGGGAGTAGATTTTAAAATGTTTCCGTTTGTATCAAGACCGAAGTCTATAGTCTGTGTATTGGGAGCAACAGTAGAGTTAGATGCATTGGCGTTTACTGCGAACTGATTTACACCCAAACCTGCACTATTGGTTTGATTGAAGGAGTCAAGAAGTTCTTCTTCGCTGTCTTCCGGATCAAACACTGCACTTACGTTCGGAGAGAGTTCAGTATTTCCAAAATATAAATTAAAGTTTATTGCGCCAACGTCATAGTCATCATTAGATATAGTACCGCCGGCATCGACAGTAAAAGAGTGAGAAGGATTATCAGCACTGATTCTTACAACGTTCTCTCCGTCCTTTGTTCCGATAACCGATATACTATCATGAGCGTATATCTCCGCAGGATCTTCAGCTGAGTTCGTTGTTGCCTCGACCTTGACGATCATTTTGTTAAACGCTGCATGTGAAACAGGGGAGGTGAGTTGGCGAGTGTTACTTGTCGTCCAATCTTGTAACTGATCGTTCTCGTCTTTGACCTGTATAACCTCGTCGTTTAAATAGAATTTGTATTCTAGGGTTTCGCTTGTACCGCCAGGTGTTGCGGTGACGTTTATGACTTGCGGGTCTGGTGCTTCGCCCATCTGGTTGTATGCTACTTGGTAATCGTCTGCGGTAAGCTTTAGTGTCTTACCAGCTGAGCCATCCCAACCATCTTTTGATTTAGTAAAGGTTTGCACCTTCTCAAACGTGTGTGCATCACCGTCGGTGGTTTTAACTTCTATGGTATAAGTAATGGATGCGCTGTCGGCAACCATGCTTGAGTGATTGGTTGTGTCGCCAACAGTAACTTTAAACGATTTGTTCTCAATACTACCGACGGTTATGTTCTCGTCGCCTGCGCCGGGTGCAACAGTTACTCTGAACTCTCCGTTCGCTGGTGCCTCTGTTGTGGGAACCAACTGATCGGAACCATATAAAACAACAATGTCTGATTTACCTGCACTCAGGTCAACTAGACTCCCATCGGCAGAAGATTGAAAATTAACAGTGTCGTTAGGCATCAGTATCGTAACAGCACTCTTACCTGTAGCACCATTGGTTACTTTACCAATCGTTGTACTATCAGATAGATTTCCTGCAGTTGCTGTTATCGTTACAGAGTTCAAACTATTCAATGCACTGGCTTGAATCTCAAGCTCATTGCCTACTGTCGTATACGCTGTAAATCCATCAGCGGCTGACCACACAATCGGATCGTCAATGTTCTGTACGTTTGCAGTTATTGTAGCTTTCTCTCCGGAATTGTAAGGAAGACCGTTCTCTTTAAAAACAAAGAACAACCTATCAGAAGATATAGTAACGAGCTTGGCACTCTCTATCTCTTGTAACTCCTGCTGTGTCAGTCCTTCAATTTCAGAACCATCACCATGCAAGGAACTACCGCGAATCTTTGTGGCAGAAATCTCACCAGTGTTTTGGTTGATTGTTGCAACGGAGCCATTCTTGTTATCTCCAATGCGAAGAGCACCGCCGTTATTGTTGTCTACGTCAAGGGTATATACATTATTGCCTCGACCATCGTCAATATAAATCTTACCAACAACGAGTTCGGGTATTCGGGTCTTCTTTGCCATAAAGGTAAATAGTAGGCTCTAAAGAAGATTAGCGTGTCTTATTTCGCATGCCTTCATTTTTTGTGTTCTACCTTGTAGCCAGACGTCACTATGCCAGTGGACTTCGATGTCTTCCCCATCAACAGAGATGATAACGCCAACCCCAATAAGATCTTCGAACTCAGGCATGCCATTGTCGAGTTCAACAATATCGCCGAGCGAGAAATTTTTATTTGTTTCGATGGGTTGGTGCATGAATATAACTATCCCGCGCATGCAAAACGGGAAATTTTTTATAACTCGCAAAGCTCGCAGGATTCGTCCGTAAATTTTTTATTGGGCCCTATAGCTTTAAAACGGTGATTTCACCAAACACAGGTGTATCATCTTCCTTGACATCAACAACCTCTATCATAGAACCGCATAGAGGTGTAGCACCGTAGACCTCTGCAGAACGGTAAATCCACTTATCTCGATACTCATCCAAGAATAAGACAGAGCCATAGTCAGTCCAATAATACATATCGCTGTCCACTGCTTGATACACGCAGATTGCATGACCACTAAAACAGCCATCCTCTTTTTCCATTTGATAAATGCAGAACCACGCACGACTTGCGAACCCGCTCTTGAGCAGGGCCACACACCAATAGATAGCGTGATCATCACAATCACCAAACGGCAGCTCGTTAGCTGCGTTGAATGCCAATCGGCTTGGATGCGTTAAATTGTCTAGCAAGCCGTTTAACGGGTCACGTTTATATCTCGCGCCTCTTCCATAGGAACTTGCAATATCGTCCAAAGAATCAAATTTACTCACCCGCGTAGAACTCAATTTAGTTACTCTCATGGTAATTCCATACCACAGTTTAACGAGGGGAATAAAGTGAATGGTCATCTTTATAAAGAATCTTTTAATATCCCGAAATGTTCGGCTTAATAACTTCAACATCATCGCCTACCCTTCCGATACTCTCTATCGTGTTACTATAAACATTGCCATCGCAATAGGTCTTGACCTTCCAGCCAGACTTAGACATATACGGCTCGGACACAACGATACCAAGACGCTTCTTAAAATTAGAACTTTTCTTATACGAAATTAATTCGCCTTTCTCGAGCTTTACCATAAGTAAACTCCTTTCTACATTAAATCCCCAAGGGTTAGGGAATATACAAAATCCGGAAAACCGCCTAGATTATATAGGCTCTCTATTATTTCATTTTCCAGATACCCTCTTAAGTGAAATTTTCGAGCGAGACGTTGAGACTTGGAACCATTGAACTGTAAAGCGAAATGCTTTTCGGGGTCTTTTGAAAATATAATAGTAAAGTCAACAACATCATCAGGTCGCTCGGTATATTCAGACACATGGTATTTTCCCTGAAACCTCAAACTATCGTGAGTCTGTGTAACGGTATAGTCTCCAAACCATTCATCGTTCTTTGGTAGTGTTTGGTATATATGAACGCTTTGCTCATACCACTCCTCTTGGTGTTCAAACACCTTCTTATCTACATAACATATCATTGAATTATCACCCGCCAAACTTAAAGTCTCTCTAAGTAGTAGAAGGTTAAATCAAATTCCCTTAATTTTCCATTCTCAGTCAAAACTTTTACATACATTTCGTTAATGTCTAATCCCATGTATAGGCCTGACGCAACTATTATCTCTCTATAATTGCTAAGAACATTAACTAAATCACCTTTCTTAAATATTGCTTTTCTATTATCGGACATACAAACACCTTTGGTGCTTATAATTATGTGTCTGGAGCGTCTTTAGCCTCTGCAAGTTTGCACTTATAGAAGAAAAAGTTCATTGCTGGTTCTTTTTCCAAGCACATTAGCAAAGGATTGTCTTCTCTATCTCTAACAACGAAGAAATCTTTGTCATCTTCGCCCATGCAGCGCATAAGTTTGTAAATATCATTGTCTCTTTCGTAATAAAATAATTGCTCTTCTACGTCACTATGTAATTTAATCATTTTTTACCTTCTCCCTGCAAATGTTTTTGCTTTTTTCTTTTTTCTTGTCCTTGAAAACTTGATTCTTGTGATCATTTAGCTTTGGGACTAGCGGATTTCTTGGTAGTCTTGGTTTTTTGCTCATTATTTTCCCTCAAAGCTCGCAAAAACAGCTCTGCATGTGTTCGATGCGCGAAATCTGCGATGCTTGAATTGTAAATATCACCTGCCGAGTCGGTCAATACCCGATAAACAGTGTAGCCGCCCGGTCCAAACGTCGTATTATAACCAAATGTTACGGGCTTGGCACCGAAATCGTACCTTGCTGGATATTTAGTCGTCACATTTGCCTCCGTCTATCGACAAGAAGCTCGGTGTATTGGCAATTTTCTCAACTTTGTTCTCTTTAAACCAAAAAATTCCCGGCATATCCTTCTTGGATAGTGGCTGCACCTTATACCACATATGATTTTTCCAATCCATGTTACTGTTTGTGTCTAAGACTATGCCCAAGAAGGCGGAAGCCTTCGTGTTCAAGCATACTTCGACAACATTCCCAACTTCAATCATCTGATCTTCTCCATTTCATCTTCAAATAGTTTAATATTCCTGCCCTGTGCGGCCACTGTATACATTGTGCCGTCGTTTTCGCGACCACTGAAGCCTTTAGGGTAGCCCGTCTTGTTGAACGCCACAATTAAGCCGTGTGCGCCCATGAACTCATCTTCAATAAAATGCGCATTGGGCCTAATCTTGATTAAGTCACCAACGTTAAAGCGCCGTTTTTTTTCCTGCGATTTTCGTGCAGGCCGTTTGTTATTTTTCTCCATCAACTCTCTCCAAAACAAAATTCATCATGGTCTTTTTCTCACCCGATGATAACATGACGTCACAAGCGACACCGTAAGTGCCCTTCTTTCCAATGACGATTCCTAACTGGCCCGGATAATACAAGTCCCACTCTTTGACTTGAACCAAATCACCAATCTCTAAGATGTAGAATGGCTTGAGTGTATAACCCTTTATTTTGTCGTCATTCTTGCTCATCACTTTTCTTTCCTATATTATAACACATAAGCACGAAGTTTTTAAACAACATGCATCCCATTGCAAACACGACTATTGAACTGATTATAAACCCTACAAAAGTCTTCATTTCTTTTTTGTTCCTTCAACGAACAGCAACAATCCTAAAACTGTGCTCATTGTAATCCACAAAATCAATATCTCTTCTACGCTCATCGTTTTGATTCTCCTTTTATTTTATCTTTAATAGTCTCTATGGTTAGTGCTGCAAACACAATACCAACTCCAATAAATTGAATTGTTCTTTTCATAATTTTCACCTGTGGGTTTTTAGTAAAGCACACCAATGATAACACATTCTGATATTGTGTGTGCCGACTGTGTGTTACATTCCATGAATAGGGCAAACTTCTCTGCAAGCACTTTTGCTACCAATGCTACCAATATAATCCCGAGAGTTAGTTTCCCTATCTTCATGTATATAATTAGTCTTCACTCTTATCTTCTTTCTTCTCTGCTGGTTTAAGCATCAATGCCGAAAACAAGAACACCGATGCTGCGATGAGTCCTGCGAATATATCACCTGCTACTTCTAGTTTCATTATCTTGTCTCCTTTACCAAATCACCTTGTTTCATAGTTCCTCCAAGCGTCTTTGTGTTCCCAACGTCGTCTGCCTGTTTTGGCACTCACTAGAAGCGAGTGCTTGAAGTAGATGTCTAGCACCAACCATATTGTATTGTCCATTCTTCTTTCAACTAAATCACCAATTTTCATAATCTATCCTTTTTTTCTCTGGCTATTTTTTTGGGGGTGTAGCGCGTGAATGTACTTAGGTTGAAAACCACCCTCCCAGTAGACACCCAGATTCCGGCTAGGGGGGGAGGGGGGTGTCCCCCCCATTACCCCTTCAACGGTTCTGCAATGGACTGTGCTTTAAGCGTAGCCTCGCTCACGCTCGGCCTAAGCGTAGTACTGCTTAGATTCATTACACTCTTCTTCTGTGTAGGTTTCAATGATGGCGTCGAGCGAGAGCAGGTCGTCATTGTCTTGCGCTATCATATCCTCTGCGCTATACTGTATAGACATAGGGACGTCATGACCCAATGCATTGTCCATGCTATACTGGCTAAGGACTGCATAGCCTCCGTGGGTTGCTCTATCACTTACTATAGTTACTGAGTTATCCATCTCATCATACTCCATGTTCCATAGGATGTTATTGTTATCTACTAATATCTTTGCTACTGTTGTGTTCATTTGTTTTTACCTTTTTATTTTTATGTTCCCGCGAAGTTGTCTTAGCGGATGTGGGTGTTGGTTAGTGTTACGAGTGCGATGCACTCTGTTAACGAATAGCTTGATTCTACATAGCACTCGAGCATAAGCTCATGCTTGCGTTCAAGCCGTTCGTGAGCAGCCACCAGAATGATGAACAGCCCCATGAGGATTAGTCTAAGCATGGCATGTCTTGGGTTGGCTCGTCTGCCTCTGCCCATGTTACCAGTTCAGTTGTTTCCACGTTGGTGTGCATGGTTCCGTCCCATCCGCGAACGGTGCATAGATAGCCATCGTTCTCTGTGACGATGCCGTCGATGTCTTTGCGAGCATAGTCGACACGGCCACGAGCATCCCGCACCTTGCAGAGCTTTGTGAATGTAACGCCTTTACCCAAGATTGATTGTGTGAATTTACGCATGATGTTATCCTTTATAAACAGTATGAGCCGATGATGATGCCGAGGGTGAACCAGCATGCGACGTCTGCGAGGTGAGCTGCCAAGAGTTTCTTGTTCCAGTGTTTAAACATATTACTTTGCCTTTCGAATATAAGACATCACATAACGTGATGCATACTTGTTGTAGTTTTCTTTATCTATTTCAATACCGAGTCTGCATGCGAGCTTGAGCCCTCGTTGCCATGCATCGTGTTCTTCAACGATTTGTTCAACCTTAAAGGTATTCGTTCTTGAATTGACCTTTGCAGTCTTGAACCTTCGCTTAGACATGGTAGGAAAACGGTTCTTGTAGCTTTTGCTCTCGAATGCAAGCGCATGCCCACACTCGTGGAGCAGAGAATACATTTGATACTTCTTCTCTTTAGTCCTGAGACTATATACAATTTCTTTGTCTTTGTCGTAGAATGCATCTTCATCCCATTTGCCGAACACGCTATACCCGCGAGTCTTTGCCCATGCTGTTATTAAGTTAATGTAGTCTTCAATCATTATTTTATTCTCCCCTGCGATGTACGCCACCGATTGGTTCTTCCAGTTCTGCATCGTAGACAACCACCACCGAACCGCTTGCAGCATGGACCTTAGCATGCTCCTGCGCTTCGTCCAAGGTCATGTGACAGGATAGGATGGTCTGGCCATGCGCGTTAATAGAACGGACCTCATAGCGAGCCCAGGTGTTGTCTACGGCCAAGTATAGGTCGGGTTTATCAGTCATTGTGGTTTCCTTATCTTTTGAATAATTCATTAGCATTGCCCCGCAACGGTATGCATTCGAGACTCAGGTGCTAGGAAGACTTGCCATTCACGCCCATGCAACACAGCAGTATCGATAGGGCCACCACGATCATCATAGCGGTTACTCATCCGCTTGAATGAATTGAGGTGCTTGCTAGTGGTTGAAGAATACTTCTCTGCGGTTTCGTGGATTTCTGCATCACGATAGTTAATGATAAGCACAGGCACCCCATAAGAGAAGTAGATGTCTTTATCCCAAGTGAAATTCTCCTTTGCATCCTTGAGTTGAGTGATTACGCGAGTTTGGTTCTTACCTAATGGTTCTAATTTCATTCGAGGCTCCTATAAAGAATAGATTGCTGATACTTCAGGGTTGATTGCTTCTACATAATAGTCATCAAGGATGTCAGACACCTTACCCCACTCTTCAATGCGGTTGATGGAAGGCATACCATTGACATGATAGATGATAACCATAGCTTCACGGCTCCATTCACCTGCATCATCATCAGCATTAACAACACTGTTGCATATTAGCTTGTCTGCCTTGGTTGTATAGATGTGATTGCCGCTATCTTCTGCGAGCATATCTTTGAAATGCTCTGCGAATACCGTCATGATGGCGGATTGTGCTTCGTTCGTTACTTCGTCTTTACTTAATTGCATATTATTGCACCTCTTCCTTTACTTCCATTGCGGAGTATTCGTAATCTTGTTCTTTAGTGAAAAAATAGTATTGTGGACCATCGCCGTTGTAGCCTGGAATAGAGCCATGACAAAGCATGTGATTAGGCTGTGATGGACCCTCTGTGCCGTCAAAGTTAATTTGGCTTGGGATGTTGGTTTGCTTAACCATTTTGGCAAGGTCGCCAATGCTATGCCCTGCTGCCTCATAGGTTTCTTCAAGGTGCGACATGGCAAGCTCCATTATCTCATCTTTGGTTAAAACTTGTTCAACCATGAATTGAGATACGGCTTGACGTACCATGTTTTGATTTGTGCCTGTGTTGGGGATGTTTAAATATGTTTTTTGCATGCTTACTTCCTTTTGGGTTCGTTCTGTGTGTCCCCATTATAACACACTGGATAGAGAAGTCAAGCCCTTTGCCTGTGTTTATGTCGTTTTATCCCTAACTCCTCGAAAACGCAGGGGATTAATCGATATGTGGTACTTGCGTAGGATTGCTGGAGTTATGCGGGTTTGCTGGACTTATGCGGATCGGCTAAATGGTAGGGATGGCGGATCTGCATCGGATTGGCGCAGTGCAAGGGGTAGAAAGGTTAGCAAGTACGGGGGGTTAGGCAGGTGTAGCGGCATGTCGCAGTGTTGCAAGTGGGCGTTTAATAAGGAGAAATAGAGATCACTTTTTAGCGATGGGATCTAGTTAGCACCAACGTGCTAGGGCTAACCACCTTGATCCACTAGATACCACCAAAGCCCCCTTAAATACACTATGCCCCTTGCATTAATATATAAAACAGGCTATTTAATACACCATCACCATTTATTATATATTAAATAGGCACTACAGACGGCACATATTATATAATAAATATGAACGTCTTTACATAAAATATTATATGTTAGGCACCACCGCGTTAAACTGCTAAACGGCAGACCTTCAATTTATTCATCGTCTTTGTTTTGCTGGTCGTATGCAGGTTCCATGTGTTCGGGGCTTATCCATTCCATTTCATGGCTACCACACATCAACACTCTATAGGGGGAATAATTAACATTATCCCAATAGTGGGTTTTGCTAAGATCGGGCTGTTGCTTGGTTTGCTCATATGCTTCATACCAACTATCTGTCCTGCCCACAACCAGACCCATGCCGCCGGGGAAAGTCTCAGAAATATCCATGTAGTGATAGGTTGCCTCTTTAACCTTCACTAAATCACCAACCTTATATAGTAACTTGGATGCCGCCATTATACTAAAATAGTTTCCTCACAAGTTTAAGGGCTATACCAACTAGACCTTTAGGTTCAGTATCCTTCTCATAGTCTAGTAGGCAATTCATTTCATCATCATAATACTTCATATAGTAATCTCTTATAAGTGTAGCTCTCTCAACCAAATATGTATCCTGAGTTATACAGCCCCTTTCATACAAGTATGTCCAGTGTGCTATCTCTTTATTAAGCTCTGCTATATAACTCTTGCTTAAGGGCATTACTTTACTTCTTTTAACTTTATTTTTTTATTCCCCGCAGAACTCTTGTTGGCTGCGATGGGGTATGCTAGTTCGTGCAATTCACGACACTTATTCTTCCATGCTAATAGTCGCACATAAGCTTGGACCCACTGCCTATTATCATGGGCCTTTGTGCTTGGGCCTTCGAGTCCAAGCTTTGCTCTTTGTTCGATAGGAACACTGTTGAATCTTTCCAACATTTCTTGCTCCACTTCTTTCTCAATATCTAGCCATGACTTTGACATCTTTAGCTCCTATCATATGGGTCTGCTCTATCCATGTCTTTTAGTACAGTCATTATTGCATCTTCGATGGCTGCTCTTGCCTTTTCGCTTGATGGGTCGAATGGTCCGTTGAGTTCTAAGGTTGTGACCACTTGATCGCTTAGTCTATCAACAAGTTCTTCTGTCTCTGACTCTGCGTCTGGAACAGTGTCTTCAAGATCGTAAGCCATTGTTCGCGTTGGTTCGTTTGTTGAAAAGGGATTGCTGTCTGGATCATCCAAGACGACTGCTGTTTCATTGGCCCTCATTAGCGTTGCACTGGACGGCATTGGAAAAGCGTTGGACAAGTCCTCATCCTCTTCATCGGCGCTTATTAGTGAGCTTGCATGTGCTGGTAGGTCTTTAGCGAACTCACCCTTTGGTTTATTCTTTTCCTTGTTCCCCTTGTGGAAAGCAGTTGCGTCAAGCTGGTCGTCTGCTGTACCGCTTGTGGGGGCATTAGTTTGTTGAATTTTTAGCAAATCTTTCTGTGATAAGTGGCCACCTTCTGGGTCTGGGAATTCTAAAGATATGTTCTTTGTTGGTGGCTTCAACTTGCCTGTCTTTGGATCTCTGTGGGCTAACCCAATGTCTTCATAACCCTCTTGATTCAACTTTCTCATTGTCTCCATCAAGACCTTTATTGTAATGTTTTTGTTTTTCATTTTGAATCTCCTTAAGATTTCTTCTTGCCTTTGCTACCTGCAGTTGAGCGAACAATTTGTCCTGCTTCATAAGGCACTGCTTCAAACTCTTGGTACATCTCTTCGTCCTTCGAGTTGCTTGCGATAAACTCTTCAATCAACGACTTTCGTAATGCGTCATCGTTTGGAACGTTATCTTGCTTTGTACTATACTTTTCTTTTTTCTTTCTTCCCTTAGCCATCACTGACCTCTCTTTCGTATTTGCTGCTTATCTTTATTACAAAGAAATCGCTTGTTAAGTATCTCTGGACATATCCGCCATTGCCGCACTCGTCTTTCATTACTGCTATCTCGTAGAACTCGAATTGAGTTTCTCTACCTATTTTAATTAGCATGCCGGTAATTTCTGGCGCCATTCTTGTGAACTCATCGTACCCACAGTAGTAGTTGTATAGCTTAACAATGTCGCCTACCCTCAACTGATCTGGTCCTAAGATGTCTTCGCTCACTGGGTTGTTTATTCCTTTTTCTTGCCGTCCTTACATCTAGTAACTAGGCGCTCTTGGATCCAAACAACCTTGGTTTTTTCTTCATTGCGGTTCACAAAGTGCTTACGGCCCTTGCCGAAAAGCTTCACTTCAAGGTATTCCTCTGTGTTTTGGGATCCATGTAGGGTGATTGAGCTTAGGACGCGAGCTTTGAATCCGTCTGCGGTCCAATGGTGCATGAGCTTGGCTTGCGGAGTTTCCTCATTTAGCACCTCAATACCACCTTCGGTGATGGTGAAGCAATACCTCATTGGCTGGACTAGCACTAAATCACCATTTTTAAACTGCTTTTGTTCTTCTTTCATAAAAAAAATTCCGTCAAGTTTCTGCGCGGCTTCGCCTTTGCCTCTGAGGTCCTTCTATTCTCTCCCGCCGTTTTGGGTGCGTTCTACGATGTCATATTCCATGACCGTTATTACCTTCTCGTTTCGCGATACAACGAAATCGTCTAAGTGTGCCTCATCACCATCGGGCCTATAGTTAATGCGAATTCTATAACGAGGAACAAAATAATCGACGGGGCCTATCACTCCGATTACAAGTCCATATACTCTGTCTTTTGCATGTTGAGGGGAGAACCCAAAGCGAGCCAATTCCACCAAATCGCCAACCTCATACAAGAAGTCCGGATTATCCTCACTCATCTTTATCACCCCCCTCTTCTTCTACTTTGAACATCTCTTCTTCGATAGTCTTCATGACGCTCTTGCACAATTTCTTCTCTTTTTTGGAATCCACGCCAGATGTTCTCCTCTCATGTAGAGTCTCATAAATATAGGTTAACTCCCCAATGGTAAGGACAACACTACTAGAACCGCTCATAATTCTCAACCTCTATTGAATATAGCTAAAGTGTTCACAGATTCTCTTTGCCCGTTCTTCAAAGGCGAAGAGGGTAAAGTAAGCAGAACGCTGTTCTGCATCGATGGTTCCGCCCATTATCTCTCGATTGTAAACGTGCGCTGCACTAATATAATCTCCAAGAGTGATGGTATTAAAATCTCTGGCGGCCATGGCGTTTATGTCTTCTTCTCTGTTTCTTAAATCTTCCATTGCTTTTTCCTTTGCGATAGCTGGGTGTTTAATAGCGAACTTGTTCTTATTATCAAAGGCTTCCAGTATGTCTGAAACGTCTGGTATTGGTTTTTTCTTCACAATGTTCCTCCGGCGGTTATGTATCCGATGGCAAACCATACAAGCATATCTACAACATAAACAAGGAACCACTCGCCCTTCAAGTCTTTGTCGAAATAGGGAGCTAAGCCCATTGATGTTTCCCCGTAGTTACAGAGGTGTTGTTGTGTGAGTGAGCAGGAACCACACCATCATGCATCCCGAAATAAGAAGCATCATATATAAAAAAATTCCTGCAAAGCCATCCATATCCATACATATAACTAGCTCCTAAGACAACAAGCGACACTGATATTCTATGTATTCCTTGTCTGTAGGTGCCATTAGAATATCTCCCCCTCATAATCAAGGGTATCTGATAGGGAGGTGTCGCATGTTAAGGGGGTGGGAGGATTCGGTGAACCGTAATCAACAGGGCTGATGTCACAATCATTGATGCAATAACCCCAAGCGTCAGATGCAGCATCGATTGCCCTGGAAATCATCTCCTCTTCTGGTAGACTGCTGTCCACAGGGATACTCATTGAGCTGGGGAGTCTTATCTCTCTTTCCTGCAGATCGGTGTCCCAACTGATGTTCTTCAAGACGATACGGATGTTTCGCTCTTCTGTTGTTGGTAAATCATAGGGATTAATTTTAGTCACGATTATACTCCTTAGTCTGACACAGACAAATATAAAAAATACCAAATAAAATTAAGAATTCAAACACTGTATTACCTCTTCTGTTGTTTAAGTGAGGATGATCCCTCTCTTGTTAACATTTTATCACACCCTTGAAGATATGTCAAGCACTTTTTGCGTGTTATTTTCTTCTGCCTTCGCAATGTTCTCACAGGCCAGCTTGAAATACTCTTCATCCTTTTCGATACCGATGAAGCGTCGGTTGTGTTTGATGGCTACGACTGCAGTGGTGCCGGCGCCCAAGAAAGGATCGATAATCGTGTCACCCTCTTCTGTGGTGGGTAAGATGCAGTTCTCAACCAGCTTCTCAGGGAAAGTGCAGACGTGCCCATCGTTTCTTGATGGTGGTATCTTCCATATGTTTGTGAGCCCCAAGTCATTGCTCCACTTGCGAGGCTTCTGAATCTGGTAGACTCGCTCCTCTTGAATATGGTAACGCCTTGAAGGGTTGCCAATGCCGCACCTGTCCCATATAATTTCACACCAGATGGGGAACTTGGCCAGCCATTGCATCGGATGATGCAGGTTGCTCTCAGAACGAAAGATGTTGCGGTTGTGCCAAGCGAAGCGAACCTTGTGGTTATAGAAGATGCTACTTGCACAGACTCTCATCAGAGAGTGAATGACTGATTGCTGCCAACCTTGGTATTCCCATTCGGGCATGTCATCAGCATACCACTTGTCGTACTTTTCCGTCATAGACTTGCTAGTCTTTGAGTTCTCATAGTTAGAGTATCTCTTGTTAAGATTATAAGGTGGTGATGTAACACACACCTCGACTGAGTTTCTGTCTAGTGTTTCCATTACCTCCTGACAATCTCCAAGATAAACAACTCCGTTTTTAAATTCTTTTTTAATCATCCTTCTCTACCTCTACTCTCTCTAGTTCAAAGGCATAAACCTTCTCCACATAACCGTGACTCCATAAAACCTCATATCCCATGCCGCCATGGGTGCCCCACATCTTTTTATCGACCTTGGAAATGATACCGAGCCATTCAGGTTCGCAACCTTCATAGTCGTCCCTGAGCCAGCCGAAGGGCATTTGGTGTGTCTGAGTTAAGGTCGGATCTCTAAACACCTTCGGGTCGTACCTCACTAAGTCGCCAACCTTAATCTCCATGAGACACTCTCACCAGCGAATCGACATGGTATACCGCATTAGAGGTGCTTGGGGCGAATGGTATCCAATGGACAATGACCCACTGGTGGTGATTCTTTCCAGAGTCGTACCACTTTTGCTTGTCGTAACTTGCAACAAACCCTATTCCTTCTCGCTTGCAGTTAACAGGGTTGAATTCCCAATCTGCGTGCTTCACTAAGTCGCCGGGAACAATCATTATTCGACCTTCCACTTGTTTGTATCCTCATCCAGTGAGCCATTCTCCACAACATGCTTGGATACATCGAGAAGCATCTTGATGGCATCAATGTGTTCTTGGTTGAGAATACCAACGGCAGCAGACAGAAATTCCTCAGTCGCTTTGTTGGCTTGCTCTAGTTCGTAGCGATAGTATATCTCCCACTCCAAGAACGTCATTAAGAGCCCCACCTGTTGGCTTCTGAGATGTTCCACTTGCCGTTGTTGTGGGCGATGCCTTTGACATGCTTCTCTGCAATGAAGAAGCGGAACCATACAGTTGTTTGCCCAACTTTGCTAGGCAAGAAGTGACAGTTGTTCCTTGGAACAAGCACGATAGAACCCTTGGGGTACTGAGAAAAACTGTTACCATTTGTAATCTCAGCAAGAATAAAGGGGTTAATTTCTCTGTCGCCCGTCTTGAACGAGTTGACACCGTTTACTTGTTGCAACATGACACACTCAATTGAGTTGCTGTCAGGGTGCATGTTTGACATGATGTCATTCACCATGTCTTGGTTTAAAAAGTCTGCTGCTCTCATTATTGTCCCTTTCGCAAATCGATGTGACCAAGCTCCAGCAAGAGTTCTGCAGTTCGTTGGTAGTGGCCCTGAAGACTGTTGATAAGTCTGCGGTCAAGTAGTTCCTGAAAGAATTCTACTGTCTCTTCTTCGTTCATATCTCCACCTTCGTAGAGCATCATTTTATCCACAATGGAATTAAAATTATCATACTTCATTTTTATTCTCCTTGCACTTAAATTTGTGGTCGATTCGGCACTTACCATAGTACATGATCCCTACCCAAAGGGAAAATATCATACCATCAATATAACCTAGTTCACTCCATATGTCAAGAAAATTCATTGCTTTAACTTTCTCACCTTCTTGTGTGGTGATTTTTTGCCTCTATATCGCGACCACCTCTCCGGCAGAACAAGCCAGAACTTTAGGAGAGGTTTCATGTTAACACGCTTATAAGACTTGCCATCAAAAACCTTTGAAAGCAGTTCTAGTCCCTGTAACATCCGTGGTCCCATTCAAAGTTGTTTCGCTTGTCATAATCTTCATAAGCAATACGAGCAGTCTCCAAGACTTGCTCGCGCTGATTATCGTCCAAGCGCCCTAGCTCGGACAGGAAAGCTAACAGGCTTACGTCAGGGCAGTGTGGGCGTGATGCCATTAATACTTTAGTGGTAAGGTTGTTGATTTCAATCATGGTAACTCCTTTTACTGTACTTCGTTCATGAGTGCGCTGCGCTGTTCTTCAATAATAGCTTCAATTCTACCTCTAAGCTCTGTAAGCTGCCTCTCTTGAGCTTCCTCGATTCTTCTTAGTTCCTGAACCAGTGGGTTGCTCCTCAATGTTTCCGTTACTTTTCTAGCCATCCTCAACCTCTTGTCTTCTTTTGCTGCAGAGATCAGGTCAATTTCCCAATGCTTTGAAGCGTTCTTTTGCTTCAATATTGCACCATACGGATCACATGACCTGGTTCGCAGTTTGCCGCTTCTCAACTTGTAAGACTTTCGCCCGTATGCGATTGCGGCACGAAGAGCTTTTGTGTTGAGCCGGCCGTGGCGAGACTGCAAGCGTTGTAAGATGTTAGGGAACTCGCCTCTGTGCAATCGAGTTTTGAATTCTTTGATTGTCACAAAACACTTTTCTGTTTCAGTGGATACTCTAATTGTTTCTTCTGCTCTTGCCATGGTAACTCCTAATCGTTGATGGTTCTGGTAAGGGAAAATGCTTCGGTGTTTTCAAATCTCTTGAAATTGTCTTGCATAAGGGGGCTGGTTGATTTGACCTTTTCTTGAAACAAGTCAAAGCTAAAGTTGGTTGGTTCCTTGTGGGTTGCCTCAAGAAGCAATTTCAAGAATTCGTACTTCATATCAATGTAATCATTCTTTAGAGAGTAGTCTGACTTCTCTCCTTTGAAGTTCTCTACCAATGCTCGTTCAAAAATATTTAAAATTGTGTTCAATCTATCTTCCATGCTACTCTCCTACATCTGCGTCAAAGCACCATTTTTCAATCTTGGTATCTTCAAAAAGTTCGTCTTGGCAGGACTGGCAAAGTCCTGAGATTGTAAATTCCTTCGCGTCTGCCTCGGTGCGAAACTTGACAACAGGTTGGCCGCAACCAATGGGTGCAGGTACGCACACTTCATCAAGGATTGCCTCTTCGCGGTCAACACCAAAGGTGTTTTTAAGATGGTTGTCAATACGGATGGATTTAATGGATGGGCTGATAATCATTGTTGTCTCCTATGACTCAATAGTGGTTTCATAATAAGCATCATCATCATCTGTGATGCGAACGGTGCATTGTGAATGTTCAGATGCTACTTCATTGGCAAACGCCCTTGCTTCTTCTTCAGAGGCAATATCCTCTTTCAGCACTTCCCAAGATGGTGTAAGAGATGCCCAAGGGCAATACTTAATATCTACTTTGAACATTATAGCATCCTTTCTTTGTTTTTCTGTACTTCTTTAAGCGCCAGTTGAGCAGACTCCAAATCAGGATAGTGTTCAGCTATCCTAAGCTGCAGGTTCTCAACCTGAACTTCCTGCGAAGGGTTAGACGGGCGCGTGTAATATCCACTGCCGAATTCAAAACGGGCTAAGTCTCTAATCACTTGATGGTATTTCTGAATATCCATGTTATAGGTTTCCAATCGGTGGTGGGCTGTCTTTGGCTACTCGCTTTTTGATAACCTTTTTGTAGGCTACTTCCATAATCTTGAAGAATTCTTCTTCAGTTACTTTGAGATATTTACACACTGCTTCTAATTCTTGTTGTTCAGTCATTTTATTCTCCTTTTCCCGCTAGGAAATCGCTGTAACGGATGTGACTGCGATGGTGATAACCATTAGCAAAACCATAATCTAGTGCTGCTCGAACGGTATCAAACATTTTACGCTCCACTTGGCCGCTGTTGGTACGGTACAGGCCCACTTCTTTGTAGGTGCCATCCAGATCGGTGGTCGTCCATGTTGAAAAGGTGCCTGTCTTTGTGTTCTCTGTTGTTGGGTTCATAGCTTCACTCTTTCTTGTTTAATTGTATCGTAAATAAATAATGGTAAGTCCTGAGATCTAAAAAGGAGATCTCTATAATCTTGTGCTTCTTTAAGTGTCTGATATATCCCCACAGTCGATTGGCCGAAGTGGGGGCTCACGGTTACAACCTCATAACGGTTGTATACTTTTAATTCTTCTTTTGTTGCTGGCATTAATCTTCCCCTTCTACTTCTTCAATTTCATCAACTGGAATCCAGCCGAACCATCGCGGCCATTGTGGATCTTTGCTATTTCGCTCAATACTACAGAAAGCTCTGCAGGTTCTACCAACAAATCCACTAACATTTTCAGCGAATTCTCTATCAAAGTGTTCTGACATCAGCCCACCTTCATCGGCAATGCGGATGATTGTGTGTTCACTGAATCGGTTCTTGGTTCTCTTTGTTGCTGTCGCATTCGGTTTAAATTTCATTACCATACCTCCCCTTCGATGAAGTCTTTACAGTCTTCGGTTTTACAGCCTCTAGTTGTCATTGTTACAGGCAATGATTTAGGGCAAGCACTATGATCAGTGCCTGTGATAACAGTTTTCTTTTGCTCCCCGCATGAGGGGCATTCATTTTGCTTGTCTAACATTTTGTATTGCTTATCCCAATCCATTATTGTTGCTCCTGTTCTACAGCCATTCGTGCGGCTGCTTTCAATACACAGACTAAACCTGCCATTGTGGGGTAGTCTTCAACCATATCCCAATCAGCTTTCTTGGGCATGTGAATGTTACCATTAATCATATCCCATTTTTTAAGCGGAATGTGATTGAAGTGTCCGTCATTTTTCTTGCTCATTAACAATTTCATACCAAAAGTATCTTTAATGAACTGAACCAATGATGGGCGAACCAATTGACTGTAGAATGTTTTATGATCTATCGTGTTGTTCATATAGTCTTTGCGAGTATAGATGAATGGCTTGTGAATGTTTGGCATATTATTTACTCCTTTAAAAGTTTCGTTTTTCTCTGCTTCAAAATATGTCCTTATTATACCAACATTGACAGAAATAGCAAGGATTATTTTCACTTTCTTTCCCTTTAGAAACAGCTACTTAGGGATAAAACGACATTCGGGCACTTACATGTAGTTGCTGGACTTACACTGGCTTACGGGCACTTGCGTGGATCTCAAAATGGACAGGAGATCCATCGGCATCACGCAGGGCAAATTAAAAACCCTTTAAAATCAAGCACTTAGGTAAGTAGCTGTTTTTAAAGGGGAATTAGGGATCACTTCTTTTTGTCTAGTGTTTGAAAGGTTGTCACACCTACACCCACAGGACAGATGTCGTAGGTGGAGCTATCCTTGGCAATCATCACAAAGCTGATGCCTAGTTCTTGAGCCGTTACCAGAACTCTGCCTCCAAAGAGATCAACGTCTTGCACATAAACTGTGCGGCACTTAAAAGAACCTATAAATTGGCCTATCTTCTTCTCAACTTCAAAGACATTTGCAACCACTGGCGTAAAACAAAAAAGGACTCCTGCAACCAGAAATCCTAATGTAAAACTTTTAATACCCTGAATCATAATTGATGGCCACAACCCTTTCTTTTGTCTCAAAGTATGGGCTCTTTGCACAGGATGGCGTAGTCATCCACATTCTCTGACACTTACTTGATCGTGGCTTTGGGGCATACATATCAGTAAGAACAATATGCCCGTCGAAATCACGGTCATTCACATATGCAGTTGGGGCATCAAAACACGTCCCTCCTGTTAAAAACCTCTTAGGCTGGACGTGCTGCCCTTTGCGCCAGACGAACACGTCCTTTTCGCTCACCTCTGTATCAAAGGGGATAACCGTGAACGTTGCTATCTCGGAAAGCTTTGCAAGTTCAGCAAAGAAAGCGGTTAACATACCATCATCAACACTGCCGCTTTGGTCGACACTGATAGCAACACGAGCCTGACGGTGGGTCTTGCGGCCCGGATGTAAATAGGGATAACGCCTGTTGATGCGTTTAACAGTTGAGGACTTGTGAGCCTTCTGAGATGTCTTAATGAAATAACGGAGAACTGTTCTCCAATTTACAGAGGTATCGACTCTGGAAAGTATATCTCTCTTAATGTTCTCTGGTACGGAGCCCCAGCCTCCGCCCTGTTGGGCATCTTTCGATGCTTCCTTTAAGATTCCTTTTAATCTCTCTTTCGCCAACTCTCTGTTTCCTGAGTTGCTTTCTCCCCAGCCACTGTGGTCGTCGAACTCACCAACACTTGATAGTTTCTTGACTGATTCTTTGCTACTTTTTGATTTCTCTTTCTTCTTTCTCTTCTTCAACTCTGCGTGATACTGTTCGGCAGAAAGATACTTCGGTAGTTCCTCAAAATCCCCTTCGCCAGGTACAAGGGCACCTTCAGGAAGATTCTTCAGGTGGCTGTTGATAGCAAGGTCGGTTGCAAAATTCCACAACATTGTAACAGTCTTGTCTGGAAGTCGACCTGTGACGTGATCAAATATAACATGATAGAACTCATGCTTAAGCACATCGGCCATTTCTTCATCGGTTAGCTTCGCGAAGTAGTCTGGATTATACAAGAGTGTGAAGAAGCCATCATCATCGAGCTTCATAGCTGCGGTGGGGATTGCAGTTGTTTGCACCTTATCCACACACCGACTAAGAGATGCAAAGAATGGCTCATTCATCAGCAGACGTGCGGTATGCCTATTGAGATCAAATTTCTTTTTCGACATTACTTAGCCTACTCTTTCTCTGTTTCCTGCTCTTGTTTCAAGTCATCTTCATCATCAAGAGATGTGAGCATAGTAACTAAATCCTCGCGGATGAGGGGGTGCAAGTTTAAAACGTTTGCGCTATCGCCACCGTTAACAGTGAGAGAATACCAAAGCTTCATAGCAACCTCAGATGGTAATGTCTTAAAGTAGGACGCAAGATTCTTGAGTTCCTTCTTCTTCATCACGCCGTTGAAAACCTTGTGTGTGGACATCTTCTCAACCAATGCTGAGTGGTCGTTAATACCGAACTCTTCAGTCAGCTCAATTTTACCATCAGAGAGTATGTCCTCAACGGTTACGATCTTTGCATAGTTTTTAATAAAATCACAAAGAGCGACAGCAGCTTCAAAGCCAACAAAGACTGAAGCTAGGCTAAAAACTGCTGGTGTGCGCGGCTCCTTAAAGAGTCCTGCCTGTGCCATAGTTTGGTTTAATCGATCCCATGATCGGCGTGAAGGATATACTTTGCCGGGATCGAAGTCATCCAGATGTTCAAGGTGTTTTCTGTTTTGGTTAATGAAATCCCAGATTAACTCGTCGATACCGTCCTTTGCCCAGTCTAACCAATCCTCAACCGTTGGCTCAACATCAAATGTTGTCCAGCGATCTAATTCTGCTGGATCCATCTCACCTACCTGATATTGGGATCCGTGTTCCCCTCCGTTAATAGCAGCACAGATGACCGTATCTTCATGCAAGTGCCAGCCGGCGAGTTTGCGTGAGTCGGTCAATTCAAAGATGCCCTGTCGAACTTCTACTGTTGCGCGATCAACCTCATCAAAGAATAATATTACTGGTTCGGTGCAAGCCTGAACTAGCCACTCGAAGGGTCGGAACTTAGAGGCTTGTTCTCCGTTTATACTTATACCATCCGGTGACGGAATACCCAAAAGATCACCTTCGGTCATTTGAGAGGCGCGGCGCTCGACAACAGGAAGGCGCATTGTGGTGGCTACTTGATAAACCACTTGAGATTTACCGATGCCGTGGCGTCCACGTAGGAGGACAGGGTATTTAGATTCTAGAACGAGAGGTGCGGTAGAGCTGAATGTTTTGAAGTCGATGGCCATTTTGGTAATTCTCCGTTGTTTTTGTGATCCCTATCCATTATACACCATAGTTGGGATCAAGTCAAGTATCTTTTACGTGAAAATTGATTTCGCTTTGTTTTTAAGTACTTGGGCTTTCTCCTCCCCTCTCAGTATCAGTATTAGTCCAGCTGCAATTACAGCATCCATTACTATTCTAATTAGTTTTCTTCTTGGGCGTTTGGCCATCTTTTACCACGTTTTCTTTCTTTATTTCAAACAATGTCTGAGTGCCATCAAACCACCTTATAAGATATACGTCCTTAGAGTGTAGCGATGGCTCGTGAAAAAGAACTGTTCCGAAATCTATGCCCAATGCGGTGGGGACTTTTATTTTTGTTCCGTTCTTAACTCTTCTCACGTTATCTTCCGTTCGGGTATTTGTATGCGCGGCCGCGCTTGATTGCGTCACCATCTTTTAGCATCTTTTTAATAACTTTGGACACATGCTTACTCTCAAGCCCAGATTCGATTGCAAGCTCATGTACTGTCTTATATTTAAAAAAGGACATGAAGCCATCAATTGTAATAAAATTGTCTTTAAAAAGCTCACTTGGAGTCATATTTTCTCGGTTCATCCTATTAGTCTTTCTCTTATTGCAGCCCTCTCTTCAGCAGAGAAAGTGCGGTTTTTCTTAACACATGATAATTCTTTAGCAACCTCAAGCAGATTGGTTTTTGCTACAGAAAAGTTTCCCTCTAAGTCTCCACCCTGAAGAAGCTTGCATCCTAACTTGACGAGCTTGTTCTTGATGAATGTGTATTTCTTTTTTGAATCCCTTGAGATGTGAACTCCGACGCTCCCATCGTGCAGGTCGTAGAGATGGTCCAGCGGGAATACCCTCTTGCGAGTTGGCGAGATTGGCTCACCTGCTTCGTTTAATTTATATCTTAAGTTGAATTTGTCACAGACTTTCTTGAAGGATCTGCTGTCGTTGTGTGTTGCCATGCCGCTACTCCTCTACGCAATCTTGATACTGAAGACTCCAGTTGCACTTTGGATCTTCATATGCTACGCAGTAATCAAGACGGCAAACGCCATCGTCAGTCTCTACATCTTCCCAGCTGCAGCAGTCACCCCACGAAGAGGATTCGCAGAAGTCAGGAGCTGCATCGACAGGGTATTCATGGGCACAGTATCGAGGATCTTCGTCATCAGCAACGAACAGTTCGGCGCCGCATGATGATAACAGCAGCAACAGAACCATAGGTATTTTATTTAACATTTGTTTTCCTTTCGGAAATGGTGGAGGATGTCGGGATCGAACCGACGACATCCGGCTTGCAAAGCCGACGCTCTCCCAGCTGAGCTAATCCCCCGCACGTTTATAAATAGCAGGAACGCTAGGAATTTACACACAAAAACAAAGGGGATGCCGGAATTGAACCGGCAATACAAGTACCGTCGTACCCGCTACGGTTCCCCCAAAAATGGAGCTGGCGGAGGGAATCGAACCCACAACCCTCTGATTACAAAACAGAAGCTCTACCGTTGAGCCACACCAGCCTAAAATTATTCCTCTTTCTCTTTAGAGTCCCTGATCTTGTCAATCGTATAGAGAATACCAATTGTCACACTGGTTACAACCACAAAATTAATTATTGTGACCACCATCAAACTGGTGATGGCTTCGATAATGTCGTTCATTGTCATATTAAATTCCCCAGGGATCGTCGGTGGTGTCGTATTCTCCTGAAGTCTTTGGCATTATATGCTGATCCTCCGGTGGGAGTTTTCCCACGACCTTCTGTAGCCCCAGTATGTTGTCGTCGCTCAAGGTAAGCCATGCTCTCTTATGATATACGAGCTTGTATAACTCTTCGAGGAGCAGTTCTTGTTTTCTAATTTCTTCATCTTTTTTTACTAATTGTCGTTCTAAGGAGGTGGCTCGCTGAGTTGCCTCTTTATACTCTCCTTCGTAAAAGTATTTATTATCTTCCATAACACTATCCTATCACAGAATTCAGACTCTGTAAAGGTAAATATGCTGCAAGTCTAAAATTTACGAGTTGTGAATTATTCATTCGTCTTTTTCTTCTCATAGCTCTCAACTAGGTTACGATAACAGGTAAGGCAACTCTTTGATCGCAGCTTTAGATTCAGACACTCCGTAAACTCTTCTTCGGTCTGGCACGAATCACAAATATCTTTTATGTCGCTGGTTTTCAACCCATTGCAAATACAGGCAATCATAGCAATTCCTACTGAACGTAAGTGCTCAAGGATAGCAGGAACATTCCTGTTATAAAGCAAGCCGATACAAACCAGATCACAATATCCAACATCACAGTTCTCTCTTTTCTTTCATGACCCTGATTGCCTCTTCGCTGAGATCGAATGCAATATACTTTCGACCTAAACGTCGGGCAGCTGCAGGTGTTGTCCCAGAACCAGCCATAGGATCTAGTACTGTGTCGCCGGGGTCTGAGGACATCTCTATGATTCTCTCTAGTAGCTTGTCTGGCTTCTGTGTTGGGTAGAACCTTTCACTTCCCTGCGCTATTGAATGGATATCATCCCACAAGTCTGTTGCTGGCTTGCCCTTCGATTCATGTTTATAAATCTTTCTATATAAATTTCCTTTTCCCAATGGAAAATGAACTCGCTTCACCTCGATCAACTCTAAGAGAGAGGTCTTCGACAATCTCCAGCCGTTGGGTGGGGTCCACACACGACCGTCGGTGTGTTCGTAGGAATACAGGCGCTGCTTATCTTCTGACTTTGCGCTGTCGTCTGCAGGGTCGATGGTTCGAGTGCGACCGTTGACAAGGTGTCCAAGGGCATAGTAACCTCGGTCATCTTTGTTCTTATATGAATTCTCTAAGTAATATGCGTCCAGTGGTTGATAGACTGGATTAAACTTTGGCTCCTTAGCTGCGGAGCATTGGAAGATAACATCGATGGTTGCTCCCAACTTCTTCTTCACGTTGTTCTTTGAGCGTGACTTCTTCCAGAAGATGGGCTTTACGTTTTTAAAATGTCTCCTGCAAACCAACTCAGGAATGAACATCTCGGCAGCAGAGATATGAAAAAACAAAGAACCGTCAGGCTTCAAGACTCTTGCAAGCTCAGACACGACAGGATCAATGAACTGCTGGTAAGCTTCGTCACTGTCCCATTTGTCTGAGAACTTTACTTTCTTCCCATCGGTTGAAGAGTCGAGGGCAAAGTCCCTCCCCGTATTAAAGGGAGGGTCAAAGTAAGCGGTTGCGATAGAAGATTCTTCTAGCTCTTGTAAGAGTTCGAGTGCGTTTCCTTGTTTAATCATTCTTTATTACCTCGAATGTTTTCAAAAGCCCCTGTTGCTCAAGAGTCTCCAATACCTTATCATTAGATTCATACTGAAGCTTGAAAGTTAGAGAGCTAGACTTATTGGATGACCACTTCTCTCCTGCAAGAAGGGCGCCGACACCATTGTTCAAAGCGAATCGGAGGCGGAATCCTGTGTATTCGTCCGTTGAAGATTCCATCAACATGCGAGATCCTTTTGCCCTGACGCGCTTAGCATAAACAGCAGCCACGTTGTGAACGGGGTGATTGCCTGAGTCGTATGCATATAATTTTCCAGATGGTATGTGATTTACAATAGTCTCCAGCCCCATGGGAAGTCTAGTCTTGATAGCTCGATGCAACAGTGCAGTGGCCAATCTTGAATTAAGGGCTTCGAGTGCCGCGTTAGACTTTTCTTGTATTACCTTGCGAACACTGTCGATGACTGGTCTGGCTTCAGCCTTCGACATTTCAGTGTCGGAGTAGGCGCCTCGCACGAGGTCAATGTAAAATCGGAGTTCGTTTAACTCAGGGTATGACTCGATGTAATCTTCAAATCGAGTAGTGTTTATAATGTCGGTGGTGCCCGAGGCGCCGGTATATGTCTTGACACTGACCTCTTTTTTGATCCCTGAGACGATTATGTCTGCGACGTTCTTTGTCCCTCCCAGTTGAATTGCTGTGCCTCCACCGAGGTGATCACTAAGGAGCTTGTTGTTATTAATCTGTTTAATAACACTTGCTTCTCCTCCAGTGCCGTTTGCGTGACTTCTTCCATCCGTTGCATATCCCATGAATACTCCCTCTAAGGTGTTGAAAAGATTACCGCGCAGGGTGCGTGGGATCACTTTCTTCCATTATATCATGAAACCAAAAATAAGTCAAGCTTGTGTTCATTTTTCGGTTATGGTGTGGTAAACATTCATAACGCGCCGTACATAATTTGTTCGCATCTTCTTAAAACAGGTGTTTCCGGCGTTGTAGGCGCAGAGGGCAAGATGCATGTCTCCTGAAGCTCTGTCTAGCCAGCGGCGCAGGGCTGTTGTCCCCGCTTTGATCCCCGTTGCTGGATCTTTAAGCTCCTCGCAGGTGTAGAGTGTACCATCTGGCTTGGGGTTCCATTTAGGGATCACTTGCATAAGACCGCATGCTCCAGCTTCGCTCTCTGCTCGCGGATACCAACTGGACTCCACCTGAATAACTGCGGCAACCATCTCTGGCTCAAGCCCTTGTGCTTGGGCTTCCTTGACGATGATGGGCGTAATCTGTTTTATCAGCCGCTCCTGAACGCTTGTGAAGGCCAGCAGAATCGTAATTGCACCATATTCAAGAGTCTTTGTCATTTCCTGCTCTCCGGTTTTCTTCGACACACTCCCACAAGACACGCTTTGTAACCTGATACATTTCTCTGTGATATTCTCTCTTGCCGGTATCTTCTTCCGTAAATGCTTTAATGCTGTGCGTGATCATCTCATCAAGCAATGCCTGTTCTGCTATCTTCACTTGGGGGCCCCTTCTAAAGATGGGTTGGGTTGGTGTTCTATTCTACGGGCGGCTCGGCTGACGTGAGCCCTGCGAGCTGCGAGATAGCATCAATATTTTCTGTTACCCATGCGTCAAAACGTTTCTGTGACCATTTCTTCAGTCCCTGCTCTTCTTTGAACTTTTCAACGAATTCGTCTGAGAGGTCGAATTCGAATTCAAGGCCATTGTCGACACGTTTGACACTGGTGATTGTGAACAATCTTGTCTTTTCTTCAGTCATTTCTTTTTCCTCCTTTGTAGTTTCCTTTACTACTGTAAAATTCCCATCAATCTTAGAGTAAGTACAACGACGGTTGTCTTGAACGCTAAGTCTGCGCCTTTGGACAAAGTAGTTACTGCGGCTTCTCTTACTGCTTTCATTGTTTCGCTGTTCATAACAGTCTCCTTTTTTTTGTGTGTTATTATTATATCACGGTCTGCAGATAGTGTCAAGCACTTTTCTTCTGAGGCTTTAGACTTTTTAAGTATCTCTCTTGACATTCAAAAAGCTTTGGCTGCCCGAATGGGAGGATCTTGTAGATTTTGGCTCCCTTGGCGTGAGTGGTGATGTGGCCACTGTTGTTGTTTATCACTACGCAGGGTTTCCCCTTGATGCTATAAAGGTGGTAGGGCATCGACCTGTTGTCCCTCACCTGCACAATGTCCCCATTTAAAAACTCTGGTGGTCTGTGATATTCTTTAATGACTTTTGTGGTATATTTATTCTCGCACATGGCGCGATATTGGTTCTCGGTTGGGACAAAACCATCATTAGATAAAATCTTGGATGCAAGGTCGTTGAAATAGGGAGGGTTCGCTAAGTAATATCGAGCGCAAATCTTTGCATTGTCCGCGAGTGCGTCGGTGAATTCTCTCTGCCATGCTGCTGCATAGTCCTTTCCCTCTGCAGAGGAGAGGTATTCGATCCTTTCGAAGGCTGCAGTTTGTTTGGCTGTGAGTTCGCCCCATTTCTCCAAGCTGGTTCGAAGGGATTGAAGAAACTCTAATGCACCTTCGTCTGCGTCCTTCTTCTTCTCTTCGATGAGTTTGTCTAAGCGGTCCTTGGTCATGATCCCTCCTGTTTGTCGTCCGAGTAAGATTCTAACACACTTTTTGAGTCCCGTCAACCTTAATCCTCGGAAAGTGAGGAAATCCTTTTATTATAAGACTTTATGAGTGCATCAACCACTTCGATCTCCGTCTTTTTGAGCATGGCGTTAATGATCCTCTCTGGGCTCATGTCATAAGCAACATCAAGTTTGCTGTCTTCTGCGGCCATATTGATATAGTTGAAAATTGACTGGAATATTGCGCTCTGTAATATAATAAGATCGTTCTTTGGGGATGCAACCCATTCGCCGGGATCGTTTGCTATTTTTTCCACGTTTATTCTAAGAATCTCGTCATCTTCTTTAGTACTCATTTTGAATCTTCTCCACTGATGTGGCCACTTCCCAAGTTAAGAATGTTGGCTTTTGTGTCATTTTGTTGTCCGAAGAATTTATCCAATGCACCTTAAAGGACGAGGGTCCTCCAAGGGAAAGTAATTTCTTCTCTCTCAGTACAATACCTATGATTGTGCCCTCGTTCCAAGGTTTCACTCCTCGAACGAGATCTCCTCTCTCTAGCACTGCAAACCCCTAATCAGTCATTTTCCAGTTCGCCTCAATGCCTCGAGGGGAAACTATAACCAACACATCGCCCAACTTAGTCTTCATGTCGATAGACACTTTCGATATGGTGGCCTGATTATAATCTTTCATATCAAAAAAATAACATTCGGCGCCGGCGCTTGCGACGTCGTAAACTTTGGTGCAGTATTCCTCCACGATCTTTTCAGAAAGTGCGGAGGCTGCTTCGGTCATGCCCTGCATCTCTTTTGTTCTTTTCTGTGATTCTTTAGCCTTCTCTGAAAGCAGCGTTTTGATACTCATTTTTATTTTCCCGTTTCTTGCTTGTTATTGGTCTTCTTTTTTTTCTTTCTTACAGAAGAGCTAGAAATTAATTTATCAATTTTATTCTTCAATTCTTCGTTCTGCAGTCGCATTTCCTCTACTGCGGCCGCAAAAAGAGAGTTCTCTTGCTTGAGTGATGCGATATCATCTCTCAAAGCCAAGAATTCTTCGCTACGGTGGGCAGTATTCACCGGTTTATCGTTTTTTGTCTGCTCTTGGGCCATGGCGTCGTTAACGCCTAAAACAATGTTTTTTTGCATTTTAACCTCCTCCTTAACTTACAGGTCCATACTCTTTAAAATTTCATTCGTGTCTTCTATCAATTTTACATGCATGTGAGTCCAGCCGGCATACTTATTTCCAAGATGATCGGGGTCGCCATGCTCTCCACAGTTAGCTGCGTAGATCGCAACATGTATAAGCTCATGCACAAGAGACGTTTTACTTAACTTTGGGTGTGCGCCGGTTCCAATCCAAACAAATATATACTTGCCGCCTCGGGCTGTCAAGCCGTTTATTATAGTTTGTTTGGGACGATAGGTTCCGTCCATGCTGAAGACTCTAGAGATCACTCTCTGGTAAGTTCCGTACTCAATCTCCAAATCGTTGATGGCCCTGAGTAGTGCTTCGTCATCATCTCTGAATTTATTAACCCACTCAATGTAAAAAACATGTAGGGCTAACGAGGTGTGAGAAGGGTAGAAGTAATCGCAATCGTCCGTGAGTTGAAAGGTGTTATCATATCCGGGCACCTTGTTGAGTTTGTTGGCTGGTACTGACGAGCAGGTTTTGCTTGTGATTTGCTTGTGGAATATGGATGTCTCCGGCCATTGGTCAGCGATCTCTGAACTGCTCGCAGGTATGGAAATTGGTATGGCCAATAGTAGGCCAATTCTCACTAGACTCTTCAACAGACTCATCATATCTATAGTTCCATAAAAAAGTAAATGGTTAGGCCGGCATAGATTGCAGCAAAAATGGCTTCCTTTGAATCTTCAAAGGTGGCCATGGCTAAAAGCTTCAGTGCGCACATCATACCAGTACCGATGGCGAAACCCAAGCGGTTTCCGGTGATGAGCGTAAGCAGCATGGCGATGATGGCCATGAACTGTAAAGTGTTTAAAGTCTTTCTATCAACAAGTGGTTGTTTTTCTTCTTCCAATCTACTCTCCTATCTTTTCTAGTGACTCCGGTGAGATCACCTTAACTTCCGTGGGATATACCCACATAAAAGAATAACCTAGTTTTTCCATATTGTAAAGGTTAAAGTTGCTTTCTTCGTATGTTGGTGATTTTGTCCACAACACCAAGATCATTGGGGCGGCAGGTAGGATGTGAGACATCTTCCAGTACTCGTCCTCGTCATAGAAATCTCTGATTGCGCTTTCGAAATCGGCTAAGTCATCAATGTTTCCTTTTATATCTACCACAAGGCCTACGCCGAGCAAAAGTTCATGCTCATCGCCCTCGAAGCATACCAAGTCTCCCCTCTGCATCGTCGTCTTTTTCATAAAAGTAAATAGAGGAGAGAATAGCGTAACGTCTTGATTTGTTACTCGGCTAGAAACATACATCTTGAAAAATGTCTCTCAGGATTTGCGTGTATCTGCTTCCTGAAGGTGGGTGAATATCAATAGTTCTATCTGGATCTGCGAAGACTGCAGACATCCATGAACTTAGGTAATTTAGGGCATCAATAAAATACAATTCTACCTCGTCGCCGTTGGTGCAGCCTGCGATTTGACAGTTGGATGCTAATGTTCCAACATCATACGGGTGTGTTCCATACGATGTCTGTGGGCCCTCGTCGCTAATACTTATGACGTAAGGATATGAATCGCTTCTCCAGTCGATAGCTAGGGGATTCGATGGATCAACAACGGCAGCAACCACGTCGGTAGTCCTCTCCCAGCCGCCACCATTGCATCCCAGTCCGGACAAGAGGTTTGAAAATGTTGGTGCGTCTACCAGCCCCCCCATGGTCACGTTCACGGCGTTGCCATATGGATTGGAATGATCCTGACTTGGGTGAATAATTAGTCCGAAACGGTGGTCTGTCTCTTCAAAGTCTGCAATGTACGCCAAGATACCTTCGTAGAGTGCCTCAATGTATGGGCACATAGATCCTGATGTATCTATGACGAATATCATATCCACTTGGTCATAGGCGTTTAAGTCCTCATCGACCTCTCCATCACAATCGTTGTCTATGAAGTCGCAAATCTCTTCTTCCGGCAATACCTCGCCAATGCAATCGCCCCAATCGCCTGCTTCGCAAGAGGTCGTTCCCAAGAGACACTGGCCAATGCCGTGGAGGTTCGGGTTGTTTCCACACATGGACACAAGGCCGTCGATTTCTCCATCGCAGTCGTTGTCCCAGTTGTCGCAGACTTCTTCCTCAATGCCCTGATAGATGCATGTCCCCCAGATTCCCCACTCATCACAAGTTTGAATTCCGTACCCGCAATTCATTATGTTTCCATAGGAGTCGTAAATATCTTCTCTGCATACCTGCGTATCGTCTCTTACACAAAGACACCCCTCGTCGATCTCTCCATCGCAGTCGTTATCGATGTTGTCGCACAATTCGGTGGAGGGTACAGGGGCGTTGCACTGGGTCCATCGGCCATTGACGCAAGTCTCCATTCCTGGACCGCAGATAGATTCACATGGTTGAAATAAATTTTCATCTTTGGCGCCGTCGCAGTCATCATCTAAATCGTTGCAAGTCTCGTTCTGGGGCATGACCGCATCAAAACATTTGACGTCGCCTTCTACACAATACTTCAAACCATAGGCACATATTCCTATGTCGTTGTAGCCGCAGGTTCTTTGATTGAGGGACTGCAGTTCAATTGGGTCTTCGTCGATCACGCCGTTGCAATTGTTGTCTACACCATCGCAGCGTTCAAGCTCGTCAAGAACTTGGTCTTGACAGCTGGTCCATGCGCTATCGGTGCATTCCATTACCCCCGTTTTGCAGGGTGTGGTGTCGTCAAGTATCGCATCGGTGCCGCCCGTCCAACACTCTACGGGCTGGATGTCGTCAATGATGGCGTCGCAATTGTTGTCGAGGCCATCGCAAATTTCTCGATGTTCTGGGTTGACGGACTCTTCGTTGTCGTCACAGTCCAGCGGGTTAAGGCATGAGGACAGCGAATTAAAACCGTCGCCGTCATTGTCCCACGAGATGCCGTTATCTATTAAGCCATCGCAGTCATCATCTTTGTCGTTACACTCTTCAAGAGCTGGTGTTATGTAGCCTTCGCATAGAATGTTCATATCCTCATCACACGTCGTGTGACCTATGCTACATTCTCCAACGCTGGTGTGGAGGCCGACGATGTTCGTTAAAGTTTCAACGTTACCGTCTTCGTTGATGATGCAACCTACAGGCGGAGGACACACTTTTGTTAGCTTCTCTTCGCAGCCATTGCAGGAAAGAAAGAGCGGCATTAGTAGTAAAATAAATAATCTACCCATGTATATAACTATACCATACTTTCAAAGATTGTTCAAGGAATTTGTTTAAAAGTTCTCTTCGGAGTCAGGAAGGACCAATTTTCCCTTTACTTGAGCTATAATTCTCTGACTAACGGTGGTCACTTTCTTCTTTGATTCCTCGATATCTCCAATCGTACAACCACTGTCGAGAAGCTTTTGGTACATAATGTTCTCGGCGATGTTGAGGCCCAAGAATAGCCCTACCATTTTTATGGGGTCCTCCATAGCACCAGATCTTATGGCGCGAGCCAGTAGTTCTGAATATACCGTGTAGGCCTCGTCCATCAATCTTCCTTCCTCTTCTTTGTCGTCAAACATGCTGCTATTCTCCTTCGTCCATGAGTTTTTCTAGTATCTCGGAGGGGATAATGGCCTTGACGACTCTTATGATGGTCCTATCAGAGGCTTCGATATAACTCTCCCCGATGGCGTCACAATACATGCAGGAAAATGGTTTCTGCCCTCGGCAGATAGAGCACTTAACCTTTATATATAGTTTGTTTTCCATACCTTATTGTAAGTAGTGGAGGAGAAGGGTAATGGAATTTTATTGTTCTATATACTGGCGGATGCAGTCTTCCATAATTTCTTTCCAATCTTCATCGTCAATATTAATCTGCAAAGTCTGTCCAATGTCGTACCCGCGATCCCAGGCAAGGACCTCCTCGATAACAATGGATGATTTGGTTTCACTATCAAAGTGGATGTCCAAGAAGTAATGACCTATTTCGTGAAGGATTGTGTAAACAACATGTTTGGGGGTTTGGCGGCAACCGATGACAATTTCGGAGGTGTGGTGGTCAATGTAGTTTTCGGCGTCAGATGAGAACAGGAGCTTAATCCCATTATCAGAGAGAAATGTTTTGATCTTTTGAAGATCTTCTTCTAGTTGGCTTCCCTGCATAGCTAACACCTTCGCCCCAGAAATTATCATTCTTAGGATCATCAGTAATTAGCAGCAATTCGACAAAACGGTGGCCATTGCGCTCTTTTAATTTGTAAGCGTGAACACCAAGCTTTCCATAGAGGGACTTCTTTTTTTGTCGCTGGAACTTTTGTCGCTTTGGCGGCTCATTCAAAAATGCAACGCATGAATCTATGAACTGTTGTTCCGTCATCTCTTTAAGGTGGTTATCAAAATCCACGTCCAGATAACATCCCACCACCCACTTGCTATCACCGTAGCCGCTGATGTGGAAAACGGATGATGAATATCGGCCGTGTTTGGTGGGTTCTTCTGGTGAATTTTTAAAGGAACTCTTAGGGATTGGGCGGAGTGAACACTCTATCATATTAGATACCTTTCACAACGGTGGTAACTCTCTTTACCACCTTGAGTGTGCCTTCTTGTTCTTGCTCCTGTGCTTGCCTCCTGTGTTCAGCGTCTATCTTGGCAGCTGCTTGAAGGATCTCCATATAATTCGCCAGTATCTCGTGGGTATCTCCTATCCTAATTAATATCTTTTGCACCAAGCTATTATATTCCGCCAGATTATTCATCACAATCGCTGGTTTAGTGGGTGCATCCAAGGCGGCGGCTTGGAAATAGCCACTCAAGGAGGTAAGGTTGTTGGATAGTTCGTTGAGCATGATGGATACTCGGTCTGGAACCTCCTTGAAATCAACACTGTATTTAATATAAACTCTTTGGGGAATTAACTTATCAGACATATCAAGCCTCTCTACTGTATTATGAATTCAACTGCTGTCTTTATAAAATAGATAACCATAGTTAGGGTTGCAGTTCCGACCATAGCCATCATCTTTGACTGGTTTCTCTTCCACTGCTCTAAGTCTCGCACCCGAGCATACAGTCCAGCGTCCGGTTCGTATAATGACTTCTCTACACGGTTAATTATGGAAGTCATCTCTTCTTGCTTTTCCTTTATATCATCCATCTTTATAGACAATACATCAAAGCTTGCTTTAACTTCCGTCACTAATATTTGAATCTGATTATCTTCCATAATTTATCTCCCTATTCACAAGAATAAGTAGTAACTACAAGTACTAACTTTCAATAATTGCGAAGTCTGCGGTGAGCAAAACAGAAGAAGCAGAGGCAGCGTTTCTTAGTGCCGTCTTTGTTACCTTGGCTGGATCAAGTACGCCGGTGGAAATAAGGTCTTCATACTTTGAAGTGGCCACGTTGTAACCCTTTGTGGAGGACGTGAAAGACTTAACTTTCTCAATCACGACATCTGCCGATTGACCTGCATTCGTCACCATTTGTCGCAGTGGTTCTTCAATTGCCCTCTTGATGATCTCAACACCAAGCATCTGGTCTTCGCTCTGAAGCTTGATTCCCTTGAGGGATTTTGTTGCGCGAACCAAGGCTGTACCTCCGCCGGCGACGATGCCCTGAACTTGTGCTGAGTCAACGGCCGAGAGTGCGTCTTCGACTCTGTGGCGCTTCTCGATCATCTCAACCTCTGTGGCGCCGCCGACGTGGATAATTGCGATGCCGCTAGACAGCCTAGTGATGCGCTCTTGAATCTTCTCACACTCATGTAGGGCATCGGTCTGAGACATTTCCGCTTTCAGTGTTTCAATACGCTTGTCGATCTCGTCTTGTGCGCCAAAGCCGCCGACGATGGTGGTGTTATGTTTGCTTGCTTCGACAGTCTTTGCTCGGCCGAGATGTTCTAGCCTAGTTTCGCAAAGCTGCATGCCGCTTTCGCGGGATACATATGTAGCTCCAACTGATGTGGCCAAGTCTTTAAGAATATTTCTTCTCTCTTCCCCGTAGCGCGGTGCCTTGATTGCAGACACTTTCATAGTTCCCCTTACGGAGTTCATGATTAGTGCAGCGAGGGCTTGGCCTTCAACGTTCTCGGCAACGATGATGAGGGGCCTACTCTCTCTCGCGGCGAGTTCTAAGACTGGAAAAATTTCTTCCACGGTTTCGATGGCTGAGTCGGTAACGAGAATCAGTGCATCCTCGTGCTTGCACACTCCGCGTCGTTCATCGTTGATAAAAGCCGTGGCGCAGATGCCACTGTCGAATCGGAAACCCTCGACAACATCCAGTGATGTCTCATGAGAGCGAGCATCTTGTATGGTAATGGCGCCGTCTTTACCAACCAAATCAACAGCCTTGGCAACTAAGTCGCCAATACTGGTATCTCCGTTTGCAGAGATAGTTGCGATGTTTGCAATGTCTTCCTCGCTGGAGATTGGCCTTGCTTGTTCTGATACTGCGTCAACTACTACGTCAACAGCTGTGTCGATACCTCGTTTAAGCTCCACAGGGTTAGAACCTGCCTTGAGATATTTCTGTGCGCTCGTTAAGATTGCGCGAGCAAGTACTGTGGCGGTTGTTGTACCGTCGCCGGCAACAGTGTTGGTCTTCTCAGATGCTTGCTTAATAATTTGTGCTGCGGCATTTTCAAAGGGATCTTCGAACTCCACAAACTTGGCGACAGTTACGCCGTCTTTTGTGATGATGGGGTTGCCGCCCTTCTGGTGGAGGATTACGTTTCTTCCTCCTGGCCCCATTGTGGATGCCACATTGTCTGCAAGCTTGTTCACGCCTGCAAGAATCTTTTCACTAAGATCATTACCGTTATTATATTTCTTCATTGAAATTGCCTTTCGAGGTTTTACTAGGTACTATTATATTATAACCACTATCTGGAATTTGTAAAGTGTTTTGTTTATTTATCTTCTTTGTCTACCTGCGTAGTAAGCTCAGCTTCTGCTTGAGTTGCATCTTTGATGGCCTGCCTGCCCTTGCTGATACCGGAGCCTCGCTCTTTGGTAAAGAAGTATCCGTTAGCATTCTCGGACATGTCCTGTGCGCTCTTGAAGAACAAATACAAATCATCATAAAGAACATCCATATACTGCTCTGCGGTTTTAGCTGCAGCATCGGAAGAGTATGGCAGGGTTCCCAACACCTTGTAGTCAATTCCCTGAATTTGATCTAGCTGAGTGGGTGAGATAGTCCATTGAGTTCCGTGGCCTCCGGCAGCTTCGCAGAGCAAGCCTCTTTCTTCAGCCATTTTTTGCCATGCTACCTTGTTCTCTTCCACTGTGTAGGGGCCTGCTAGGCGTCGAGATTCGGCGATGTCGCCCTCGGCTTTGGCAATAGCCTTGACAAACAACCTTACAATAGCACCTACTTTATGGGCGTCCCGCAGTTTCATGATCTTGTCTTCGCCGCCGTCTACTTTGGATAAATAATCAACCCTTGTTTTTCCACCCATGTAAGACTCTGGGTGTTTTATCTTGCCTGCACCAGCTTCGAGCCACTTGGGAATTTCCCGAGTAACAAGATCCATCAGAGCAGTGGGTTCCTTAGTATCATCTTTGCCTCTCAAAACTTTGCCAAGCTTTCTCACGACCTGCAAGAACGTAGCATCCATTTGCTCTTTGCTTGTGTTCCATACATGCTTGAGGTCATCGGGTAGAGGCTCTACTTCATTAAAGAATTTTTCAAACTTTTCATCGCCCCACCTAGATGGGTTGCGGAAGGCGGCATTGGCATCATCCCAGTTTATTTTTGTTTCGCCTTCTTCGCCGGCGCCTGTTGTTTGTGAGGCAGCTGCGCTTCTGCGACTATAACCCTTTGTCTGTTGAAGGAGTTTGTATCTGGCTTTGTAACCCTTTGCGTTAGACGGGAGTTTGTTGAATGCTTGAGCAACCTGTGCTGCACTCAACTTATCTGTTGCAAGTAATTTTTCGGCACCTTCTTTTAATTCGCCATTGGGAAGGCGAGCGATGGCGTTAAGGAAATTGTTTCTATCCAAGTGGAACTGTTCCAGCGCGATTTGTTGGCCGTCTTTTCTGGCGACAATATACAACATACCTTCTTTTGCATAATCAACAAACAGGGCGTCGACGAGGTTAGTATAGCTGCCCTCAACATTGGTCTTGTTGCTGAGCAATTTCAAACTAACGGGCGTTCCCTGATGGCCAGGCAGTTCGCTGAAGGCTATCAAATCCTCAATGGGAAGGTTCCCCTTCTCTGAACGTTCTGATTTTTGTGACCCTCTAAGGAGGGCTGCTAAGAAGCCTTCGAAAACAAAACCGGCTGAAGCCTCGTTGAAGCTTCTGATTACTGCGGCAAAGGATTCCAAGAGAATGATGGTCCCAAGAATTCTTCGGACACCAGTGATCTTGCCGGTGGGGTTATTAATGGTATTAGTGATGAAGTCTAATTTGGCGTCAATGGTTGCGGCGCCGCCAATAGTGTTAAAAATTTCTTGGACCTGCTTCCGTTCGAGTGAGTTCGGATCTCCCCATGCCTCCGTTGGAACATACTTGGGTAATACCAAAACAAATTCTTCGGCTTTGGCCATGTCGACGTTTTTTCCTGCCCCTTCTTCATCCTCGGGAAGCAAGTCTGGCTCGGTGATATCGCTATCGAGGTAAGGAGAAGCGGCTCCAAAAGTAGAACCACCTACAGCCGGGGTCTGAATAATCGTTGTGGAGGCTCCTGCTGATTCCAACAACACTTCCAATAATTCTTCTGTTAACCAATCATCATAACTTTTTGTCATCTTTAATTTCCTCGATTACTTTAGCCAGATCCAAACACGCAGGATCGGTTTTATTCTCCGTAACATGGTAGTGACATATCACTCCCTCGAACGAAGATGATTTAATTACACCTTTAATTAGTTCGCCATTGCGGTTTGGGAACTCTAAAGGCACATTATAAAACCCACAAAGTGATTTTAATAGTTCTTTTAACGCATCGACCTGAACATCGTAGAATCCCAAGTGGCTCTTAAAAGTCTTTCCATGGAGTTTCATGGCCTTAACAATGGGTCGGCGTGGGGTGTATTTCTTCATGTATTTCATGTAGACGGCATTGCTTATTTCGATGCCAATGCTCTTAGAATTAACGCCACGGGCATGCCATGCAACATGGTTCGTATCCATGAGCTGGTGAATCGTGCCGTCGTTGTCGATGCAGAAGTGGGCTGAGAGTCCACGGTCTGCTAAGACTTTGGCGCACTGCTTTGAATTCAAGCAGCCATCCCAATGAACGACAATCTTATCAATTGTCTGGGCGCGGCTGCCCTTGACTGGCTTGTATTGATTTGATTTACACATTAGTGCGTCTGGCTGAGTCCACAGGATCGTGTCTTCCCAGTCGATTGTGACGTCGTGATTGTTGCATACAATACTTGTGGCTGGAGCGTTGTCTATCTCGAACTGCTCTCTTGCGTGTTCGAGGTCTTCGTCAGAGAGGGGAGCTGTAATTCCCACCTCTTCACCCTCTTTGTCGATGCCGAGTTCTTTATACTCAACATTCGGTTGTAATAGTTTTTCTTTCTTGCTCCCAAAGAGTAGGGAGAGGATCATTTGGATTATTTCAACTAGAGCTTTCATCTCTCGTTACCTCCTCTGGGAAGTTCTTGTACGCAGACAGTTGCTGCATTGCACCTTCCCAGTTGTCAAATTGTAGTTGTTCTTTATAGACCGTGGGGTATGATTCAACAAATTTCTGAATCACTTCTTTCTTCCACGTTTGAAGATCGTGCGCATCTTCGTTTTTCACTCTCTTAATAGTCTCTTCGCTTACGCCCGTAGACTGCATGGTGATATACCCTGTTTCCAGTGACATGATCAGTCGGCTATAAACATTGAGTGTAAACTCTAATAGTTCGTTCTCCACTACCATCAAGAGATTGCTCTTGAGGCCGAAGATAATTGCGAGGGCACTGTACACTTTGTGAAAAGCGATACCAGCGATAAAGGCTACGATTATATATACAACAGTCATATTTTACTCCATACAAAAAAGCACTGCAAGTCTATTATACAACATTGCAGTGCTTTTGTAAAGGATTAAAACAAGATTACTTGTTTAAGCGTTCGATCACTTTAGCAGAAATCTCCTGAACCAACTGATCAATCGATGATCCAGCAGTTTCTTCGAGTTCTTCTACTTCTTCTTCGGCACCCATGGCGTCAGCGTCTGCTTCCATATCGGCAGCGACTTCCATATCGTCAGCAGCTTCCATATCGTCAGCAGCTTCCATGTCGTCAGTAGCTTCCACGTCGTCTTCGGTATCAGTAACAGTTGTTTCGATACCTGCGCTTGTGAGCAAGTCAGCTAAGTCAGTCAAGATGCTTTGTGCGCGAGCAGCTAAATCTTCTTCGCCAGTTTCTTCAGCGTCGAGTTCAGCGTCCATTTCGCCGTCCATGTCAGTGTCGATTTCAGCGTCAGCCATTTCGATGTCGCCATCGATAGTTTCTTCTGCTTCTTCGTCACCCATGAGTTCTTCGTCTTCTTCAGCGAGAGCTAAAGACTCTTCTTGAACTTCAGCAGCTTCGTTAGTTGCTTCTGCGTCTTCATTGGTTGCTTCTGCAGCTTCATCGATGGCGTCTTCGCCTTCATTCTGAGCTTCAGCAGCTTCTTCAACTACTTCTTCGTTTTCAGTAATTTCTTCTTCCTCGTTCACCTTCTCGTCCAAGAAGGACTCGGAAAGTGGAGAAAGATTAGCCATTGTCATGAAACGACGAATTGTTGATTCGTTTAAAAGTTTCTTAGTCATAGTACTATCTCCTCTTGATATTTTTAAATCGATTTTTCAAGAATACTCCACATAACGTGGAATAACGTTTATAATTAGTGTTACGTTTTTGAAAAACCCCTTTTATTTACCTGAAACGGGATTTTTCATCTTCTTCTTTAATTTGGACAGGGCGGCCTTTTCTATTTGACAAACTCGCACAAAGCTGATTCCCAGTCGCTCTCCTATTTCTCGAAGAGTTAGGCCCTCTTCGTTCTTGTCGACCGCCACATGGGTACAGTTCAAGTCTTCCGCAAAATCCAGCCAACTGCGGCAAGAAGTGTTGGGACATGATACGCCGTACTCTTTGCATGCGCTGACGCATTTTCGCTCGGCTGGTGGGGCGTCCATATATATGTTTAGTGCATCAGACATCAACCTCACCTCCATCTATTAAATCAAATATGTTTTCAATATCCTCGGGCGAAAGTGAAAATCTTTTATCAATTTCTTCTGCCTTCTCCCTCTCTTTCTTAATCATTCTTCTGCTCCTCTTGTGATCAATTTGCTTCGCCTCTTTGTATTCTTCTACAAAAGCGGCGATATGTTTGTTATCATTTATAAAGCCATCGACGATTGCTCTGAAGAACTCTGTCTTCTTTAACCTCTCGTACTCCAGTTTCATAATCAAATTCACATACACGGTGTCGGTTGAGTCGTAGTATAGACTCGGATAGACTCTCCTGTTGAGCCACCCATACTCATGTATCTTTTTTTCTTTTTCATCCGTCATATTAATTTCCCAAGATGTGCGGGCTCCCCTCTTTGAGTCCTGCAGGAGTTTGCTGAACAAACGTGGCCGTTAGTCTCAATTCGTTTAGATTCGAACAGCCACTGTAAGAGAGGCCACTGCGAATCCCTGCAGTCAGGTCATCGAGCGTATCAAACACGGGGCCTTTATACGGAACGGTTGTAGAAACGCCCTCAACTACAGAGACTTTGCTGCGCCATGAGGCCTGAGCATCTCTTGACGCCATGCCTCTGTAGACCTTATACTTGTTCTTGGTTCTCTCGTCGGTGATGATGACGCCGGGAGTCTCGTCGGTTCCGGCTAATAGCGATCCCACCATTACCAAATCTGCGCCAGCAGCTAATGCCTTTGTAATGTCGCCACTATGTCGCATGCCTCCGTCGGCGATGAGAAGGGCTGAAGCTTCTGATTCTGAGCAGCGGCGGATCGATTCCAGCACCGGTATTCCGTGGCCAGTTCGAACTCGAGTGCTGCAAGCGGCGCCGCCACCGACACCGACGCGGATGCTGTCGGCACCCCAGTTGGAAATGTCGATGAACGCTTCCTCGGTTGCGACGTTGCCGGCCATGATATGAATCTCCGATCCGAACTTTCCTCGCAAAATTCCAATTGCTCGCTTAACGTGTATGTGGTGCCCATGGGCGACGTCGATGCATAGAATTTCTGCGCCTGCACCGATAAGCTCTGCAGAACGTTCCAAAAAATCTCCTGTTGCTCCAATGGCTGCAGCAATGGGGCTTTGGTCGCAAGTTGGATCGGCTGCGCATGAAATGACTTGAGTTATCATATCCACTTGCTCTTCTATGGTGTTGTATCTGTGTAGAACCCCAAAGGTTCCTGCGTCGGCGAGGGCTGTGGCCATATCTGCGCCGACAACAGTATCCATGGGTGCACCAATTATTGGAATATCGAGCGATAATAGGGCATCTAGGTCGACGGATATATCCACTTGCTCTCTGGTTGCTATATCAGAATACTTTGGAACCAAAGAAACATCATCAAACGTTAATACTTTTCTCATCTTAGTATCTCCCAGAATCATCACAAACATGATTGAGAACGTCTTCCAGTTTTGGTATCAACTTGGAGATCTCAAAACTACTGAACTTGTTCTCGTGAATACATAAATTCACTTCATTAAGAAGCCAATAGATGTATGGAATGTTAAGCTTGTCCTTCGCATCAAATTTGTTCTTATGACGTGTGGCCATTCTCTTCTCCTCTTTTGCGAATCATCTTGTCGAAGTCTTCAACAACACTAACCGCCTTCTGCCAACAGGCTGGACAGTATAATCTTACGACGTCGGGGTTCCTCTTCACGACCACGTTCCAAGACATCACTTGTTCTCTGTTTTTTCTATCAAAGGGTTCATCACAGGCAAGACACTCTTCGGGAAGCTGGTCAAAAAGTCCCATCTTCTGTTTCAAGTCCTTCTGCACCTGTTTGTTACTTTTCTTGTCGCTCTTTATTTTGCGAACCATCACATCACCGCCAAGTCTGGTGGGTTTTCCACGGGATCGCGGGTGTCGCTGCCGAAGACAACAAGGGCAGAAGGGAATGGAGCTGAGTTGTTTCCTCCTCCAAACTTAAGGCGCCCTTTAATGAGACGAATCTCATCTGCCTTCATAACATAGTCGTGCCAGTAGCGGGTATCCGTTCGGGCTGGAATGAGCATGACAACAGTGGTGTCTTCTTTGCATCCTTCTTCGTATGCCTTCTTGACCCAGTGTTTAATTCCTCGACCATATGGGGGGTTAACAAACGCAGTTGCACCCTTCCAGTCTTGGATAAGGCCATCGTCGTCTGACGTGTAGTACTTACTGCAGACTGCGTTATGGCTTTGGGCGCAGGGATCTAAATCAAACCCGAACTGTTTATCCAGCTTACGAAAAAACTCTCGCGGGGTTGCCCACTCCATGCTCTTGCTGCTGAATAGTACTTTTGCATCGTGCTTTTTCATTGTGCTATCTCCTTACGACAAAGATTCTCCAGAGAGTCAGTCAAAGAACGCTCAAGAATTGCTACTGCCTTGTCTGAATATTCGTCTGCTGCATCATCATCAGAAATCTTGTTGTACTCCTCCGAAGCTTTAGTTGCCATCTCTGCGATATCAGCGAAGACAGCCTCAAGTCTTGAAAGAGACTCCTCGTCAGTAGAAGACTTGTAAAGCAACTCTGAAAACAGCTCATCGTTCACTTCTGCCACCGAGTAGTCAGCTGTGAAAAAGTCAGTCATCTCGTTGAAGCTGGAGAGGATGCCGCTGAATGCTTGGCAATCAGACACGTCATCGTTTAAGATTCTCTGCCAAATTCGCTCTCCTTGGATTTGTCTATTTTCTCGTCTCATTGTTTCCTCCGTCTGTTGAGCCCAAAGCACCATCGCCGCGGTCGCTAATTGTGATTGGATACCAATCGTATAAGTCACCATTGTGAGTTTCTAACGCTCTGAAGTGTACGACTGGGATCATTACTGTCTGTGCGATCTTGTCGTGCGCTTTGAGGGTTTGTGATTCTTTGCCGATGTTGTGGAGGTTCACAAAGACCTCGCCATCGTAGCCGGAGTCGACAACGCATGCTCCGACAACCAGACTTCTCTTAGCCGCAACAGAGCTGCGATTCTTAATCTCCAGCATGTAACCGTGGGGCACACCGAAACGACAGCCAGTCGGAAGGACTGCGCTTGTGCCGGGTTCGATAGTGATGGAGTCACCGTCCTCGGGGTTAAAGAATAGATCCAGACCTGCGTCTGAGGGGTTTGCTCGTTCTGGTGGGTGGACGCCTTTGCGTACTCTACTGTATTCTAACATCATATCGTTCTCCTTAGTTGATATCTTTTGGATCTGTGTGAATTAAAAACTTACCTTTGAGAAGTTCTCTATCTTTTTGTTGCCTTCTCTTGGCCACTCTCTTAGAATACTCTTCGTCTTCGAGTTTGTCAAGGAAAATTTCTAGGTTCCTCTCCATCATGTTGGTGATGATCTCCTCGTCTGTGGTGCCCGTGGTGCCCCATAGGGCCTTGATTTTCTCACGGTCTGCACCTTTTTTAAACTTTGCAGTGCCGGCTGTGTCCGCGGCTTTTAGTTTTAATTTCTTTTTCATAAATTTTCCTTATTCGTTTAGTTCTAGCGTTTTGAGTTCGCGTAGCTGCATCCAATTCAACACATCAAATGGGCCACCATATGTTACAATAACGTCATAATCTGAATCTTTGTATTTTTCTTGCAACTCTTCGCGAGCTTCTTCTGTTTCTTTCGCAGTTCGCAGAGTCCTTCTCTCGGCGATCTTTAATTTTGTTTTGTGGATAACCACCACTGAGTTGAACCTCTTTGTCATCCCAGCAGCCTGAAGTTGTGGTAAATACTTCTCGATGAGAAGCCCCACTGTTCGCTATAGTCTAGTTTCGCCATATAGGGCCGATTCAGGTGGATGTTATCCTTGCCCGGCTTGACGCCCCAGCATTTAATTTTAGTCAACACGCTGTTCTCGTCAATGACCTCCACAATCCAATAGGTTTTGTTGTTCTTCGTTTTTCTTGAGATAACCTTGCGTGGAATAAACCACACCAAGTTCAAATCAGGATCATACTCAGAAATTGCCGGTACACTATAGTCTCGCAAACGAGATTGGACTTTTTCATCCACGACGAGATGCATTGGAAACACGCCCGTTAGGGTGGTGAGATACTCGATTTTCTCCTCGATAGAAAAGTCACCCTCTGGTCCATAGGTCGCGATGTTGTCGTCCAAATCTTTCTCTTTTCTCGGTCGGTTAACTGCGACAGAAGACCAATAGTGCTTGAGTCCAGTAAACCTGTCGTCCATGAGAGAATTTAAAGCCTGACTTCGAACAAGAACATCCAGAGCTTTCTTATTTAGCTTGCTGTATGTTATCTTCTCGCTGAAAAGGAAATCCTCAATCTTATTGTATGGGCGCCCATTGAAGACCTGTTCGATGGCTGCATCTCCGAGGCCCTTGATTGAAGTCAGAGGTTGAATCAGTGATGATCCATCTTCGGAAATCTCCCAAACTTTTCCAGAGGTATTTATGTTGAGAGGTTCGAGAGTAAAGCCAAGGCTTTTGGTGAGATTGATGGCTGCTTCCTTGCGTCCTTCAGGTTCCTTGTCAAGGAAGGCTGCGACCCATTCTACAGGGTAGTAGCGAAGGAGCCATGCGCACTGATAAGACAGTGTTGCATAAGAAACAGCATGAGATGCATTGAAGCCATAGCCTGAGAAGTATTCCATTCTCTCCCAAATCTCCATCGCCTGCTGTCCCGTAATTCCCTTATCGACACAGCCATCCACAAACTTAAGACGAATCACCTCAAGAGTCTCTGCCCCCTTACCTGTTCCCTTCTTGGTTAGAAGCTTACGCAGGAGGTTGCCCTCGTCAAGAGAGACATCACGCCCAAGCTTGTGAGCCAAAAGAGCTAATTGTTCTTGGAAGATGATGAATCCGTGAGTTTCCTCGAGACACTCTTTGATGACAGGGTGTCCGTATTCTATAGAATCAGGGTCTTCCAAGGCCTTGACGTATTTCTTTGCGACGCCTGCACCCAGAGGTCCAGGACGATAGATTGCTGTGATTGCTGCCAAGTCAACAAGGTTCTGAGGCCTGACTTCTTGACAGAACTTCTGGGCGCCCTGCTGAGTGAACTGAAAGACTCCAGCCCAAGCTCCCTTGTGAAAGATCTTCTCCCATACCGATTGGTCTTCGAAGTCAATTGTGCTTGGGTCGAGGTGTTTATTATAATAACTTTTTACATCCTCGAAAGAAGGGCTTGTGTTACCATGGTGTCTCTTGAGGATGTGGCGGATTGCACCTTCAATCATTCGGAGAGAGGCCAGACCAAGGATATCAAACTTAATAAATCCCATCGGCTCTAAGTGACGAACGTTCATGCCTTCGGACCAAGGGGTCTGTCGGACACCGCCAGAGGCGATGAGTGGCATATGCTTGTCAAGGTTTTCACCGACAAGGACACCACCAGCGTGACGGGAACATGAGCGAACGCTTCCGAAGATACGCAAAACGTGAGTCTTGACGTGTGGATACTTAACTAGGAAGTGCTTCAAGCTGTCTGAATACTCCATCACCTCATGGAACGTTGGGGTGTAAACACCGGAGGCGATACCATTGGCCTCTTTTGCTCTTGGAGTTGCCTCGCTCAGCATGCGACTCGTCACGTTGTTCACTTCGGAAAAGTCGATGCTATAGAACTTGGAGATGTCCTTGATTAGCGATCTTAATTGAAGGGTGTTCCAGTTCGAGATTGGGACGACCACGTTGTCTCCCCACTCGTCAATGAGCATGTCTTTTAATTCCATTGGGTCGGCGACATCATAATCGATATCTGGATAATCAACCGCATCCTTACGCAAGAATCTCTCAAACTGCAAGTTGTATTTGATGGGATCAATCTGAGTAATGTTGAGACAGTATGCGATGAGGGAACCTGCAGCAGAGCCGCGGCCGGGGCCGACGAGTTGAACCTCTTGGGCCTTGTCCGAGATTGCCTTCATAGTTAAAAAGTATTTGCTAAAGCCACGGGAGGAGATGACATCGAATTCTTGAAGAAGTCTTTCTTCATATGTTTTATTTCCTGCGAAGCCTCTGGTTCGTAGTCCTTCCTGCGCGAAAGAGAGGAGAGCCTCTTCTGCAGTGCAGTCTGCAGGGACAACGAATTCTGGGAGTCGTACTGTGCTGTCTGGGAAGAACGCTTCGACCTTCTCGTGGGCGATCTGGTGTGTGCGCTCGACGCTGCTAATCATCAGTGCCTCATCATACTCAACGCCTGTGGGAAATACAGGCTTGTCATTCTCGCGGTAGATCCAACTGTCTGGGTTGGAGTATTTGCGAATAGCTTCAACCATCTCGTCACCGTTCTTTGGATAGAGTTCACAACGAGTCTCATCAATTGAGTCAGGAAGGGTCGCCTCTTCAAGGCCCTTGCGGAGCCAGCCGAGCTTCTTATAAAGTTCCCTATCCTTCCAGGCTTCCTTGTTCGGATAGTGACTGTCAGACGTGGAGACAAGCTCAATGCCCAACTCTTCACAAACCTTGATTACAAATTTATTGATGGCGTGTTGATCGGGGATTGCATTCCACTGAACTTCTCCGTAGAAGTTGTCACCGAAGATTTCTTTGAAGCGCGTTGCGGTCTTATGCATGACTTCAAGAACAGCCTCCTCGCCCTGCTCGCGGTTCTTCCAGTAGTCACTAGCGAAGACGCCGCCCATGCAGGCGCTGGAAACTATAATTCCTTCGCTGTGGGTCGCAAGTGTTTCGAAGTCTAGCCTCGGATATCTATAAAAATTTTCGGGCGTGTATGATTCTGAGATCATCTTGAAGAGGTTGTTTAGACCTTTCTGGTTAGCGGCAATAAGAACAAGATGACTGCGACGAGAAAGAATGTCTTTAACAGCACTCTTACTAGCTTCTTCATCCTCGACTGTTGTTCCAGTTGCTTCGGCATCTTTTTTTGCCCTCTTCTTATCTAGTTCGGCGGCTTCCTTTTCGGCATGCCATTCTTTCAAACTAGGAACAAAATATGCTTCGCAACCATAGATCGGCTTGAAATCTTTACCTTGGGAGTGCATCTTCTTTGCGTGAAGCACCTGATAAGCGAGTCCATTCATGTTGCCATGGTCCGTCAAGGCGAGGGCATCCATGCCGCTTTTATATGCAGATTCCATATGCTCTTGTGGGTAGCCAAGGGCATCGAACGGGGAGCCGGCAACACTGTGAGCGTGGAGTCCAACGTATTTTACTTTCGGTGCTGTTCGCTTAACTTCTGTCATTTTTTCTCCTGAACTTTTCTGTAGCATCTTTTTATTATAATCGAAAACCATTTATTTGTCAACTGAATTGTTGGGGGATATTCTTGGTGCCTGTTTGATATCCTTGAGCTTTTGTTTTTTCTTAAGCTCCTGCTTGTCCGGCTTGGGTTTTTCAGGCACGTTGGCCGTGGAGGTAAAAAGTGCAACGAGTAGGCTGAGAGTTTTCATTTCACGTACCTCGAAGTCCTCTCAACGTGTATAAATTTTTTGTGGCCGCTATAAAACACCTCGGCGAAGCTGTAGGTCTTGGGGGTGTCGCTAATTACGATGCCGGGCACTTCGTCAAAAGGAGAATACTCGTCAATAGCCAACAGGACCAGAATAAGATCTCCACGGCGGTAGAGCAACTCACGTCTCGGAGCCCACGCCTCTGTAATTTCTTTGTGCTTCTCTTTTCTGGAAGGTGACGATGCCATTGGCGTTCTCCGTGTGTTTTACCAGTTGGTTTTCTGAGGTTAGATACTCTCTATAGTTTTCCCAACTGTCGATTTGGTGATACCAAGGTATCTCGATCTCTATTGGCTCATCCAGTATAACAGATTTAAAAATTTCGTCAAGCTCTGTTTTATATTTTCTTACTTCCCGTCGAGCATAAACAAAGACGTCGCGGTCGAAAGTGAATGCAGTCTGGAGGCCGTCGGCTACCGACTTACCGTTGTGGGATACAACATAGGATTTGCTGGACCTAAGCATGTGGCGCTTTTTGCGGAGAGTGGTGGGATCATAAAGTCCATAGGGAAAGGACACAAAATACTTATCAGGGATGAGCCACTTGCTTACCCGAAAGGACATTCTAAAGGAATTGATTGCGCCAACAAGTGTGGACCAGCCAAGACTCTCTCGTCTTTCAAAGTCAATAGGTTTAATCTTGACGTAATAGATTGGTATGCGGCGGATATGATCTGAATGTGTGGAACGCGGGTTCTTTGCAACCTTGTCTACCTCCACAGGGTCATACACCCAGTCACCAAGACGGTGACGTATGAGAGGGGTTGTACCCTCTTTGCAGACGACCCAAATAGTGCTAACACCTGCACAAGCGCATTCGAAGACGGCATGCTCAACGGCAAGATAATCTTGGCCAACGGGCATTAAAGAGTCGTGCCAAGGCATGTTAAAGTCAAGCTTTGCGCCAGTGACGGGGACAATACCTGCGAGATGAAATTCTCCAACAGCATATTTTCCCTTTTTGGATTTGCGCTTTTCCTTGAGGATTCTAACGCCTTCTAGGTTCTTCTCTTCCATCAACTAAAAGCCTTTCTAATTTTCTATTATACACCGACTTTGGTTCGTTGTAAAGTTCAAAATCGAAGTGCAGAGAGTCAGTGTTTTCATAAACGTTCTTGTGCATAGGGAACACATCCCTTTCAGCAACTTCGAGCTTAAGTGATAGGTATGCTGGCTTTCCGCTAATTGCTTGAGTTCCATTTTTTGTTCCTCGGATCCCCGCTGTTTTCATCATATCTCTCGACTTCAAGAAAACATATGTTTCTGAATATTCAACATCTCTGAGTTGTTTGTCTGTTAGAACCGAAATGGAACATGCATCTTTGATCGTGGCTCTCTTTCCCATCACTCTCCGACTAGGGTAGAAAACCAACTTGTTTACAAAATTGCTGTCTTCATCCTCGATATAGTCGTAGGGGTGATTTCCGCCACGTCGGACGCTAACCCAGTCCAACACCAAAAATTCTTTCTTCGCAGACTCAATTGGGAGTGGGAGGCCGGCGATATTGTGATCGTCGACGATGTAAGCGACTTCAAACGAAACTTCAACAATTCTGGAATTGTTAGTAAAACAGCTTATGGTCTTATCATCATTAATCCTAAGCTTGGAAATGTTATCGGCGAAAGGCAGTTGGCCCGTCATAGACAACATAAAAGATAGGTGCCTCCACCTTTCAGACTTAAAGAAGAATATAGCGGGTGGTGGCTGACCTATGGATAGGATCGGCAAACCTGTTCGATGGGCAAACTCAAGAGCCTCCAAGGAACCGCCAATGATCACATGGTCGTAATGAAGTGAGGAATAAGATTGAGTCATATATGGTGTCTACGATCTCTGGAGCCAGAAAAAGAGAGGAAAGCATTGCTGATGGGATTATGATCAAAACCAAAATTGGAATTACATACTCGCTCATCAACACCTTTAGTGTTTCTCTTTTTGTTCGTTTTGGCTGTCTGGGCATAACGGCGGCTTCTCAAGAGGCACTTGAGAAATGCTGGTGCGGTGTACCATAAAGCCCGTGACGCCAGTAGGCGAAATCTCCGTGTTATTAGAGCTTTACTTCGCAAAGTACATAGTTTGCTTGAAGTAAATAGTGGGTGTCGCCATCAATGGAGACTTCCCTAACCATATTCGGCTCTGCGACGACGAGAGAACCTTCGGTGATCTCGCTTTTAACTGAGTCATGTACTTTCAGTACTTTAGCGACGACGTATTCTGCCTTCTTTTGATAGTCGGATGGGAGTAGCACAGCTGGCTGTACTTGCTCCTCTTCCGGTACTGGCTCAATTAGAATATGCTTGTTCTTTGGAAGAATATTCATCAAACGCTTCTCCCGACAGTCTCGTAGAAATCCATAAGCTGATCAAGATCGACATCATCTTTAATCATCTTATATGCTTTCATAGCCATCTTGATCTCGTCCTTGTCGAGCCAGTTGTTTTCGACATAATTTGTCTTCAAGGCTCTCTTCTGCTCCTTGAAAGGCTCAAGTGCATCATCGATTGCAGCAACTGACTTAATGTAGTCTACAATACGTTCTTCTTTTGTTACTTTATTCTCGTTATTTTCTGTAGTCATGATAACTCCTCTTGCCTACTTGTTGAATTGTTCTGCTATTTTTTTAACAGACCATTTAGAATTTCGTGAGAGCTTGTCATATGTATCCAACTCTTCTTTGAATGTCATGGGGCGATTTTTAACCCTCGTCTGGCTGTACATATTATATCACACTCTAGTATAAAAGTCAACTAAAATGCTGTGTTAAAATTCAAAACCTTTTACTGGGCGCCATGCGCAGTGGGTTCCCAGGTAAGCAAGAAGTGTGTTAAGCTTACCTGATTCGCGGTATTTTATATTATATGTAGTCTCCACTGGGAAGGCTGGTACGCTGTGGGATTGCCACCCAGACTGATAGATAAGGATGCAATCGGGAGGGAGAATAGACAAAACTTGTTCCAGTACTTTGGTCGGGTAAATCGTGTTGTCGATATAAACAATCGTAGCATCGGAATAATCTTGTTCTAGGAAGTTGCCCTCTATAAAGGTTGGCTTTGTTGCTGGAAAAGTAATGGAGTCAGCAAGGTTTCTAGCTGCAGCGATCCTATTTGGGCACAGCTCCACACCTATAGACTTCTTAGCGTTGGAAAGAAGAGCTACCTGTCCAACCAGCCTCCCAAGTCCGCAGCCGAGGTCATAAAATACACAATCGGGATCTTTAAATTTCTTTGCAAACTTTCTCATCACGGTGGTTACGCCTTGCATTGTGATCTCGCCATAAGTACTTGCGCTGGTGAGTTCGGAAACTGTCGGCATCCCTTCGAACTTCTCTTCATCGGCTGCGCACCAGAGGGCGGAGCCGTCTGCGTAAAGTGCTTTGAGTGCGGTGAGAATCTTTTCAGCTTCCTCTTCGGTCGGGTTAAATTCCCTATTCTTGGGTTTCACTTTTTTACCTTTTTTCTTTTTCGCCATGATATTGTCTCCTTATCCACATTTAGCGTAGCCGCACTGAGTACATGCAAGACAACCATCCTGATAAATGAGTCCGTCGGCATCGCAGCTTGGGCAGGTTTTATCTGATGCTCTTTCTCCGTCAGTTATATACTTCTTAAGTACTCTTGACAACACTTTATTGAACGAAGTAAAGTCTGTATCTTGATCTTTTTGCATTTGTTCGACAATAAACTTAACATTTGCGCCATGGCGGAGGGAAAGAGAGATCATGCGCGTGAAGATTGCATTGTTGGGATTATCGAATATATTGATGATATCACTAATAACCAACTGGTCGTCTCCCTCTCCAAGAACCAAGTCGTAGATAGATCTGGTTGTCTTGCGGGAATGCTTGACGATGATTCCGTGAGTATGTTTGTTGGGCAAAGTTATTTTAGAAGATAATCCGGCGAACAGTTCATATGGTTTTCCTTCCACAAGACCAGTGAGGACAACCCATTTCTCTCCCTTGATTGTGGTACGGTGGATCTCACACTCAACCAAGTCTGGTCTTGTGGCTGCATCGCGCTGGACGAACCCTTCTGACTCTTCTTTTGCATCTGTGACAAGGACGCCAGTTCGCGAACCATCAACATAAACGGTGATCCCCTTTAGTCCTCGCTTCCAACCTTCCCTGTAGAGTTCGCCAACGACCTCTGGCTTCGTACCTGCTGGAAGATTAATGGTAGAGGATATTGCGTGATCGATATGTTTCTGAATTGTCTCCTGAATTTCCACCCTGCGAAGCCAGTCGATCTGATCTGATTCAACAAAGAAGTCTGGAATCTCATCTATCGTTTCGCCTGTGTGGAATTCGTTTTCTTCTCTCCACTCCTGTACGTTGTGGTGAAATACCTTATATTCCTGCCACTTGTCGCCGATCTCGTCAACAAAGTCAGCCTGCGTCTCAGAGTCGTTGTGGCTAATTTTGCGGCGACGAGTGTAGAAGTTTCTGAACACTGGCTCAAGCCCCGAGCTTGTCTGGCTCATGATTGATACTGAACCTGTTGGGGCGTTTGTTAAGATGGAAATGTTTCTTCTTCCATTCTTTTTTATCATCTCCCTAATTTCTTCTGGGAGTGTTTTAATGAATGCATTGTCCTTCTCTAATTCCCAAGAGAAGTGTGGGAATGGGCCGCGTTCGATTGCAAGCTTGCAAGACTCTCGATATGCCTCAGTCTTAAGCGTGTTGTAGATCACATCAATTACCTTAATGGCTTCGTCACTGTCGTATCGCATGCACAGGCACGCAAGGGCGTCGGCAAGGCCATGGGTGCCCAGTCCTGTGCGGCGGCCATTTGATGCAGCGTCACGAAGTTTGAGCCACAGGGCCTTCTCGTCCTTAGTGTCGCAAGATGCCATGATTGCCTCAATCTTCTCTATTTCTAGCTCAACCAAATCATCAGACAAGCGCATTGCGTGTCTCACGGTGTGACCGAAGTCATCGAAGTCAAAAGAAGCGTTGCTGGTAAATGGTTCCTTGACGAAATTTTTAAGATTAACAGAGATGAGTCTGCAGCTGTCGTAAGCCGATAGTGGAATCTCGGCGCAAGGGTTCGTGCAGATGGTCTTGTATGCTGGATACTCGTGCGCTGGCAGATTCTTTGTGATGTTGTCCCACATTAAGATACCGGGCTCTGCAGTGTTCGTTGCAGACTCCACAATCTTATTCCAGACATCAACTGCTCGGACCTCTTTAGAGATTTTTGGGCGTTGGTGGCCGACAGGATAACTCAGCGTAAAGTTCTCGTCGCCATCGACTGCTTCCATAAAGTCATCACTGATCTTCACCGAAATATTTGCGCCTGTGACCTTTGTTAGGTCATGCTTCATCTCAATGAACCTCTCGATGTCAGGGTGACGCACGTCCATCGTGATCATTAACGCACCACGGCGGCCATTCTGACCTACCATTCGGCAGACATAAGAATAAAAGTCAGCAAAGGACCATGCACCGGTGGTGGTTCCCGCACTATTGCCGACAGCAGCACCTTCGGGTCGGAGGTTCGAAATGTCCAGTCCAACACCACAACGGCGCTTAAAGAGGTTAGCAAGGTCTTTTCCTGAATCCATGATTGAGGAAATATTATCTTTGGGAGAATCGACAACAACACAATTTGAGAGAGATACGTTGACAAAATTGTTCCCGATACCATACATAGGAGATCCCTGCGGAACAATCTTTTTAAAACCCTTGATATCGTCAAAAATGGTTTCCTTGCTCAATTGTTTGCCACCGAACTTGGCTTCAATGCGGGAGAATTCGCTGGCTATTCGGATGTGCATGTCATTGGGGTTTGTCTCTTTAAAATCCCCCTTCTTGTCCCGTAGGGCGTATTTTGTTATAAAAACATTGGTGGCGAGTTCATCACCATCAAAATATTCTTTCGTTTCTCGATTAACGGTTTCAACTTTAGACATCTCGTTCTCCTCTTCGTGTGCACTGTTCATTATAGCCTACTTTTGTTCTTCTTTAAACTCTTTATATTTCTCTTTTATCTTTTCTCTCTGCTCTTTTGCGGTGATAACTGCGATGGATGCTGGCGTATCTCCTTGGTTTGTGAGCACTTTAAGTTCGATGTTTCTGGTATCCATATACATGGGGTAGACCAGTCCATCCATACCATTTCTGTTTTTGGCGACGTACATACGAGCAGTGTTGGCCTGTTTATCTTCGGCTGTGCGGGAAATGGAACAAATGAAGTCGGCGACGAAGCATTTATTAAAAGCCTCACTAATCGACTCCATGGTGATCACATCTGCACTGATACCTGATCGATTTGTCTGAGAGGCGGTCCATACAGGACATTCATACTCCTGTGCGATTCCTCGCAACTCCTCATAGATTGATTCCAACTCGTTCCTCTTTTCTTTCTGCGTCGACACGGGCCTAAGAAGGTCGCCATAATCCATGATGATCATGTCTATGGGCACGTCGCGTTTTCGGAGTTTTTCCAAGTGCGCTCGCAAAGTCTGTGTCGATGCTGACTTTGTTGGGTACTCTTTAATTATTAGGCCGCCTGACATATCTTTAATTTTTTCGTAAATTTCGTCTTTCAAGCCATGCAGTGCGTTAAGGCCGTAGCCAGTTATGCAAGAGTCGTATCGGTTGCCGATAACTGTGTCCTGAAGTTCTAGCGTGTAATGAATGACGTTGCAACCTTTTTTAATCGCTTGGGTTCCGAGGTGAACAAGGGCCATTGATTTGCCTGCACCTGTCGGGGCGACAACAACACCAAGCTCACCCTTACCAAGTCCTCCGTGGGTGATGCCGTCTATCTCTTGCCAACCTGTCGTTACGGGGTTTCGGGCCCTCAACTCAAAACGTTTCTCAAAGTCCAGTAAATAATCATACCCAAAATCCGTATCGGTTCCTAACTTAAGTGCGTCATCAAGGGTACTTCTGATTTTCTCAAAAGAATTGTCTTTCAAGAGTTCCACACTTTTGATCATTGCCTCTTTGAGCTTTTGTTTCTTACAGAACTCTAGAGCATTCTCTTTGACGTAATCTGCATCTTTAAGTTCTGCCTCGGTAGAAAAAGTTCTAGCAAAAAAGTCACGAACTTGAGTTTTTACAAGTTCGTTCTCGCCTTCAAGCTCTGTCCTAAGTATTGTCTCTATAATTGACTTGGTGGGATGTGTGCCGTACTTCTCTTTGTATTCAAAGATCTTGCGATTAAAGACCTGTAGATACTTTGTCTCAAAAAAGCCAACATCCATTACCTCCCCGATTTGATCGGAAAATTGGCGGTCATCGAGGATTAAAGTTGTGAGCTTCTCCTGAAATGACTTGCCGTAGTGAGCGAATGTTGCTAAATCTTTTTGCATGTGTTGGTTGTCCTCTTTGTGTTTGTGGTCTTTTGTGCGCTTATGAATCGGCGGCACATGGCGTACAATTCATCCCAATTTCCTGTTCCAAAGCCGTCGGCGATCATCGATGCGGCAATTGCGGTCTTGTTGAATTGAAGTGGGCTTTTAATTCTCGATTGTATCTGCCTTCCTGCTTGCGCGGATAAGTTAGGCGCAGCGAGTTGCATCATCTGGTAGTTAAGATCCGTGATGCTCTTGTTCTCTAATATTGTATCATATATTTTTGCTTTGCCAAGGTTTTTCTCACACTCCTCGTAGATATCTTGCAGGTAATATTCGTTGTCTTCCCTCAAAAATGGGAACTTCTTAGCGACAGTCTTTAATCCGACACCTGGGATGCCCGGAAGGTTGTCTGACTTGTCTCCCTCCATCGTGCGAGCGATAACAAAATTCGAAGGATGAATGCCGGTAGATTCAATCAAATTCTTTTCTGTGATGACCTCGTAGTCGCGTGGAGGCAGGCCTGCTTCTTTGGCGGCTTCTTTGGCTTTCTTGGTTAATTGCTTGGGTCGATAAATCGCAGTCTGCCCTGCGATGGCGTCATTGCTCACACACTGGTAGAAGTCCTTATCTGTCGATACGATAATGCGAGTGTATCCATGGAAACAGGACATGCTGTTAACATAAGAAATAATATCATCTGCTTCGAAGCCATTAATGCAAATTTGTGTCACTGGCATCAGGTCAAGATAATCAACCGTGTTGGTGTATTGCCATGCCTTATTCGCTTGCTCCTGTGCTTCAGTCAGCAAATCTCTGACGGCCCTGTTTAGTCGAACTGGCTTTCGACCTCCTTTGTATCCTGGGCAGAGCTTTCTCTTTCTGGCGGATCCGCCATTGCCATCCCAGACAACAACAATTCGGTCTGGATTGACGTTCCTTGCGATCTTTTGTAGAGACATGAGAAAACCCTTGCAGCCACCAATGGGGTCGCCGTTGGTAGAGATACTAGGGTTTGCGATGTAGCTTCGCATGTAGATGTTTAGGCCATCGATGATCAATAACCTTTTTTGCTTTTTCACGAGATGTTCCGTCATTGTGATTCGCCAACGTCAGCATCTAAGTCATAAAACTCTGATGCAGGGCCTTCTCTGTTTGCAAACTTAAGAACAATCTCTTGCTCAAAAATTTCCATGGCTGTTGCTCGGAATTTCTCTTCCTTCATCTTATCAAGCCACATCTTTGATTGAAACTTATCTTCTTTGCCGTCAGCATGAATCAATGTGTACCAGGCGCCAGCGTTCTTTAGGCGTTGGGATCCCCTGATTGCCTCAAAGATGCTTTCGTCGTTTTGGATGCGAACTTCATCGCCCCATAGGATTTTGAAGAAACACTCTCGACCTTCAGATGCAAAGCGAGACTTTTTAATTCGTGCTTTTACTTCCGAACCGATGCGATAGCCGTTATCGTCGAGAATGTAAGAGGCTTTTGATTTTCTTCCCGTAAGATAGATCCTCAAAGAAGCTGCATATTGCATACTTTTGCCGCCTGGGGTGACGTAGGGGTCTATCATAGCTGAGATGTGGTCGCCAGGTTTTGGAATGTGTGTCTTTAGCTGGTTTAACACCAAGAATGTACTGTTTGATTCGTTCAAGGGAACGGTCAATTTCTGCATTGCCTTCGAAAGGATTCGGGCCTTCAAAGCCATTGTTTCTTGAGGATTGAATGTACCAGAATTATCAGATTTAGTTGGTGTATTAGCCAGACTGTCCCAAATAAATAAAGTATTTTCTGCACCCTGAGAAAGAATGAGATCGATTGTCTCGAACATATCTTCAACTGATTGTGGTGTTACCCGCAAGAATAGTGATTCTTCTACACCCGCTTGTTTTAAAAATTCAAAGTCCAAAGCTGCCTCGGAGTCGAAATATACGACCTCAAACCCCTTTTTTGTGGCGCTTGCTGCGACTTGGGCCGCCATATAAGATTTGCCGGAACCTTCTAGGCCAGCAATTTCTGTGATTCGTCCTACGGGGATTCCTGCGATTTTGCCGCGACGAATGATACCGTCGAGCCACGTACATCCGGTGGGGATCCAATCGACGACTTCCGAAGGGTTGGAGTCGCCCATGGTGTGAGCCACGGTCATGCCCATCTTTTTATTGAGGACGGCGGCAAGTCCCTTGATGCCTAGTTTTGATTTATCGTTTTTTCTATTTGTTGCCAAGGGGCACCTCCATTATAGTTTTAAAGTTCTGGAGCGGGAGACGAGATTCGAACTCGCGACGTCAACCTTGGCAAGGTTGCACTCTACCACTGAGTTACTCCCGCAAAACAAACACCCCCGTTTTACCGGGGGTGTTTTGAGTTAAGCGTTCAACAGGTCGTTGAAGGACTTATCTACAGACGCTGCACCACTCTGCTGGGCAGCGAACTTTGCCGTCTCTTTAGAAGAGGATTCGGCAGATGTGTCATCAGAGAGATATTCGTCAAGACACGCTTGAACGTCGGCAGAACTTTTCTTGTCGAAAAGACTATCCAAATCAGGGATGCTTTCCAAAATCTCCTTACAAGCTTCTGGGGTTGCTTCCACACAAACGGTAGAGGTTGAACGCTTTGGCGTCAACTTGGTTTGAGGGAATGACTGACCGGGAGCCTTACCGTAATGGAGGTCCAAGTCGGTTCCTGATTCGATATCAGTGATATCGCCGTATTCGGGGTTCAACACGAGGTTAAGCAAGGTTTCATAAGCCATTTTGCCGTAGCCCCACATCTTAACGCCCAAGTTTTCTTCGCCGCGAACTAACACGGGAGAGAAGAAACGCTGACGGGCTGTGAGTTCGCGAGCCATTTTCACACTCTCGTCATCACCCGCTTTGTACAACTTCTTTGAAAAGTCACACACTGCGCACTCTTCGCCGTAATTCTTCTTGGGACACAAGAAGCCAGAGTTGTTACCAACGTTGTAATGAAAAAAGAAATCCTTGAAAGGATCACCATCTTGCGGGGCAACAATACGAATTGTCTGATTGCCGTCGGATGGTCGCCAGAATGCGGAAGATCCTCCGTTACTTTTTGTCTGAAGCGTGTTTAAGCGATCACGCATTTTGCTCATATCAATAGACATGTTATTTTCTCCTGTTAAAGTCACTAGGGCAAATTTCCCCTAGTGCTGGTTTGTTGTTATTATTATACCACAGATCGTCAATACTGTCAAGTACTTTCAGATCGTTTCTGTATCACAGTAGAAGACTGGACACAGAAGATGTGTGGTTCATCGTAAGTCGTAGAATACACCCTATAAGATGTTCTCTGGTCGCCCTCGCGCTGAGAGTCTATGAGATCTTTCAACCTCGTTAATAATTTATTATCATTCCTTAGTTCATCTTCATTAATTCCGCAGAAATACATTCTCTCGCGAACATCCTGCAAGTCAAAGAATGGCTTCTCTGCAGAGTCAGTTAAAGACACCATGCTTATGGTCATGATTCTCGACCAATTAACAGCGTCAGAATCAACGCTCAAAACAGGGGTGGAATGTTCAAAGTAGTTTATCAAATTCAAGGAAGAGAAGATGTAATTAATAAAAGTCTCCTCATAACCAATGATTGGGACTTGACCCATTGCTTCTTCCACCTTTTTTGCGCTGATAATGATCATCTTTGCAATTGCGCCAGAACGTGCGTATTCCTGCAGAACACCGAATACAAGGTTTTCTGCATTCTTGCTCTCTTTGTTGAGTGCTGACAGATCAGGCTGGATATATACCACTGCTGTGGACCAAGGTCTTGCATGCTCTAGGACCTTGAGGGATGCGAGGGCAATTGGCTCTCCTCCGTTGACTATGAAGATGCTGCGTCCTGTGAGTTCCTTAAAAAAGTGTTTCATCGGTGGGACATTCTTCTCGTAGTTTTCTAGGCTTTTTTCTTTTTTAACTCCCCGAGATCTCTTTGTCTTTGGCAGATCGATGCCGATCTTGTAGACATCGTAGTTATCGTGTTTTTTGAATTCGTCGGCGAGCTTACAGCCCATATCGCCCAGTCCAATAATGTTAATCATGTGATCTCCTGTTAATCTATTATAGATCGAGTAGTATTAAATGTTAAAGTCTTTTAGTTCACCAAAGTTGGGCCCTGCGGAAATAGAGGACTTGAATTCTCCCAATTTTGTGGCTGAAAAGATGCTCAAAATGTCTTTAATTACAGCTCTCTCCTCGTGGGCTAAGTCAATCACCACAGAATCGTGGAGGCAGAATTTAATGAAGCTTTTTTTATCTTTTAAGAGATCTCTGATCGCGATCATACGGTCAAACACCAGATCTGCAGTGGTACTCTGGACCAAATAATTTAGTGCATGATGGTCGTCGGCAGGGATCACTCTACCGAAGGGAGTTGTAACAGTGCCTCGGACAGGATCATAATGTTTATTCAGAATCGTTTCTCTTGCGTAGATCTCGGAAAGTCTTTTTCCAATATCGGATATCTTCGAGCCATACAGCCAAGATATGACGGACTTTTTTGCTTCGTCTCTGGATACGCCAAGAATGCCTGAATTCCACTGATGAATGTCCTCCGATGGTTGTTCTTTGTCTCCTAGAGCAAGAAGTGTTCTCAATTCGGCAGCGTTATAATCCAGTTCTAATATCCAATCGTTTGTTGGTTCGACAACACACCGAAACTCCTTGTCTAAATTAAGTATCGGGAAGGAACCCTTTTTGACCGAAAGTCTTCCAGTCTTTGTCTTGAAAGCGTCATAGGAGACATAATCAGCCTTCTTTCCTTGGCGTAAATCCTTGGCCAGTTCTCTTCCTCGCTTCAAATGAAGTTTTTGTTCTAAGGTGGCGAGATTAAGCTTTATTTTTTGCCCCTCTATCTCGGTGAGCAACACACAGAGTTGCCTCATAAAGTCGTAATTTTGGGGCTTTTCTCGGGTTTTAAAAACGTGCTTAATGATTTCTGTCTTCAAGTAACAGAACTCTGTCAAATATCGAATTGGGATGAGGTCAAATAAACAATTTTCACTCAGGTCGACCTTCGCTTCTCGGAAGGAACTTTGGTATGCAATCATTCTTTTGTTTATATCTTTCCACTGAGGCTTGAGTTCCTCTGGACACAACTCTGAGAGTGTGCCTCCCTGTCCATATAGATATGCAAAGTCTGCATCGTCGGCAGATATTGATGCCAAAGACAATGTAGGCTTCCATGTTCGCGTTAGGCTGGCTGGAAAATCATTGAAGTGCAATTCGCCATCGTTGTAGATGCCGACGCATTCTCTTTTATCGTCCAAAGTGACGAAATATGTCATATATCACCTAGAAAACAAATGATGGTTTTCGGTCAATGGTGGGTGTTTCAAGCGGGTTAAATTTTTTGTTAATATAAGCTAGGGCTGAATCTGTGTCAATGTGTTTATTAATTACTACTGATTCTCTTATTATATCATCAAACTCTCTCTGCGTCAAGTCTTTATTTATCTCCCTTGCTTTGATGAAGCCATAAACTCGAAGCCAAAATGGGTATCCAAGATATTCGGTCATCTCTTCGAGTGAATTAAACAGAGTTGGATCGAAGTGTTCGCGGGGCTTGAGAGAATACGAGGTTTTGCCATTCTTGTAACAAATCTCCGCATATGTAGAACCGGGCTGGAAGGCTTCGGCATAAATAAAGTTCAACATTTTAATCAATTCATAGAATTCGGGAGAAAAGGGATTAAAATATAAATTGTCAAAAGCATCCTTCATGTTCGCGTAACCGGATGCCTTCATGTATTCTTGCATTGGCTCAGATTTCAGATTTGCGACGAGGCGCCATGGGGCGTGTCGATCAAGGATGAAGCCGTGGTTTTGGGCTTCCTGTGCAAACGTCTTAAAGTTGACGTCAGCAAAATATTTTGTAGTAGATATGTGGTCATTACCATACTGCTCTGAATTAAGATCAACGATGCAGCCAGAGGAGAATGCTGTGGATATCTTGGAAATATAAAACTTGGAGAATGTAGTTGGAAAACGAGGACTTGCAATCGACGTGAAATCGATGAAGTCTAGCACAAACTCTTTGAAGTTCGCAAGTTTATCCATCTTAACCTTCGAGCTTCGCAGTTCCTGCAAATAGGCGCTCCTCAAGGTTGCCAAATAATCAACATACTCTTCTTTCCATGTCTGTTCTCGTGGTGTGACCTGAAGAGATGCATATGGTCCAGACTTTCGCATGGTCCCTCGCTCTTGTCTCTTCTGAAAACGGGCTGCTAGGTCGGTCAATGCGTTCGACACAAACGGCATGACGTGGGTGGTTCCGTTATACGAAACAAGATATTCCAATCTTGGTACAACAATCTTGTTATCAAGATCAACCTTACCATACAGAGTCTTAGAACGCAGGTCGATCAAGGAGATCTGTGGGTTAGACTGAAGGAATTCATTTACTTCCTTCTCGTACAACTCTCGCTGAAGATAAGAGTATTTTGATGATAAATTATTATTCCCTCTTGTCGTTTTCACTTCTTTATCCCTCCGAAAACCACGAACAAACCAGTGTGGTTTCAAAATTCCCCACTGTGAAGTTGCTTGAAATGGATGTAATAGTATAGTAACCACACAAGCCGTGTGCCTTTAAATTGTCCAAGTCTCCATATGCGGCCGGCTCAATGAAGATCATTTGACCTGGTCGGAAAAAAGTAACCCCATACAGGGTTACGGTGGCGTTGTAGATCCTCTTTGTCTTAATTGTGCCGTCGGTTTTTGATGCTTTTTGGAGCTGCATAGCTTCAAATTCTGCAGATGTTGGCGCGGATAACTTAATGTCTTTGACAACGCCGACGTCGCGTCCGAGGGACAGATGATAGACGTTATCGTCAAGGTCAGCGGCATATTGATCTGGAGAGCCGTTATATTTACGGGTTGATTGCTTTGATTCTGCGTAGATGAGGACGTATTCGCTTGTGTTGGCGCCGCCGGCGAAGGCAATATTCTTGATTATATCGGCTCTTAGTTGCTCCAGATGAGTGCCTTTCTTGGACTTTTTTATCCTCTGCGCGTTTTTGCCCTCAATCTTGAGGCCTTTATCTTCTTTGTTGATGAACCCAAAAGGGTCTGCCATGTTGGGCTTTGTATGAGACTCCCAATTTACTGTTTTAACCTTTCTCACCTGCTTTGGCAAAAGAAGGCGGGAACTTTCTTGTTGTAGGGCTGCAACAATAAGTTGGTTTGTTGCCTCAGTCAAGAAGTTCTTGAAGGATTTTCCAAAAATACCCTTGTTTGAGACAATCTCGGAAAACCATCTTAGGAAGAGGTTTAAGGAGATTGGGATATCTGCGAGGCTTGCAATTAAAGTCTGGGTGGCTTTGGTGGGGTTTGCGTTATTGGACGTACTCTTGTTATCGATTTGATCGATGGCCGCTTTTGTCTCGCGGGTGGCAGTGGGATCATAAGTACCATAACTATCACCAACTACGATGGCGCCGGATCTTAGAAACTGTATTACTCCTTCAAACTTGCTAGAATCAAAAACATTTCTGCGTATCTCTATCGGGCCCAAAATGGTGCGGATATCGAGGCTGCGATCTCTTCCGGATCCTTCGTACATATTATCTAAAACAACATCTATTAAGTCTCCAAAGTAGAAGAACCTTATGAGATATGCGTCCGAGGTGTATTTGGGAAAGATATCTTTTTTAAGCCTCTTGGAGAGGATATCGAACTCGTTAACCAGCTCCTGCTTTGAGGCGGGAACGCCTTGTTCGTTGCTGTGGGTGAAGGCCTTTTCTTCGTTGGTCATTTCCTGATTGTGGACGATTTGCAGTGCGCTGCTCTTGGTCTTTAATTCTTCATGAGTTAAAGCGATATTATTTGGATCAATGACAATGGTGTTAACACAATCCTTTTTTAAAAGACCATTCAAGATGGTTCGATAAAGCTTTATTTTGCTAAATTCATTTGCGGCCATTTCCTTGAGGTATGCGTTTTGGGCATCAGCGCTGGTGCCGGTATTGAGGTCAAAAGTGTTAGTTAGCCTTTGTCTCTGCTTTATGAGTTCCTTTCTCATTTTGTGATATCCTTCCTTTCTTTCGGCGATGGTTTCAGCAGAATAACGGTGGGGATTTCTGTGTTGCTGCTGTAAAAACTCCATCTCTTCTTTTTCCATTTTTATTAACCTTCGTTGGATCGTGGACACTGTTGTGCCGGCGGATAGGCGTTCTCCCAGAAAAGCGGATTTTTGCTCGTTAGTGAATTCTTGGTTCGGAAGGATATTTCCTGCGGATGGGTCTTTTGCCAAGGCGTCGAGGCGGCCAATGAAATCACAAGTGATGCCGACAGAACCATCGTCGCGCAGGTCTATCTCGTATTTTGCTATAGAAAGATTTATAACCAATCTCAACGACTTGAGGGTCTTCGCGATCTCTTTGCCGTCTTGGGTTTTAAAAATTTGATTGCTCGGGTCAATCCCATATTCAATCTCAATTCTTGTTTCTGCGCTTTCGATCTTTCTTTGTTCATAGTTTTTTTTCTGGTCGTTATCAGAGGCGTTACTTCGAACTCCGTTATTTTCTTTGCGGCGGCTTTCTGGAATCCAAATGTCTGAGAATGCATAAGTTCTGAAATTTGAATTTGAAGAGTTTGAAGACACCCTCAACTCTTCCAGTGCGTTGACGCTTTGGGCTCTCATTTTCAATTGTGCGGAAATTTGCTTCACTGCGGCAACTGGGTTTTCGCCGTCGAAGGACCAACTGAAAGATTCAAGACCTACACCAGTGTTCGTGGTGAGTGTGCTACTTAACATGTCGGGGCGGATGTGCTCTTCGAACTCGTATTCTATATAGACAGGTTCTTGGTCTTTCTTTCCTTTACCTGCTGCGAGTCGCTTGGCGCGGAATGGATACTTCTTATACAGGCGCACTCTTGGGATGATGGCCGACAAGTGGATGGGCCTGATCTTCTCAAACACAGAAGACACGTTTTCGGGGAGGGTAAGATAGTTTACCAAAACTTCTATCTCCTTTGCCCTTTTCACTTCCAATGTGGAGAACCTATCATACTCGTCCTTGTTTCTCTTTTTACGGTTACTTTCTAACAACGAACCCAGTCTGTAAAGAAGAATGGCTTGCTCGTTAAGCGGTAGACGACTTTTCTTTTGAGCTTCGGTAAGGCCAGTGCCTGCGCCGTCGGAGATTGATGCATTAAGGGCGGCTTTGATGAGAGCATCGTACTTCTCTTGATCACCAATACCAACAAACATGTACGGTACATATGCTGCAATCCCGTCGTAGATTTCTGGGTCGCCGAAAGCATATTGTGCGACGATATCGGGTGGGCTTTTGAGGACCTCTTCGTTGAATTCTTTGCTTTGTGGTAGATTATTTGGGTTGACAAGTTGTAGGTAGCCTGCGGATAACTTTTTAACGACGGGATCTGAGGCCAGAAATTTGGCCATAGAAATCGCGTCGATTTGAGTTCCCAATTCTGGATCGGCCGTGGTGGGGGTATCGACGTCGATTTTTGTGTAAATCTTTTCAAGATCAAGCTGGCCAAGCTGGCCATCACCGGAATTAAAATCAATGGCGATTGGAAATTCGAAAGTAAGGCTCTTGCATTTGGCGCCAGCGTCGGTTGGGAAATGGGGTCGAGCAGAATCTCGGAATTTAGATGGTTCTACGCTCCACTGAAAATATGCGGCGCCATCGCCCGCTTCGACTTTTATGTTAGGCTTGTCGTTAAAGACGCCTTTAAAGAAGTCCGCAGTGAATTTCCGGCCGTATTTATACGATCTATCTGTGCTATTTCCGGACACGATAGTGCTCATGTTCGAAGGCGCTTGGGCCGGGTCCCATAGTTTGTGTTTTGAGCGTTCTTCTCTGTCGGTATCAAAGAAAGGGGACGTGGCTGCGCCGTCCCACCATGTTTTAAAATCTTTTGGTTTTGGTTGGCCTATGTCTTCGGCGTATATTTTATCTTTGAGTATATCTAAAACATGTTCTTTATTGAAAGTCAACGGCGGATCGGATTCGGGGACGTAAGCGCGAAAGCCGTTGCCCTCTTTGACTGTGAGGTCAGTCTTGCCTTCAAAATTGATGCATGTAACTTTATAATTTATGAAGCCGGCTTTGGCGCCGTAATTGCCTTTAAATCGAAATGTTGCTTTGTTAAAATGCTCATCTTCAATGATTACGTCTTTTAAAAAATTCATGTGTTTGCTACATCCTTAACAGACCATACACCCTATCGAGAGGGAGAGGTATTTGTATCAAATCGCCGACAGACAAGTGGCCCTCGGTGGGCTTGTTGTTGTACCATGCAATAATCCACCAGAGCTTGGGATCACCATAGTGCTTATCAGCCAGTTTAAAAAGTCTATCTCCTGTGGTCCAGACATGGCCAATCGAAGTAATGGTTTCAACGTCCGTGACCGTCAACTTTGGGAGTCTAGTAAGATTATACTGAGTTAGTCCTCCTGGGATTCCTCTTTCTTTTCTAAGCTTTTTGTAAAGCTCCGAATCATTAATCTTTACCGTTGTGTTTTTATATCTTGACATTTGTTATGTTCCTATTTTTTCTTCGAAGGGTGCGCGGTGCTTGGATAAGGAAAGACGTTGCCAGCTCGTAGTTTGGCGGGTGCTCCTGTGTTCCACCCAAGAGGATGATCATGAGAGACATGAAACCCGAACGACAATTGAATCGTCTGAGGGTATAAGACGCTTGTTCCTGCGACTTTAGGATCAAAGAAGCCGGCCTCGAGATCTGGAGCATAAGTGAGGCCATCTATTGTTCCCACAAGACCGGACTCAATGGCCGTGTTTGGAGTGTCTGTGCCTTTTGTACTCTGAATTAGGTTTGCAAATTTAATACGGAATAAAGGCGCAGAATGAATAGTCGATGCGTTTCCTTGACTCTGTTTTGGTCCTGCTTTTTGAGACTTTTTGATATCGCCCTCTGCTTTCTGTGTCGTAAGATTGCCTGGGGCTTTTTTGTTTTTCACCTGCTCTGTGCCGTTATTGTTTGGTGGGCTTGCCTTAGCTGAGTGATCGTAGGATGGATACAGCATTGACAAGAGTGTAGAACAGTTTGTCAAGTTGTGTGCTGCTTCGTCTAGACTTGCAGCAACAACATCCCACCCTAAAGTAATCATTCTTTGAGTGCCTCTGAAGGATCTTATCGGGTCCATGCGGCCGAAGAGTTGCTCCGGTTGCCATTCGGAAGTGTATTGATCTTCGAACTGAGTCAGGAATGCCTTGAAGAACACACTCTGCATTGTTGGGAGGTGCTGCAGCTGGATGAAGAACCGCTGATAAAGTGCATCTGATCCGTCTGAATATCTTCCCTGACCGTGATCTATTGATTTGTTGGATTTTGACATTTCTTATCCCCCGTTGAATATCTCTGCTGTTGAAAGTTTGAAGCCCTTTTTGTAAGCAAACTCATCTACGTCCAGTTGCACCTTGACGTTTTGGCTTCTTTTTGACTGTGCTTCAAGCACGTCCATCAACTCTTTGTGGCGAATGGCCTCTGGGCTTAACTTTTTTTCTATCTTGGCGTCTGCTTTTTTATCTTTTTCGTCGAGCATTTCTCCAAACATTTGGCCGGCTGAATTTCCAAGTGTAACACCAAGAGCAAGTCCCATTGGACCTGCAAATGCGCCGATTGCGCCGCCAACTACAGAGCCTACCAAGGCGCCTGTATTTCCAGACGAGGTATCGCCGTTGGCCAGATCAACAACATCTTTGCCGACGGTAGCCACGGCACCAAGGGCAGCCATTCCAGTCATCATTTTTGCCCCACTGGTCATTGTAGATCCCCACTTAAAAGCGCCGCCGCCGAATGGGGCGCCGGCGGCACCACCTCCGGTATTTCCTGTGGGGTTTATGCGAGAAGCAATTATGTTTCCAACTGTTGCTGCGAATGGGCCAGCTAAAGCTTTGGCGACCATCAGTCCAATGAGGCTACCTATGATTGGGGCGCCAAGGACGACTGCAGCTTTTAATGCTTTTGGACTTTTCTTAATAAGTTCCGCGAGGTCTTGCATCACCGGCATCAAGGGGGCAAAAAGTTCTTTTATTGCAACATCGATACTTTCCGTTGCGGTCATCGATCTTTTAGCTGATGCTTGCATATCTTTTTGCATTTCTAAGCCTTCGTCTGCTGCAAGTTCTGCAGCATCCATTTCGCCATTCAAAAAGGAAGTAAATTTACCAACATCACTAAATCCTGCAGCCTTTGCTGCAGCTTTGACCCCTGCTGGGCCGAGTGATTCAACTGATTCTCCAGCTGAGGTGAATGCGTCTTTAATCATCATCGCAGCTTTAGCTGGATCTTCGAAAGCTGCGTTCATAAGGTCGAGATTGTTAATAAAACCGCCGCCTAAAACAGCGTTTAACTGGCCAGCAGCTTGAGCTGAGCCTTCAAATGTTTGAAAACCTTCTGCAAGGCTGAGGACGTCATCAATTTCAAGTCCCAACTGAGATGATGCTGATGCAACTCTCTTAAAAACGTTTTCCATGTTGTTGCCATGGATAGAAAGACGAGGGGCAGCTGCAGCGAAATCTGCAATCATTTTTGGGCCGCCTACGCCGATCTGGTCGCCGAGGGCCATAATATTTCTCTGTAAGCCCATGGCATCTTCGCTCGACATTTTATAGGAGCGACGGAGTGATGTGTAAGACTTTGTTGCGGCATCGACGGAGACGCCTGACTTTTCCCACAGTGCGAAGGATTCGGCCACCTGAACGCTCTGGTCGCCCAATTCTCTATCTGGGAATGCTTGCCTTAATGTATTTAAAGCGCCACCGATGGCGCCTAAATTGACCCCATACTCAACCATCGTGGAGGCTGACTTGGCAAGTTCTTCATCGAACTTTCCTGCGGCGCCAGAGGCTGCGTTGAACTGGGCCAGTCCTGAATCCATTTCTGTAAAGAGTCTTGTTGCGTAAAGTGCTGTGGTTTCGAAAGCTTTCTGGCCAATGCTAGAAAAAACATTCAGTGGGGTGAATGTTTTTATCATGTGCTTGGAGAATTGTTCTAAGCCTTTACCACCCTTCAAGACTGCCATTACTTGGCCGGCCATGGACTTGGTAAAGTCCTTGTTGACACCAGTCAGGTTTGCAAAACGATCTGCAAGTCCAGCACCTGCTTCAGAGGCTTCTTTTTGCGCTCTGGTGTTATCATCAATTTCGGCGGTTAAATCCTCTATATCCTTTTTTAGTTCTTTAATCGCAGCTGCTTGTTCCGCTTTAGATCTGGTACTCAGCTTTTCGCTTTCAATTTGGGCCAACTTTGACTCTATTAAGAGTTTTGTAAGCTTCTCCTGATCTTCCTCAAGTTCTATCTGCTCTCTAAGAGAATCGATGTATTCTTTGTTAGCTTTTCTTGCAACTTCCTTGTTTTGACTAGATTGCTTAGCAGGTGACTGCTGGCTCGTCTGGTCCTCAACGGAGTCTTTAAGCTCTTTAATCGATGCATTTAAGGCAAGCAGGGCTGCTGCTATTGGGTCTGTTCCTGGTGGTGGCATATGATCGTTTTCCTATTATTTGAAGGGCCACTTTAGATTGGTTGATCTCTCAAACTTCTTGACCGCCGAGTCGAGGCCATATCGACTGCGATAGGTCCGAGGGTTGTCGAGTCCAAACTTTCTATAGGTATCTAAATACTTTTTCTCTTTCCCCAGAACCTTTGCAAAGTCGCGAACCTGAGATTGGCTTCCTTTCACAGTTACGGGAACAGATGAGCCACCAAACATAGAGTTCATGATCGACTTAATAGCAGATCCAAACATTCTAAGATAACTCTCGTTTATCTCGCCACTCTTTGCGGCGTTTAAGTTAATTGTATATTCTTGTAATTCGTCTTCCATTACAAAACCTCCAAGGGTATATTATATCACAATATAATTAGTATATAAAGCAAAATAGAGAGGACTTATAAAATCTCTCTCTATTTTCTTCCACGGGCCGAGCTTTCAACAGCCTCGTTTTCTGCAGTTCTTTGTTTTTGTAGTCGTTCTAAGAACCATCTGCGAATCTGAATAGGCAGTGAGTATGCTTCTTGAAAGTGCCAATTACCGTGATATTTTAATGCGAATATTTCTTCGTAAACCGATTCAATATAATCATTGCTGAGGCCAAAAAAAGTCCGTAGTGACAGGAACCTCCAGGTCCTGTTCGTGGTCACATGTATTGCAGTTAAAACGCTGAGTCATGTCAATGTTTGGTATCAGTTTTTGATATATGCCTCGCAAATAGCGAGAATCCATAGCTGGCATGTTATCGACAAACTGGTTAATTTGTTTTCTGTCCTTAATTCCCGAAACTGCAGTGATAATAGACTTTAGAGTATCAGTTAGGACAGTTGAGGTTTGAGATTTGCCGGTTTTTTCTTTTTGGTTTTGAAAATTTGAAAGTCTCTCCTCGTCGGCGCCTGTAAGCATCTTCAACTCAACAGTGTGATTACTCTTTGGGAGTTCAACCAAAAATGTGTTCGTTTCTGTCATTTCGACACCATCGAGATGCTCGTTTATACTTTCTCGGTCAAATGAGGCGCCAGTCAAAGTAGGATCGGCTAAATCGAAGTCAAATTGCTGCTCTGTAGAACAGGCAGGACAGGTGACTTTTGTGATGTAATCTGCGCCATAACCCGTTACACGGGCGGCCACGGTTAAAGCATTTTTGTCGCCTATAAGTAAGTCTCTTACTTGGACGTTTTTGTTAATTAGGACACTCTGTAACATCCGGTCAATGGCTTTGCCCTTGCGGATTAAAGCTTGAGAGGTTAGGATATCCTCTTCCCTTGCGGTCATGTGTCTAATTTCCACAGTCTCAACGCCATGGAGTGGATGCTCTGGCGGGTAGAAAAGCCCTTTGGACGGCAGATCGACAAACTCAGTGGGAACTGAGAAGTTCAATGTTTGCACGCTTGAGTCTTCTTGCTGTACTTGTGACTGATTAGAGGCTTCGGATTCGGTGCCGGAGAGCCTCTCTTGGTTATTTCTAGTTGATGACATTAGTCACCCCTTTCTCTTGTGCTTTACTGATTAGGTGTTGGATGTAGGTGTATTGTTCGTCGTGAAGAACTGGTGGGTATCTCCGTCGGCGTCCTTTGTTTCAAGTTCTGCCCAATCAAAACGAATGGAAAACTCAATAGTGCTTAAATCTTCGGTTTCGTAAGAAAGCTCACTGAAGGTTGCCGATTCTACCCAGGCATTGTTAAGAACCCACTTTTCCAAAATGTCGTCGTCTGTTTCACCGATCTGTATGATCTCAACACGCTTCAGTGCAGCGACTGCTTGCTTCTTGTTGATAGTGGTGATCTCGGCGTTCTCGTTGCCTGGAATGTAATATCCGGAAGCTTGAAGAAGTTCTGCTGCCTGACGAGCTGCGTTGGGATCAACGGGATCAACAACAGTAATCGTAATTGGATCCCAGGTAACTCGTCCGGGATAGTTGAATGTGTGGTTAATATATTTGTGTTCAGTGTTGGATACCGTAAACTTCGGCTTCGATGCTGATTTGGCGTACCACTGTGCGCCTCCATCAAATGCAGCCAAGTTGACTAAGAATCTATATGCCCTTTTAGGGTCGCGGTTGGGGCTTGTCCAGAAATTTGCCATTTTTTAAGTTCTCCTTATGAATTAGTCTTCACAAATAAATAGTATCACTTACCTTTAATCTTCAAAAGATGCACCAGTTCTTTGAATTACAAAGTCGATTGCGATGAATTCGATGGAACGTGCAGGTTTCAAGAAAATCTTAGCATACATGATATTACGATCAACCAAGTCTGGAGTAGTAGTTGTTTCATCTAAAACAATCTTATACTCTGTTAAGCCGAGTCGTGCTTGGACGTCTCTCAAGAACGGTTCTGCCTCACCCAAGAAACGAGCCCATGTTGTTTTAACATTCTGGTCGAATAAGAGAGTGGAAGAGATGTTCGAAATGCCCTTCTTAACGTGAAGGAGCATACGACGTACATTCACACGGTCAAGTGCAGATGGAGTAGCTTGCATTGTCTTCTGACCGAAGATAACGATGCCCTCTGCTGGGAACTTGGCGATTGGGTTAATGTTGTTGTCATAGAGCTTATCTCGCTCTTTGCGGGTTAAGTGTTCTCGAACGCCGATGACAGGGATACCTGCTGCGCCGTCGGAGAGGCCGCCTCGAGTAAAGCCGGCTGGTGCGAACCATGGTGCTGACTTCTTATCGTTGCTTGCGAAAGTTCCGAGAGCTGCGACTGAAGGCGGTGCCCAGAAGATTCTTCCAGAACCGAATTCGTCTTTAGTCTGCACCCAAGGGTAGTAAGAACAAGCATAGCTGCTGTTTACTGCGCGGGTCTTTAATAAGCTAACAGTTGAGTCTACAGTTCCGACTTCTGCGCCTGTTGACTTTTCATACTCAGGGATATATCCGCCGGGAAGATCAACAATTGCTAATGCATCTGCGCGTTGTTCACATGTTTCAATCAAATGGTTAGTCAATGACTCGTTTGTGATACCGGGAATTGCTGCGAGGTTCATCTCGACAACTTCTGGATCTGATACTGAGTCGATTGCTCTCTTGATTGAGTTGAAAGCGTAACTGCTTGTTTCATCTTTGTCTGTGAGCAGTTCATTTGAGAGTGGATCACGATGAGTGATGTCCATTCCGTCGAAGCCGCCAACTAAAGGCATTGTGAACTGGTTAAAGCCAGCGTCGAGGACGTTTTCGAATCCAGCAGCCAAGCCGCCAGAAGGAACGTCTGGAGTAGGTCCACCAGCAGTGATGGACTCACCATCGGCACGTTCGCCAGTGGCGTACTTTGCTTGGTTTTGAACAATGCCTGTTGCAGAGCTTGAAACATAAGATATGTTATCCAAACTAAAAGTAAAAGTGTCTGCTTTGTAGGCAGCATCAATCAAGGGTAGCATGCGAGCCAAATCAGAGTAAGATCCTTCATAACGGGTGTTGCCGCTCTGTTCTGTAGTCAAACCGAAGTATGCTGCAGTTGGGTCAGAGAAGCCACCCGTGGAGGAGCTAACTCGAAGAGCCATCTGTGGGCCACTTAAAGAAAATGGGTTTGCAGCACCGGCACCACCTGTGATGAAGGTCGCGGCCGGTGCGTGAGGGATGCCTGGAAGCAAGAATGCGTTCAGTCCCGTTGCAGTGTTGATTGTCCCTGTTGCAGTAACATAAGTCTTAGGGCCTTTGAAACCGAAAGGAAGGAGGGAAGGCGTAATACCACCATTGTCTAGCAGTGAGGTATCAACATAAACGTATTTCGACTGGTTTTCGTAGTCACCAAACTCAGTAAAGCGACGGTCTGTGTCGCTCCAAGTGGCGTATTTGTTACCAATCTTAGCTCCAATATAGTTGGAGGAGTTGGGATTAAGGTTGCATCCTGTGAATGTTTCCAAAACCTGTTTTTTACCGTCAGTATCTCGCGCATCGCGAACTTCGACAGTGAAAGTACCAAACTCATTGAAATCAGGGTTTGTTGGGGCTGCGATGTCTGCGATGGAGATCTTAACATTAGAGTTAATCCATTCGCCACTGTCGAGGGCAACAAATTTAAATAATTCCTGCTGAGCTGAAGGATCGAAGGAAGACGTTGGGCCGGTGTCCTGAGAGATCACCATGCCTGATTCTGCGGGTGCGGAATCTGTTCTTCTTGAATCAGCACCATTAAGACCAACGATGAAAGCCATGGCTTTTCCTTCGGCGGAGGCGGCGGTGCCTAAGACATCGTTGAGGTTTCTGTCGAAAGTCTCACCCAAAAAATACTCTATAGAAGAGTCATTGTCCGAACCGAGAAGTGTTGGATTGGTGTTGAATTGTTTTCTGATGTAGTTGTCGGAGTTGTTACCGAAGTTAAAAGATGCAGTCAACACTGCAACTTGATTTTTATCTTCAACAACTGCTTGAAATTGAAAGTTTGCGCCGTTACTCATAACGAGTTCGGAACCACCGGAGCCGGATGCGCCAACAACAGTGTCTCCTTGGCCAGTACCCTTGAGGCGGATTGAACCTTCGTCCAAATACCAGATAGCTGCGAGGGTGCCTGTTACATCTGTAGCGTCAGCAGAAGCTGATGGCATCACATATAGTCCGAAAGCGCCACCGTTGGTAAGTGCGACTGTTTTAGGAGAGTTTGCTGTCTCCCAACCTGCTGCACCTTCAACTGTAGGATCATCTTGACCGTCACCGAGGACGCGAACTACTGTTAGCGGCGAGCCGTTCTTCAACCATGCACGAGCTGCATAAGAAGCGTAAGTGGGGGAAGTGCGGTTGCCGTTTCTCCAAACGTCTTCGCTGTCACCACCTGGGATGGGATTACCGAAAATCTGTGTGAACTCCAAGAATGAGTTAACAGTAACTGGACGCAGGCCGGGGCCACGTTCGGTTCTACCAATAACGACAGGACCAACGTCTGCTCCTTCTCTTGGTAAAAGAGATTTATCAATCTCATTCATGAAAATACCGGGGGATACAAATCTAAATTTTTTAGCTGACATCTTTAATTTCTCCTCTTTGGGTGCGTGACTACTTAAAGGGCCGCAACACGACTATTATATACCATATTAATTAGTGTTTAATAGTTTCAAAAGCAGAAAAAGTCTTTTTTATGGATATTAAGTGGGTTTTTTCTATAAAAGATCGAAATCGTCTTCGTTGAGCATGGCTCTTTCTCGTGGGATTTTAATCTCGACTGCGTTTTCCCTTCGGACAACGGTGGGTTTCTCTTGATTAGATCCCTCGCCAACTAAGTAAGCTAAAACTCGAATGTTTATTTCAGTCTCATACATTCTCTCGTCTTCGCCCATGTTTTCAACATTACTATCGGAATTAAAAGAACCGTCCATGAATGCCTCGTAAACGTGGCCATCTTTTCTGATCTTGAAATAGTTGATGTTCCCGGTATATGTCATGAATGGCTGAATAAGATCGTTCATTTGCTGCTGATACTCTGTCCTGAGCTTGATAGAGTAGTTCGCGTTGATGGATACGGGAAAAGGAATAGATATTGTTTCATACACAATTTTTTTATTCTTCCTTGGGAAGTTTATTTGCCCTGTTTTCTTCTTCGCATCTGCATTTGCAAAATTTGCCGTCTTGCTCTGTTTGATCGGGCGAGTAATGGTAAAGGCGCCGCCTTTGGCATCTGGATTTGGTGGAATGTTAGCCCATGCGACACCTTTGTTTGTTGAGTCTTTTTCAAACCCAGATCTTTCCAGAGAAATTAGGGGTAATATGAGGGCGCCTTCTTTATCCCTCATCTCCTTGCTTCTCTTTGCCTGATATGCACGTTCTGCTGAAACCCAGATGACTGGAACCTTTTTGTATCCCCTGTTTGACAAGGTGTGAAGGTCCATATTCTCGTTTAACCATTCAAACATGGCGACATCAACCGTTTCAATTGTTGACGGCTCAAAAGTTATTACGTTTTCTTTTTTATTATCTGCCATTGTTAATCTCCAGAGTGTGCATGGAAAGTACTTGCAAACCAAATGCCACCTTCGTTAAAGTAATACTTGTTCTCATAAACGAATTCGCCAATTGGTGGGCTTCCGGTGCTACTTAAGTAAATAGCACGTCCAGCATAAGATGCCGCATTTTGATGCAAACCATTGAGAACGGCTCTATCCTCAGTGCGAGCACCATCGAGAGAAAGAATGTCGTTCATATCGGGAAAGACCGATGGTGGTGGTGATGGGGAAGAGTTTTGAGCGTCTGTGTTGTAAAAGTGTGACGGGTGCCAAACTCCACCTTCGTTGAAGTAGAACTTTGCGCCGAGACAGAATGGGCCAACAGGGTTGGTTTCGATGTTTGCAAGATAAAGTGTCTTTCCTGAGTATGCGACTGAATTGTTAGTGTATTCGACAAGTAAATCTCTGTTGGGGCCATCGCCGTCGTCTGTGAGAACGAAAATGCCTGAACCTGCAGTTGGCACAGGTGTAGAGCTGCCTCCGCCGGCGTTAGGCTCTTGCGCCATCGTTGTCCATTCGCCGTCTTGTCTAAACTTAAAACATCCGTGTGTATTGTCGTAAAGGATTGTGCCGTCTTGATAGTCATAACCATTCACATGATCCACACAAGGGACTGTTATTCCTTCGGCGCCGGGGGCATCGAAATTAAAAGTATTTGTGTTTCTATTGACCTCTATCTTATGGGTTCCGCCGAAAATGATAGATCCTGTGGAAATGTAGAGATCTCTAATTTGCTTGTCTGCAGAGCCAATATCATAAGCTGCGTCGGTGTCGGGCAAGTAATGTCCTCGTGCCTCAATTGCAGATGCGGTGAGGGTCGACACAAACATGGAGCCGGCTGATGTGTTTCCACGAGCAAGGACTGTTTCAAGAGTGTCTGTCTCGACGTAGTGGGATGCGGTAAGGGCGTTGGCGACGTAAGTAGCGGTGAGAGCATAAGATGCGCTAAGGATTGTGCCATCAATATTAGATGCAGAGATATATGATGCTGTCTGGGCAGTTTCGACGTAAGATGCGGTCTGGGCTGTCTCAACGTAGGATGCGGTGTGTGCAGTATCAACTGTTCCGAAGACGCTTTGCCCAGCGACATAAGATGCTGTGTGTGCGAAAGATGCACTTGCCACTGTTCCGTCGACGCCTGAAGCTGCGACATAAGATGCGGTTTTTGCGTTTGAAATGTTGCCCTTGAGATCGGCGGGTTCGCCGGCGACAGAGAAATCAAACAAATTCTCAGAAGGATCGATTGTTAGGGCATGTTGTTCGCCAAAGTGGATGGAGCCAGTAGAAATATAAAGATCACGGATTTTGCGGTCGGATGAACCCAAGTCGAAGGCGACATCTACAGCTGGAATTATGTTTCCTGAGAATTCTATTCCCGAAGAGGATATATGTTGAACACTTATTGAACTTGTCAGCCCTATTTCTATCTCGTTTGTGGTGGGAGTCAACACAATGTTGTCTCCTGCGACAAGGGTCTTCATGTTGAATTGGATATCTGTTTTATTTTTGAATACCCCTTCGCCGTTGCCGACGTTAGCCATGGTGTTATCTACGCCGTCGGGAATCACGAGGTTTGCGTTATCACATGCGGTTACGGAATCTAGATCAAACTCATTAACGGTTCCTTCTACTTCAGAAAGCCGGAAGGTTCCTTCTCGGGCTCGAATACAGCTTGCGATGACTTCGTACTTCTCATCAACCTTACCAAACAGCAGTCTCGGCTGTCCTACTTTTACAATTTCATAGAGAATCTTGCCGTAAAGGACGAAATCACCCTCTCTAACGAATAGGTTCTGATCTTCGGTGAGTCTCTTCTTGTGGAACTTGACGTCAATAACGGATTTCTTATCAATACCGAAGTTTGTCGTTGTTGTTTCGCTACCTTTCCATTCTACCGCTGCAAAAACATGCACTGGTGGTAGGAATGTCTTGTTTATCGACTCCCCATAAAGTGGGTGAAAGTCAGAATTACCCAATGAGACGGGAAAATAGACAACTTGCTGGCCTACGACTCTTTCAAGAATTTCGTCGCCAACCTGTTTTACCAGATTCGTCTCTTTTTTACCTGTGAATAGTGGTGGCGGAGGGGTGCCGGGGCGTTCATATGCATCAGTGCATGGTTGGGTTCCCGAACCACCTGCTGCAGTGGTATCTCCGGCCAATACTTTCAATTCATGGATAGGATCGCATGCTGCTGGTTCTGTATATCGAGGATCATCTTCTTCTGGGTTAGGATACGCATCTGAAGGGAAGGTGCCGTCTCTTGCTCGAACGCACTTGGCGGAAATCTCGACCATTGTGTCTGGCTGTCCGAACAGCTGTTTTGGTTGACCCAAGCCAACGATCTCATACTTCTGTTCGCCATACTGAATGAAATCTCCTTCTCTAACAAAGAGGTTTTGGTCTTCTGTGAGGCGCCTTTTGTGAAAATGGATCGTGACTGACGACTTCTTGTCTATTCCGAAGCCTGTTGTAGTGGTTTCTTCGCCTTCCCATTCTGCTAATACATCGACGTGAATCGGAGGGAGGTATGTTTTGTTTATTGCCTCCCCATAAAGTGGGTGAAAGTCGGAGTGTGAGATGCTAATCGGATAATAGAGTACGGACGTGCCAACTACTCTTTCGATCACCTCGTCCGTCACCTGTTTTACGAGGTCTTTTTCTTTCTTTCCCGTAAAAAGAGGTGGTGGGGGTGCTGCTGGTTGTTCCCATTTGTTGTCGTTATCAGACACTTAGCACCCTCCTACCCTACAAAGATATTTAAAGGGATCTTCTGCTGAATCCTATTGACGTTTTCAACCAACTCGGCGTCGCCGGCCATCAACTGATCGTAAGTCATCGCATCCAAGATTTCCTTCAGTTCTTCTCTAAGCTTGTCCTGCTCCTCTCTCGCTTGAGATGCTAATTGTTCACCATTGAGTGTGACTGATTCGCCTGGAATTGGAATTGTTGCAAATTTGCTTCTAGTAAGGCCAAGAGTCTCTTTACTCAACGATAGGCAGAATCTTCTAATCCATTGCTTGCCGATGCTGTTAATGTTCGCATAGGGCACGTTATCAAAGGGAAGAGTGTTGATATTGTTGATACCGTCGAGGCCGATGTTGGTTGTTCCGTCGCCTTCCCAGCTATTTCCTGGGATGGTGAATTCAAACCACATCTTATCAATATTGTATTGAGATGGTTCTGGGAAGATCCTGAGATTGTTGTTTCTCAACTCATAAGAGCAGTGAGATGTTCTAGTATAGAGAGCATCCTCATATGCCATCGCTTGAAGCTTGTTTTCCCAGACTGGCACAACTTGGAATGTGCTATCGTCTGCATACTGTCCGTATGTGCTTAGGTTGCCGATCATGTTGAGGCCGCCTTGGTATCCAAAGAATCTCCACATCACCTGCGGAGTCTTGTAAAACACCTTCTTAATTAAGATTTTTTTATTATCTACACTCCCGCTAAATGTGGAGTTGTCCATGATTATTTCCTGCAAATTGTAGTCCTGAGTCCTGTCTTTAATATCGAAGGATGCGGAATACACGGTAGTGCTACCGCCGACGTTAGCTTCCTCGGAAATACCATCTGCAACACGTCGAGCATATGCGTAATCAAAGAGGGGATATTTTAATCCGACATGGGAACCACTAAGAGAATCTTTAAGTTCGCCATCCTTCATCTCACCTCGATGGTCAAATGTTCCGGTTGTGCCACCGAGGACATCCGATAGGATATTCTTCGACTGGTGGATGTTTACGAGATAGGAATATTCCAAGCACGACTCTTCATAGGCGGCATAAACACTCTCTTCTCGGAGTTCAATATCAAGGACATCGCCGCCGAGCTTTCGATAAGTATAAGTGATCTGATCTAGTGCACCGGAAACGAAGTCGTCAGTGGCATATACTTTTGTTGCAAGTGAAGTCAGAACGATGTCCTTAGTTCCCGTAACTGGGAGGACTGAGACGCTGGAATTGCTTTTTGGGGTTAAAACTGGAAGAGCCATTAAGATCACCTCATGAGATATTATAATTCATTTAGTAAGTAGTATATTTTTCAAGTAAAGGAAGTACAAATAAAAAACCCGCCACAAGGACGGGTTCTTCATATATTATGTATTGGTTGGGATTAGCCGAGTAAATCTTCAACGATAACCAAACCGTACATGTCAGGACGTACCATTTTCTTCGCGTAGCGAGTCATCACACCCTTTCTAGGTACGAAGTCTTCAGGTCCGAAGATGGTAGGAGTGACTTGTAGTGGCACATATGGGGAGTAAACATAACCGCTTTCGAGGAAGTTACTACCTTTACGGCCAACTAAGATCACGTTACGAGGGAAGTAAGGATCGACGTGAACGTCCCACTTACCACTCAAAGTACCGACATTGACTGCACCAGCAGTTCCTTTGTCGTCATCATGAGTTACTTTAGCACGGAAACCGGCTGTGAACTCAAGGATGTTAGCAGCTTCTGGGGAACAAACCAAGAAGGTCGCTCCGCCGCGAAGTACTTTGCGGTGAATCTGAGCAGATACGTCATTGATGGTTTCGAGAAGAGTCTCATACCATTCGCTAACGGTCCCTGTGAAGTCAGCAGCTGGATCAGCCAAAACCACTCCACTGTCGCGATTCAAGAATTTACCAGGACGACGTGACCAGTAATAAGTACCAGCTAGGGCGCCTTTAACCAAGTCATTTAAGATTTCTTGGTCGATTTCGAGAGCAATTTGCTCGGAGAGAATGCTTGTCAATTCAACTTCGGCGTCGAGGTTGTGATAAGCGTTCAAGTCCTGACCCAATTCAGGGCTCCACTTTGCTTTCAATTTCTTGGTTACTGCCGTAACAGCAACACTGTCAACTTTGATGTCGATTTCTGGAATGTAACCAACGTTTTGACCTGCGAATTCACCATTGTCTGGCTCTGCGCCGGCACCTTCAAGACCCCAAGGCTCTTCGCCAACGATTGCACCCATGGAGGTTGCGGAGTTTGCGAATGCGTCCTTTAAAGGATATGAACATGTAAGGTCAGCAGTAGGCGAAGTCAAAACAGCACCTGTCATGTTTACGATAGTGAGTGTTAAGTCGTCACCACTGATGGTTGTCAAGCGGCGAACCAACTTGTCTCCAGTGACCAATCCACCAGCAGTACTAATATTAACAGCAATCAAGTTGTCAAGATTCATGCTTGCTTTTTCAGCTGCAACATCAAGAGTAACTTGGATAGCTTGTGCGTCTGTGTCTGCCAATAAATCAGGGTCAAAGCGAAGTGCTTTAAGGACAGCCTCTGATGCGCCGCTGATTACAGTGGTAGTCGCGATGTCGCCTGCTACTGCAGTTGCGTCAGCTGAACCAGTTGGTGAAGCATAACCACTTTGCAAGTTGTAAAAACCGCCACCGTCTTCAGTGAGGTCGTCTGCGCCTGTGGTAGCAATTTCTTTACCAACAACGCCGCCGCCATACACGGAGTCGCCTTTAGTCAAACCGTTACGGGTATTGGTCAAAGTGAAATCCATGAAGAAGATCAAGCCGGAAGGCAAGCTCATAGGCTGAACGGATACTAAATCGTTAGCAATCAATCCACCGAATACACGACGAACGATTGGGAATGCAACTGCTGCAAAACCTTCAACATCGCCAGCGGCCATGGATGAAGCTTCACGAAGAAGTTCTTTTGCTTGGTTTTCGAGTAAGCGACTCATATAATTTTTATCTCGGTCGTTGCCAAGACCTTCCAAAAGACCAGTTTGCTCCCACTTATTAAGTAAAGCAGCTCCGTCTTTGGAGAGATCACGATCAACAATACCTTCTGTTAATTTTTGTAATACTGACATTGTAAATGTCTCCTTGTAGTTAGATTATTTAATCCCCGCCAGAAGTTTCCAACGGCTTTCGTGAGGATTAACATTTTTTGTTTCTTTTCGTCGAGGCATTTTCATCGACGTATTGTTGCTAACTACTTCGCTTAGTGATTCAGGTCGTCCTTGCCTCTTTGTGGACACCACTGTGCTTTGAAGTGTGTCGAATACAGTCTTTGCATGCTCAACTGACTTTGTTTCACGAAGTGCCTCGACAGCAATTTGCTTCTGTCGCTCATTCAAGGAGTCGGCCTTTAATACTTCATTAGTATAAAGCAGTTTAGCGTTTTGAAGACTGAGTTCTTCCAACGTCGTTGCGAGCTTCTGAATTGCTTCTTTTTGCTCTTTCATTCCAGACACCATTTTATTGTTGTCTGCTTTGAAATTATCATTTTGCTCTTGGAGGGCTTTGATAGTTTCTAAAAGTTCGTTTGTTTTTCCTGCGATCTTTGCAAGATCTGCAGATTCGGCTATGGGTTGTTTTTCTTCGTAGACTTCTTCTTTTTCGGGGCTGCCACAATCTTCTTCGAGAGATACTTCTTCGACGGTTTCGTTTTCTTCGAGAGTTTCTTCTTGTTCGCCAAGAAGTTCTGCAACAACAGCAGCGAGTTCATCTTCCTCAAGGGGAAGTTCTTCTTCTAACGGGGCAGCGTTATCCATCGCGAGTTCAGTGGGCTCTAGCTCGCCTTCTTCAGCATCAATTGCTGGCTCGGTATCAGAAACGAGGGCTGCAAGGCCAGGTAAGTCTAAAACAACGTCTACTGGTTCGTGTTCATCAGGACAGGCGCAAGCTTTTTCACCAGCGGTGGCGCCTAGTGGTAAACCCATGGCGGTGGGATCTTCAACAGCTTCAGGTTCTCCCATCGCCGTCGGGTCAGCTGGTAGAGGCTCTTCGTCGCCAAGATCTAATTCGTCTTCCTCTGCTTCGAGGATACTTTCCATAACCTTCTTCACTTCGGGCGCGTATTTCTCGACGATTTCTGCTTCCGCGTTCTTTAAAGCAGCTTCTTTAAGTGCTTTAGCATCAATTATTGCTTGTTCCAACATTTTAGACATGGTGTTACTCCCTATAAAATCTTTGTTTTAGAGCCTAGATGGGTCTTTTATCTAAAGTAATTAGTGTTTACATTCCGTAAACACCATTTTTTCACATGAAAACACTTTAATGGGTAAATAATAACACACTACACTATTATTGTTAAGTTATTGTTTTTGTTTCATTCTCCTGCAAAATAAGAAAAGGCGCCCACCAGGGGCGCCAATTCAATATATTCTTTAAAAGAAAATTATAAGAAAATCTTATGTATTTTCTGTATGGAATACGGATGCGAACCAAGTGCCGTCTTCACAGAAGTACCACTTATCGCCTTCTGGGAATCCAGCTAGGCCGTTGTTAGGATCAACATCGTAGTCTGCGCCAGTGTAATAAAACATCATACCGTCGAAGTCACCGTTTAAGATTGCGTCGTTGTCGTCGTAATTTGCAGCAGTTACGCCAGCAGCGTCGAGGCTACCAACTTGAACTGATTTGCTTACAACGAGATCACTCATCATAGCCATGCCACTAAGAGTCATGGTAGTTCCATCAGCACTTAGGGAGTGAACTTGGGTAGTGAAGGCCGCTATTGATTGGTCGATAATCGCTTGGTTGGCCGCTTGGGCTGCGACAATACTAGCTTCTTCAGCAATTGCACGAGCTGTTTCAGCAGCAAGATCAGCGTCAGCGTCAGCTTCATTCTGATCTACATCAGCTTGAAGTGCAGCTTCAGCAGCAGTTGCACGAGAAACTTCAGCAGCGAGTTCGCTGTTGTGTGTTCCGAGAGCAGCTGTGATTGCAGCAGACAAGCTACTATCTGCAGCTGTATAAGCAGCAACGATTTCAGTCAAGGAATCAACAGCGTTGACGTCGACGTTTGATTGAATGTATGAAATATCTGCAGCAAGAGCTTTTTCAGCAGCTTCTGCACGAGCAACTTCAGTACTCAAGCCAGCAGTCAAAACGCCTTCAGCAGCAGTTGCACGAGCAACTTCAGTAGCCAAGTCGCTAGTCAAGCCAGCTTCAGCAGCAGTTGCACGAGCAACTTCAGTAGCCAAGTCAGCACCCAAAACGCCTTCAGCAGCTTTTGCACGAGCAATTTCAGTAGCCAAGTCGCTAGTCAAGCCAGCTTCAGCAGCAGTTGCGCGAGCAACTTCAGTAGCCAAGTCAGCAGTCAAAACACCTTCAGCAGCGCTTGCACGAGCTGTTTCAGCAGCAAGAGTAGCGTCAGCGTCAGCTTCATTCTGATCTACATCAGCTTGAAGTGCAGCCACATCTGCGTTCCATGCCGCGACGTGATTTGAGAAACTTGTGTTTAATGATGCGATAGACGCATCGAAATCAGCTTCATTCTGATCTACATCAGCTTGAAGTGCAGCGAGTGCAGCGTCAGCGTCAATTTCATTCTGATCTACGTCAGCTTGAATTGCAGCTTCTGCAAGCATTGCACGAGAAACTTCAGCAGCCAAGTCATTGGTCAAAACCAATTCAGCAGCAAGAGCACGGGTGTTTTCGGCTGTGATGTCTTGTGAAAGACCAGCTTCTGCGGCAGCAGCGCGAACAGCTTCGCTGGCTAGATCGGCAGCCATAGCTGCTTCGATACTATCAACGTCGCTTTGAACAGCAGCAACTTCAGCGTCAGCGTCAATTTCATTCTGATCTACGTCAGCTTGAATTGCAGCTTCTGCAGCAAGTGAGGCAGCAGCTTGAGCAGCCAAGGCATTGGTCAAGGCCAATTCGGCAGCTATTGCGCGTGTGGCTTCTGCAGCGGTTGCAGTAGCAGCGTCAGTCTTATTCTGAGCCATGTCGCCAGACAAACCAGCTTCTGCAGCTTGAGCGCGAGCAGTTTCAGTAGCGAGTTCACTGTTGTGTGTAGCCAAGTTTGCAGCGATTGCAGCAGACAAGTTACTATCTGCAGCTGTGTATGCAGTAACAATTTCACTCAATGAATCGATAGCAGCGCCGTCGACGTTTGAGATCATGCTGTTGATGCTTGATTGAAGACCAGCTTCAGCAGCACCTGCACGAGCAGCTTCTGCAGCCAAGTCGCTAGTCAAGCCAGCTTCTGCAGCAGTTGCACGAGTTGCTTCAGCAGCGATTGCAGTAGCGTTTACGCCTTCTGCAGCAGTTGCACGAGTAACTTCAGCAGCGATTGCAGTAGCATTTGCAGCTTCAGCAGCAGCTGCACGAGTTGCTTCTGCAGCGATTGCAGCAGCATTTGCAGCTTCAGCAGCACCTGCACGAGCAGTTTCAGTAGCCATTGCAGCGTCAGCGTCAATTTCATTCTGATCTACGTCAGCTTGAATTGCAGCTTCAGCAGCACTTGCACGAGCAGCTTCTGCAGCGATTGCAGTAGCGTTAGCAGCTTCAGCAGCAGTTGCACGAGTTTCTTCAGCAGCGATTGCAGCAGCATTCACGCCTTCAGCAGCACCTGCACGAGCAATTTCAGTAGCCAAGTCGCTAGTCAAGCCAGCTTCAGCAGCAGTTGCGCGAGTTGCTTCTGCAGCGATTGCAGTAGCGTTTACGCCTTCTGCAAGACCTGCACGAGTTGCTTCAGCAGCGATTGCAGTAGCGTTTACGCCTTCTGCAAGACCTGCGCGAGCAACTTCAGTAGCCAAGTCGGCAGTCAAAGATGCTTCTGCGGCAGCAGCACGAGCTGCTTCAGCAGCAACGTCTGCAGTGTTAGCAGCAGTGATAGCATTTATTGTTGTTGCAAGGTCATCGCTTGCATGTCCAGCTACGCCGTCGACGTAAACTGCACCTTTTAGATCAACTCTTTTTCCATCTTTACCGATGAGAGCGTCACCATCATCCAGTAATTTATGTACTGGATTTGTTGTATCTGAGCCGTGATAAACGGCTATACCTTTTTTAATAGTCATAATTTATATCCCTCCAAGGATTATAATAGTTGTCTTACAGGGCAACTCCTATGTGTCCACGAGTGGTGGGCTTCTTGGAGTGAAAAGCATGTACCGGTTACACACTTTTCAGGGGGTAATTAGAGAGAACATAGAGGAATGTCTGAAGTATTTTTATTTATTATGTTCCCGCGAAATAGGGGGCATAAATAAGAAAGATCCAAAAAGAAAAGCACCCCACGAGGGGGTGCTTTGAGTAAGAGAAGAACTATTAAAAGTTCTAAGTCTTAGTTTAATTCAATATTAAGTCAACTCACCGGTGATTGGATCAAAAGTCATAATTGCAGAACCGTCTGCAGAAACTGTTGTTCCGGACCAGGAAACTGTGAATGTTTGGAACTGTCCCAAAGAATACTTATAGCCAGCTAAGGAATACGTTGTGAACGCAGTTGAACCGTCTGATTTAAGTATTTCTAATGTATATGCGCCGTCACCCCAGTCGTCGGACATCTGCCAAGTGGTAGATCCCTCTGCGGTGAAGCCAAACCAATTTTCACTCGTTCCGGAGTGGTTGGCTTGTTGTCCGCCGATACCGTATGAAGTCGGAGCAAACATTGTTGTTCCGTCAGCGATAAGGACAGCTTCAGTGCCGTAACCCGCCGTTGGCGTAATTCTTACTGCGAATCCAGGCATTGGTGGGTTAGCGATGTTGTTCAATGCATCCATCAAGTCATCAAAAGCCGGTGGGGCATATTGAGCGTCAACAAGTGCAAACAAAGTGGTCGGGTCGCCACCGCCGGTGAGATTAAAAATCTCGGCGTTGATTGCATCTTGATGTCCCTGCGCCAAGGCTTCGTCACTACCGCCGCCATCAACGAATGCCTGTGCCGCGTCAATAGCCGCGAAAAGCACAGTTGTATCATATGAAGGAGGTGCAACATAGAATGGTGAACCATACCACGCGCCATCTTCACAGAAGTAGTGTTTATTTGCGACTGGGAAGTCTGCAGTAGGCGCTCCGGTGTGATAGAACATTGTTCCATCAAGAGTACCACCAGCGAGTGTTGCTGCGTCCGTATAGGATGCAGGAAGAGCTGCCGAATCTTGGTATCCTTTAATGTGCAACGCATTAGAGACAACAACAGAGTCTGCTGTCATTGAGTCTAATCCTGGATGGCTAATTCCCCATCCTGCATTCGACCACGCTTCACCGAAATTGGTGCCATCGCCGACAGCGCCATTTGGGGCATTGAAAGCATCAGTTTGGGGATACCAAGTGTTGTTCTTCCACGCTACAAAGTCATTGTACATGGCGCCATTGGTGGCGACCAAGGCGGCTTCGGCAGCAATAGAAGCAGCAGTTTGAGCAGCAATTGCAGCGTCGAAGTCAGCTTCATTCTGATCTTCATCAGCTTGAATGGTCGCGATTGCAGCAAGTGAGTCTGCAGTTTGAGCAGCGAGCTCAGCGTTATGCTCAGTGAGCATATCAGCGAGATCAGAAGCCTGCGAAGCAGACATTGCATTCATTGCGTCAACAATTTCCTTCATGGAACCCGCAATAGCTGGATTGGAAACGTCCATAAGGACATTAACGTCAGCTTCAATTGCAGCTTCAGCAGCAGTTGCAGCAGCAACTTGTGTTGCTAAGTCATTGGTCAAGACCAATTCAGCAGCAGTTGCAGCAGCAGTTTGAGCAGCGAGGTTCGCAGTCAAAACGCCTTCTGCAGCAGTTGCATCAGCAACTTGTGTTGCTAAGTCAGCAGTCAAAACGCCTTCTGCAGCAGTTGCACGAGCAACTTCAGTACTCAAGTCAGCAGTCAAAACGCCTTCTGCAAGCATTGCAGCAGCAGTTTGAGCAGCTAAATCTGATGTTAAAACACCTTCAGCAGCAGTTGAAGCAGCAGTTTGAGCAGCCGCAGCTAAATCAAAAGCAGCTTCGTTAGCGTCTTCATCAGCTTGAACTACAGCAAGAGCAGCAACCTCAGCGGCGTCGTTGGCCGCAACAGAAGCGTCAAAAGCAGCAAGAGTAGCGTCATTTTCGGATTCATTCAAATCTTCATCAGCCTGAAGTGCAGCAGCAGATGTGTCAAAGTCAGATTCATTCTGATTTACATCAGTTTGAATTGCAGCTTCAGCCTGTAATGCGCGGTCGTATTCGCCCATATCTTCAGGCCCTGTGTAGCCTTCGTTGAAGATATCCATTGCAAGCTGTTGTTCAACCGCTAAAGCGCGATCTCTTTCAGCTCGGCGAGCCGTATCGATTGCATTTTCTGCAGTAGTTGCGCGAAGTTCTTCTGCGTCGACAGCGGTGTTTGCAGCTGTTTGATTTGCCTTCATATCAGCCAAGACAGCAGCGATTCCTGCGTCAAAGTCAGCTTCATTCTGATCTACATCAGCTTGAAGTGCAGCTTCTGCAGCAGTTGCACGAGCAACTTCAGCAGCCAAGTTTGAAGTCAAAGTAGCTTCAGCAACCTGTGCAGCACTGGAACGAGCAACAATTGCAGCGTCGGAAGTAGCTTCGTTAGCGTCTTCAGTTGCCTGAAGAGCGGCGATTCTAGCAATACCATCAGCAGTTGCAGCTATTCTATCAGCGTCATGCTCATTGAGCATTGCAAGATTTTCAGCTGTTACAGCAGCATCTGCGCTGTTGATTGCTGAGACAACATCTTGGAATGTTCCAATAGTTGTAGGATCGTTAAGAACGTCTGTGATGGTATTCAATTGTGATTGAAGACCAGATTCGGCGTTCTGAGAAGCAGTGGACTGAGCAGCAATGCTTGTGCCCAGAGCAGCTTCAGCAGCTTCAGCAGCTGCCTTTTGTGTTGCTAAACCAGCAGCGTTAGCAGCTTCAGCAGCTTCAGCAGCTGCCTTTTGTGTTGCTAAAACAGCAGTGTTAGCAGCTTCAGCAGCTTCAGCAGCTGCCTTTTGTGTTGCTAAACCAGCAGCGTTAGCAGCTTCAGCAACCTGTGCAGCACTGGAACGAGCAACCATTGCAGCGTCGAAATCACTTTCGTTCTTATCTACATCAGCTTGAGTTGCAGCTTCTGCAGCGGTTGCAGCAGCATTACGAGCTGTGATTGCAGCAGTATTAACACCTTCTGCGGCGGCTGCACGAGCAGCTTCAGTAGAAATTGCGTTTGCATTGGTTGTCTCTGCACCACCAGCGCGAATTTGTTCGAGTCCGATGTTTGTGTTCAGAGCAGCTTCTGCAGCTTGTGCAGCAGCTTTTTGTGTTGCTAAATCAGCAGTGTTAGCAGCTTCTGCAGCTTCAGCAGCAGCTTTTTGTGTTGCTAAGTCAGCAGTGTTAGCGTCTTCAGCAGTGCCTGCGCGAGCTGTCTCTGCAGTGATTGCTAGTCCAAGAGCAACTTCAGCAGCAGTGGAAGCAGCAGTTTGAGCAGCCATTGCAGCAGCGTCAGCTGTCGCTTGGTCATTGATAGTGGTTGCTAGATCTTTATCTGCATGTCCTGTTACACCATCAATATATACAGAACCTTTTAGATCAATTCTTTGATCAACTCCCTGTCCGTCTCCACCGACAAGAACGTCTCCGTCGTCTTTCATAGAGTGCACGACGGTTGTGCCGTTTAATACGGCTATACCTTTTTTAATAGTCATAATTTATATCCCTCCAAGGATTATAATAGTTTGTTCTTTTGCACCGCCCTGTAAAGAATGCAAAATTTAAGTTTTTCTCTGTGATCGCCCTGTAAAAAAATCACAAATAGAGAGTGGTTGTATTCGAAAATACGCACACTCTCGTGACGGTAAATAGCTCTTAATGTTGTGGAAATCTAATCTATTTTTATTTATTTTGTTCCCCGAAAATGAGGGGTAATAATAAGAAAGATCTAAAAAGAAATAGCAAAGGCACCCCTGTTAAGAGGTGCCTTGGTAAGTTATAGATTGCTTAGAATCTAAACTGTTATGGCAGTGTGACTGCCTTGATGATCATCGGTGCATTATGAATGTGAACCGTAGTAACACTGTCAACATTCGACTTCAAGTGAAGTTGATAAGTGTATGATTGTCCGGCAGTCAATCCTGAGATATTATATTCTACAGTCTGTGTTGCGTTATCAGATGGTACACATTGCCAGACTTGTCTGGATGATAGTGTAATTCCTGCTGAATCGACAACATACGCTGATGTTCCTTGATCGTAAACACCAGCTGAAACAACAGCTCCGTTTGGTTCTGCTGCGGGTAATCCTGCGAGGAGCATTGTTGCAGAGAACTTTATCTTGCCGTTTGCAGGAGCAGTAAAGGTCACTTCATGAGAAGAATGTTTCTGCTGCTCTGTCGTTGTGAGATACCAATATCCTGTTCCGTTACTATTGGAAGAGGAGTGCAGGTATGTTTCCGCGATGGACAAGCCGCCGAGAGCATCGATGTTGTTTTGCAGTGCGAGTTCTGCTGCTGTTGCACGAGTTTCCTCGGCAGTGATTGCAGTTGCGTTTGCACCTTCTGTAAACATTGCACGAGTTTCCTCGGCAGTGATTGCAGCTGCGTTTGTTTGCTCTGCTGCTGTTGCACGAGTTTCCTCGGCAGTGATTGCAGCTGCGTTTGCACCTTCTGCTGCAGTTGCACGAGTTTCCTCGGCAGTGATTGCAGTTGCGTTTGCACCTTCTGCTGCTGTTGCACGAGTTTCCTCGGCAGTGATTGCAGTTGCGTTTGTTTGCTCTGCTGCAATTGCACGAGTTTCCTCGGCAGTGATTGCAGTTGCGTTTGCTGCTTCTGCTGCAGCTGCACGAGTTTCCTCGGCAGTGATTGCAGCTGCATTTGTTTGCTCTGCTGCTGTTGCACGAGTTTCCTCGGCAGTGATTGCAGCTGCATTTGTTTGCTCTGCTGCCCTAGCACGAGTTTCCTCGGCAGTGATTGCAGTAGCGTTTGCACCTTCTGCTGTAGTTGCACGAGTCTCTTCTGCTGTGATCGCAGTTGCGTTTGCTGCTTCTGCAGCGATTGCACGAGTCTCTTCTGCTGTGATCGCAGTTGTTAATGTTGTTGCGATATTCGCATCATCGGCAATGGCTGCTGCGATTTCATTGAGGGTGTCTAGTGTTGATGGAGCATTGGCAACGATTCCGTCAACCTCGGCTGCAATCATTGTAGAAATATCTGGAGTGTTCGTAAGACTGTTGTAGTCTCCGTCGAAATTAGAAGTTCCAACCCCCGTCAATTGACTTCCGTCTCCGATAAACTCAGTTGCCTGAACGGCGCCATTGCTTGAGAAAAATGCAAGTGGTTTTGTCTCGAAGTCGATATGATCAATGGCGAACACCTCGTTCATACCTACACGGCAAGTGAATCTAATATAAAGATCTTTCCCCTCATATGCTGATAGGTCCACTTCGGCTCGTTTCCAGGGATCGTTTTCAGAGGCTTGCTCGGTTTTCAAATCATCTACAACAGAAGGTGTTCCATCGGCATCCTTGGTCATGTCGACCCGAGTCCAATGGGAGCTATGGCCTGTTCCAGTCTCACTGACATGAATCCGAAGTCCTGCGGATGAATAGCCTGTAAAATCCCCTTGGCCAAAATAATAAAAAGATAGTTTCTCTATGATATTCTCGGCAGCAGGAATAAACTTGGTGAGGCCGAAAGTTGGCATTCCCGAGGTGCTGTGAGCGTAAATATATTTACTACCAGAGAACGGACCAGAAGGTCCGGACAAGTCGTTGAGAGGGGTTCCATGCTGGTTAGTAAGAACTGTTGTAGAATCGCCGGCGAGCCATGGTTTCCAGTCGTAGTGGGTGCCATCTTTATCTCCGCTTCCGTTTTCCCAGATGCCACTTTGAGAATTCTCAAAGTTTTCCAGAAAGGCTCGTCCGTTGAGGTGTGCATGGAGGCCTCCGTTTCCGGCACCGATTAAGTAGTTGGCGTCATTAGCTATTTCGCTAACCTTTGTTGGGATGTCTGCAAAAGTCGGAAGTGCTGCAATTGCTGTTGCATTTGCTACTTCTGCAGCTGCTGCACGAGTCTCCTCAGCGGTTACTGAGTTTGTTATTGGGTCTAATAATGAGGAAACGGCAGGACCAGTAAGTGTTCCGTCTAGGTCTAGTTCGCCTTTAATCGTAACATCATTCGCGAAATACCAACTCGACGTATTGGAACCACTTATGTATGCTGACCCGTTCCCTTTTAGCAAAAATATGGTGTCTGTGTCGTTATCGTAGCTGCGATAAGGATCGGCTGCGATGTTCCTACTTCTAACTCTAATTGGGACATCGTTAGCATCGTCATCAGAATCAATCATAAGACCCGGATCTGCATATGGGTATGCTTGACCGTAATATGAGCCAGGATTATCGATATTGTAATGATATCCTGTCACCATGTGAAGTCTAGCATCGGGCGTGGCGTTGTTGCCGTAAGAGCCCAACATCACGTTTCCTTCAACAGCGAGTGTACTCCTTTGTCCGTTTAAGTTTAGTCGCGCCTCTCCGGAGGTTGATGGATATTGTGGTGCGCCGGCACTTCCTACATCAAACTGTACGTTGCCTTGAATGTTATCCTCGGTGGGGCCGGCGAGAGCAATGTATTGAACTCTTGTCTGCAATTTATCCGAAGTTGCTGACCACGGAGAGAGCGTCCACTGGGATGATGCTTCGTTCTCTTCATCGAAATCATCACTATCTTGGAAGAGGTTTTCAAACTCCAGTCCATTGGCGATGGCGAGTTCTTCAACCCTTTTCAAGCTTGCACCTGCCTCGTTAATTCCGAGATTACGCAGTTCAAGTGGTAGCTGATCTTTTCTTTTACGGAATTTCATTTTTCCGTCGTCGCCGATGCTAATCTTGTGATCGTCACCAACCCAAAGAGAGTTGTCGGACAAGAAGAGGTGGCGGATTTTGTTTTCCGCATTGCCGAGATCGAAAGCAGCATTTTCGCTTGGGATGATGTGGCTTCCCATTGTTCCGCCCAGTCCTTGGTAGAAAGATGCGGAGAGGTATCCGGATGCGGTGAGGTTTGTTATGGCACCTAAAGAGCCTGCTGGACCTGTTGCACCTGTGGCACCGTCGGCACCTGCTGGACCTTGGGCGCCGTCTGCACCTGCTGGACCTTGGGCACCGTCTGCGCCTGCTGGACCTTGGGCACCTGTTGCACCTGCGGCACCATCGGCACCTGCTGGACCTTGGGCACCGTCGGCACCTGCTGGACCTTGGGCACCGTCGGCACCGTCAGCACCTGCTGGACCTGTTGGACCTTGTGTTCCTGTGATTCCAGTTAGGGCACTGCCGTCGCCATAGTAAGAAACTGCATGAACTTTACCGTCGGTTTCGAGCTTTACTGCGTCGGCATTGTTCGCATCTTTTACGATGATGTCGCCATAAGTTTCGCTGTCTCTATAAACGTTAAACCCAGAAAAGGTTAAGCCGCCTTGTCCACCAACTCTTTTTTGATAATATTCTACTTCAACGAGTTGGGTGTCGGCGGCGGCTGGTTGTGATGCTGTGAGATCGAGGGCGATCTTGGTCATGTAATTAGGCATGCTGGACATGTTTAGTTGCCAGGTGTTCTTGTGAGTTCCGTGTGAGGTGTAGGAGATCATTTCAAACTCTGAACTTGGGATTTGGGTCCAGGTTGAGATACCAGTATTACTATCTTTAGTCATGATGTGCAAACCGATATTGTTTGGATCGTCAATGCCGCGTCCACCGCCGATGAAGTGGAGGACGATGTATCCACTTGGATAGACGATGCTTTGATCTGCATCAGGTCCACCGCTAGTAATCACTCCGGAGGATGTTAAGTTCATTTCAAAAACACGAGCATCTGTGCCGTTGGGGATCAGAACTGGGGCTTCGTTGTATTCGTTGTTGAATAATTTATCTGTTCCTGCAAACTCGACATCGAAATCAAATCGAGAGTATGCGTTGTGAAAAGTGTTTGTCATCCAAGGATGATTGATCACTCGGGCACCGTAGTTTCCGTAAAAAGTAACATAATCATTAGAAGCAATCGCAGGTGTTGCGATGTCGCCTCTGTAGATGTCGTCTGCGATAAGGGTCGTGATACTTTCAAAATCGACGGCGGTGCCATCTGCACCGTCAGCACCATCGGCGCCGTCTGCACCTGCTGGACCTTGTGGGCCTGTGGCACCTGCTGCACCTGCTGCACCGTCTGCGCCTGCTGGACCTTGTGGGCCTTGTGGGCCGGGCGTTAGTGATATGTTGTTAATCTGACCTGCGAGAGCGTTGTCTCCAGCTTCGCGAGCTGTAACTTCAGCTGCGAGTTGGGCGTCTGTTGCAACACCTGTGATGTTTGCGCCGTCGCCATGTAATTCATTGGAGTAAACTTTGTCCCACTTCTTGTCTGGGCGACCTAAAGAACCCTCTCCATCGGCTCTCGGTACTAAATTGATATCATCGTTTGGCATTGTTATATCCTCCTAAAGATTATGATGCTGAGGGCATAACATCGCCCTGATCGTCTAATTCAAAATTTCCATTGTCCTGACCGGGGGTGATTTGTATCATCACGTCGCCTTGTGGGTCAGTTTCGAAAATTGTGTCGTTTTGTAAATTCGTAGTATTAAAGACCACACTCACTACTTCTCCAGAACCATCGTTTGTTGTTTCTGTTGTGAATGGATCTTCCGTATCTGGGATTCCGTCTCCGTCTAAGTCGTCGTCTGTGACGATGAATGGGCTTGGGTGCCATTCTCCGTTTTCGCAGAAGTAAAACTTCTGACCGTCTCTAAACGGGGCGAGAATTGAAGGTTCTGTCAAATAAATAATGAACCCCTCGTATTGCGATGCATTTGTCTTTAGTTCATTAAGAGTTAAGATATCCGGACCAGTATTGCCGGTAAGCTGCGGGGCGCCGAAGAGTGCGGATGAAATTCTCTGCTCTAGTGTTAGTTGTCCAGTCAAAGCTATATCAGATGTTTCTGTATCTCCCATCAAGGAGTGGGAATCTTCTGCTGAAGAGCCGAAATTTGAGTTACCTTCTGAGGTAAATTTAAACTTCTCTAAAAGATCCTTGGCTATTTTCAGTCCTTTTATTTTTTTTATTGTCATCTTCTGTTCCCTCGTTGTTTAATTAGTGCTAGGCTTGGGCCGATCTTCCTTTTTTTTAGATAAATAAAGTTAACTCACAATGAGAGAAAACAATTTTTGATTTCCTGCCCTCGCAAAGACATTGTTAGCTGCTTCCGTTGCATCGTCGAAGCCACGGACCATCACGGTGATTGTTCCAATGTCGGAGTTAGCAGGGGTTCCGGTGAATATCAATGTTGCAGGGTCAAAAGTTAGCCACGATGGGAGAGCGCTGAAATCGTCGAGGGTCGCGACGTATGTCAAGGGAGTCTCGCCTTCGGGATCCAAGAAAAGATCTGTTGGTAAGGATTGATTAAATGCTTGTCCTTCTGCAATCTCCCAGTTTACAAATGTATATCCGGGGTTAATGACTGGTGTGTCATCGGCGGTGAACGAAAAGGTATCGAATTCAATCAGAGGATTGTTGCCGGACGGTGAATTGTGGAGAGCCGTAATGGTTGGGTTAAATGTAAATTCGTTTTCAAGAGTTGTGGCGGCGGTATCTTGTGTGAAAGAATATGTCTCTCTTCCAAAATACTTTGTTTTTATTGATGCTGGTATTGCAGCATATTGCACGGGATCTCTTAGTTGTTCGAAAGTGAAGTTCTCATATCCTGCATCGATTACGGGTTGTGGTGGATTCTTTCTCATTGCCATAATCATAATGGGAATAAAGTAGTATGTTGGCCAGTCTGGTAATTGTATAGCAGTTCCCAATTCGAAGCGGAACTTTAAGTCGGGCACATGTGTTTCTTCGTTTGGATCACCATACTGGCTTGAAGTGAATGTTTTTATTTTCTTAGTCGTCCATTGATTATTGGAGCCTGCATATCCCTGATAGACGATTGCCATTTTCACACAGTCTTGTCCTCCTCCGGCGTCGCGAACATAGATGCCAACGAAATCATTAGGGTCTGCAGCTTTTCTAAGGCAAACCATGAACCAGTTGTCAACATTGCCGGCGGCAGAGGAATCAGTCCAGTGATCAGCGGAGAACTCGACTATCGTTCTAGATCCCTCTATGCTGAACTCGTCTGAGGTTGTCATTGTATGTGTTGCGTCGCCGCCGCCAGAGGCTGGATCTAAAGATAATAAATTATTTGATAGAACAGTTGCCCAGCTTGCATTTCCGGATGTGCCGAAAGTGTGTGTTGCGCCTGCCCAGAAAGGTACTGGCTTTGCTAAAATTTGTATTTCTTGTGTTGTGGATCCCGATTCGTTAGAAGGGTCTGTCGCCGTTACGAGGACATTCAAAAGACCAACGTCTGATTCTGTGGGAGTTCCACTGAGGATTGTATTTGTTGCATCAAAATATAACCACGCTGGTAAAGGATCACCATTTACCATTGTTGCTGAATATGTTATGTAGTCGCCGTCTGCGTCGAGAAACAAATCGGCAGGAAGGTTTAATTGAAATGGTACTGAATCTGTGCCCGATGCTGCGACTGAGATTTCATAGAGCGGATTGAGGTTTGGTGCATAGTTCGTTATCTGGCCAATGAATGGACTTGCATGCCAAGTTCCATTTTCGCAAAAGTAAAATTTGTTTTCCAAGTCGAATGGTGCGGTTGCTGCGGGGTTTGTGATGTATACCATGAAACCCTCGTACTTGGATGCAGCGTTGTTGATGAACTCCTGAATCATGGCTGTTTCTACTGCTGCATCAATATGCGGCGGTGAAAACAAAAATCCGGACAATCGCTCTTGAAGGGTTATGTCTCCTTCGAGATTCAAACTTCCTGTTGCGTCCATTGTTCCCTTAATCTCATGAGAACTGGCAACGTCGTTTCCTAATATAGAGTTGCCTTCGCTGTTAAATTTAAATTTACTTTGTAAGTCCTTAGCGACCCTTATTCCTTTAATTTTCTTAACCATCTTAATGTACCTCTCTCCTTAATACCGCCCCTACTCCACAAAAACCCAACTCCTAAACCGTGTGACTAGAAAATACTAACTTGCTTTGTAGAACGGGCTGGCGAACCAAACTCCGTTTTCACAAAAGTAAATCTTCTTTTCTTGGTCAAAAGGGGCTGACGACGAAGCATTATTTAGATAAAACATAAATCCGCTATAATTTGCTGAATCTGTGTCCAACAAGTTGAGGATCGTGGTATCATCTACGCCATCCAAATAAGGTAGTCCAAATTTGTAACCACCGAGTCTTTCGGTCATGCTCAGTGAACCCTGAACATTTAGTGTACCGGAGACATTAACAGAACCCGTAAAAGCATGCGAACTATTTTCGTCTTTGCCTAATACGGAGGTTCCATCATCAAGGAACTTGAATGCGACGTCGCCGCTGCCTGATACGACAGCAATGCCTTTTTTCTTCGTCATATGTTACCCTCCAATGGAAATGGTAGACCATCTCCGGAGATAACTATTAATTTTTTAGTGTAAAGAGATACATTATCACAGAATCGCAGTGAGCGTAATGGGAAGGCTATTTTTTTTTAAGATCTAAAAAGAAATAAAAAAGCACCCACTTGGGTGCTTCCTTTGTAATGTTTTCTGTAGCAATCAGCCGATGCCTGAGCCTGTTAGATTGTAATAATCTGTAACACCTGTTAGCTCTGCGTACAGTTGAAAATTAGCTGTACCATTGAGAATGACTTGTCTACACTTTACCTCAAAACGTACTGGACATTCTGCCGGCTTAACAGTGATTTTCTCTTCTGCAGTCGCAGCGGAATTGAAATAGATGTCTAAGTTAGCAGAGGCACTGTGGATCGTGAATGCCTTTGTAACTTGTGGAAAGTCGATTGTGGTTGCGCCGGAAGCAGAAGCTGTTTTAATCCATGGTCTTCCACTGACCTGATAGGCTGCTGAGCTTCCGATCCCTGATTTATAACTGTAGTAATTATTGTTGCTCATATGTATTTCTCCATTGCCTTCTTCTTGGCGTTGTTTTTATCCATCTCTCGACGGGCCTTTTGTTTTGCAAGGCGTTGGACGTCTGATTTCTTTTTATAGTATCTTCTGTCTCTGACTTGTTCTATTATTTTAAACTTTTTAACCTGCTTCAAAAACCTCTTAATCAACTTTTCCGATGATTCCCCTGCTCTTGCTTTAACTGTAACATTCGTTGCCATTTTATAAACCTTTCTAGATCAGCTTTCCCCAGCTGTTATTAAAAATAGATGAGATATCCACACCTGCATCTGTTGGGCTTACGCCCTCCATAACACCTGTTGGTGAACCACTGTCTGCTGGTGCTGGTGTTGTTCCTTCGAATACATTAACACCGCCGTAAGCGCCTTGGCCGATGGCCTTTAACATCTGCTTCTTGGTGCTTTCAAGCTTTGCTTTCACCTTTGCAGATTCGTCGATTTGTTTTGAATTATCGGGCCTACTTACGGGCTTGTTTTCGACGATTGGGGTTGCTCCCGCAGAATAGCCTTCGACAACTTGCGAGACAATATTCTTCAATAAACCCTCTTCGTAGAGGGACTCTCTAACACATTCTGCAATGATTGGTTTTAATACTTTTTTGAGTTCGCTCTTTTTCATGCGTTTTCCTTTTCTTTTTCTGCTTCTTCTTCGCGGTATTTGAGGGCAGCTTTTTCATTGTGATTCAGCGGAGTGTGAGTACTTTTGTGTTTAAGTGCGTCGGCTGCTTTGGCGTGTTCGCCTGCTTCTCCAAGAGCTTTAACAATTTCCTGAACGACGATTTCGTCGAGTAGTGTTGATGGACCGTTATCTTCGGATACGGGGTTCATCAATGATTGAAGGTTCTCTATGACCGATGCAAGTATGCCGTTGGCGTCATTTTCTAGGCCAAGGTCGTTGTCGGCACTGACCAATACTTGAAGTTGTGTAATCGCGTCGCTTAGAACTTGCTTTTCAACTTCAGGGTCGACACCTTCGTTAATGGGGATAAATTTGAAGCTACTCACTTCTTCTTTAATAATTTGCTTTAATCTTGATTTGCGGATTTTCATTTAGTTAATCTCCCATGGTTTTAAAATTTCGTTTAATGCCCTATTAATTCTATCAGCTTTTGTGGTGATATTATTAGGCTTTCTCTCTTTACCTTCCTTCATCATAAAGGCTCCAGTAGTAGATGGTTCTGATACAAAGTCAAAACAAATGAGCTGAAAGTCGTCTTGTACTATTGTATCTCCGCCAGAAGCTTGAGACACAGAGCCTAAGCCGCGAGAGGAGATCCCAAGCTTGACGCCACCTTCGATAAGGTTGCGGAGGATTTGTCCTGATGGGGTTGTAAGTACTTGAACTTTACCTTTGACGTCATCTCCGTCCCACCAAATGTCTGTAACAATGTGGGAAGAGTTCTTCAAGTTAACGATGTCTGAATCTGGATGATCTAACTCTCCTACAGCTCGCCTGTCTCGAACCAACTTCTTGTAGTTCTCCACTTCTCTCTGTAGAACCTCGCGAGGATAACGTCGACCGTTACCATTCTTTGCGTTTGCTCTCTGCATAACGCCAGTCAAGAAGTAAGCACCTTGTTCGCGAACCTGTGCCTTTTCTGCTTCAGTCAGCAAATCTTCACATGTCCCGTTTGGGCATAGTTCATAATATTCTGTTAATAAATACTTTGACATCAATCTCTCCAAATCAAAAGACGGGCATTACCCGTCCGAGTCAGTTACCCTTGCAGCAACGTCTTACTGGTTGTAGCATCCACTTTTTTGTCCAGCCGTTCATACTTAACTCCTTCATCTCCGACAACCTGACACAGTATGTAACTGGTTCCAGAAGAAAGACATCCCAACAAAAACCCTGTTAGGATGCTATTATCAAAGATAAATAGTGTTGTAAAATCGTTTATTCCCCAAAGAAATAGTCCTGACCAGAAACCAACACACATAGAGCAGTTGAAAAGACAACCAAGCCATCCGTCTGTCGGGCGGATCCTATCAAATATTGTACCATAAACAATGATCTGTGTTAAGCCATAAGCACACAAAACAAACATCAAGAGGTTCATTAGACGTTCCAGTATCCTCTCAATTTTCCGATGGAACCCTTCTTTGCAGCTTGCGGCACTTTTCCCAAAGGAGTGGTTTCGTCTGCAGGTGGGTCTGTCCACTCTTCGACTTCCATCTCTTTGTGTGCTTTTTCATACATAAAGTAAGGCTTTTCTTCCTCGATGAATTTATTAATAGATACCATGAAGATCTTGGTGGGGTCTAGACCACTGGTTGGCTCAGGAAGTTGGCCTTCGATGGAACCATAAACGTTTCCGCCTCGAACGGATTCTGGTGTTACCACTCCGCCTCTTACGAGAAACTCAAACATTCTGTTCTGAGTTGCATAAACCGTATCACTCAATAGGTTTTTGGCGAAAGTAACAACCTTCTTTGTTGCGGGGGAATAAACAATATCGATGTCGATATGGTCGAAAATCATAATGTTGCCGTCCAAGCTGCGGCGAGCGTTCATTTTATAACTAATCGACTCGGTGGCGCTGTCTTCGGCCTTTTTCTCTGGGCCGGTTTCTACATCAATTTCTATAGTCATTATGATTCAACCTCCGTTACAAAGCTCTGTACGTTCATCACCTGTCGGATAAGGTCTTCATCAATCGGCTTCTTGGCCATCTCGTTCAATACCTCGATTACCTTGTTTGTTGATTCCGTCATTTCTTTGTCTGAATTGATCTCTTCGTTTTGAAGTGATTTCTTTACTTTGCCTTTTAGTCGGCCGACTTCTTCGTTCAAGTACATTTTAAACTCAACACCGTTGTCGGAGACAGAGGAGACATACCTCTTTAATAATTCTTTTTGTTCTTCGGGAAGTATTGAAGAATATTCCTCGTTAAACTTTTGAACAAATGTTCTATAGACAACCTCATCGACAGATTTCATAGTGTCGATTTTTGACTCTTCTGCGATTGTAGAGATGACTGCATCTTCGAGAAGCATGCGATCCTTTACGGTGACTTCATCACTAAACATTTTAGAAATTGTTGCAAGGTGCTTGTAGTTTCCTACAAAGTTGGAAAACACACTCTTGGATAGGCGCTTATTGATGGAGTTGATTAAAGCAGTTTGTTCTAGAAACAGTTCATCTTTGTTAATTTTGGAGTGTTGTGCCCTTGCTTCTTGCACGACACGAGTGGCTCTGCCTCTTTCCGGTTCAGAAGATTTGTTGAGACTTTGAAAGAGATCTAATTCCTTTCGGAGTTGAGTTCCCTTTTTGAAATGTTTCTTAACGATGGAAACAACCGTAGTCTTTTTTTCCATGTCTTTTGAAACAATCGCCTTGGTCATCTCGTGACTGAGGGCTTCAAAAATGAATGCTGTATTTCTTTTCTTATTGTGTTTCGCCATCGTCTTTTTTCTCCAATTCAAGCTTGTCTGTTTTTGCTAATGATTCTGCAAAACGCTGTATTGTTTGACTTGTCTGCAGGATCTTCTTTTCGTCGTTCTTATAATTAGTACCTTTGGACTCCATTATTCCATTAGTTAAGCCACCAAGGCCAATGTCTTGCGCTCCAGGGAGGGTGTTTTTGACCGCACTGGATGCTGCAAAGTTCCCTGTGGTGCGACCCATTGATGTTTTACGGGCGCCAAGGCTTTTTCCATGGTCGCCACGGACATCATAAATCTTTCCTTTGGAACGCTTTGTTGTTGTCTTGGCGCCTCTGCGGGGCTTACGCTCACCGATAGTTGGTGAATCACTTCTTCGACCAGGAGGTGCTGTGAGGAGAGTATCATCCTCTTCGGCGCCGGTGTCGTCAGGTTCGTCTCCACCGAGGTCTAAATCGTCACCTCCACCGAGGTCTAAATCGTCATCTCCGCCGAGGTCCATGTCCCCACCACCTGCGTCGCCGCCTTCGGCTCCTTGGCCAACGGCTTCGAGTTGGGCGTCGAGGTTACGATCAAAAAACATCTCGCGTTGCATTCTAACAACTTCGTCATCAGTAAGTCCAAAGACGTTATGGGAAACCCAACGCTTACTAAAAAAGCCTTCGGTTGCAGCTGCAGCAACGTCAAACTTTGTTCTCCAGTGTTCAAGTTCTTGGAGTTCTGCAATCTTGGACGGATTGTTTAAACTAAGGGTGAAGTTAACCAAATCATCTCCGCGAAAACCAAGAGTGTAAAGGTGGATAACACCAATCTTCTCCACTTCAGAAAGGACACTCCTCTGAAGGCGTTGGATCGTTCTTGCGAATCGAATATCTTTCTGAGCTAGTGTTGACTTATCTTCATCGGCGCCTTCGCCACGAGACAAATAAGACTGTGGGACTTTAAGGGCTGAGAAGAGTTTGTCTCTTAAATATTTAACGTCATCAATATCACCCGTGAATGTGCCGCCGGGAAGCGATTCAATCTTTGAAGAAGAGTCACCACGGACGGGCATGAAATAATCTTCTTCTACCGACAGGGGATTGTATCTTAAGTCCACTCGGCCTGTTGCAGAATCAACAACTTGATTTCTTTTCATCTGGGTCATGATACGCTGCATGTACTGTTCAACATCTTGTGGGGCAATGTTACCTACATCAATATAAAATACTCGTCGTTCAGGAGAACGGACGACGCGATAGGACATCATAGCGTCCTCGAGGAGAGTCAGTTGTCTCCAGATTCGTCTAGCAGGTTCAAGAACTGAAGTTCCGTAAGGGCTGTACTTGTCGTTTCCGAGGATGCGGAAGTGGGCCATTTGCCAGTTTTCAAAAGTCAACCCTCCGGAGTTCCATTGGAATTGAATGTAATTAGGGTTGGCTGGGTCTTCGCCCTCCAACCTCTCAACCTCTTGAGGTGGTAGGCCGATGGCCGTTTTAATACCTTCCTCTTCGTCGATGTCCAAGTATAAAAAGAAATCTCCATATTTACACATCGTGCGGCACCAGCCGAACAAGTTAAATTGGAGATTGAGAACGTTAGCATACAGAGAGGTTAGGATATTTTTAATCTCGTCGTTCTGACAGTTGATTCTCAACATATCCTGTATTTGAGAATAGGTCGTCATTTCATCTGCATAAATGTCTAGAGAGGATGCAATCTCTGGGGTATACTCCATTTGGTCGAAGTCCATGTATCTCTCTGCTCGGTTTTGGTTTCCAAGGGAGTTGGCTTGCATAACATCAAAAGGATTGTAGGTGGATTTCTTAAAGTCTCTGCCGCTTGCTGACTGGAACTGGTTCTTATACTTATTTAATTGCCTTCGTCTCTGCTGACGATACATCTGTGTACGTCTGTTAATGATTGGGCCAGAGAACAATCTCGTTAATCGATTGAAGAGTCCGGATTCAGGGTTTCTTGGGTTTCTTTTATTATCAGCCATTTCTTATCCTTTGTAGAGCCACGAAAAATCTTGGTAATCTTTAATTGTTTCTTTTCGTTCCTGTGCACGTTCGTTGTCTAAAGAACTATTATAACCTATTTGGCCAGGAATTTTAGTATTTATTTTTGTATTTGTTAAAATCATTGCGTCTAGACAGGCCTTGCTATATTCCACGGACCTACTGCTGGTAAGTATCGCGGTGTCCCTGACCCAACATGCAATTGCTAACGACATCATAAGATCATCGTTGTAGCCTCGCATTGCTTCGGGCCTTCCATGATTCCACACGAACGTTCTCATTTCACTGATTAGACGCACAGAATACACTTTAAGTAGTTGGTTCCTAATATATTCTTCCAATTTTGCAATGATAAGCGGCCTTGTCTTCATTGATGTTGTAAAGCCGGGCACTGCAGATGATTTGGTTTCTGCAACCAATGGGTCAACATATTCGTGTGATCCCTTTTGGGAATAATACAAATTGGGATACTGAGTTTCTATTAGTTTCTCTAAAATGTTAAAGCCGATGTTGTTGTTTTCGACGACAAGCATACAGTCTCCATACTCTCTCCCCGTGGTGTTGAGGACACCAGCGAACATCTCCAAACTTGGCTTACCTTGATATTCAGCGACAACTTCCATCGTCTCGAGCTTCACGATGTTGAATACGGAAAAATCTCTCCCATCGCCGCGAGCGACGTCGGCAACTAATATATAAGAATTAGACGGTTGGAATTCTTCCCATATCCACAAGTTTCTATCGAAGCCTGTCTTATATTTGGGCTCAACGACACTGGCTTCAAGCCTTGATATGTCATCGGGATTAATGACCGACTCACCTGAAGCTAGAAATGAGCATTCTAATTCCTGTGCTATATCTCTTCTGGACATGTTTCTGGTTTCTTTTTCAAACCAAGATTTGTCCCTATCAGGGTGGACGTCCCACTGGAGAGTTGTTGAGTAAAAGTCGTTTCTGTTCTCGTCGGCATCTGCAAAGGTTTTATGAAACCAGTTTCCGACGCCGTTTGGAGTGGATAGGGCGATGCAGCGACCACCAGTTGAGAGGGTGGGATACAAACCCATCCACAGCTCTTCGAGTCCTTCAACGTGGGCGGCTTCATCAATGACCAGAAGAGACAACGCTTCAGAGCGACCTGCATCTCCCGAAGTGGATGATGCTTTTATTTGCGAACCGTTTGAAAGTTCAAATGAAGAACGGTTATCGATTGTGATTGTCGCGGTGGACATCCACTCAGGAAGGTTTTTAATAATCTGCTTTACCTTCTTAACAAGGTTCGATGCAGTTCCGAACTTGGTTGCAACCACGAGGACATTCTTTTCCCTGTGAAACATCATTAGCCAAGCAATGTATGCACCAGAGATAGTTGAAATACCTAACTGACGGGCTTTGAGGATTACATTAAAGCGATGATCAGCAAAGTCTCTCAGTAGTTGTGTCTGAAAGTCATATGTGTTAAAGGGGATCTGTCCCTTGAGGGGATGGGAGATCCTTGCATAAGTATTCGTGAAGTAAACGGGATCTTTTCCGCACTTCACGATTTCTTTAATTATTTCTTTTTTTGATAACTTGTAGCCAGCCATAGGCACACTCTACTTTTCGTTAGCCCCTGATGTGATTGAGACATTCTTTGGCTTCTTTTGGGTTTTACCAAGCTCCAAGAAAGACTTAATTGCAGAATCAACGTCCCTTGGCCTCGTATCTGGTAAGTCTTCCTTGTCGACTCCCTGAATCTCATATTCACAATGGGCCTGCACCCATGAGCGAACGCGAGATGTGGACTGAATATTGCCCATCACAAGAGAACCCTCTTTCTTTAGCTTCAAAGTTTCTTTTGTAATACTCTTGTATTCCTTTTTCAAAAACTTTGTGACCTCTTCAATGGAGGATTCGATTTCTGTTTTTAGCTTGTTTTCTGCGATCTCTTTACTAGGCATCTCGCGGGTGTAACTCACCTTCATGATGTTTCCTGAAAACGTGACTCCGAAGCCGTCCATCACTCTTCGGTCGGTGATTGGGGTTGGCTTGTCCCTTTGAAGGCCAATGTCGAGGGGCTCGCCCTCTGCATCTACTGCGCCGTCATGTGCATTGGCTGCAGCTTGGTTAATTCCCCTTACAATATCTGATATGTTTGACATTTTATTTATCTCCTAGTTTGATTTTCTTGAGTTGCGAACGTCAATAATTTCAGCTCGCATGTCTTTGAGAAGCTTAATTGCTTCCATCGCCTGCTTACGAACACGAGTTCCAGCAGTAGCATTTCCACGATCAAACTTCTGAGTGTCCTTGTCAGACTCTGAAAGTAGTTCAATTATTTCTTCCAACTTATCTTTAATCATTTTCGTTCTCCAAATACCAGGGTCGCCAGCCTGACGCCCATCTTTCTTCTCGCCCTTCAACAAAGTTGATGTAACACTTTAAACAACACTTAAAACGATTCATATATAAATCATCTTTTTTGTCGAAAGAATAAGTGCTACAAACCGGACAAGTTCTCTTACTATCCTTATTAATTAGTTTTTCGGATAACAAAAAACCGTTTAATTCTACTTTAGGGGCGGTTTTGGGGTTGGAATTGTTTCTTTCCACTTCTTTCTTAACTTGCTCTATATATTCTCTTTCTTTGTTTTCATTCCAAGTTGACTTCGGATTCGTGATCGTCTCGTCGCCATACTTAGAAGATATGGCCTTCTCTACTGCGGCGACATCGTTGAGGTCTTTCTTCATACTTCACCTTGAGAAGTTTTCACGGCGGCATAAAACACGCCGATAGAAGCCAGAATTCCTGCGAAGAAGCCACCGACAAACCACCACTCACTGTGATCGGCTGAAGACTCTTCAATAACCTTTGTGAGCCTTTCGATCTCTTCTGTCTTAATCTTCGTAATTGCTTCATACTTTTCTTTCTCTGCCTCTAGTTTAGCATCAAGTATCTTAGTCTTTAAGTCACAGAGGGAATCTTTTTTCTTTTTCTCGTGCTCTACCTTAATGTCGCACTTCTTTATCCCGTATTCTCTCTCTGCAATGACCTTGGCGGCAGACTCTGCATCCATGATGATGCCGCTGAACGGTGCTTTCTGACCTTTCTGAATCCCCTCTACTACAATGTCGTTTGCAAAAGTCGGGAAACTGAACAGTAAAAAAACGGCAACGATACGTTTCATGTTATCCTTCTTTCTTGAAAGCCTTTTTCATTTCTTCTGCGAGCATTTCCATTTCCAACTCTTGAAGAGACTTTTCTCTTTTTTCTTTTTGTTTACCGGCAGCTTCAAGCTCGTCGGTTTCTTCAATAATAATTTCCTGCAACTCATCAGAATGGATGATTGCAGCATTTTCAATCTTCTGTGCCTTTGCTGACTCTGCAGCCTCAATAGCGGCAACCTCCTCCTGATGGCTCTCTATGGAACCCATGAGAAGATTAGCAAGCATCTCTACTTTCTTTCGATGAAACACGAAGGCTGCAGCAATGGCGATAAGCACCACGGGGAAATACCAGTAATGCTTAAGCCATAATAATGTTTTCTTTAGTTTTATCACTTCTTGTTATACCCTTTAATTCTTTCAAAGATATCGATGGCAGATTGACCGCCAAGATATACAATACTAATCCAAACCCAATGTTCGGACTCTAAAGCTGATATGGACATCAACGCTGTCGCTGTCATCCACACCATTAACTTTCGAGATGCTACTTTTCCAAATACTTTGTCCAGTGCGCCGGACTTAGAAGTCATTTCGTCAATCTTACTTTCAATCGTGTCTAGTTTTATTTTCTCATCAGTGCTCATAATAGTCACCTCCATTACAGAAGTAAATAGTACCTACTGTTCAATATGAGCAAAACCATCCTTTTTATCAATGTCGATTGTCATATCGGCAGCGTCTTTGAGGCTATCCAAATGAGATATAAGGATGACCTTGTTGAATTGAATCTTGATCATGTCGACGATCCTTGAGAATCCTTCCATGTTATTTTCGTCAAGGGCCGTTCCCGGTTCATCTAAAATAAACACATCGCCACGGGGTAACGTACTAACACTTAACAATGCTAAACGTATTGCAATCGCTGCAAGAGTTTTTTCTGCGCCCGAGCCAAGTTCAATTGGTCGAGGATCGAACTTGGGATGTTTGATCATGATATCAAGCTTCCTACCGTCTGTCTCGAGATAGATCTCAAAGTCTGCGACATTCGATAGGACCTTGGTTATCTCCGTGTTGATAACGGGTAGGCGGCGCTTAACGATATCAGAAGAGATTCCATGGGGGTGCATGCACTGAAGAAAATAATCATACGCTGCATACTCCTCTCTCTTTTGATTTAGGGTTTCCCTGTCCCTCTCTAGAGATGTTAATTTTTCTTCCAAAGAGCCGTTCTCTTTGTAAAGCTCCAAGATCTCCTCTTCGCACTCGCCAAGACAGATGACTGCTTTATCAATATCGCTTTCCTTGTTCGCCTTGGTTTTCATCAAGGATTCCAAGTTTTCAATTGCTTCTCGATTTTCTTCGTAGATCTCAATCTCCTTTTCCAAGTCTTCGATGTGGCGAGCCTTACTCTTTTTCTCAAGAGCAAGTTTCTCACACATCAATCTCGACTCAGAGACTGTTCTCTCAGTTTCTGCCTTCTTGTCCATCAGCTGTTGATACTTATCAATCCTTGAATCGACCGTTTTTTGATCTAGATTCTTTAGTTGCTTTACCCTTTCAGCTTTTAGGGACGTGATACTATACAACTCACCCCTCAGAGAAGGGAGTTCCTCCCTAGCAGTGGTTGCATCAGTCAAGAACTTGCAACTAAGAAATTTATCCCCACACGGAACCTCGTCCAAAAGGAAGGTTTTCCTTTTTGAGGTTTCTACTTTTCTGCTTGCGGAATCATGTTCTCCGGTTAATTCTGAGATTTCACTCTCTAATGTGGTGATATCCGCTTTGGTCTTCTCGTACTCTTCTATTTTAAAAGTAGATAAGAATTCACTCATCTTCTCCAAAGAGATCACAGATGCGGTTAAACTTTTCTTTGAAGATACCTCAGAAGAGGAGATCTCTTTCAAGTCTTGTTTGAGGGTTTTGATTTCCTTCTTTGCCTTTTTTGCGTCAATAATTTCAGCGGGAATTGAAGAAATTTGAGAGTCAATACCGCTAACTTCTGCGCGTAGTTTGGCCATCTGGGTTGTTCTTTTATCACATTCCTTCTTCTGAGATTTTAAAGCTTTTTCGTTTCGCACAAGGTCTGCAGCTGTGTTTCCGATTTCTGCACCATAATTACGGCCGTCCAGAGCTTTAACGAGGCCCTTCAGGTCGGCGGCCTCTGTTTTAGCTAATACGAACTTTTCCTCAAACATCACCAAATCGAGAAACTTAGCAAGAATCTCCTTTCTCCTTGTCGAACCTTCCTTTAGAAAGGTTAAAGAATCGGTTTGGGAGGACATTGATGTCAATAGAAAATCCTCAATACTACCAAAGTATTTTGCAATGTTTCTGTCTGTTGCTGTCTTTGAAACGCCATTGAGTTCTTTCATATCTCCGGCCATGTCGGAAACCAGAAAGTTGACATCAGTCTTGGCCTCGTTTGAAACCTCTCCCTTTAGTTTCTTAACATATTTTTCACTTCTACGCTCAACAACATAGTCTTTACCAGCAATATCAATAATCGCCTTGGCTCTACACTTTTCTTTATTCTGGTTAATGATGTTGTAAGATCTTCTAACATTCTTTGTTGTATTGTTGAAGAGCGCGTAACATAGCGAATCAATAGTACTACTCTTTCCGGAATAGTTCTCTCCGAAAATACCCACAACACCAGACAACTTTTCGAAGTCAACCTTGTTGCCTGATCCATAGTTAAACAAATTATCCCATTCAAGAGATTTCAACTTCCAGTGGATGTTTCTTGAAACTTCATCCTTGTCTGCGAATACAATAGCGTTCATCCTGCGGTTAATATGCAACACTTCAGAAAGAACATCTTCGCGAAGATCAAAATCTTTCAAATATTCTCTAATAAGCTTCTCTTGAACCTTTTCGTTGCGCAGGTCTTCACCTAGTGCGGCTCGGATTGCATCATCAGCACTCCCCAGTACGCCGTTAACGTTGTTCTGTGTAGTGGTAGACTCTGGACTGAATTTGGTTTGAATTACAGCCTGCGCCTTTCTCATGGCGCCGACGGAGATCTGATTCATAGAGCGAATTCTAATCCGAGCATTAGCGGGTAATTCTAAACTCTTAGGAACCTTTCCCTTCGGAGTTAATACAACAGTTATAAATGGATTTATATTCAGAATCTCATGATGAGTTACGCTGAAGTTGTTTTTATCTTCAATGTCCCAAGTCAGGAATCCTTTATCGTTTGTCTCTCCATGGTTTTGCTGAATGGTTGATCCGCAATATCTAACACGGCCATCGTTGTCGAGGCGTTGGTTTGTTTTGTGAATATCTCCGAGCAACCCGAAGTCGAACTTTTCCAATACAGAAATATCTATACCATGCTCCATCGTGAATCCGGTTTCGGTTTTACAACCTGCAACGCTACCATGATACAGTGCGATATTGATCTTCTCTTTGTTAGTTGGAGTAGTCAGCCAATTATCCTTATCAAACACAGACAAGACGTTCAAGACAATATCATCTCCGATGTCAAACTCTCCGGAGTACTTGTATAAGTGTACGTTTGAGTTTTCCATCGCGGTGATAATGGGAGAGATCGCGTCCTGTCGGCTATCATTTCTCAAATTACCATCGTGGTTTCCCAAGATAATATGAGTAGGAGCAATATCCGACAAGCCTCTAATGAAGTCAGTTGTCATATCTACAAGCTCCGGAGAGATATCTGTTTTGCGATGAGCAATATCACCACAGTGAACAATGTAATCCGGCTTAAGCTCTCGAAGTTGTTTGTACATATCCTCGAAAGCTACCCTATATTGTTTGTGAAATTTTAAATTGCGTATGTGTGTATCACTTATGTGTGCAATTCTAACCATATTTTACTATCCCCTATATCGCACTAAGTCCCCTCAGTGCGTGTTCAAGACACGAAAGACTTTCAGCCATTGGTACTGCTGCTTCTTTTCTCTGTCTAAAAATTTCCTTCGGCATCGTGCCGACGTCGCTGAATCCTGATACGTCTATTTTATAGATTTCCATATCATATTTTAGAAAACTCTCGATGAGTTTAATTGCTTTGGATTCAGCGTCAGCATCCAAAGCAATGTAAAGTGGTGTATCGTGTTGGACTATCTTTGAAAATAATCTGCTATCTTCCCTCAATGAAGATCCGAGTAATGGAATTGAGTTACCTGCGACGATGGCGTCGAAGACTCCCTCCACAATAATTAAGTCGCTGCCCCAGTCAACATAAAGTTCGTTAAATACAACGTCCTTCTGTGCTGGCGGGTTTTTGTATTTTACCCATTCGTCCTCGTATGTTCTCGCTATAAAATAATTTACTCTTCCGTCCATATTGAATGATGGAATGATCACTCTTCCCTCATATTCACCCGTAGGACAATATCCTATTTTCCATCTGAGGATATCACTCTTTGTAATTCCTCGGTCTTTTAAATACCTCATCGCTCTTCTTGACGATACGTGAGTTTTGCTACTCGTCAATGTTTTGAATTCTTCTGGAAGATTTATGACCAACTCTTCTTCTGGCTCTATTGCTAGGCCGATGGACATTATTGCTGTGCGGAGGTCTGACTGTGCAGATAAATCAATCTGGCCGACCAAATCTTCCCACTGTTTCCTCTGACTAAAACTACCATACCTCCTCACCAATCTAAATATTGATGGGGATTTATAATCACACACCCAGCACTTAAAGCTGTCTTTCTCGATATTTATAGAAAGTTTCTTCTTGTGGTGGTTACACTTCGGACAGGCAAATAAATATTCTTCACCAACACGATATGTAGAGCCAAGGAAGCTCTTTAAGACTCCTAATTTCTTTTCTGACGACAATTGTACCCCGCACGAGCTATAACAATGCTGTCTGCCTTATCAAAGCATTCAGGTTTAATATTACCATATCTTGTATATTCTACCACGAAACAGGGTTCTTTGTCAAGTAGAAACTCAACAACTTTCTGTTTCGCGTTTTCTCCTCGAGGAATTTTAATGCCGCAAGACTTTCTTGCGGAAGAAGCTGATATATATTCAGGGGTTACGCCGGTATGCTCAAATATGAGCCAAGAAACGGCGCCGTTGAACCTGCTGAGTGAAGATAATGTTTTTGCGGAAGAAAAGCCGCTCCTGAATGATTGTAGGGATTGTTCTATATAAACTGCGGTTATATCATGTTCTTCTGTGAGGAATGTGATCTTCGCTCGAATGTGCTTAATCTTTGTGAAAAAATCTTTATATTTTCTAGTATCCCACGCTTCGTTATGAACGATGTTGCCGAGGTCGTCAAGTATGGTTACACCAGTGATACTGGTGCTTATATCTAAGCCACAAATCATACTGATATTATATCACAGATCCAATTTTAATTTAAATGTATAACTGTCTTTTTCTCTCTTGCGAATGGGTGTGGCGAGCTTTGCAATGCCGACTAGGTTTTGGTCGTCGTCGTAAATTCCCACAGAAGAGAGGTAGGTTGTTTTTTCAAACGTGCCTGATGTTGCGAAAGATGAAGACACAACATTTTCGACCGTCTGCTTATCGTTCTCTAAATAAACATACGAACTCGTAAGAAGGGTCTTCTGATTTGCATTGGTTGATGATGAGTGCTGGATGAATGTGGGATTGTTTGAACTATTTAGTTCTCCGCGATTTGCATGAGCGAACATCGTCATTGTCGGAGTATATGTTGTGCCGTTAAAGCTGATGTCGAAGGAAGAATCTGCTAAGGACGAATTTTGATAGCCAAAATATTTCCAACGGGCGTGATCACTAGAAGGATAATTCGCGTCAGTGGTAGAGTTCAGATCCCAAGAGCCCGTAAGAAGAATAAAACCTTCGTTATACAGAACAACTCCAGCGACCGAACCGTCGTCTGTGCCGCCTGATTGGATAAGCTCTCCTCGCTTGTTTGAATCAGTGAGTTGACCAGCAAGAGTTCCAGTTACATAAAATTTTAAATCAACCGTTCCCTCTTGAATATGAGATCCGTAAAGGATAGAGGGGATGCTGATAAGCATCATGTCTTGTTCTGGTTTGTTCCACGACATATCTTCAATACTCGAAGAGAAGGCGTAATGGACGCTGTTCTTCGCATAGTGGTTTAAAGTATTTTTCAATGCCGACAATCTTGCATTGGGAGGGGATGTTGGATATACCGGGGTTGCGCCGGAAAGATATTGTGAACCAACAAGGACGCTTGAACTTAAGTAATAATCTTTAGTATAGATATCGCTTGGTAGTGCAAGTGGCGAGTCGTATGATGCTGTAGAGACAAATAGAGGTCGAACGTCATAGGCGTTTCTCGCAACCTCTAGGGAGCTACCAGAAACATGGCTGATGGGGTTTATTCCGGAGTCTCCAGAATTATTATAATAAGAGGCACTTGCATGAATGTAGATCCTCGTTTCAGGGTGGGATCTAACACTGTTGAGCATCACTTCATTTTTATTAAACTTAAAAAAGGACATTCTCTCCTCCTCGGGAAAGGTTCCTAGTAATCAAGTCTTACTCTGAGTGTCAGAGTGGATGCAGGATCTTTCTTCAATGGTTCGGATACCTTTGCTGTTGCGATAAGTTCGTTATCCGAACTATACAGACCAACAGAAGTAATATAAGAAGAAGGTGAGTTCTGTGCTTTTCCACTCTTAACTCTAATGGAGCTACTGCTTAAGTAGGTTGGATTAGAGCTGTAGTTAAACTCATTGTGGTTTGCGTTACAGAAGTAAATTGTAGAATTCAATTCAATCGTGTTGTTGAAATCTAAGTCGCCAAATCTGTGACGCAGGGCGTCGGCGTTTGCTTGGATGTCGCTGCCCGTCATCAAAGCTTCTGCGGCATCGGTGTCGGACATGATCGCAGCACCAAAATAAGATGCAGTAATGACTGCTACGCCTGCTTGGTAATAAAGCAAGCCAACACCGGAATCAGAATTAGCTTCTGCAGAAGAAGTATAAAGGACTGCATATTCACCAGCGGGTGAGTTTACACGATAATTAGTATCTGCATTGTAGTCACCAATTTGACCGAGGTCTGAAAATGGAGTAGCGTATGCTGAGCCTGTTCCACACTCTAACCTAAACGTACCTTTCTTAAGTTCGTCTTTTTTGAGGAGTCGAGAAAGATTAATAAAATAGGCTTCCTTGATTTTTGATCCACCAGAAAGGTCGCCGTCGCGGTCGAAGTTTAATATGGAACCAGTTGAATCATATCCCACAAGAACTTGGGCCATTTGGCTGTAGATGTTCACTTTCTTTGAATTCTGCTCGTAAGATGCATTGTTTAATCCAGAGTCAGAGGAATAACCACAAGACAAATCGAAAAGATGATTTGCGGATGAACTCAAGTAGGGATAATCGTAGACCGACTGGAACATTCCGTGAGAATAGTTTTTAATATTGTTGTCTGAGTAGGTGCTACCAGACACGATGGTTCCAGTGACAGGGACTGACTCATGAAGTAATGTCCTAGTAGATGTTATATCGTCACTTGAAAGTGTTTTAAAAATTGTTGCCATTTTAAGTTACCTGTCCTTTATTGAGATTTTATGAATCTTACCGGCAAGTCAATTTGTGCGCCAGTAGTTGCACCCTGAACTCTCACTGTCGTATCAATATACGACACGTCTCCGGTTACGCCTGTCATACTTGTTCCATCCGTGTTTCCGAGCTGACTGAACAAGTATGTACTTGTGTTAAGTTCAATTGAAGCTTGAATAGAAAATTTTAATTTTGTGCCTCGGGGCCCACGAATGACCTGCCCAGATTTTTCTACGCTGCTGTTCTTTTTAACATAACTCTTGTCGTTGCCGGCTGTTAGGTAGTAACTGGCGATGTTGTCGTCGTCGATGAACGCAACCTTTGCAGCTGGTCCGGATTGATTTACGATATTTCCTAAGCGATTATCAATTTCAATAATGTAATCCTCTTCCAACAAGTCTGACTCGATGGTGTACTTTGGAGAAATTGCGTCAGAGTCGATGCCCTGATCGATTCGAATGTTGCTGCCGCCATCAAAATTCTCGCCGAATAAGAAAGGAGCCAATGTCTGATCTATCTTGTCTTCAGTGTTTGAATCTGATGCGATTACATACATCTCCAAGGTTTTGTTCTTGGAATTTTCTTTCAAGTTGTTTTCCAACAATACGGGCATATAAAGAATATTGTTTCTAGGAATAGAAACGAGTTTACTCTTCAATGATGAGGCGTTGTTTGTGAAAGCCTCCAAAATTGGTGTTTGCATGATTTCCAAATCAGCCGTGGCCGAGGATGCAGTTGTGTTATACAAAGTATAATCAATTTCGTCGTCGCCGAGTGCGAATTTTACGATCTTAAAGGAACCGTCGCCTTTTGCAAGCCGATACCTTCCAGTATCTGTTAAAACTGCATCAATAATGATGTCTCCACTGTTGTCTAAAAAAGCCATTTTTACAATCTCCTGTAACGATAAATAGTATTCTACACTAAATAGACGGGTTTTTTAAATATTATTGTTCTCGATAGTCGAAATTATAATCATATTTAATATTGAAGTCTATTTTCTTTCCTGTTTCCTTCGAAATAATTCGAATTTTAAATTTCTTTCCCCAGACCTGTCCCTCTGTTGCAACACCAGCATCTATCTTCTTTACATTGAGAGATGATTTTTTACCTTCAAGGTTTGAGTCGTGCGCCAACATAAGTTGTTGGAGGGCTGGCCTGAGTCTGAAAAATCTTTTAAATTTCTTGTCCGATGTTCGTAGTGCGTCTGCTACCGATGGGTATTCATAATCGTTTACCAACAGATAAGGAGACATGCCGCCGACCAAAGTAACTTCTAGAGGTGGCGATGGGTTTGAGATGTTTCCGTGATTGTCTATTGTCCTAAACATATAGTAATAAGTTTTATCCGGTGTAACGGCATCGATGGCCGATCTTTCCGTAATCCTTCGCCACAACGCATCCTCAAACGAGTTGACGTTTTGTGGTGGTGTTGATGTTCTGTAAATCTCGTAAATCTTCGTGTCGTCATCGTTATAGAACGTCAGTGGTGCACCGGGTAGTAAACCCTGTGCGTTTCTAAGATGTCTGACTTGTTCGTCCTCTTCTTGTGATAACACTACGGGCTGTTGGGTAATCCTCTGAATACTATCTTGAAATAATATTTGCACCCTGTTTTCTACGCCTATGAACGATCTGAGCGCAACTTGCGGAGCGACAGGTGGTAGGCTCGTCACGAGGGCTGAAGTTTCGAAGACCATGTTCTCAACGATCTTGGAGGCTGGTTTGGTCGCCATAGTTAGCAGATCGTATGTTTCGTGACTGTCTTTATTTATATATTCATATACAGACGATGCAACATATGAGTATGAATACACCTTGTATGTATATGTCTTTCCTGGAATCACTTGTGCATCCATGAAATTAAAAATTGAGGCGTCGGGTGTGTTAAACAAAAAGAAGTTTTGTATCGGAGTTGTGTTATCACCTTCTGAGAACTTTGCAATCCTGTATACGAGTGTTTCTGAGTAGCAGGGTTTTCCTAGTGAAATATCAATAGCGGTACGGGCGTTTTGTGACGACATGCTTCTCATATCCATGAGATATTTAAGTGCCTCGAGGGTATCATCAAAGGTCGGTTGGGATTCCGGAAACGCTTCTTTCAGATCATTTTCGTCGCCAATAACAACAGAGTTAGACATGAACGACGATGCATCATAATTTGCTAAGGGGTTTGCGTCGAAGAGCCTTGGGTCTGTTCTTGATAGACCATTGTTGCTTTTTTGTACAAATGATCTTCTGTCGAAAAGATCGCCGTTGGCAATCGATGCTGCAATGTTGGCTGTAAATTTATCTGCATATCTAGTGTCTATGAGATTCTTGCATACATCACCAGAGTCGTTTAGGCTTAAGTCGAAGGCGATAAAGAAAGGGAAGGCGTCTTTTGCGAGCTTTGTCGCGGCGTTGGCGTCGACAATCTTGTTGTGGGGGAAAATAACATTTTCATAATTAGACGCAACTGGTGGGTTGCTCAAGGCGTAATCTTTAAAATAGTCGATTAAATCGCTTTTTTCTTTTGAATCCCATTCGGTGCCGGGATGGGTGGGGAGGGGCGCGTTTGTTCGTTGAGCTTTTGAATTCAAATATCCACTGGTTAGAGAGAATATTGTCCCATATACGTCAAGCATGCTCAATTCAGAAGAGATTCCCTCCTCGTAGTCTTCAATAAAAGTACCATAAGTTGCCTTTGCTGATGCTATGGGTGCAACCGGTAGATCATACACTGTGTAAATGCGAGATATGGGTCCGATTTGGCCAATGTTTATTTTTGCTGCCGTGGTAGATTGCACAATAAGGTGGGTGGTTGTACCACCCATAGCATCGACAGAACCTGAAAAGTCTGAAACTATTAAAGATGGTTGAAAATCTTCTTCTGAGTTTCTCAGTGTGGCTAGTGTGTTGTTTCCGATTATGTAAGTTCCCCCAAGGAGAGCGATAATGTTGTCCTGCCCCATGTCGGCGCCGTCAACACAAAAAATAGTATCTGCAGGCGTATTCTTGACCCTTACATCTATAGGCAATGTCTGTGGGAGGTCAACCGGCGTGTCGGTGTCCGCTTCTATAAGAGGTCCCAAGTAATCAAATAAATTATCAGGCATCATCCGCCTCCTCAATCATCTTCTCATCCACAAGGACTGCGCAGGCGTTGGCGTCGAGTTGGGACGAGGGGCTTGTGTTTGGATCGTATTCAACTCCGTAAGCTGAAAAGATGCCAATCAAATCTTCAAGTGAACGGGCGCCGTTTATGTCTGCTTGCAGGTTGCCACCGTCTGGGCCGTAAATGTTTGAAATCACTGGTGATTCTAATACGAAGAAGTGGTTAAACACTGCAGCGGTATTGCTTCTCTCAAATCCAAGGGCGCTGTTATCATATTTGGTGAGCCTACACAGAAGGTTTGTTCCTGGGTGGTTGCGATACAATTCATAAGTAAGTGGAACCCATTTGGGATCTCTTATGAGATACTTAGGTTTGGATTCATTATTCTTGTTAAAGTCTATCAAGACCTCTAGCTTGACGGTAGAGCCAATAATTAGGCTGTAAGGATCGATGTCTCCAGTATCGGCCTTTGCGAGGATTTTAGAAAAAGAATCTCCAAAAGTTTGGGAGCCGGCCAATATAGCTTTGAAGTAGTTAGGTAATAAGTCAAATTGGTCGCGAGTTAATTCTGCGTGTTTACCAGAGATGTTGCTTATTATTATCGAGTCACCTGTTGGTGAGGTGCTAACTATCTTTAATTTGTTAAAAGGATTATCATAGCTTCCGGCATTTATTGAGTCTCCGAAGGCAACAGTTGGAGGATCAGATGGAGGCGGATTGGCGGTATCCCATTCTGGTACTACATGTTCGAAACTAGGATCGGAAATTGGTGAAATGTCTAGTGTTTCAGAACCCACACCGGTATCTGTGATCGGGGCGCTCCTTAATCTCGATAGAACTGATTTGTATTTATTCTTACTATCTCCCAGCGAAAGAGATGTGATATCAAGACCACTGGTTGATTTGAGATTCTTAATCGTGCCGACTGCATAGATTTGGTCATTTAGTCTTACTGCTGTTGGCGTAAGATATGTAAAGGAAGTTGTCTTGGTCGTCGAAGATACTGCACCATCAGAGGATGCGATGCTAAATGTCGCTGATTTAGATTTGAAAAAGTTAACACTCTCGTCTTCGACTCTGCTTTCAAATTGCGGGGCAGTCATCTTCACAAGTCCATCGGGGTCTGCTGGCTCCAGTATCTCTTTTGCAGACAAAAACGTTAGTCCATTCTTGAACGAGTCGGCGGCGTTAAATTCCTGAGTAAAGGTTTCTGAAATATTGTATATCATGTTTCCTCTTGGTAGGCCCTGTGTTGTTGCTTCTGATATATCCCCTCTCACTGTGATCATGAGGTTTTCTAACATATTTTGTATGGAATCCATCAACAACAATGCGCTGTTGAGGGTATCTTTGGTTCCAGTAATGGGACTAAGCCAACCTCGGAGAGTCCTGATAAGTTTTTTGTGTTGGCCTGTTTCATAAAAATAAATATTTTCAGACAAAGAGACAAGGGCTCTGATATATGGCCTATTTAGAAAGTCGCTTTCCCTTCTCACCTGCGCAGTGAAGGATTCTGAAATGGTGTTACCGTCAGCTTTTGTCTCTAGGCGGTCGATGTACTTTTGAAGAATAACCGTTGACTTTCTAAGATCTTCAGCTTGGAATGATAAGAATTTATAAATACCGTCTTTAAATGTTACGTCAGTGCTATATTTGTATTTTCCGGCTGAGATTTCTTTAAACAGCTTATCTACACCTGAAAAGGATCTGAGATAGAGAGTTCCTTTTTGGAAATTAAATTCTTCTTCCTTTATTGCCGCATTGTCGTTGTTGATATCAACGAACCTGTCTCCAGAGGCTTCACCACTTGCGATGACTATTTCAACTGGAAGGTTGTCGTAGGACGTTCCTGTTCTCTTCCTTTTTAGAACGAGTGACTGAAGTGTTGACATCTTGAGAACTCTATCTTGCAATCTGTCCGACAAATTATCAAAAGTTGGCCCATAAAGAGATTGTTCAGAATACGCACGTCTATAGTCGAAAGTAAATAAGAATCGTAAAAATCCGTTTGTATCTCTTGTTGAGGAGATACCGGAGAAATAAGGGCTTTGAGAATTATTTATAATATTGGCGATTTGGTTTTCTATTTCGGCGTCGACACGGGTTTTGGTTAAAAAGATCCCTCTAACATCCATTACCTTAACATTTGGCACATCTCTTTCGACGAGAAATTCGGAAGATTCATTCCTTGCATTTCCCGTAACCCAGCGGCCATTGGTGAGTTGTGTTCTCGGGCCTGTATAAAATGAATTGTTGAGAAAGTAACCCGTGGTTCGAGTGAGAGGGTTGGAGTCTTTAACGACTTCGACGGAGGACGTAGCGCCGGCGAGTTCGACGAACGGGATCGCTCCGAAGTCAATAGTTGGCAATTTGCTCCTGCTGATGAATGTTTCTGCAGATATTGTTAAATTCTCACAGAAGAATGGATCTCCTATAGGAGCGCCGGGGAATGCAGCAGCAGTTTCGGGCTCTCCTTGACGGAGGATGAAGTTGTAATATATTTTTTGCTGTTGCCCGGGCTTGGTGCGATCTATCTCTGCATTATCACAAGAAACATAAGCAAATGATTCGCCGCGATCTGTTTTGACTTTGATTCTTATTTGAAGTTTTTCTTTGTACGAGTCGTTAGTAGCCCAAGTTCCTGTGCCGTCAGCATAGAGATACTCTTTGATATGCATCTTAAGTTCAACTCCGCTTTCCTTAATGACAACCGTATCCAAAACAACGTTTGGAACTGTTTTACCTATATTATCAATCGCAGGCATTTGTATTATCCTCTTCGTCATAAAGGCCGTGTTGTGCGCCGGCGCGGGACTGTGCGGCGTCGAGTGCATCTTCTTTCATTGATGCAATTTCCGAAAGGCTTAGTCCATAAATGTCTGTTGCTGAATTTCCTAGTTTTGAAAGGTTTACGTCGGTGCCGGCGCCGAAGGTCATCATATTGGCGAACGATTCCAAATCTCTCATGTCTGCAAATCTTCCAGACTGCATTGCTTTTTTTAATATTTCAGGATCAATATCATCGTCAACTTCGATGTCAAAATAATATTCTGACAACGTAGGATCTTCAGAAGGATCAAGTTCTGGCTGTTCTTCGTTATCTAACATATACCCATCAACGATCATGTCTCTCTGTTGTGGTTTTGAGAAGGACAGTGGAGTTAAAAATTCTTTCCCAGACTGTTCTTCAACTTCGTATATTTCAATAGAGAAGTTCTCCGAATCAGAAGAAGCGTTATTCTCTTGTAAGAACAGGAGAAACTCATTGTTTTCGTCTTCTTTCAAAGTGACGCTGCTTCCATCAGGAAATTCAAATCCGTACAATTCAGTGTTCCTATCGATGTCCGTAATTGCCTTATATTTAAAATCCCTCTGTTTCACTTCAAGTTGAGGTATGTTGAGTGTTGAATCGCCCATTTCGATGTAGGGGGAGGAAGAGTCTAATTCTCCTTGCAACAAATAAGTCTTCCATGCTGGGTGGTATATCGAGCTGTTTGCAGATGTTCCGATTGGAAGTTTTGGGTTTCTCTTATTTTGTTCTTGAATTATAATATCTTTTATAATATCCCCAGAAGTTGTTGGGACAGACTCTTCACGGGATGCATCAACATCTTCTACGGTTGAAAAGTTATATTGGACCCTTGAGCGTGGTGTCTCTTCTCGGATGCGAGTATCTGCTGGGGAGTCTGATGATGCTCCATATTCTGAATCGTATATAATGTCGTCGTCAAAGAATGCATAATGCGTTGGCTGCAGCTTTCCCTTTGCAAGAAGACTCTTGCCATAGGAGGTCAGCTCTATTTCTATAACTTCTTCTTTTTTGTTAAAGAAAGACATTATTCAATTTCCTCTGGCTTGTTATCCTTTTCTAAGGACACAGTAACATCGACTTTAGCTCTTTCGACGAGAGTGAAAAAGTCATATGGCCAATTGTAATTATAATCTGGTATAACTTCTACCTGTCCATCTCCCTGGAAATCGAACTTAAATCGATCATCGTCGGTAGAGTCTGCAGTGATTGTGTAATAATTCCAGTTTGCTTTCTTCTTGACTTTGAATACCATGAACTTCATATCCGCAGGAATATCAACTTTATGGAACAAGTTGTGTTTGTCGAAGTTGTGTGAAATCTCGACGTCTTCCGTTTCTGGATTTAGGGCGATGGAAGGTGTGACACCTTGCCAAATGTCAATCAAATCTCTCTGTGAAAGCGTGTGTGTAAATTCTAAAAAGTATGCTGCAAAAGGTTTAATGTCTTTGTATTGCATAAAGTTGTACTGAGGCGGTATAACATAGTCTTTCATTCCGCCGATCATGTCTGCAATGGATGTTTCTGGAATCTCTTCACTGACTGCATAGCCGTTATTGTCTAAGGATTTGTTTTGTCTTGTGAGTTCTGCTTTGTTAACTCTAAAGAAATGTTTTCCTTCTTCGATTTCTATTGTCTTTTTTGAGATCGCTCTGTCTGTGTATGGGATTACCATAATAGCTTCTGTGATAACTTTGTTTTCTGCAACTGAGCCTACTTTCTTTGTTCCCGGTGTAAAACCGCAAAGTTCGATTAGGGAACCATCTGTGGATGTTTTTGACGTACTCTCTCTAATGTCAAAGTAATATCCCTTTTCGGGGGGAGTCTGTTGTCCGTAGCTCGTCCAAGAGGAACGTGGGAGTTTGTAACTTCCGGCAGACGCGAAACCAAATTCTGCGTTGTCTTCCAGGTTCGCGACGTGGCTGGTATAATTCGCCTCATATGCGCTGGAAGATACATCGATAACTGGTGTCTCGTATTTTGTAGATATGGCCCATCGCATGGAGCTTGCGCCGCCTGTGGTGGCTCGATCAACACGGACTGCTTCTCCGTTTTCGCCGATCTGGAATTGTAAATCTGGCTGTTCTGATTTTGCAAACAATGTGATTGACGATGCGACATTCATCTTTATTTCTTGTTGTTT